>ERZ1048872.162-NODE-162-length-80811-cov-6.724937_pt1 | contig 80811 bp, 63 predicted proteins | sample MGYA00383100_ERZ1048872 | MGnify/ENA primary metagenome ERZ1048872 (study PRJEB29581, sample SAMEA5548370) | metagenome | biome: marine; feature: coastal; material: water | depth 50 m | study: Short-term variability in the microbial, nano- and picoplankton...
TTTGAGAGAAAACAAGTAACCGTAACTGAAAAAGGGAAACCTTTTATAAGAAATATATGCATGGCTTTTGATTTGTTATTACAACGACAAAAGCCTGATACTAAATTGTTTTCAATGACAATTTGATATGAAGTTTTGAAATGAGCACTAAAGATTAAGACCATCTTAGAATAAAAGTGCGAATAACAATTGACACTAACAAAAAATAAAAAATTAAAAAATGAAACGAATCATAGTACCAATAGACTTTTCAGAACATTCAGAATTTGCTTTAGAGACAGCTGCTAATTTGGCAATTAAATTTGGCTCGGAACTGATAGTAATTCATATGTTAGAATTATCTAAGGCTATAGTCTCTGCGGCAAGAAACGCGTTAAACGAAGAGGCAGTGTTTTATCTAAAATTGGCTGAACAAAAATTTGAAATTTTTCTTGATAAACCATATTTGGAAGGAGTTAAAGTAACTCCAATAGTAAAACACTTTAAAGTGTTTAGTGAGGTTAACCAGGTTGCTATGGAATTAGATGCAAATTTAATCGTAATGGGCTCTCACGGTGCGAGTGGAGTTAAAGAAGTTTTGGTTGGATCTAACACAGAAAAAGTGGTAAGACACGCAGACATTCCTGTTTTAGTAATTAAACATAATCCAATTTTACTAGACTTTGAAAATGGTGTTTTTGCGAGTAACTTTTCAGAAGAAGCAATTACTCCATATCTAAATGCAAAAGTTGCCTTTGAAAAACTTAACGTTAAAATGCATTTGGTATATGTAAATTCTCCAGATGGAAGCTTTAAAAGTTCTTCTGAAATCGATAAGTGTATTTCAAAATTTTTGAAAAAGGCAGAAGGAGATTTGCGTAATCTAAATAAAGTAAATATCGTTTCAGATTATTCAGTAGAGAAAGGTATATTAAATTTTGCAAATGTAATAGGCGCAGACATCATTGCTGTAGCAACTCATGGTAGAAAAGGATTAGCACATTTCTTTGAAGGCAGTATTACTGAAGATTTAGCCAATCACTCTACACTGCCTGTAATGACTTTTAAAATATAATTATTGGTATTTGTTAGTGTTTTAGTACCAGATTATGACGTCAAAGATTAATTTCTTTGACGTTCTTTTTGATTCTAAGTCTTTAAAAAAGTAACTCCAGATTTAATATTAAGTGCAAGTTCTTCAAGATTAGTGTTTTCTAACATACTTTTTAATTCTGCTTTAATTGTTTTAAACTTATCATGCACTGGACAAGGATGTTCTTCTTCACAGGTATGTAGACCTAACCCACATTGATTATATACCTTATCACCATCAATTGCATCAACAATTTGGGCCAAATTTATTTTAGCTATTTTCTTTTTTTTAATTTCAAATCCACCATTAACACCTTTAATGGATTTGACGATATTATGTCTTGCCAAATCTTGAAGAATTTTCGCTGTAAATGCTTCAGGAGAATCGATTTCCTTAGCAATTTCTTTTAAGGTCACTCGTCGTAATTCATATGAATTAGTGGCAATAAAAATTGTTGCTTTAATTCCGTATTCGCAAGCTTTTGAAAACATATATTCTATAGTGTTGGTACAAAGTTATTTAAATTATTTAAAATAAAAATTAATAGTTTTAAAATAATTAATGGCATTCAATGGCACCAGATGCCATTTCAACTATTGGAGCAGGAGAGATATAGGGAATGCCTAATCCTAATCCTCGTAGAATGAATAATACTCCAATAATTATTACAAATACAGGAATAGCTTTTTGTATACGTTGTTTAATTGTACTATTTAAAAATTTACCTAAATAGATTGCTGCTGTCATTAATGGAATGGTACCGATACCAAACAAAACCATGTATAAACTTCCATTGAGTAAACTTCCAGTAGCGATAGCTCCAAATACTGCCATATAAACAAGGCCACATGGTAAAAAACCATTTAAAAATCCAATAGTTAAAAACGTGTCTGCAGTTTTCTTTTTTAATGCTTTACCTAAAGATGTTTTTACTTTGGAAATTAATTTATTAAGCGGTTTAGAAAAATTGTAATTACTAAAGGTTTTATAAGGTATAAGCACAATAATAATCATTAATATACCTATTATAATAGATAGTTGTTGTTGAATGCCAAATATGTATAAGCTTTTTCCAACAAAGCCAAACACTAAACCAATAATACTATAAGATAGTAATCTTCCTAAATGATAAATTGCTATCTGACTTACTTTATTAAATGAATTAGACCGATCTACAGGCAACATAAAAGCTATAGGACCACACATACCTATACAGTGCAGGCTGCCTAATAAACCTAATATAAGTGCAGAGACTAGCATTTAATACACGATTTCTGATTTGTACATATAAGCTTTGTCATTATATACCCAATCAACTTTAATGTTCCAACGACCATCTAATAAACGTTTGTCAGGTATGAGCAAATTGTGTTTAGATAGCGAAATCGTTGTTTCAAAATCTAATTGTTTATTAGATGGTCTATATAGGAACACTTTTCCTTTAATATTGTTATCGTCTAATTCTTTTGGGAATTTTATAATTATTCCTTCTTTAGTTTTTTCCCAACTGATATTAGTAGTGAGCGTTTTAGAATTTTCCTCTTTATTAATATCGTTTTGATATTTTAGTTCCTGTTGGTAGTAATCTTCTACAACTAAATCATGATTATATTTTTTATCAGTACTCATACTAATTACGAAATACATAATAAAAGATATAAAACAAACAAAAGCAATAACGATGGCTGTTCCCCAATTTATTTTCATAATTCCATTTCCTTAGCAGGAATCTCCGTTTTTTTAGTTTGTCATTCTGAACTCCTTTCAGAATTTTTTTTCACATTTCGTTTACTTAATTATAACTGCGAGGTCCTAAAAAAGTTACAGTTGTATTTTCAATAAATTTTCCTTTACTAAATACATCTATCATTAATTTATTTTTATCGCCAGATAAATCACTTTGCTTTAATTCAATAAATAAAGTGCCTTCTGCAATACCCAGAGGTTCTACAACAAAAGTGTCAGATGTAGATACAATTTTAATTGTACCTTCTTTACCTCGTAATTTAAAACTTAAATCTTCAATACGTTGAGATGTTTTATTTACCAATTTAAATGTATAAACATTACTAATAATGCCATTATCTTTATGTTCGTAAAGCTGACCTGGTAGACGCAAAATTCGAGCTTCAACATCGTTTCGCAATGCTAGCATTCCTATTAAAACACCTATTAATATAATAAGTACAGCAATATATCCTTTGATACGAGCAGTAATTTTAAACGGTTCTTTTTTCTCAATATTGTCTTCACTTGCAAAACGAATTAACCCTTTTGGCAAGTTAATTTTTTCCATTATATGATCACATTCATCGATACAAGCAGTACAGTTAACACATTCTAGTTGTGTGCCGTTTCTAATATCAATACCTGTTGGGCAGACGTTAACACACTGTAAACAATCTATACAGTCGCCATGGCCTAATGCTTCTCGATTTTCATTTTTTCTAATTTTCTTTCTACCATTTTCTGCTTCCCCACGTTTATGGTCGTAAGCAACAACCATAGATTTATTATCCAATAGTACACCTTGTAAACGTCCGTATGGACAAGCTATAATACATACTTGTTCTCGAAACCAAACAAAAACAAAATAGAACACAGCAGTGAATATTAGTAATGGAATTAGAGTGCCAAGATGTTGAATTGGTCCATCTTGTATATAATTTAAGAGTTTGTCACCTCCAATTAAATAAGCTAAAAACACATTGGCAATAAAGAATGAAATAAATAAAAAGACAAACCATTTTAATAGGCGTTTTCTAATTTTTTCTGCATCCCATTTTTGACGTTCTAATCTTTTCTGTTTATTACGGTCTCCATCTATCCAATATTCTACACGTCTAAAAACCATTTCCATAAAAATGGTTTGAGGACAAATCCATCCACAAAAAATACGACCAAAACCTACTGTAAATAAAGTAATGAACACCACGCCAATAATCATAGATATCACAAATAAGTGAAAATCTTGTGGCCAAAACGGAAATCCAAAAATATTGAATCGTCTTTCTAATACATTAAACATTAGAAATTGATTACCATTTAGCTTTACAAATGGTGCTGCGAACAGAAAGGCTAATAAAAAATAGCTAACTAATTTTCGCTTTTCATATAACCTACCAGACGGTTTTTTAGGAAATATCCAATTACGCTTTCCATCTTCATTTATCGTTGCGATAGAATCTCTAAAAACTTCGTTGTCTGGCGTTTCCATTTCTAAAATAACTTAATAGTTAATTATTAGAAGCTACTTCTTTAACTGGTTAGTTTGATTCCGTAGATTCTTTAACTTCATATGTTGTACAGCTAGTTTTTGTAGATCCCTCTCCGGCTTAATTCGTTCCATTTTCGTCTACCCATATGTCACCTTCTGCGTCTTTTGGATTGGCAGGAGTTGTACCTTCAAATTGTAAGAGGTAACTAGATACTTGCGCAATTTCAGCTGGTTTAAGACTTTGTTTCCATGCTACCATACCTTTTCCATCTCGTCCACCTTCAGAAACAGTTTTAAAAACATTTTTGATGCCACCACCTAAAATCCAATTAGTGTCTGTTAGGTTAGGACCTATTCCACCTCCACCATCTGCCATATGACAGGCAACACAGTTAGTATCATATATCTTTTTACCAGCGTTAATATCTGAAGTTTCAGTTAACAATTCCACTGTATTAAAGTCAACTAAACCTTTAGCTGTTTTTTTGTATTCTTCAATAGCTTTATTAGCTTCTGCATATTCAATTTCATATTCCGCAAATTGATCACCTGCATTAAACACATGATAACGAGCTAAATAAACAACCGCAAAAATAATTGACAGATAAAACGTATAAACCCACCATGGTGGTAAATTGTTATCTAATTCTTTGATACCATCGTAATTGTGATCTAGTATTATCTCACCTTCTTCTTCAATCGGTTTATTTCCGCCTTTTAATTTTCTGTACAGTGCATTCAATTTATTGAATTGCGGAGATTTAGCTTTAGCAGCTAAATAGCGTTCTTTACCTTTTTCATCTAAACTTTGATAAAGAATATTGTCTATTGAACCTACAATGCCTTCTATAGCGAGTAATACTAATAATACTAGTAATAAAAATAACAGGATGATAGGCTGCTCCATAAAAGCAGGTTGATCACCTGAATCTACAAAGTATTCTACGAGTCCGGCGATGATAAAAAATATCAAGGGAACTCTTATGTATGATGGTATTAAATTTCTCATAATATGGTTTCGTTTTCGTTGTCTAATGGTAAGTTGCTTACAGTTGTTATATAGTCTTTCTTAGCTGTGAATACCCAATAAAAGAGTACAACAAAGAAAATAAAGAATATAAGGAGGGATATCATAGGATAGATTTCAATTCCTGTGATACTTTCCATATGGTTTTTTACAAATTTTAGCATAATGTTCTCAGTTTTGAGCAGGTTACTCTACAATGTCGTTTACTTTTATATCAGTACCAAGGCGCTGTAAGTAAGCTATCATAGCTACTATTTCTCTATCTCTCATTTCTACAAAACTGTCACCGCCAGCTGTTTTGTCAGCTTCATAAGAAGCGACAAAATCGGGGTCACTATAAAGATTTTTTTCAATTTCAATACCTTGTTCTAGCATAGAGGCTTGAGCATTTGTAATTTCTTCCTCTGTATATGGTACACCTAATGATACCATTACTTCCATTTTCTTTTCTGTGTAAGATTTATCTAGCTTACTACCTTCTCCAACTATTAACCATTTGTAAGATGGCATTATAGATCCACTCGATGTACTTTGTGGATCGTACATATGGTTAAAGTGCCAGTTGTCTGAATATTTTCCTCCAATACGATGTAAATCTGGTCCTGTACGTTTACTTCCCCAAAGGAATGGATGATCGTAAACAAATTCACCTGCTTTAGAGTATTCTCCATAGCGTTCTACTTCACTTCTAAATGGTCGTATCATTTGTGAGTGACAACCAACACATCCTTCTCTAATATAGAGATCTCTACCCTCTAATTCTAAAGGTGTATATGGTTTTACACTACTAATGGTCGGTATATTTGATTTAACAACTATAGTTGGAATTATTTGTACAATACCTCCAATCAAAATAGCTACAGTTGCGTATACCGTTAATAGAACTGGTTTCCGCTCTAACCAAGTATGCCAGCCTTCTCCTGCAACACGTTTTTTAGAAACTCTTTGTAATGCTGGGGCTTCAGCTAATTCATCGGTTACTTTGTGATCAGATTTTACAACTGTCATAATAACGTTATATACTAAAATTAGCATACCTGTTAAAAACAGAGTTCCACCGATAGCACGCATCCAATACATAGGCATAATTTCTGTAACGGTTTCTAAGAAATTACCGTAAACTAAAGTGCCATCTGGATTAAATTGTTTCCACATACTTGCTTGTGCAAAACCAGCAACGTATAATGGTAAAGCGTATAAAAGAATACCTAATGTGCCAATCCAAAAATGAACATTAGCTAATGCAATGGAGTAAAGTTTAGTTTTAAATAATTTTGGAATTAACCAATAAATCATACCAAACGCAAGGAAACCGTTCCATGCCAGTGCACCTACATGCACGTGAGCGATAATCCAATCGGTAAAGTGAGCAATTGCATTTACATTTTTTAAGGATAACATTGGTCCTTCAAATGTTGCCATACCATAACCAGTAATGGCTACAACCATAAATTTTAATACAGGATCAGTACGAACTTTATCCCAAGCTCCACGTAGTGTTAATAAACCGTTGATCATACCACCCCAAGAAGGTGCTAATAACATAATTGAGAATGCTACACCTAAATGTTGTGCCCATTCTGGTAACGCTGTATATAATAAATGGTGAGGTCCTGCCCAAATGTATATAAATATTAATGACCAAAAGTGTACAATAGATAAACGATAGGAATATACGGGTCTGTTAGCAGCTTTAGGAACAAAGTAATACATTAAACCCAAGAATGGTGTCGTAAGGAAAAATGCTACGGCATTATGTCCATACCACCATTGCACAAGCGCATCTTGTACACCAGCATAAACGGAATAACTCTTAAGTCCGCTTACAGGTAATTCTAAACTATTAAAAATATGAAGTACAGCAACCGTTACAAACGTTGCAATATAAAACCAAATAGCAACATATAAATGACGCTGACGACGTTTTAATATAGTACCAATCATGTTAACACCAAAAGCAACCCAGATTAAAGCAATAGCAATATCAAATGGCCATTCTAATTCAGCATATTCTTTGGAAGTTGAGTACCCAAGAGGTAAAGTAATTGCAGCTCCAACAATAATAAGTTGCCATCCCCAAAAATTAATGTTACTTAATAAATCACTAAACATTCTCGCTTTTAGTAATCGTTGCAATGAGTAATAAACTCCTGCGAAGGTAGCATTACCTACAAAAGCAAAAATAACTGCGTTGGTGTGCAATGGTCTTAAACGACCAAAACTCAACCAAGAGATTCCGTCCGTCATGTTTGGGAATAAAAACATAAAGGCTAGTATCAGTCCTACTAGCATACCAACAACGCCAAAAAGTATAGTAGCGTAGAGGAATTTTTTTACGATTTTATTATCGTAATAGAATTGTTGCATTTCCATATTAATTATATTAGTCAGTTTTTTTTATAGTTGATTGTTCGGTTGGTGTTTTTACTATCTCGTCTTCAAAAAGCATACGTACGGAAGGAGTGTAACTGTCATCGTATTGACCAGACTTTACTGCTGCTATAAAAATAACAAAGAAAGCCACGCCAACAATGAAGCTAACTATTAATAAAATATATATTACACTCATACCTAATTGAAGTAATGCTCAAAATTAAACTTGAACAAGTTTTTAAAACATGATATTTGTCATATTATTTTAATAATTTATCATCTCTTTTGAATTAAATAAACCGACTTATTTAGCAGGTAACATAATACGTTAAACCATACTATTATGCCTCATTTAAAAGAAACTTTTAAGCTAATTTTCTTCCTAATAGATTTGTGGCTATTGTTGTAAATACAACAATGCTAATAGAGCTTAAGGGCATTAAAACTGCAGCGATTACGGGAGCTAATTGACCTGTAACTGCAAAATATAAACCAATAATATTATAAAAAAACGAAAGTACAAAACTCCATTTAATAATTTTAATCGCCGATTTTGATGCCGTAACATATTTATAAAGTTGCCTAAATTTTATAGCATCCAGTATGGCATCGCATGCAGGCGAGAAGACGTTAACATCTTCAGATATCGCAATTCCAACATCGCTCTGTGCTAAAGCACCAGCATCATTTAAACCATCACCTATCATTAATACTTTTGCACCTTCACTTTGATGATATTTAATAAATTCTAATTTATCTTCTGGCTTTTGATTGAAAATTAATTTTGTTTTAGCTGGTAACAATTTTTTTAAATTTTCTCGCTCACCTTCATTATCTCCAGACAGAATAACTAAATCGTAAGACTTTTTAAATTGATTAAATAGTTTTGAAACGCCTTTTCGGTAACTGTTATAAAAAGTGTATTTTCCTTTATAAACCGAATTACTACTTATATGTACTGTAGTATTTAAAATTGAAGTTTCTTGTGTGTTGCCAACAAAATCAGCAGAACCAATTTTTAAATTAATACTGTCGTGTTTAGCTTCAATTCCTTTCCCAATATGTTCTTCAAAAGCATCTAGGGTAACAATATTATTATCTTTTAAAATATTGTATAATGTTCTGCTTAAGGGATGATTAGAGCCACGAAGTGAATTCTTTAATACTAACGATTCTTTTTCGGATAATAAATCTCCTTCATACTCGGCTTTACTATTTTTATTCGAAGTAATTGTACCAGTCTTATCAAATATTATGGTGTCAATTTGAGCCAGTTGCTCTATTACACTAGCATTTTTTATGTAGAATTTTAGCTTTCCAAAAATTCGAAGCAAGTTTCCAAATGTAAAAGGTGCTGATAAGGCAATAGCACAAGGACATGCTATAATCAAAACAGCAGTAAATACATTCATTGCTTTACTCATGTCTGTAACTATCCAATAAGTCGTTGCAATTATTGCAATGCTCAAAATAGAAATTGTAAAGTGCTTACTAATAGTATTCGTAATGTTGGTAAACCCATCTTCTTTATTTTTATTAAATACATCGTTACTCCACAGTTGAGTTAAATAGCTTTGTTCAACAGAACTTAAAGCTTCAAGTTCTATAACCCCTGATGTTTGTTTACCACCTGCAAAAAGTTTATCTCCAGATTGTTTAGAAATGGTTTGCGATTCACCAGTAACGAAACTGTAATCTATATTAGCCTTACCATTAATTAAAATCCCATCAACAGGAACCAATTCTTCATTTCTAATAAGAACACGATCCCCTTTTTTAATATCATAAACTTGAATGGATTCTTCGTTCCCGTCTTTGTTGATCTTAGTTATAGCAATTGGAAAGTACGATTTATAATCGCGCTCAAAGGATAAGAAATCATAGGTTTTTTGTTGAAAAAATTTACCTACTAATAAGAAAAAGACTAATCCTGCAAGACTATCAAAAAAACCTGAACCTAAATCAAAACTAATTTCAATAGTACTTCTAACAAATAAGACTAATATGCCAAGAGCAATAGGAACATCAATATTAAGAAGCTTAGCTTTTAATCCTTTAAATGCTGAAATGAAATAATCTTGAGCAGAATAAAATACTATAGGTAGTGACATTGTAAACATTAACCATCTAAAAAGCGGTTTATAGTGTTCTAACCAATACTCATTAACTTCAAAATATTCTGGAAATGACAAAAACATAATGTTACCAAAACCAAATCCTGCAACACCAAGTTTGTAAATTAATGCTCTGCTAATATGCTTTTTACCAGATTCAAAATCGTCTAAACTAATATACGGTTCATATCCAATAGCGCTTAATAAGCGTACAACGGATTTTAAACTGGTTTTAGAGGGATTATAAGTAACTCTAACTGTTTTCTTTCCGAAATTAACTTGAGAATCTAATATGTTTGGATTTAGTTTATTTAGATTTTCAAGAATCCAAATACAAGAACTACAATGTATATGCGGTATGTATAGGGTAGCAATTTCAATGTCATCACTACTAAATTCAGTAAGCTTTTCAATAATGTTTGTTTGAGACAGAAAATCGTATTTTCCTTCTATCTCGTTGGGAATTGCTCCTGGTGAGTTTTGTAAATCGTAATAACACGTTAAGTCGTTTTCGTTAAAAATTTCGAAAACAGTTTTACATCCATTACAACAAAACGATTTATCTTGAAACGTAATTGTATGATTACCACAGTCATCACCACAATGAAAACACGTTTTGCTTTTCATTTTAATTTGCTCATTTATACCTGCAACAAAGTTTGTACAATATAGGATTTTAAAATATGATATTTGTCATGTAATACTTATATTTGAAATGGTTTATAAAATCTATTGGTATGAGTAAATGTGAATCGTGTATTATAAAGGAATTTAATTCTTTAAAATCCTTATCAAGAGAGGAATTGATGCGTGTATCCGCTTGTAAAACAGGAAAAAAATATAGTAAGGGACAAGTTATTTTTGAAGAAGGTGAGACTTTAAATGGTGTGTATTGTGTTAAAGAAGGAGTATGTAAATTGTCTAAATTGAGTGAAAATGGTAAAGACCAAGTTGTAAAATTGGTTGTAAAAGGTGGGCTTTTAGGTAAAAGATCCTTGGTTTCTGATCAATCTGTAAATCTAACTGCTATTGCTTTAAATGACATGGAAATGTGCTTTATTCCAAAAAGTGAGATTATTAAGGATTTAGAAAAGAATCCAAATTTCACTATAGATATGTTAAAGAATATGGCAGAAGATTTGAAGGCAGCAGATAATTCTCTGGTAAATATGGCTCAGAAATCTGTTAAGCAGCGGATGGCAGAGACTTTGATGTATATAAATAATAATTTTGGTTCAGATAATGATGGTTATCTAAGTATAGTGCTATCAAGAGAAGATTATGCAAGCATAGTAGGAACTGCAACCGAATCTGCAATTAGAATTTTATCTCAATTCAAAAAAGAAGGATTAATTACGACAAAAGGAAAACAGATAAAAATAGAAAATGAAGTTGGTCTTAGGCGAATAGATTAAAAAAAAGCACTCTATTTAGATAGAGCGCTGTTTTAAAAGACATAAATCATTTAATTAATCTAATCCAAAAGTTTTTATTTCTTTAAAAGGATCTGGGTTAATTCCTTTCATACTAGTTTTGTAGGTTGCCCATTCTTTATCAAAGAAGTTATTTGTTTCTTCGAGTAGTTTCTCCAATGCATCTTTAGCATGTTTAATTAAAATAGTTTCAGTAGTAGTAAGTCCATTTTGACTTCCATATACATAACGTGCTGCATTTTGTATACGTTGTATCGGTGTAACTTCAGGATTTCTAGTAATTCCTTGACGTTTATCTACTTTTCCAACATACTTGTCAATAAGATTATCAATAAATTTTACAATATCCTTGGACGCTTTAATTTGGTCTGTATAAGCTTCTTTATCCAATTTCGATAGCTTCTTTTTATAAGTATCAGCAATAGTTTTACTTTCTACCAATTGTTTAACAGCATTTGCTGAGGTTTCTTGCATTTTTTCTAATCGTTTAGCTGCTGCATAAACTTCGTCGATGTTGTTTTGAGAAACATCTAGCCTGGGATCAGACATAACAGTTACTATAGTTTCGGAAGATTGATCTCCATAATGTAATATTGCTTTATAATTACCTGGTTTAACAGCTACACCTCCTGGTTCTCTTTTCTGTTTTCGTATGCTTCGAGAAGGTCTGCTTACACCAGATTCATCCATAAACCAAGTCCATTTATGTATTCCGTTTTCCTTTGGTACTTTTGTTTTTAAAGTTCTAATTAAGCGATTATTATCATATAATTTAAGCGTTAAAGAATCCCATTTTACTTTATTCTCAGAGTCTGCTTTTTTATCACTAATAGTTTTTTTACCCTTTTTAGTATCAGCTTTAATATCTGATTTTAAAGCTTCTTTTTTATTGAAAAGGTAACTAAAATGTGCACCTCTTTTTTTGTTTTCTCCTTGATACAAAGCATCGGCTCCAAATCGACTTCCTGTTGGTTGCTGGTAAGCTGCTTGATAGGCGGTAGGTGGATTAAAAAGTTTGATATTTGAATTTAAAACAGATGTATTTCCTGCTATTTCTCTTAGTGGTCTAATATCATCTAAAACCCAGGCTGCTCTCCCAAAGGTTCCAATAACCAGATCATGCTCACGAGGATGTATAACTAAATCTTTAACTGATGTTGTAGGGAATCCTTCTGTCCATTTTGTCCATTTTTCTCCGGCATTCATTGAAACATATAAGCCATCGTCGGTTCCTAAGAACATTAAATTTGGTTCTTCAATATCTTCAACTATAGCTAAGGTGTAACTTTGCACATCTCTTTCATCTACAATTCGCTCCCAAGTTTTGCCATAGTTTTTTGTTTTATAAGCATATGGAGTGTAATTAAAACGTCTGTAATCATTGGCAATTAATAATGCTTCACCTTTGTTTTTATTAGATGCTTTAATTTGTGCAATCCAACTACCTTCAGGTAAACTTTTAATTTTTGAAACATCATTCCAAGTCTGTCCGCCATCTTTAGTATAATGTATACGACCATCATCAGTACCAACCCAAAGCATATCTTTTTCTATAGGTGAAGGTTCAATTACTAAAATAGAGCAATGATTTTCTGCACCAGTAGCATCCATGGTCAATCCACCACTTTCAGATTGTTTTTGCTTTTCGGAATCGTTGGTCGTTAAATCAGGTGAAATTACAGTCCATGTTTCACCTTTGTCTGTTGATTTGTGTACAAATTGACTACCAAAATAAATAGTGCTATTATTAAAAGGGTCTATATTTATTGCAGAATTCCAGTTAAATCGTAGTCTAACATCAGCATTAGAATGGGTTGGTCTAACACCATAATTGTTCCCCGTTTTCCAATCGTAACGGCTCACAAATCCTTGCTGGCTCATTGTCCATCCATAGCGTGAATCTTCTCTATCTGGTACCACATCAAATCCATCTCCAAAACTTATTTCTTGCCAATAACTATTACGTATACCTTGTGCTCGCCATACATATGCAGGACCTCGCCAAGAACCATTATCTTGCATGCCGCCATAAACATTATAAGGATACTCATTATCTACATTAATATGATAGAATTGCGCTACAGGTAAATTGCCTATAAAGCGCCAGGTCTTACCTCCATCTTTAGTGATATTCATTCCTCCATCATTACCATCAATCATAAAGTTGCCATCCTTGGGGTGAATCCACCAGGCATGATGATCTGGATGCACTCCATTATCAACACCATAAGCTGGCATTAGTTGTTTAAAGTTTTTTCCGCCATCTTCTGAAACATTGACATAAGTAAATACTGAAAACACACGATTTTCATTTTGAGGATCTACATATATTTCTGAATAGTAAAAAGGTCTATTGCCAATATCACTTTTGTCATTGATTTCTTTCCATTTAAAGCCACCATCCTCACTTTTGTATAAGGCATTCTTTTTTGCTTCCACTAAAGCATAAATAATATCAGGTTTGTTCGGTGCAATCGCTACACCAATACGACCGAGATTTCCTTTTGGAAAACCATCATCTTCCGTTATTTTTTTCCATGTTTTTCCACCATCGTGAGTAATGTGAAGACCAGAACCTACACCACCAGAATTAAAAAACCATGGATCTCGTTTATGTTCCCACATAGCTGCAATTAATTTGTTTGGATTAGCAGGATCCATTACTAAATCCGCAACTCCAGTTTTATTATTTGTAAACAAAATTTTATTCCATGTTTCCCCTCCGTCCGTAGTTTTAAAAACACCACGTTCAGAATGTTCTCCCCAAGGCGAACCAATTGCGCCAACATACACCACATCTGGATTCGTTGGGTCAACTATAATACGATGAATATGTCTCGTACGTTCAAGACCCATAGCCATCCAATTTTTTCCCCCATCGAGTGATTTATAAACTCCATAGCCTCCGTTTAAAGAGTTGCGTGGATTTCCTTCACCTGTACCAACCCAAATGACACTTGGATTTGATTGTTGAATTTCAACAGCTCCAATAGAAGCTGTGAGTTCTTTTTCGAAAATAGGTTCCCATTTAATGCCACCAGAACTAGATTTCCATAAACCACCAGAAGCTGTTCCAACATACATAACATCTGGGCTGTTGTTTACCACATCAATAGCAGTAACACGGCCAGACATGCCACCAGGACCAATATTTCTTGGTGCCATATTTTTAGCCATGTCCATTGAAAATTCTTGCGCAGAGAGTAAAGTTACGCAGCACAGCATAACAATTGAGAGAAATCGTTTCATTTGTTTAAGGTTGGTTAAACCTTAAAATTAAGCAAAAGAAATGATAGAATTCTTAATGAGTTGTTAAGTTATTACGACAACTATTTTTTGATTGAAAAAAGCACTATTTTTACGTGGCAATGAAAGAAAAATTAAATAAATCGGGTTTTATATTTAAAATATATGAAGCGCCAAATCAATCTCCTTTTGATAAACTTTTTGAGATTTTTAAAGAGTTAATCACCCATACTTCCGGGGATTTTGATGAAGCTATTGATTGGTTGCGTCAATTGGACAAGGAATATAAATTAACCACACCAGATTATACCATTGATGATTTTATCGAAGACCTTAAGACGAAAGGTTACATACGAGAAGAAATTGATCCTACAGGAGATGGTGCTGGCAAGGGAAAAGGAAAAACCACAATTACGGCAAAGACAGAACGCGCTATAAGACAACAAGCATTAGACCATATTTTTGGGAAGATTAAACGAAGTGGTTCGGGTAATCATAAAAGCAAAGGTGTTGGACTAGGTGATGAGCATACAGGTGATTTTAGAGCCTATCAATTTGGTGATGCTTTAGATAAAGTATCTATGACAGAAAGCTTGCGAAATGCTCAAATTAATAATGGTATTGGAGATTTTAGTTTAACTGAAGCTGATTTGGTGGTTGAAGAAACCCTTCACAAAAGCCAGATGAGTACGGTTTTGATGATTGATATCAGTCACAGTATGATATTATACGGAGAAGATCGCATCACACCTGCAAAAAAAGTAGCCATGGCTTTAGCCGAATTAATTACTACGCGCTATCCAAAAGATACACTAGATATTTTAGTATTTGGTAATGATGCATGGCCTATAAAAATTAAGGATTTACCTTATTTAAAAGTTGGACCTTATCATACCAATACAGTTGCTGGCTTGCGTTTAGCTATGGATATGTTGAGGCGAAAACGAAATACGAATAAGCAGATATTTATGATTACTGATGGTAAACCAAGCTGTTTGCGACTGCCTGATGGTCAGTATTATAAAAACAGTAACGGTTTGGACCCATATATTACTAACAAGTGTTATGCTATGGCGCAACAGGCAAGACGTTTACATATACCGATTACAACATTTATGATTGCTGAAGATCCTTATCTCATGAAATTTATCAGAGAATTTACGCAAGCCAACAGAGGTAAAGCATTTTATACTGGCCTGAAAGGATTAGGGGAAATGATATTTGAAGATTACGAAAACAATAGAAAAAAAAGAATTAGAGGATAAAAAAACTGCTGGCTTTTTGGTAGTAGTCTTCAGCTTATAAGTAGCTAGCTATCAACCAAAAGCAAACAAACAAAAGCTATAAAGAAAATGAAAGATATAAAAACACTCGGTGAACTAAAAAAAACAGGTTATCAATCAAAATCAATAAAAGATGAATTACGAGATAACCTGATTGAAAATATAAAGAGTAAAATTACGACCTTTGAAGGTATTCATGGTTATGAAAACACCGTAATTCCTGAGTTAGAACGTGCTATTTTATCGCGACATAATATTAATCTGTTAGGATTGCGAGGACAAGCAAAGACACGATTGGCACGTATGATGGTGAATTTGTTAGACGAATATATTCCTGTAGTTGAAGGATCAGAAATTAATGATGATCCTTTAGCACCAATTTCAAGATTTGCAGTTGAGTTGATTTGTAAACAGGGTGATGAAACACCAATCGCATGGTTACATAGAGATGACCGTTTTGCTGAAAAATTGGCTACACCAGATGTTACTGTAGCTGATATTATTGGTGACGTAGACCCTATAAAAGCTGCGAATCTAAAATTGACTTATGCAGATGATCGTGTGATTCATTACGGAATGATACCTAGAGCTAACCGTTGTATATTTGTAATTAATGAATTACCGGATTTACAGGCTCGAATTCAAGTCGCTTTATTTAATATTCTGCAAGAAGGCGATATACAAATAAGGGGTTTTAAGTTACGCTTGCCTTTAGATATGCAATTTGTATTTACGGCAAATCCAGAAGACTATACTAATCGTGGGAGCATCGTTACACCATTAAAAGATAGGATCGGTTCTCAGATTTTAACACATTATCCAGATACTATTGATACAGCAAGAATAATTACATCTCAAGAAGCGAATTTAGATGCACGTCAATCAGAATCTGTATATGTGCCAGACCTAGCTAAAGATTTATTAGAACAAATTAGTTTTGAAGCTAGAGAAAGTGAATACGTGGATGCGAAGAGTGGTGTCAGTGCACGTATGAGTATAACCGCTTTTGAAAATTTATTGAGTACTGCAGAACGACGTGCATTAATTTCTGGAGATAAGCACACTTCAGTGCGTTTATTAGATTTTATTGGGGTGATTCCGGCTATAACGGGTAAAGTAGAATTGGTATATGAAGGTGAGCAAGAAGGTGCAGACTTTGTAGCCAATGCTTTAATGGATGAAGCCATTAAAACCTTGTTCCCAAAATACTTTCCTAAAATTGAGAAGTTAGAAAAGCAAGGAGAAGAAACACCTTATGATGATTTAATTTCTTGGTTCTTTAACAGTGATGGTTTTGAGTTGTTAGACGATTTTGATGACGCAACCTATAAAGCGAAATTAGATGAGGTTACACCATTAGATGCGTTACTTGCAGATTATCAACCAGACATAGACTTTAAAGACGTATATTTTGAAAAAGAGTTTATTCTTTGGGGATTGGTGCAGTTTAAGAAGTTGAGTAAATATCGTTATTCTGAAGGCTTGCAGATTAAGGATCCTTATGGGAGTTATATAAGTGGGTTGTAGGTTTACCAGGTATCACGGTTTTTAATATTAGCATCGCAGCGTTTAATAATCTCTGCGATTCTTCTTTCTTTCGTGGCTATGCGTTTAGCACTGTTAAGCCATGATAAATATCCTGTTCTATAACTTTTTGAAAAACCTAAATATTTCTTGTATGCTCGAGGAATTTCATCAAAAGCATCTTGAAAATTTTCTGGAATAATACCATTTTACACATCATCCATTTCTGTCCTTTTGACTGTTTCTTTGGCCAGGTTAAAGAGTTTTCAACCTTATTCTTGAATTAAACCTGCAGTCGAGTTCTACGATGTGCTTTTAGTATTACTCGGTGAGAAGTATTGAACACGTTTTTCATTACCTAAACTTTTTACGTTAGAATCTATACAGCAAAAACAAAGTGCAACCGTAATGGCTGTTTCCCACGCATGGTTGATATATCAGTTTTGTGTTTATCGTTATTGGCTAGTAACTAATCATACTATTCTGCATCGCCCTGAAAATAGAGTTCTGGCAATTGGATTATAGGTTTTGAGTTTCAATAAGAAAGTTTCTATCAATTAAAATTTCATTTGATTTAATTGGTGTTGATTTCCATTTGGTCTCAGGAAAAACCCATGACGTTTTTTTATCTATGGTTATTTTAACAGGCATATCAAAACCTTCAATAGTATTAGACCATTTATAATGTAACGCACCATTTTTAAATTTATAATCTAATCTAGGAATTTTATTAGTTCTTAAATATTGATTAAATACTGAAGTTAGACTAGTCCAGGAATACTGATTTATATAATCTTCAATCTGTTTGGTAGTAACGGTTTGGTGATGAAATTCAGAGTTTAAACCTCTAAGAATTTGTCGCCATTTTTCATCATCTTCAATAATTTGCCTTATTGTGTGTAGTAAATTTGCCCCTTTATAATACATATCACTCGAGCCTTCTTTATTAACATCGTAGTGTCCAATAAGTGGTCTGTCATTCTGAATATTTGCACGTGTACCAATGACATAATCTGCAGATGCTTCTTTCCCATAATAATAGTCTAAGAATAGGTTTTCTGAGTAGGCCGTAAAGCCTTCGTGAATCCACATGTCTGCAACATCTTTATTCGTAATATTATTAGCAAACCATTCGTGACCAGCTTCATGGACAATAATAAAATCCCATTTTAAACCCCAACCTGTACGTGATAAATCTCTACCTAAATAGCCTTTTTTGTACTGATTACCATAGGTTACAGAGCTTTGGTGTTCCATACCTAAATAAGGTACTTCCACGAGTTTAAAGCTATCTTCATAAAATGGATAAGGCCCAAACCAATGCTCAAAGGCTTTCATCATTTTTGGTGCATCTTTAAAGTGTACTTTGGCTTTTTCTAAATTAGCTTTTAGTACCCAATAATCCATATCTAAATCGCCTTTTTCACCTTTATAGACTTCAGAGAAATTGACATAATCCCCAATATTTACATTAACTCCATAGTTATTAATAGGATTACTCACAAACCAATGTGATTTAACTTTATCTCCTAAATCTTCAAGCTGTCGTAAACGACCATTGGAAACATTAGAAAGTCCTTTTGGAATCGTTACGCTAATCAACATACTATCGACCTCATCGTACATATGGTCTTTATTTGGCCACCAAACACTTGCTCCTAAACCTTGACAAGACGTGGCTATAAAATGTTTTCCGTTTTGGTCTTTCTTCCATGAAAATCCACCATCCCAAGGCGCACGTTTTGCTTCTCTGGGTGTTCCTTTGTAATAAATTTCAACAGCGTTAATGTCACCAACATGTTGTTCTCCTAGCATAATATAAAAGACATTGCCTTCGCGTTTTATGGCACAAGGATTTCCATCTTGAGTAACTTTGGTGATTTCCATTGGTTTTTGCAAGTCGATTTGCATCACCTGATTAGGTTCTAAAACTTTATATTGAATGGTGTTTTTTCCTGAAATGAATTTTTTATCAGGTTTTACTTCAATATCTAAATGATAATAGGTTAAATCCCACCATGAACGCTCTGGTGTAATACTGCCTCTTAAAGTATCTTGTCTTGTGAAATCTGTTTTATCTTGAAGTAATTGAGCTTCAGAAATTGAAAATATAAATGCAAATAGTATAAGTAAAGTATGCTTCACGTTTTAATTAATTTTTGACTTTAGATATTTAAAGAACATAAATCCTGCCATAATTAATATTAACCCAAGGTATGAGGAACCAAAGATGAGCAGGTTGTTGAAGTTTTCTGATGTAGCATCAAACTCAGATAATTCTGAAATTAATGCTAAAACCATAAATGAGGTAAGTGCTATAACTACAGTAGAAATAATGAGTCCCAAAGTTGCTTTTGTGCTGAAAACCTGAAAAATAAGAATTGCCAGTAATCCAATTGCATATGGATTAAACAGATTAGAGGTTAATATCCAGTAATAGAGAACTGAGGCTATTAAAAATAATTCCGGAATAAAGAATTTAAGTTTAGTAATCGTCATTATTTGTTATCTTATTATTTTATTTGGGAAGACTACCATACTCTCATGACCATCTTCTCCGATCGCTGCAACGCCAAAAAGGAAGTTGTCTATAACAATTCCATCTAGAGTAAATGCGGTAACATCTCCAACATAACGACTATTATCCCAAGTTGGTGATGTCGTATCTCTCCAATAGATTTTGTAGCCTTTTGCCCCTTCAACTTTACTCCATTGTAGCTTTGCTGAGGCTTCTACAATACCACCAATACTGACGTCTTTTGGTGATGGTGGGGCAGAAGCTAAGCTTGCCATTGTAATGGCATTAACAGCAGTTAGTTTTTCACAATATGGAAAGTTAACATGTTCAAACGAATCTCCATAATCAATACCGTCTTCAGTTCGTATATCTTGATGTTGTTGTGTGTAATTTTCGTGAGCCTCCATAATGCGAATTCCTGCAAAACCTACATCATTAAATGGTCTATGATGTCCTCCTCGACCAAAACGATCTAAACGATACACCATCATTGGATTCATTTCTGGCATGTAAGTTTTCGTCGTTTTGTATACATATCTTGCTAATTGTCTTGAGATTCCATCAACTTCACCACCATAAAAACGACGCGCTCTTGCTTGTTGTTTTAATATTTCTGCATCTGTTTCTCCTGTCGTTGTAGGCTCAGAAAAAATCCTAAAAGTTCTATTGTCAACAACACCATCTACACCAGAGATATTGCCTATCATATCATTGTTTAAAATTCCAATAATGTCCCAATTATTGTCTTGTGCGTATTTTGCTATGCCTTGTCCACCGAACAAACCTTGTTCTTCACCAGATAATCCTAAGTAAACAATACTACTTTCAAACTTATATTTAGATAAAACACGTGCAGCTTCAATCGCACCTGCCATACCAGTAGCATTATCATTAGCTCCCGGTGAATCTGATGTGAAGTCTATAGGATCTGATACTCGAGAATCGATATCACCACTCATTATTATATATCGATTTGGATATTTTGTACCACGTTGTATAGCAACAACATTTACCACCATAACATCTTTTATAATACGTTGGTTTCTGCCTTTTTCCACCAAATCCTTTTGAAAGAATACCTCCAGGCAATCATTACAATCTTTAGATATATTATCGAATTGCGATTTTATCCAACGTCTTGCCGCACCAATACCGCGTGTATCTGAAAGTGTATCGCTTAAAGTATGTCTCGTGCCAAAATCAGCTAAAGTCTTTACGTCATTTTGCAATCGATTTTTAGAGACTGCATCAACAATATCGTAGATTTTTGAATCTATTTGTGCTGATACATCTAATGAAAAAAAGATGATTAAAAAAGATAATAAATATTTCATTTGTACTTAGTTTATTAACAATAATGTTCCAAAAATATTAGCATCAATCCATCCTCTGTCTTTGTTATTACCTTCAACATATATAGAACCTATAAAATTTTCACGATGCTTACTCGTGTCATTGTCGCAATAAGCCAACGCAAAGCCAATATTTTTGCCAACTGAAAGTTTAACAGGCTGGTTTTTAATACCATCAACATAGGTATCATCAAATAGTAAAATTTTTGCTTCCCAAATAGTTGTATCTCCTTTGGTATGCCTTTTTGATATCACATGCGAATTATACAACTTCCCTTCTTTAGTGTGGTTTACATCAACAACATTTCCTTCTAAATCGACATGATAAGCAAAGGCATTGTGGTTAAATTGATGATTTCCTCCACTGTTATCCTCGTCAATAAAAATTTCTAAACAATCTTCGTCCCACCAACTTTTTAAAGGGTCTATGTAAATATCTCTTAGCTGGTCATCTTTTATTTCTGCAAGCAGATATAAGGCGTCCTTTGTCCATGTGAGTTTATATTTCCCTTGAAAGTCTTCTGAGTTGTACTGTTGGCCTATCCATAATTGATTTAATGGATGCCATTCACTATGTTTCCAGATATTCTCATCTGCTATTCCATCGATTGCTGGATTAGTATTTGCTTGTTTTACCTTTGTCAGTTGTTTAATGGGTTTATTAGGCTGTGATTCTTTTTTATAGTTGAACTTTACAACTTCAACTTCCCCTATATCATTTTTAATATCCACATAAATATTCATTTCTAAATCATTAATTCTCTCGAATGTCATACCTTCAAAAACAACCTTGTTTTTTGTAATTTCTTTCAATGGAAAATCAACCGTTTCATCTTTCGTTTCCCAGCCTTTAAGGTCTGGACCAAAATGTTTCAGTTGAAGCACTAAGGTGTTTTCTACTTCTCTTATAACTTCAATTTCGTAAAAGGTAACTTTTTCGTTATTTATTAATTTAAAGGTTGCCATCATAGAACCACCAGAAGGTTCGCTCCATATTTCTTCAGTTATGCCACCAAAAGCTTCACCATGCCAAGTACCAGCTATCCATGCAATATTTTTTAATCGTGGAGATAATTCACCTTCAATTGATGTGGCTTTCGTGTTTTGAGCAAAACATGTTAGCGTGAAAAACAGTGGTATAAAATATTTCATGTAATAAAATTAATAATTAATTAAGTGAAAAGAAAATGGCATGGAATATTCCTGTTATAAATAATAAAATAATATCACGTTTTATAGTTATGAACTTCCAATCTGATTTTTTTTGAAATAATAAAAGCCAATTTAAATTAATGAACTGGCTTTATATTTTTAATTTCTATGTATAATTAAAATGAGTTTTTTGTTTTTATCCTCTATGATATCCACAGTGTCATATAGGAATAATCTAGTTATCGTTTTCTTTTAATTCTCGTTGTTCTATTATTGAATAGTAGTTACTCTTTTTATTAAACTATTTTCAATTTCATATATAGAAATACAGTACGTTATTTCTCCATTCACAATCATTTTTTCTTTATCAATGACTTTATTGCCAATGATAATTCTATTTACAATCTCAAGATATAGGTCTGGTGTGTTTTCAAATAATTTTATATATCCTTCTCGAAGATCTGATCTACTATCAGTTTTAATAAAGTTTGGAAAGGAATACACTTCAACGTTTTTAGCATAGGTTCTACCAAAAGCTTTTATGTCTTTCTCATTAAATTTTTTAAGCTTTTCATTTACAACAGATTCTGCCTTCCTTTTCATCTTTGAGTTATCTATAAATGTCATGGAATTAATGCCATTAGCGTCAACCTCATAAATGGTTACCTGTCGTTTTGTGCTATTGTTTATGGTGACTAGTTCTTCGTCAATAACCACATTATTAAGATTAATACGGCTTAAAACTTTTACATTTGATTTTTCGTTCTTGTCAAAAAAGTCTTTATAATTTTGTTTTAATGCCATGCGTCCTGTATACAAATGCTCTTCTGGATATCTATTGACTTTGATATTGTCATTAAAGGCATCTGCAAACTTGTCCAGTTCCCTATTATTAAAAGGATCAATGTGTTTTTGAACAATTTTTGAGGCATTATCTTCTTCTTCCGAGATTTGGTTTGTTATAATAGAGCTCTCATAGTTTGTTTCCATAGCACCTACAAGCACTAGTTTTGTACCTGATTTGTTCGTGGCCAAACGTGTTACAGTTACAATTCCAAAATCATTTAAGTTGGCAACTTTTTTCCAATTATTATCTTTTTTTAATGTGAGTTTGTATAAAATACTTTTATTGCCGGAAAGAAGATTTTTTTTATTTAACCAGCAAATATCTTCAACTCCAGATATAGTGTTAGCAATAAGCTTAATCTTTCCTGTTAAAGGATTAATTGATTTTATTTGCCATTGCTTTTGATTTGCTTTAGAAATGAAGCTTACCAAATTTGAATTTGGAATCTTATGAAGTGAACGTCCCACGTTAGAAGCCAATATTTTATTGACACCTGTTTTTATATTGGTGCTAACTAAGTTGAGTTGTTCCCCTTCAATTACAGCAGAAACGATGATTTCTTCATTGTACCACGTGTAATATGCAACAACTAAATCTTTAATCAGTTCGGTAGAAGTAGCGTTGCCTAAATCGTATCTGTATAATCTTTGTTTACCATCTTTATCTAAGCGTACTGCCGAAACCGCATTGTTATTGGGGATTTTCAGAGGTGTATATTCCCCTCCATCAGTAGAGTTGATCCAAATTTTACTATTAAAGCGTGAATCGTATTTTACAACATCTGTTTGTTCATTTCTTGTGGAAGCAAAAACAATATATCGGTCATCTAAGAATGAAGGTTGATTGTCGTAGCCTACGTTATTAGAAATATTTTTACCATTTTTAATTCCAATATTTGAATAATTTATTTCTAAATCAAATAGGAAAACTTCGGTATTAGATTGTGAAAATGTAAACGAAGTAAATAGACAGAAGAAGATAAGTTGTAAAGTTTTCATGTTATTAGTTTTGAATGAACTAAAGATAAGGAAATAAAAAAAGCCAATTCAATGAAATGATTTGGCTTTATTTATTTTTAATTAACAATTACTAGAAACAGTATTTGTTTTCTGCTTTTACTTTTTCAGCGATTTCGATTCTTAAATCTACGATATCTGGATAATTGGCATATTTAGTAAAACGCTTTAGGCCCATTAACATCATTCGTTGTTCGTCTCCTTCAGCAAAAGAAATAATACTTTCTTTTCCTTTTTCTTCTACGATATCCACAGCATGATATAAGTATAATTTAGCCATAGCGATTTGCGCAGATTGAGATTCTTCACCAAAACGTTTTGCATTTTTCTCAGTTCTTAAAATTGCAGATTCCGCCATATAGATTTCAATTAAGATATCTGCAGCAGCAATTAATAATTGTTGATGTTCTTCTAATTGAGGTCCAAATTTTTGAACAGCTCCACCAGCAACCATTAAGAACGTTTTCTTCAATTTTGCAATCATGGCTTTTTCTTCTGAGAATAATTCAGAATAATCTGGTGTCTCAAATGAAGGAATACCCATTAATTCTTCCTGTACTTTTTGAGCAGGTCCTAATAAATCTACATGTCCCTTCATAGCTTTCTTTACTAACATACCAACAGATAACATTCGGTTGATTTCGTTAGTACCTTCATATATACGGGCAATACGAGCATCTCTCCAGGCAGCTTCCATTGGTGTTTCTTCGGAGAATCCCATTCCGCCAAATATTTGTATACCTTCATCTGCACAATTCTGTACATCTTCGGATACAGCAACTTTTAAGATTGAACATTCAATTGCATATTCTTCAACACCTTTTAATTCTGCTTCTTGGTGTGTGTTACCAGATGCTTCTCTTATAGCGATACGATCTTCAATATTTTTAGCTGCTCTGTAGGTTGCTGATTCACCAGCATAAGCACTTGCAGCCATTTCAGCTAATTTGGTTTTAATTGCACCAAAATTAGCAATAGGTGTTTTAAATTGTTTACGTTCATTCGCGTATCCTATAGCGGTCGTTAAAATTCTACGTTGAGAATCTAAACAAGCAGCAGCTAATTTAATACGTCCAACGTTTAATGCATTCATTGCAATTTTAAAACCTTCGCCACGGCCAGCTAACATGTTTTCTACAGGAACGACACAGTCGTTAAAGAACACTTGTCTAGTTGAAGATGCACGAATACCTAATTTATGTTCTTCTTCACCTAAAATAATTCCGTTAGGATTCTCCCCATCATATTCTACAATAAATCCTGTAATATTTTTATCGTCTTCAATACGAGCAAAAACAATCATCAAACTACAGAAACCTGCATTTGAGATCCACATTTTTTGTCCATTAATTTTATAGGATTTTCCATCGGCAGAAAGTTCCGCAGTGGTTTTACCAGAATTAGCATCAGAACCTGCGCCAGGTTCTGTTAAACAATAGGCACCAAACCACTCACCAGAGGCTAATTTAGGTACATATTTTTGCTTTTGCTCTTCTGTTCCATATAATGTAATTGGCATTGTTCCAATTCCTGTATGAGCGCCAAAAGCAGTACTAAAAGAACCAGTTCCAGATGAAATGTAATCACAGGTTAAACACGTTGAAACAAATCCCATTCCGAGACCATCGTATGCTTCAGGTACAGCAACCCCTAAAAATCCAAGTTCACCTGCTTTTCGCATAACTTCCTCGGTTAACGCATAATCTTTGGCTTCAAATCTTGTTTTGTGTACAATGATTTCACGCTCGTTGAATTCCATTACAGCTTCCTTCATCATCGTTTGTTCTTCCGAAAAATCTTCCGGAGTAAAAACGTCTTCACATTTTGTTTCTTTAACTAAGAATTGACCTCCACGTAGGATATCTTTTTCAGTTGCTTCCATTGTTTCTAGTATTGTATTAAGTTCTTTTATTAGTTTAAAAATTCGAATATGCCACAAGCACCTTGACCGGTACCAACACACATAGTTACGGCTCCATATTTACCTTTCATATCTTGCTTACGCATTTCATCAAAAAGTTGTACCGATAATTTTGCTCCAGTACATCCTAATGGGTGACCAAGTGCAATCGCTCCACCATTAACATTTATAATATCTGGATTAAGATCTAACTCTCTAATTACCGCTAATGATTGTGAGGCGAAGGCTTCGTTCAATTCAATTAATGCTAAATCGTCTTGTTTTAATCCTGCTTGTTTTAATGCTTTAGGAATTGCTTTTACTGGACCAATTCCCATTATACGAGGCTCAACACCTGCAGCAGCATAATTTACCATTCTTGCTACTGGCTCAAGACCTAACTCTTTAACCATTTCTTCACTCATAACCATGACAAAAGCAGCACCATCACTCATTTGAGAGGAGTTACCTGCTGTAACACTTCCACCTTGAGCAAATACAGCTCTTAATCTGGCTAAAGCTTCTTTATTAGTTCCTTTTCTTGGACCTTCATCTTTAGTTACTGTGTATGATTTAGTTGCTTTTTTTCCGTTAGCATCAATAAAAGTTTGTTCAATTTCAATTGGTACAATTTGATCTTGAAAACGATTTTCTGATTGTGCTTTTAGGGCTTTCTTATGAGAATTGTAAGCAAATTCATCTTGATCCTCACGAGAAATGTTGAATTGTTTTGCGACCGCTTCAGCAGTATTTCCCATGCCCCAATAATAATCTTCGTGACCAGCTTTTACAATTGCATCATAATTCAATTCTGGCTTAAAACCTGTCATTGGAACACTACTCATGCTTTCTGCACCACCTGCGATGATACAATCTGCCATTCCAGCTTGTATTTTTGCAGTTGCCATTCCGATAGTTTCAACTCCAGAAGAGCAAAAACGATTAACTGTTACACCAGGTACATCAATAACTTCTAATCCCATTAAAGAGATTAATCGTGCCATGTTCAATCCTTGTGAGCCCTCAGGCATTGCGTTACCTACAATAACATCATCAATTCTTTTAGGATCTAAATTTGGCAATTCTTTCATCATGTATTTGATGGTTTCTGCTGCCAATTCATCTGTTCTTTTAAAACGGAATACACCTTTTGGTGCTTTACCAACTGCCGTTCTGTATGCTTTTACTATATATGCTGTTTTCATTCTTATTCGATTTTTAGATTATTCGATTTTTAGACAATTTAGATTTCTATCAATCGAGAAATCTGGTGCTCTAATAATCTAATTTCTTAACGGTTTTCCTTTAGTTAACATGTGCTGAATTCTCTCCAATGTCTTTCTTTCTGTACACAAAGAAAGGAAGGCTTCTCGCTCTATGTCTAATAAGTATTGTTCGGTTACTAATGTTGGTTCAGATAAATCTCCTCCAGCCATTACGTATCCTAACTTATTGGCAATTTTTCGATCATGTTCACTTATGTAGTTACTGTCTTGCATAGAATCAGTACCTACCATAAACATACTCAAGGCTTGTTTACCTAGTACTTTTACATCTTTTCTTTTAACGGGTTGTGTATAACCTGAATCTGCCATTAATTTGGCATGTGCTTTAGCAGTTGCGATCTGACGGTCTTTATTTACAACAACAATATCTTTTCCTTTTTGCATAAGACCTAAATCAAAAGCCTCATATGCCGATGTTGATACTTTAGCCATACCAATAGTTAGGAAATATTCTTGAAGTGTATTTAATTGTACATCACCCTTTTTAAAAGTATCTGATGCTCTTAAAGCCATTTCTTTAGAACCACCACCACCAGGAATAACACCAACACCAAACTCTACAAGTCCCATGTAAGTTTCAGCAGCAGCAACAACCTTATCTGCATGTAATGATAATTCACAACCTCCGCCTAAAGCCATTCCGTGAGGTGCAGAAATAGTTGGGATTGAAGAATAGCGCATGCGCATCATTGTATCTTGGAAGTATTTAATGGCCATATTGAGCTCATCATACTCTTGTTCGGCAGCCATCATAAAAATCATTCCGATGTTTGCACCTACAGAAAAATTTGCAGCTTGATTACCAACAACTAAACCAGCAAAATCCTTTTCAGCCAAATCAATGGCTTTGTTTAATCCTGCAAGTACGTCTCCGCCAATAGTATTCATTTTAGACTGGAATTCACAGTTAAGGATTCCGTCACCTAAATCTTCAATTACAACGCCAGAATTTTTAAATACTTCATTAGATTTTCTAATATTATCTAATATGATAAAAGCATCTTGACCTGGGATTTTAGTTTGCGATTTTGAAGGAATGTCATAAAAGTAAGACGCTCCATCTTTTACTGTATAAAATGAAGAACTTTCTGAAGCTAACATTTCATTAACCCAAGCTGCAGGTTCTAAACCTTCCGCTTTCATTAATTCAATTCCTTTTTCTACTCCGATAGCATCCCATATCTGGAAAGGACCATGTTCCCAACCAAATCCTGCTTTCATAGCATCATCAATTTTATAAAGTTCGTCTGTAATTTCGGGGATACGATTGGAAACGTATGCAAATAATGCCGCGAAACTTTTTCTGTAAAATTCACCAGCTTTATCTTTTCCACCAACCAAAACTTTGAAACGATCCGCTACTTTATCAATAGTTTTCGTTAGTTCTAGAGTAGCAAATCTTGCTTTTTTTGCAGAACGATATTCTAATGTATTTAAATCAAGGGATAAAATTTCTTTTTTACCTTCAGGCGAAACCGTTTTTTTATAAAAACCTTGTTTTGTTTTACTGCCTAACCATTTGTTTTCCATCATGGTATTGATGAAGCCTGGTAGCTCAAATAACTCTATACGTTCGTCTTTTGGACAGTTTTCTCTAATACCATTTGCAACATGAACTAAAGTATCTAATCCTACAACGTCTACAGTACGAAACGTAGCTGATTTTGGACGACCAATTACAGGACCTGATAACTTATCGACTTCTTCAATAGTTAAATCTAAATCTTTAACAGTATGAAATAAACTTTGAATACTAAAAATTCCAACTCTATTTCCAATAAAAGCTGGAGTGTCTTTAGCAACAACAGATGTTTTTCCTAAAAATTTTTCACCATATTCATTTAAAAACTCAAGAACAGAAGTATCTGTTTTTGGGCCAGGAATAATTTCGAATAGTTTTAAATAACGTGCAGGATTAAAAAAGTGTGTTCCACAGAAATGTTTCTGGAAATCTTCACTTCGTCCTTCGCTCATAAATTTAATTGGTATACCAGATGTATTAGACGTAATTAACGTTCCTGGTTTGCGGTATTTTTCTAAGGTTTCAAACACCATTTTTTTGATGTCTAATCGTTCAACCACAACTTCCATAATCCAATCTGCATCAGCAACTTTAGAAATATCATCTTCTAGGTTTCCGGTAGTAATTCGACTAGCAAATTTTTGATTATAAATAGGGGAAGGCTTAGATTTTAAGGATGCCGTTAGAGCGTCGTTCACTAATCTGTTTCTTACGACTTTATCTTCTAGAGTAAGCCCTTTAGCTTTTTCTTTGTCGTTTAGTTCTCTAGGAACAATGTCTAATAATAATACATCAACACCAATATTGGCAAAATGACAAGCGATTCCGCTACCCATAATACCTGAACCAATAATGGCAATTTTTTTAATTCTTCGTTTACTCATCTTTCTTTAAAATGTGTTCTTTATTATTGTATATCTGTTTGTTAGAAATCATATTATTGATAACTTCAGCTACTTTCTCAAAGTTGGCTAATTCATCAGCTGAAATATTTGCTTTAATTTTTTCGTTAAAGGTCAATACTTTCTCCTTTGAGTAATTCCGCTTTTCTATCCCAAAATCTGTTAAAAATATTAATACACCTCGTCCATCCTCTGGATTAGGTTTTCTAATAATTAAACCCTTTTCTTCCATTGTTTTTAGAGTACGTGAAAGGCTAGTAGCTTCCATTCCCATTTTTGGACCTAATGAAGTTGAGGGTGTTCCATTCTCAGGATCTATGCTTAATAAAGCAAAACCAGTTGCCATAGTAGTGCCAAATTGAGCAGCTTCTTCATTATACATTTTATTAACAGCCAGCCAAGTGGTTCTTAATATATAATCGATGGTTTTATCTTTCATGTAATGTGATTGGAAGCCAAATATAATAAAAAAATACTATGCATGCATAGTAAATGTTAAAATTTGTTTTATTGAAAATGTGGTAATACAATGTTTCAAAAGTTTGAAACGCGCGTTAGATATTTATTAGATTATATCAATTTGCCATTAATTGCTCCTACTACAGCACCTGCAACAGAAGTTAAAACTATTGTAATTCCTAAATCGGTAGCGAACATTTCTGAAGTCATTTCTTGTTGCGATACCATTTTATTAAAATTATAGATAATGGATAAGAATAGTCCTATAAATGCTCCGGCTCTTGCGCCAGTAGCTGCTGTCGAAATTTGTGCCCATCTATTATAAAGATACGATAAAAACAACCCAAACGTTAAACAGGTTAAAAGAACACATATAGTGGTCTTGGTTGATTCTTTGGGTTGAGGAAAAAATTCTGAGAACAAAATTGAATAAGAAAACCAGCTCAAAAGCCAAATTACGATACCACCAACTATACCAGCGACCAAAAAAGTTTTTGTCTTCATAATTATATAATTGTGAGGGTTACTATGAAGATATAATTTTTTGTGTAAAACTTTAGGAATCAACGATTAATGGTTGATATTATGGATAAACCTTAAAAAAAACAAATTGGTATCTGTTAATTGGTACTCATTGAATTAAGATGTAAATGGAATCGTAAAATTGTATTGTACCTATTAAAGTTACTACGACCTATAGATTTTTTCGTAAAGATCTTTATAAATTTCTTTAATAATATTACGTTTCATTTTCATGGTTGGGGTTAGGTGACCACCATCAATTGTCCATGCTTCTGGAGTGAGTTCGAAACGTTTTATTTGTTCCCATTTCCCAAAATTCTTATTGTACTTATCTACTTCTTTCTGAATACGTTTTATTACTATGTCTGAAGAAGAAATTTCAATTTCAGATTTACCAATACCATTTTCTTTTTGATCTATCCAATCTCTAATAAAATCGAAATTAGGCTGTATAAAAGCAGCTGGCATTTTTTCGCCTTCACCAATAACCATCACTTGTTCTATAAAAAGAGATTGCTTTAAATCATTTTCTAAAAGCGTTGGGATAACATATTTTCCGCCAGACGTTTTAAACATTTCTTTTTTACGACCAGTAATTTTTAAGAAACCATCTGTATCGATTTCACCTTTATCTCCTGTATGGAAATAATCACCTGTCATAACTTCCGAAGTTTTTTTAGTGTCTTTATAATAACCTAACATTACGTTTGGTCCTTTAACTAGAATTTCACCGTCTTCTGCGATTTTAACCTCTACATGATCAATAGGTTTACCAACAGTTCCTACTTTGTACATGTTGCCGTTATACAAGCCTACAGTAACAACTGGAGACGTTTCAGTCAATCCATATCCTTCCATTACATGCATACCTGCTGCACCAAAAACTCTGGCTAATCTTGGTTGAAGTGCAGCACTACCAGATACTATGGTTCTTAATTCACCACCAAGTGCTTCCCTCCATTTACTAAAAATAAGTTTGTTTGCTAATTTCAGTTTAAACTCATACCAAGAGCCATTTTCTCCATATGGTTCCCATTTTTCACCAAGTTTAACAGCCCAAAAGAATAGTGCTTTTTTAATACCTGTGAGTTCTTCACCTTTAAGTATTATTTTATCGAATACCTTTTCGAGTAATCGCGGAACAACACTCATAAGATTTGGCTTTATTTCTTTTGCATTATCACCTATTTTATCGAGACCTTCTGCATAATAAATTGATGCTCCAGCATGTTGATAAACATAGATTAAAACACGTTCAAATATGTGGCAAATTGGTAAAAAACTTAACACTCTTGTTTCACCTTCAACTAAAGGAACTCGTGGTGAACTGTCGAGTGCGTTGCTTGTAATATTCCAGTGCGATAACATTACACCTTTTGGTCTGCCAGTTGTACCAGAAGTATAGATTATAGTTGCTAAATCACTAGGTATTACCTCACTTTTACGCTGTTCTACTTCAGATTGATTGCTAGCATCATTTCCTAATTCAAATAACTCAGAATAGTGCTTGCAACCTTTAATATGGTCAAAAGAATAAATGTCCTTTATTTTTGTGTTTGCTTTGACTTTATTTACCTTTTCTAATACCTCTTCGTCTGAAACAAAACAATAAATAGATTCGCTATGATTTAAAACATATTCATAGTCGTCTGCAGAAATGGTTGGATAAATAGGGATATTTTGAGCACCGGTTTGTAAGATGCCAATATCCATAATATTCCACTCTGTTCTGTTCGTTGATGATATTACTGCTATTTTATCATTTTTTTGAATACCAAGCTTTAATAGTGCTCTACTTATAGCATTAGATTTGTCAATATATTCTTGAGTAGATGTATGTTTCCACTGACCATTATATTTGGTAACTAATGCAGAAGCAGTTGGTTTGTGTTCTAACTGGTGATAAGGAAAATCGAAGAGGCGTGTAATCTCTGTCATAAATATTTAGCAATAATTAGTATGGGATATTACGAAAATATGAAAATAAAAGGGATAAATACTAATGAATCATAATATTGGTCTAAATAATGTTAATTAAGATCAATGAATCTCCGATATCTAAATTCCTACAATTCTTTAAGTCATTAAATTGTACAATTAAGAGACTTTATTGCTTAAGCTTTTTAATTCGTAATAAAGAATTACGAAAAATGTAAAAACAGATCTTGTTTTTTACTGAAAACTAAAAAAAAATCAGCATTAATTAATGGTATATATTATAAGTGCGTTAAAAGATTATAAAATGATATTTTTTAAGTTGTAATTTCAATCGTTTTCGTAAAAAAATACGTTCGCAAATCCCTGTTCTAGGGGATTTCCTGATAAATATCAGGTTTCTGTATCGTTGATGATTATACCTTTGGTTTATCAAATTACAGGATAAAAATTTTAAAAAATATTAATCAAAAATAATGGAAGTAAAGCAATTTAAAAATGGTCTTTGGACAGAAACGGTCAACGTTAGAGATTTTGTTATCAATAATATTACTCCATACCTAGGAACACACGAGTTTTTAGTTGGGCCAAGTGCTAAAACTAAAAAGTTATGGGACATTTGTAAAGAAGCAGCTCAAGAAGAAAGACTTAATAATGGTGTTAGATCTGTTGATACAGAAACTATTTCTACTGTTAGTGCTTTCGAAGCTGGATATATAGATAGAGAAAATGAAGTAATTGTAGGTCTTCAAACAGATGAGCTTTTAAAAAGAACAATGAAACCGTTTGGTGGTTTTAAAGTGGTTCAGAAAGCATTATCGGAACAAGGTGTAGCACCAAATAAAACCTTAACTAATTTATTCTCTAAATACGTAAAGACACATAACGATGGTGTTTTTGATGCTTATACTGCAGAGATAAAAAAATTCCGTTCATTAGGTTTCTTAACTGGGTTACCGGACAACTACGCAAGAGGCAGAATAATTGGGGATTATAGACGTGTAGCGTTATACGGAATTAATTTCTTAATTGAATCTAAAAAAACAGATTTAGAGAATATTTCGGGCCCAATGAGTGATGCTGTTATTCGCTTACGTGAAGAAGTGTCAGAGCAAATAAAATCATTAAATGAAATGATTGAACTGGGTGCTAAATACAATTTAGATTTAGCACGTCCTGCTCAAAATGCCCAAGAAGCTGTACAATGGACTTACATGGCTTATTTGGCAGCTGTAAAGTCTCAAGATGGTGCTGCAATGTCATTAGGTAATGTATCTACTTTCTTAGATATTTTTATTCAAAATGATTTAAATGAAGGATTAATTACAGAAGTAGAGGCTCAAGAATATGTCGATCAATTTGTAATGAAATTACGTATGGTTCGCCATTTAAGAATGGGTGCTTATGATGAGATATTTGCCGGTGACCCAACTTGGGTAACTGAAGCAATTGGAGGCATGCTTTCAGATGGAAGAAGTAAAGTAACAAAAACATCTTTCAGATTCTTAAATACTTTATATAATTTAGGGGCATCACCAGAACCAAATATTACTATTCTTTGGTCTCAATCTTTACCACAAAATTTCAAAGATTATTGTGCAAAAGTTGCAATTGACACATCATCAATTCAGTTTGAAAATGATAACCTAATGCGTGAAAATCGTGGTTCTGATGATTACGGAATTGCATGTTGTGTGTCTTATCAAGAATTAGGAAAGTCTATTCAATTCTTCGGTGCACGTACAAACCTTGCTAAAACTTTATTATTAGCAATTAATGCGGGACGTTGTGAGTTTACAGGAAAACAAGTTGTTGAAGGTATTTCAGAATACACAGACGAGTATTTAGATTTCGATAAAGTAATGGCTAATTTTAAAATAGCTATGAAAGAAGTTGCTAGAGTATATAATGATTCAATGAACATTATTCACTATATGCACGATAAATACTATTACGAAAAAGCACAAATGGCTTTAATTGATACAAATCCAAGTATTAATATCGCTTATGGTATTGCAGGATTATCAATTGTTGCAGATTCACTTTCAGCAATAAAATATGCAAAAGTTAAGCCGGTAAGAAATGAGAATGGTTTAACTACAGATTTTAAAATTGAAGGAGAATTTCCGTGCTATGGTAATGATGATGATAGAGTAGATGTATTAGCAGCCAATACGGTAGCCGATTTTAATAATGAATTAAAACAATTACCAGTTTATAAAAATGCTGAATCAACTATGTCAGTATTAACAATTACATCTAATGTATCTTATGGTAAGAAAACAGGAGCAACACCAGATGGGAGAGCTTATGGAGTGCCTTTTGCACCAGGAGCAAACCCAATGCACGGTCGAGACAAAAATGGAGCGATTGCATCATTGAATTCTGTTTCAAAAATTGACTATAAAGATTCTCAAGATGGAATTTCTAATACATTCTCTATAGTGCCAAAATCTTTAGGTTCGTCAGAAGACGATAGAATAGATAATTTAGCAACAACGTTAGATGGTTATTTTTCTAAAAATGCACAGCATTTAAATGTCAATGTTTTAAATAAAGAAACATTACTTGACGCTATGGAAAATCCAGGTGAGTATCCTCAATTAACGATACGTGTTTCTGGTTATGCAGTGAACTTTGTTAGATTAACAAAAGAACAGCAATTAGAGGTGATTACACGATCTTTCCACGAATCCATGTAATTTTATTAATATTTTTAAAGCATCTAGATAAAGAAGTTTATATTTCATTAGCTAGATGCTTAATTTAAAATCTTGAACATATCAAAACAGCCGAAAACATATTAAGGGTACATTCAATCGAATCTTTTGGAACACACGATGGTCCAGGAATACGTTTTATTGTGTTCTTGCAAGGTTGTAAACTGAAATGCCTGTATTGCCATAATCCAGACTCTATAGAAACCTCGGGTGGTCAAGAATATGACATAGAGGAATTGGTTCAAATGACACTTAAAATGAAACCTTACTTCGGTAAAAAAGGAGGCGTTACTGTTTCTGGTGGTGAACCGTTGTTGCAAGCCAAGGCATTAATCCCTTTTTTTAAAAGACTTAAAGAAGAAGGAATTCATACCAATATAGATACTAACGGTAGAATATTTAATCATTTTTCTGCAGAGTTGTTAGACGATTATACAGATTTAATTATGCTAGATATAAAGCACATGACAGAGGAAGGATATTTGGCTTTAACAGGGCAACCAAATAAAGATATATCCTTTAATTTAGCAAAGCATAGAGAAGCTACTGGTAAAAAGATGTGGTTGCGTTATGTGTTAATTCCAGAAGTAACTAGCAGTCCAGAATTACTGCATACTTTAGGTAATTATTTCAAAGATTATAAAACAATTGAAAAAATAGAAATTCAGCCCTACCATAAATTAGGTGTACATAAATGGGATGCACTGGGTTGGGATTATCAACTGAAGGATGCTAGAGAAAATACTGAAGAAGAATTAAAAACGGCATCAGACATATTAAAAAACTACTTTAAAGAAGTTAAAATTAATTAAAAGCGTCGATGTATTTCGTGCTTAGATAGAAGATATTATGCAAACAAAGAAACTTAAAAACCGTTGGTTAATAGCTGCTTCTGCAGTCGGAATACATATTTCAATAGGATCGGTATATGCTTATTCTGTAATGACTAATCCTGTAAAAGATATTTTTGATGTAGATGGAAGTGTTATAAAATGGGCTTTTAAAATTGCGATATTATTACTTGGATTATCTGCTGCCTTTTTAGGTAAATGGGTAGAAAAAGTAGGTCCAAAAATAAGTGGTACAACTGCTGGGATATTTTATGGATTCGGAATTTTAGGATCGGGTTTAGCCGTTCAATTAGAATCATTGTGGCTATTTTATCTCTGTTATGGTGTTATTGGAGGTATTGGTCTTGGTCTAGGTTACATTACTCCTGTAAGTACACTGGTAAAATGGTTTCCAGACAAACGTGGTTTAGCTACAGGTATGGCAATAATGGGGTTTGGTTTTGCGGCCTTAATATTTGGACCTGTGATGCAATCTCTTTTTGATGCAGTTGGTGTATCTAATGCTTTCTATATTTTAGGATTAATTTATATGGTACTCATATTGTCTTCTGCTAGATATATTGAAAAACCACCAGAAGGTTATTTACCAGAAGGTTTTAAACCCGGTGAAGGTAAAACCATTAAAGCTGATATCTCTAATATCGAAGCAAATGCCGCATTAAAAACTCCTCGGTTTTATTATATCTGGATTATGATGTTTATTAATATCGCTTGTGGTATTGCTATAATATCAGCAGCGAGTCCAATGATGCAAGAAAAATTAAAATATACTCCAATGGAAGCTGCTGCTATAGTTGGTCTAATTGGTGTGTTTAATGGTTTTGGTAGGATTTTATGGTCTGGTCTTTCAGATTATTTAGGTAGAGCAAATACTTATATTGTATTTTTCGCATTTCAAATATTAGCGTTCTATTTCTTGCCTCAAATCTCTTTGGAATTGGCTTTCTTAGTTATTCTATTTACCGTTATTACAATGTATGGAGGCGGTTTTGCAACATTACCAGCTTTTTTAGGCGACCTTTTTGGTACTAAACAATTAGGTGCAATACATGGAATGATTTTGACAGCTTGGGCTTTAGCAGGTGTCGTTGGTCCAACAATTTATGATGCAGTTAAAAATGCTACAGGATCGCTTGATGTAACTTTAAAAGTCTTTTCAGGTCTTTTTGTTGTCGCATTTATTGTTTCGTTATTAATGAAACGCTCTGTGAATAGAGCATATCATAAAATGGGATTGTCATAAACTAAAAAGTAAATAGTAAACAGTATAATTTTTTAAACAACTATAAGCTTGTTTTAGCAGTATCTGTTGGCGATTTTTAAAGCTTTCTGAAGGCTAAAAAAGTACTATATTTTAGTTAACATTTTGTCATGTATATTGTTCCTTAAATTTTTCTTAAAATAAACCTTTAGCTGATTTATGTCATGTAAATATTCGTTGATTGAAGCTACTTTTATAACTTCATTTGAAATAGATTCAAGAAAACAAATAAAAACAAAAACATAAAAAGATGGAAGTAGTAGAAGGGGTAAAACCTAGAGTTTATAGATTTGGAAACAAAACTGCAGACGGTAATAGTACAATGAAAAATTTGTTAGGTGGTAAAGGTGCTAATTTAGCCGAAATGAGTGCTATTGGAATTCCTGTTCCTCCGGGATTTACCATTACAACAGAAGTTTGTACTGAGTATAATTTAATAGGAAAAGAGGCTGTTGTTGAATTAATTAAAGAAGAGGTTGAAACATCTATTGCAAATATTGAAACTGAAATGGGATCTGTATTTGGAGATAAAGATAATCCTTTACTAATATCGGTTAGGTCTGGTGCTAGAGTATCTATGCCAGGTATGATGGATACAGTTTTAAATTTAGGTATGAATGACGAAGTCGTATTAGGCTTAGCCAAACTAACCAATAATGAACAATTTGCATGGGATTCTTACCGCCGTTTTATTCAAATGTATGGTGGAGTTGTTTTAGGTATGAAACCTGCTTCAAAAGATGATATCGATCCTTTCGAGGAAATCATGGAGCATCTTAAAGATAAAAGAGGTATTGAATTAGATACAGAATTTACTATTCAAGATTTACAAGATTTAGTATACGATTTTAAAGATGCTGTAAAAAAACGTACAGGTCAAGATTTTCCAACAAATCCGTGGGATCAACTCTGGGGAGCTGTAATGGCTGTTTTTGATAGCTGGAATGGGAGTAGAGCTGTCTATTATAGAAACATGAACGGTTATCCTGCTGATTGGGGAACTGCCGTAAATGTTCAAGCTATGGTTTATGGTAATATGGGAGATAATTCTGGTACAGGCGTATGCTTTACAAGAGATGCAGGTACTGGAGAGAATGTTTTCAACGGAGAATATTTAATTAATGCACAAGGAGAAGATGTTGTTGCAGGTGTTCGTACACCACAACAGATTACCAAATTAGGATCGCAACGATGGGCCGAATTAGCTAAAGTTGAAGAAGCAGATCGTGCAGAAAACTATCCATCACTCGAAGAGTTAATGCCAACTATTTTTAGTGAATTAAATGGTTATCAAGATACTTTAGAAAAGCACTATTGCGATATGCAAGATATGGAGTTTACCATTCAAGACGGTAAACTTTGGATTCTTCAAACCAGAAATGGAAAACGTACTGGTGCTGCTATGGTTAAGATAGCTATGGATCTACTTAAAGAAAAGATGATTAATGAAAAAGAGGCATTATTAATTATTGAGCCGAATAAACTTGATGAATTATTACACCCTGTTTTCGACCCTAAAGCATTAAAAAGAGCTAATGTGATCGCTCAAGGTTTACCAGCATCACCAGGTGCTGCAACAGGTAAAATTGTCTTTTTTGCTGATGAAGCTAATAAATATAAAAACAGTATTCTCATACGTATAGAAACTTCTCCAGAAGATTTAGAAGGTATGAATATCGCTAAGGGAATTTTAACAGCTCGTGGTGGTATGACCTCACATGCAGCAGTTGTTGCTCGTGGTATGGGTAAATGTTGTATTTCTGGAGCAGGAGCTTTAAAAATTAATTACAAAACAAGAACACTAACAGTTGAAGGTCATGAGTATCATGAAGGAGATTGGATTTCATTAAACGGTTCTACAGGTAATATTATTGAAGGTAAAGTTGCTACAATAGAGCCTGAATTAAGTGGAGAGTTTGCTGAGGTTATGGAATTAACGGATAAGTATAGTGGTATGAAAGTGCGCACCAATGCAGATACGCCTAAAGATGCAAAGGTAGCACGTAATTTTGGCGCTCAAGGAATTGGTTTAACCAGAACGGAACATATGTTCTTTCAAGTAGACAGAATCAGGGCCATGCGCGAAATGATTTTGTCAGATACTATTAAAGGTCGTAAACAAGCTTTAGAAGAACTGCTGCCTATGCAACGCTCGGATTTTGAAGGTATTTTTGAAGCCATGGAGGGACTTTCGGTCACCATTCGTTTATTGGATCCACCTTTACATGAGTTCGTACCACATCAATTGGCTACTCAAAAGGAATTGGCTGAAGATATGCACATATCGTTACAAGCCGTTAAAAATAAGGTTGCGGAACTAGAAGAATTCAACCCAATGTTAGGTCACAGAGGCTGTAGATTAGGAAATACTTATCCTGAAATAACCGAAATGCAGACACGTGCCATTATTGAAGCAGCAATTAATCTAAAAGAAAGAGGTGTTATATGTAAACCAGAAATTATGATTCCTTTAGTGGGAACAGTTAAAGAATTTGAAGCTCAAGAACAAATTGTTAGAACTACTGCTAATACTATTTTTGAAGAACGAAATGAACGTATTGATTATTTAGTAGGAACAATGATTGAAGTACCAAGAGCAGCACTAATGGCGGATTTAATTGCTGAAAAAGCTGATTTCTTCTCATTTGGAACCAATGATTTAACACAAATGACCTTCGGTTATTCTCGTGATGATGCCAGCAAGTTTTTACCAATTTATATTGAAAAAGGTATTCTAAAAGTAGATCCTTTTGAAGTTCTGGATCAAGAAGGTGTAGGTCAGTTGGTCAAATTAGGGACACAACGTGGAAGAAGTATTAAACCAAATCTAAAAGTTGGTATTTGTGGAGAACATGGAGGTGAACCAAGTTCAGTAGAATTTTGCTACAACACAGGTATGGATTATGTAAGTTGTTCACCTTTCAGAGTGCCAATTGCAAGATTGGTATCTGCTCAAGCAACCATTAAATCAACAATGTAAGTGTTTTATCAATAAAAAAGCCTGAAGCGAATTATTTGCTTCAGGCTTTTTTATTTATTTATTCTCAATCCATTTACGCGCATTCACAAAAGCTTCTAACCAAGGAGAAACTTCATCGTTTCTATCTTGTGGGTAGTTTGCCCAGTTCCATTGAAAGGTAGAACGCTCAATATGTGGCATAGTTACTAAATGACGTCCCGTTTTGTCACACATCATAGCTGTGTTAAAGTCTGAACCATTAGGGTTATGCGGATAGTCTGCATAACCATACTTAGCAACAATATTATAGTTGTCTTCGGTGTAAGGTAAATTGAATTTACCCTCTCCATGAGAAATCCACACTCCCAACGTAGTTCCTGAAAGTGTTGAAAGCATCACTGAATTATTCTCCTGAACTTTTACAGAAGTAAATGAACTTTCGTGTTTATGAGATTCGTTATGCAGCATTTTTCCATGCACTTCGTGTTCTGGATTTATTTCTTCTAATTCCATAAACAATTGACAACCATTACAGATGCCAACGGATAAAGTGTCTTCTCGTTTAAAGAAATTTTGTAACGCCGTATTTGCTTTTTCATTATACAAGAAAGCTCCTGCCCAACCTTTTGCAGAACCTAATACATCAGAATTACTAAAGCCTCCAACAGCTCCAACGAATTGGATGTCTTCTAATGTTTCTCTGCCAGAAATTAAATCTGTCATATGAACATCTTTAACATCAAAACCAGCCAAATACATAGCATTTGCCATTTCTCGTTCAGAATTGCTTCCTTTTTCACGTATAATAGCTGCTTTAGGTCTTGGTTTGCTTACATCTAATTGTGGAAGTTTTCCTGTAAAATGACTCGGGAATGTATAATCTAAAGCCTGATTTTTATAATTATCAAAACGTGCTTTGGCTAGTCCGTTAGCTGTTTGTTTTTGATCTAACAGATAAGAGGTTTTATACCACATATCTCGTAATCTCGAGATTGTCATTGTAAATACTTCATTTCCATTTATTATACCTAATACATCACTCTCTGTAACTTCACCTAGTTTATGGAACTCAATATTAGCGTTAGAAAGTGTATTTTCAATACTAGCATCTACAGATTGAATAACAATACCAGCATTTTCTGCAAAAAGAACTTTTAACGAATCCTTTTCCTTAATACTTGTAATATCTAATTCTGCACCTAAATTGTTGTCGGCAAAACACATTTCTAATAATGTTGTAATCAACCCACCAGAGGCAACATCATGTCCTGCAACAATTTGGTTACCTTTTATTAATTCTTGAATAGTATTGAACACTGTTTTTAAATAGTCTGCACTTTTAATGTTAGGTGTTGTGTTTCCTATTTTATTATTTATTTGTGCAAAAGAACTGCCACCAAGTTCATAAGAATCTTGAGAAATATTGATGTAGTAAATTGAACCTTTATTTTTTTGAAATACAGGTTCTACTACTCTAGTTATATCATTACAATTTGCTGCAGCAGAAATGATTACAGTGCCAGGTGAAATAACATCACCATCTGGATATTTTTGCTTCATTGAAAGTGAGTCTTTTCCAGTTGGTACGTTAATCCCTAAATCAATAGAGAATTTTGAAATTGCCTCTACTGCTTCATATAAACGCGCATCTTCACCTTCATTTTTACAAGGCCACATCCAATTTGCGGAAAGTGAAATACTTTTTAATCCGTCTTTTAAAGGTGCCCAAATTATATTTGTTAACGCTTCTGTTATTGAATTTCTACTACCAGCCTCAGGATTGATTAATCCTGAAATAGGCGAGTGGCCAATACTTGTAGCGATACCCTCTTTACCTTTAAAGTCGAGTGCCATAACACCAACATTATTCAATGGTATTTGCAATGGTCCTACACATTGTTGTTTTGCAACTTTTCCACCAACACAGCGATCTACTTTATTGGTCAGCCAATCTTTACAAGCTACGGCTTCTAGTTGTAGAACATTATCCAAATAGTCGTAAAACTTATCCGAATTATAAGAAATACCTGAGTATTTTTTTTCGACAGTTATATCGTTCATTATGGTTTTAGGGGAACTTCCAAACATATCTTCTAATGCTAAATCCATTGGTTTATCACCATTGGTTTTAGACTCAAAAGTAAAACGGTTTTTCCCTGTCACTTCACCAACATCATATATTGGTGAACGTTCTCTGTCCGCAATTTTATGTAAGGTATCTAGATGTTTATCAGCTATAACTAATCCCATTCGTTCTTGAGATTCATTACCGATTATTTCCTTTGAGGATAGGGTTGGATCGCCAATTGGAAGCTTATCTAAATCAATAATTCCACCAGTGTCCTCAACCAATTCAGATAAACAATTTAAGTGTCCACCTGCACCATGATCGTGAATAGAAACGATAAAATTCTCATCACTTTCTACCATTCCACGAATTGCATTTGCAGCACGTTTTTGCATTTCGGGATTAGATCTTTGTACCGCATTTAATTCTATGCCTGAGGCAAATTCACCTGTATCCGCAGAAGAAACCGCAGCGCCTCCCATACCGATTCTATAATTATCACCACCAAGTATTACAATTTTATCTCCTTCTTTTGGTGTATCTTTTATGGCTTGGTCAGTTTTTCCATAACCAATGCCACCTGCTTGCATAATTACTTTGTCATAACCTAATTTACGTGGTTTAGAACCTTCGACAGAGTTTAACGTATCATCATTATTCTCATCATGTTCAAAAGTTAAAACAGAGCCACAAATTAATGGTTGACCGAATTTGTTACCAAAGTCTGAAGCTCCATTACTTGCTTTAATTAGAATATCCATTGGAGTTTGATACAACCATTTACGCTCAGGAAATGCTTTCTCCCAAGGACGCTCTTCTTCTAATCTCGAATACGAGGTCATATATACTGCAGTGCCAGCCAATGGTAATGAGCCTTTTCCACCTGCAAGTCTATCTCTAATTTCTCCTCCAGAACCCGTCGCGGCACCATTGAAAGGTTCTACAGTTGTTGGGAAGTTATGAGTTTCTGCTTTTAGAGAAATTACAGATTCAAAAGCTTTAGTAGTATAATAGTCTGGAATATCCGCTCTACTTGGAGCAAATTGTTCAACAACTGGTCCTTTTACAAAGGCAACATTATCTTTGTACGCAGAAACAATACCGTTAGGATTTTGTTTCGAGGTTTCTTTTATCAGTTTAAATAATGAAGTTTCTTTTTCTTCACCATCAATTACAAATGTACCGTTGAAAATTTTATGACGACAATGCTCAGAATTTACTTGAGAAAACCCAAAGACTTCTGAGTCCGTTAATGGTCGTCCTATTTTTTTAGCGATACCTTCTAAATACGCTACTTCGTCATCACTTAAGGATAATCCTTCTTGTTGATTGTATGCGGAAATATCTTCAATATTTAGAATTGCTACTGGCTTAATATCTATTGAAAATATAGCTTGATTAAGACAAGGAAACTTCTCAGAAATCATAGGGTCAAAATCTTTGAATCCTTCTTTTACTGAAGTAAATTCTTCAATTCTAATAATATCAGAAACACCCATGTTTTGCGCGATTTCTACCGCATTAGTACTCCAAGGAGTAATCATTGCTGCTCTCGGTCCAACAAAAAAAGCATCTAGTGATGCTTGTCCTATTTTTGGCTGGTTACCAAATAACCATTCTAATTTAGAAGTGGTTTCAGTTGATAGTTCTTTTGTGGCTTGAACGGCAAAAATTTTGCTGTTTTGGTTTCCGAAGAAATGAATCATTATTTCGTGTTTTGTATTGATTTTTTAGAAAACACAAATTTACAGTTTTTCAATCTAATCTATTAAGATATTAGAATTGAAAATGCAGAGTTATTCACGAAATAATTCACAATTAATAATACTATTTTAATCATATTTATACATCGTTTTCTTGAAATTGAGCACTTATTGGTGGCATTACAAATACAAAAACAGTTAGACCTAATGTTTTGTTAATTCATATGGATTTTGAAAAAGTAATAATTAATCTTGTTTAAATTATGTAATAGAACTTAAAAGTAGGGTTTTTTAATTTTCAGTTGTATTAGAGTAAAAATAGAATTGAATTTATAGACATGCACAAAGTTACAATTGTTATCGTATTTCTTTTAATTGCTCTTAGCATACAAGCCCAAATACCTACAGCACCATCTTACCAAGTAACTGGAATATATAAAGGAAAATCGATTCCACTTAGAGATTTACCAAAAGTTAAAGCTGTAGAAAAGAAGCAAACCTCAGAATTAAAAATTATTAGAAACAGAATGCGGGCTGCTCGTAAGGTCGTTAAAAATGCTTTACCATTGCATGGTGATATCTCAGCTCAAAAATCATTTGGAGGATTAAATACCCTGGCTTTAGAAGAAAATTTTGATGGTGCAACCGCAGCAGAAGGTCAGGCAACACCTCCCGATCCATCTGGAGCTGTAGGGCCAAATCATTATGTTCATGCAGTTAATCTTGTTATAAAAATATTTGATAAAGAAGGAAATTTATTAACAGGCCCATCACCATTATCTTCAATCTGGGGCAATGGAGTTAATAATGGTGATCCAATTATACTTTATGATCAACTAGCTGATCGTTGGTTTTTGAGTCAGTTTAATATCGCAACTAACGGACTGCTTATTGCTATTTCTGAAACTCCAGATCCTACAGGAGCCTATTTTACATATGAATTTCCCCTGGATAGTTTTCCAGATTATCCACATTATTCTGTTTGGGATAATGCCTATTTTATGACGGCAAATAAATTTGGGGCTAATACCTATGCATTAGATCGCGATGCCTTACTAAGCGGAGAACCTAATCCTCAATTAATAGGATTTGATTTACCTGGAATTCAGGCAAATCCCGGTACAGTATTTAGTCCAGAGCCAGCTAACTTGCTGGGAACTGCTATTGATGCTAATACACCAGGATATGTAGTTTATCTTCAAGATGATGGTTGGGATCCTAATATTATTAGAGATCATCTAAAAATTTGGGAGATAGATTTAGATTGGCAAAATGTGTCTGGTTCTACAATTTCGGCAATACCATTAGAATTAGATACACTTCCTTTTGAATCAACGTTTGCACCTTTTGGAACGGGAGATGTTAATCAGCCAGGTACAACTCAAAAAATTGATATGATAGGAGGAGTTATTTCGTATATGACCAATTTTAGAAAATTCGATGGTTATAATTCAATGATAGTAACATTTAATGTTGATGTTAGTGGCACAGATCGCTCAGGGATAAGATGGTTTGAACTGAGAAATACAACAGGAACGGCTTGGACAATTTTTCAGGAAGGTACATATGCGCCCAATGATGGCTTAAGTCGATTTATGGGAAGTGCTGCAATTGATGCAAAAGGTAATATAGGATTGGCTTTTAATATAGCCAGCGGAACTGAGCCTGTTGGGATTAGATACACAGGAAGATTTAAAGATGATATACAAAATACAATGACAGTGGCTGAGACAACCATTGTTGATGGTGCAGGGGTTCAGACATTAGGTAATCGTTTTGGGGATTATTCACATTTAACGATGGATCCCAATGATTTTACATTTTGGCATACAGCGGAATACTTTTCCCAAGATGACTTCTGGACAACTAGAATTGCATCTTTTAGATTATCACCTGGATTTGATAATGATATTGGAGTTGTTGATATTGTTACACCTGATGATGGGATTCTTTCTAACAGTGAAACAGTAGAAGTTACTATTAGAAATTATGGGCAATCGCAACAAAGTAATTTTAATGTAGAATTACAGCTAGATGGCGCTTTAGTTGCTTCGCAATTATTTACAGGTACTATCAATGCAGCGTCTGATGCATCACTAATATTTACACAGACTGTGAATTTGTCAAATTCTGGACAAACTTATGAGTTGTCTGCTGAAACAACTTTAGCAACTGATGAATTTACTGTAAATGATGAGTTTGTAAAAGATGTTAAGCACTTATTGGCAAATGATATTGGAGTTGCTAGTATAGATTCACCGATTACAGGGGAGGGATTAGGTGATGAAATTGTAAGTGTTGTTGTTGAAAATTTTGGAACAAACCCTCACTCTAATATTGAAGTTAGTTATATAATTAATGGTGACGTTCCTGTTGTTGAAACGATAACTAACACTATAAATTCATTAGAAGCATTTACTTATAATTTTACGCAACCTGTTGATGCTTCTCAATTGGGTGATTATACCATTGCTGCTACAACACTTTTAGCTGGTGACCAAGATATGTCCAATAATGAGGTCTCAAAGCTATTTATACATGAACAATGTAATCCTCAATCTGATTGTTCTGATGGTGATGGTTTTTCTAAATTTGAAATTGGTACGATAAGTAATATCAATGAAATTTGTTCACCTAATGGTTACTCAGATTTCACTAATCTTAGCACTGATTTAAATGCTGACGTCCCCATTAATCTTACTGTAGCCTCTGATTTCGGAAATCAGTTGTTTTCAGTATTTATAGATTTTAACGATAATTTTGTATTTGAAACAAATGAACTTGTTGTTATTGATGAGGAAATTCCTAATGCTAATGTAGATGCAATTGTTCAATTTACCTTACCAGATGATCCAGTAATTGCAGGGACTCATTTATTGAGAGCTAGAGCTGGATGGTTACAATCTGAGGCCACTACCGCAGATGGTTGTATTAATTTTACATATGGAGAAACTGAAGATTATACAGTAAACGTTATGACAACATTATCTTTATTAGATGAAGATTTTAAAACGTCTGCTTTGTCAATATACCCTGTTTCAGATAGGAAATATGAAGTTAATTTTGATGGTAATGCTAATTTTGGCGATTTAAATGTAGAAGTATATAATACACTCGGACAGATTATTTTATCCAGTGATATGAATCAAGAAGGCAATAATTATAAAACAATCTTAGATTTTAATACTGAATCGACAGGTTTTTATTTAGTGAAATTATTTAATGATTCATTAAGTACAGTTAAAAAAATAATTGTAAAATAGAAACGCTAGGGCATAAAAAAAGCGACTCAATTGGAGTCGCTTTTTTTGTGGTTATCGTCATTATTGTTTCACAAGTTTCTTACTTATGGTTTTGTTATTCTGACTAATTCTTATAATATAAATTCCAGTTTTTAATGCTTGAAGATTTAATGTACTTGTTCTATTAAATGCGTTCTGAAAAATGCGTTTACCAAGAATATCAAAAATTTCTACGTTCGTTTCAATGTCTGAATTTAAAACTACCGTTAAATTGTTTTTAAAAGGATTAGGATGAAGTTTTACAATTACAGGATTGAATTCTTCAATTCCTAAAGCGGTATAACAAGTATAAGAAAGATCATCAAATTTCACTCTGTTGCTCGATGTTGAGTTCCCATCTATAACGACAGATACGGTGTTTTCAATATTAATATTTGTAATGGTAATCGTTTGAACCGTATCATCATATGCAATAGTACCTACAACATTTCCATTTACTTTAAGATTAAATGTGCCACTCCCTCCACTAAATACGCGTTGAGTTGTCACAGTTAAAGTTCCAATACCTCCTGAAGTCGATGGAAGCGTTAGTGCACCATTTCTTACTGTTATTGCGCTACTATTTAATGATTGGTCGGTTCTAGAATCTGTTGCGTTCCATGTTCCTCCATCATCTCCTGTCCATGAAACATTAGAATAGGATCCGATAGACGTATTTAAATTTTCAAAAGTTTCCGTTAAGCATTCTGAAGTACCAGTTCCATTATTTGTTGTTGTTTCACAATCTTCATTACTAAAGCCAGATGTGTTACCAGCAGCATCCTTAGCTCTAATTTTAAAACAATAATTAGTATCTGCAGTTAATCCTGTTGCTGTAGCATTTGTATTAGACGTATTAAATGCAAAAACATTATCTATATATACATCATATGAAGTAACAGCTACATTATCTGTAGAAGCTGTCCAATCTAAATCAATACTATTATCAGTAGGATTAGAAGCCATTAAATTTGTAGGATTCGTTGGGTCTTGAGTGTCAGATGTTAGATTCCAAATTAAATTCGCATATTCAGGATGATCAACAAAAGGATTTGCATTTCCTTGATAATTATAGGCTGCATCGTTTCTATCTAATTCACGTTGGTCCACAGGATCTACATTATAATGCCAGTCCAATAACATATTAAGCGCCCAATCTTCTAAAGCTTGACTTTCTGTTCCATTGAACATTTCAAAACTTGTATAGCCATCAACAGTATTTTCATAGCGAGTAACGAAATATAGAATTGCTCTCGCAATATCTCCTTTAAACTCATCTATAGGCTCAAATACGAGACCTGAATAACCAGTAACATTACTACTACCGCGCTTAGATCCATTTTGTGAGGTCCAATTTGCTGATCCAACTGTGCCAAATGGTAAACTACTTCTTTCACCATTTACAAAACCATCACTTGGTATAACATGATGAATATCGTTTTGCATAGGTGAAACACTGCCAAAAGACGATTGTGGAATTATATGCTCTCGGTTATGGCAAACTCCTTCTCCAGTATAGTTACCACATTGGTTAGACCCATGATTAAATGTATATGGATCGGTACCATTAGGATTTTCTGTGTAAAATAATAACACTGTATTGTCATTTTCGTATCCACTTTCTACAATATTGTCTGAATGTGTTGTGACGTAACCAGAATACAAAGAACCATATCCTTGGTCGCTATGACCATTAGTAATTATGTTTTTTAATTGAGTTTTTAGAGTATACCCAGTTAAGCCATTCGCACTATCATAGTAGTTTGAAGGTATTTGGGCAAAACCAATAGACGTGGTTATTAATGTTATTATTAAAAGGTAAAAGTGCTTCATTTATAATTTTAATTTGGTAATAATTTGAATTATTTTTTTTCTAAAAGTGCCATGTAAAATCCATCAAATCCAGATTTATGTGCTAGTACTTTATTGTCTTTAACAAACGTAAATTCTTTTCCTGCATCAGATGTTAAAAATTTATCAACTTGTTTCTGGTTTTCAGATGGTAAAATAGAACATGTGGCGTACACCATTTTTCCACCTGGTTTTACCATTTTAGAATATTGCTCTAAAACTTCTGCTTGAGTTTGTTGTATGCTTTCTATAAATTCAGGTTGCAATTTCCATTTTGCATCTGGATTTCGTCTTAAAACACCAAGTCCAGAACACGGAGCATCTATTAATAAACGATCTGCTTTTCCATGTAATTTTTTGATAGGTTTCGTAGAATCTATAACCTTCATTTCAATATTATGAACGCCATTTCTACGCGCTCTAATTTTGAGTTTTTTCAATTTACTTTCGTAAATATCCATAGCTATAACCTGACCTTTATTTTCCATTAAGGAAGCTAAATGCAATGTTTTACCACCTGCACCTGCACAAACATCTACAACTTTCATACCTGGTTTAACATCTAAATACGCTGCAACAAGTTGCGAAGACGCATCTTGAACTTCAAACCAGCCGTTTTTAAATGCTTCAGTTCTAAATACATTAGCGCGTTCTGTAAGCTTTAATGCCGAAGGATGATTTGGTAAAAACTCAGTTTCAATATCTTCAGACTCTAACTTAAGCTGTAAATCTTTCTTTGTAGTTTTTAAAGTGTTAACTCTTAAGACAACATCTGCTTGCTCATTTTGCTTTGCTATTTCTTTTGTCCATTCGGCTTCACCTAATTCTTTAATACCTAACTCATCCATCCAATCTGGAATAGATTCACGGAATTTTCTAATTTTTAGAAGCTCATCAAAGCGACCTTTTATCTTTCTTGTAGGTGTGCTAGTGAAGTATTTCCAATCTGGTAATTTAATGCCTTTTAATGTAGCCCAAACAGCAAACAATCTCCAAAGATCGTCTCTGTGGTAGGGTGCTTTTACATTAGCAATTTCAGCATACAGTCTTTGGTAGCGCACAATACTGTAAACCGTTTCTGCTACGAACCCACGATCGCGACTTCCCCAACGTTTATCTCTCTTCAAAAGTTTTTGAACCACTTTGTCGGCATATTCACCTTCATTAAAAATAAGATGTAATCCGTCTATTACCGCAAAGCATAAGTTTCTGTGTAGTCGCATTTCAAAAAAATATAAGCGTGCAAAGGTAAGCTAAAAGTTTAAAAGTGTGAGACTTTATTCAAAAGTGTTATCTTTTAAAAATTAATTAAAAAAGGAGCGCAAGTTTTTAATAGGAACAGCATCAAAATATAATTACATATTAAACTGAATTTTTGACTGAAGTTGAATTTATAGAAGAATTAAAACAGAAAAGCACTAAGGCTTATAGTAATCTGATCGATGATTTTCAGCAAAAGGTTTTTGGTACTTGTATTTCTTTTGTTCCTAATAAAGAAGATGCCGAAGACATAGCACAAGAAGTTTTTGTCGAAGTTTTTAATTCTATATCTAAGTTTAAAGGGGATTCAAAGTTATCAACTTGGATTTATAGGATTACGACTAATAAATGTTTAGAATTTATTAGAAGAAAGAATACCAAAAAGCGTTTTGCTTTTTTACAATCCATTACTGGCAATGCAATTCCGTTTGATAAGACTAATTATTTTACTGAGATTAATCATCCAGGTATTTTGCTCGAAAACAAGGAGTTAAATGCAACACTGTTCAGAGCTATAAATTGTTTACCTGAAAGCCAGTCTGTTATTTTTACACTGCACAAAGTTGATGGTAAATCTTATCAGGAAGTTGCAGAAATTACTAAAAGAAGCTTGTCATCTGTAGAGTCTGTTATGTTTAGAGCCAAAAAGAATTTACAAAACAAACTAGAATATTATTATAAAAATGAACATTAGCACAAGTTTTTTTAAACTTTTGCATCTAAATAATTAATTATGACACGAGCAAGTTTAAATATAAATCATAAGAATAAATGATTCATAGCGTACTGCATGTGACCATAAAAAAGTAATGAGAAAAACATATGAAACCGAATTCTGAAATTAATAAAAAAGTACAAGAAACCTTTGATTCAATTGATTCTATAAAGAATGTTGAAGTATCTCCTTTTTTCAAAGAAAAAGTGATGCATCAAATTCGTAATGCTTCTGATGATATACAGGAGGCAACTTGGACTTGGTTTACACCTAAAGTGCAATTGGCTGCACTTGTTTGTATTGTAGTTTTAAACCTTATTGCTTTTAATAATATGAAGACGAGTACTTATAACGAAAATGTATCTGAGTTTGCTGAGTCTTATGGACTATCAACCAGTACAGAGAATTCTATATTAAACTAGTTATGAAAAAGAATACAATTTTATATATACTACTTGTGTTTTTGATTGTAGTTAATGGTTTTTTCCTTTTTAATTATATGAGTGATGGTGCAAGTGAAAAACCAAAAGGACCTAGAGGACCAGGTAATTTTATTGCCAAAGAATTAGGTTTTGATGATACTCAATTAAAGCAGTTTAGAAAAGTGAATCAAGGACATCATCAAGCTATGATGCGCTTATCCGATGATATTAAAGATTTAAAAGATGAATTATTTGAAAAATTGAATAGTACTTCTGAAAATTATGCTGAGATTGATTCTATATCTATATTGATTGGTGAAAAGGTGCAAGCTAGAGAATTGAAAACTTTTTATCATTTTAAAAAGGTAAGAGCGATTTGCAATGCTAAGCAAAAGGAAAAGTTTAAAGCTATTATTAAAGATGCGCTAAGACGAGGTGGTGAAAAAGGGGAAAGACCTCCTAGAAGGAATGGGGAAGATGGTCATAGACCACCACCAAGAACAGCAGAGTAACAATTAAAAAGAGACCCTCGATATTTTGATGGTCTTTTTTGTTTTATTTAACATTTGTCTCCACAAGTTTTTCAAATTAATGTCATCTAAATAAGCATAACAAACAAAATTAATAGAGATGAGAAGTAATAATGTAAAGAAACAATTTGTAGTTGTTATAATGGCTTCATTATTTGCTTTCAAAGCAAATGCACAATCGCCTGAACACAAGAAAAGAAGTGATAGACGGCCAACATTTGAGCAACTAATAAAAGATATGGATACTAATGAGGATGGTAAACTTTCAAAGAAAGAAGTTAAAGGACCTTTAAAAGAGCATTTTGCAAAAATTGATTCTAATGAAGATGGTTTTATAACAGAAAAGGAATTTGAAAATGCACCAAAACCAAAAAGAAAAGATCGTAAAAGAGATAACTAACAAGATAATCAAAATCTTATACATATAAAGATGATAAGGAAAATAGAAAATAGTTTAAAGAGAATGTTTATTGTCATGGTACTAGGTGTTACAGCTTTTACTTTTAACAGTTGTAATGATGACAGTGAAGATGATACTTCATGTACAACTTTAATATGGTATCAAGATTTAGATGGAGATGGATTGGGAAATTCAAATATTACAGAAGAAGCTTGTGAACAACCAGAGGGCTATGTGTCAGATAATACAGATACAGATGATGATGGAGATACAGATTTTGAGGCTTTAGATTGGAGTACAGAAACACATAGTAATGATGTAGATCCAAATTTTGATGAGGTCTTTGAGGACAATGCCGTAAAAAGATTAGATATAGTTATTACAGAAGCACGTTGGCAAAGTATGCTTGACGATATGACTGACACTTACGGAACCTTTGGTATTGGAGGTGGACCAGGAGGAGGTCTTGTTAATACTGATGAAGATCCAATTTTTGTGCCAGCTGAAGTTTTTTATGAAGACAAGCAATGGTATAGAGTAGGAGTGCGTTTCAAAGGAAATTCTAGCTTGCAATCGAGTTGGAGAAATGGAATTTTAAAGTTGTCTTTTAAATTAGATTTTGATGAGTTTGAAGATGATTATCCTCAGATAGATAATCAACGTTTTTATGGTTTTAAAAAATTGCATCTTAAAAATAATTTTGATGATCCATCGATGTTAAGAGAAAAAGTAGCAGGTGATGTATTTAGAAATGCTGGATTAGCAGGTCCTCGTACAGCATTTTATACAGTTTATGTAAATCATGGGGATGGTCCAATATATTTTGGAGTTTATACAATGGTTGAAGATGTAGAAAACACCCTTTTAGATGACTATTTCTCAGATGATGACGGAAATTTATATAAGCCAGATGGTGATGCAGCTAGTTTTGCAAATGGAACTTATGATGAAGATGAATATGAAAAGAAAACGAACGAAGATGAAGCCGATTTTTCGGATATTTCAAGTCTTTTATCAATATTACATGATGGAACCAGAACAACAGATGCAGTCACTTGGAGGACAAATTTAGATGCTGTGTTTGATACTGATGTATTTTTAAAATACTTGGCAACAAATACTGTAATTCAGAATTGGGATACTTACGGTAAAATGACGCATAATTATTACTTATATAATAATCCAAACACAAACAAATTAACATGGATACCTTGGGATAATAATGAAGCTTTGCAACTAGGGAAAATGGGCGGCTCACTTACTCTAGAATTTTCAGGATTAAATGCATCACAGTGGCCTTTAATTGGTTATTTATATAACGATTCGGTATATAAGGCACAATATGATGCTTATGTGCAAGAAGTTATAGATGGCGCATTCAATACAAGTACAATACAATCTTTATATAGCACGTACTCAGCATTAATTGAACCTTATGCAACAACTGAGGTTAGCGGATATACATTTTTAAATAATAGTTCTGAGTTTCAATCTGCTGTAAGTACACTAAACTCGCATGTTACGCAACGCGCAGCAGCAGTAAGTACTTATTTAGATTAAAAAGAGAATTTGATTATTATGATTTGATTGATTAGTTTTTTTAAAGCTTCGTGAGCGATTGCGAAGCTTTATGTAAAATGAGATTAAGAAATAATAGGAAATAAAGATTAAGATGAAATATATTTTTAAAATTATTAGCATGTTTGTCTTAGGTCTTTTGTGAAGTTGCAATAGTCAAAAAAACAAAGGATTACATGGTCATGATGGAAAAGAGTCTCATTCGCACGAAGTACAGCAAAATAATCAAAAGAATGATTATTTTGGGGACTATACTTTAGATGATAAAACCTATGGTACAAATACTAAAGTATCGGCAAATGAAACTATTCGGACAATGGTAACAAATGCCTTATCAAATCACAAAACTGGTGAATTTCCAAGAAAAGGTAATCCTAACCCGATTTCGGCTCAAAATAGAACATGTACGTTTCCTCTGAACCCTAAATACGCAGGAAAAGCTAAATGGATAAGAGAGCCAGGTGTTGCTCTTAATGGTGTAAAATTTGAGCCAGGTACTGCTGAGGTTGTTGAGTGTGAAACGGGTGAGAATTATCGCGTTGAAGCCTTTCAAGATATCATCAATTTAGGTTTGGATTTTAACAATGCCCATGTTCAACCAACTGGTGCATATCATTATCATGGCGCACCATCATTTCTTATTGAAAATTTTGATAGTGTTGAGGATCTTATGCATTTAGGTTTTGCTCATGATGGTTTTCCAATTTATTATTCTAAAAAAGGGAAATACAAACCAAGTTACAAAGTATTAGCTGGTAATAGAGAAGGTGAAGATTGTGTTTATGAAAATCCAAAAGAAACTATAGATGTTGCAGTTGGTGGTCATCATGATGGTACCTTTACTTCAGATTTTGAATATATAGAGGGGTCAGGAGATTTAGATGAATTTAATGGAATTACAATTAATGGAAACTATTTATATGTTGTGACTAATGAATTTCCTTATGTCAGTCGCTGTTTAATGGGGGAAGTTAAAGAACAAAGTGGTAGAGGAGGAGAGGGAAGACCAAACAGAGGGCAAAGAAATGGAAAACCTAGTTTTAAGGAATTATTTCAAATGATGGACCTTAATAATGACAAAAGAATCAGTAAAAGTGAAGCAAAAGGACATTTAAAGGAACAGTTTAAGAGTATTGACACAAACAATGACGAGTATTTATCTAAAGAAGAATTAGAAAAAGGAAGAAGTAATAATCAAAGAACACAAGGGAAACAGCCACAAGGACGTAGAAATTAGAAATGAAAATTAAACTTTCTTTAGATTTTGAGGTTTAAAGAAAAATAAATCAACGATATATATGAAAAACTTAATTAAGTTAGTATTAGTATTAACAGTTTTAGCTTTTATAGCTTGCTCAGGTAATGATGATAGTTGTGCAGCATCAACTTGGTTTCAAGATTTAGATAGTGATGGACTTGGAAATCCTGATGTGAGTGAAAGTGCATGCGAGCAACCTGATGGTTATGTATCTAATAATTCAGATACTGACGATCACCCGATTATGGCAGATTACGATATATCATCTATACTTCCTCTTTTTGATGGTACAGGTTTATCTTATGCAGTTAACGGAAATACAGTAACCTTTATGACACAAGATTTACCTAATCATACAAGTCCATATTGGCCTACAAATAATCCGCTTTACGAGGCATATAATGGAACAAATTCAAATTTTAATCAAAATCCTAATAGAATAAGCGCACAAAATATTGTGTTTACGATTACGTTAAATCCGGAGGAAGCAACAAATCATCAATCAACTCCTATGGGTCCAATAGGTATTTCTAGAAATGGTGTGGTATTCTTTAATCAATACGCAGCAGGTGGTTCACCATTAACAAATGAAATTAATTCTTTTGATCAATGGCTTGGTCATCCTGCAGGTGGAGATAATTATCACTATCATATAGAACCAACTTATTTAACTGAAGAGTTTGGTGAAGATACATTTTTAGGGTTATTGTCAGATGGATTTCCAGTCTACGGACCATTAGAAAATGGAAATATTATTTCATCTTCAGATTTAGATGAATTTCATGGTCACATAAGCACTACTGAAGATTTTCCTGATGGAATTTATCATTATCATATCACAGCAGATGATCCTTACCTTAATGGCAATGGTTTTTATGGAACACCAGGAAACGTTACAAATTAATTGAAAAGCACGCATCTATACAGTATTCTTCTTATTTGTATTGTACAGTCTTGTACAATGTCAAATGAGGTACAGATTGTTTGCGATATTGATGATAAACTCGAATTGATTAATGGAGTTTTAATGTATGAAGATCAGCCATTTTCGGGTAGTATAGAATCTTATTTTGATTCAGGAAAAATCAAATCGAAAGTGTTTTTAAACAAAGGAAAAAAAGAAGGTTTAGAAACGATTTGGTATCCTAATGATTCGGTGTTTTCAGAACGTTATTATAAAAATGGTTTAAAGACAGGAATTCACCAGGCTTGGTGGGCAAATGGAAATCCTAAATTTCTATATCACTTTAATGAAAAAGGTGAGTATCATGGTAATGTAAAGGAATGGTATGAAACCGGAACTTTGTTTAGGGATTTTAATTATGTTAACAGACGAGAAACTGGATCCCAAAGAATGTGGTACATCACCGGAAAAATAAAAGCCAATTACGAAGTAGTTAATGGTGAACGCTTCGGATTGATTGGATTAAAAAAATGCTACCAAGTTACAGTTGGTAGTGATGAAGTAAATCAAAATATGTAAATGAAATCTTTATATTTAATATTATTTCTTGTGATTTTTTTTTCTTGTAGAGAAGAAACTCATAACAATTCTATAGTTGAAGAAATTAAAGCTTCAGTAACTGCCTTACCTTATTTTAATTCGCCAGATTTTACACCGAAATGGAAAAAAGGTGACCATAAGATTCCTAAATTCTCTTTTACAAACCAAAACGGTGTTTCCATAAATAATGAAACCTATAAAGGCAAAATTTATGTTGCTGATTTCTTTTTTACAACCTGTCCAGGTATTTGTCCCAAGTTGGCTAAAAACATGAACATTCTGCAAGATGAATATAAAGATAATAGTGATATTCTTTTATTATCGCATTCTGTAATGCCTTGGGTGGATACTGTTGAAAAATTACAAACTTACTCAGTAGACAATAATGTAGATTCTAATAAATGGAATTTGGTTACTGGAGATAAAGATGATTTATATGCCATTGCAAGACACGGTTATTTTGCTGATGAAGATTTTAAAAAGACAAAAGATGAAAGCGAATTTCTTCATACAGAAAATTTTATTCTAGTGGATAAAGAAGGTTATATAAGAGGAGTTTACAACGGAACCATAGAATTAGATTTACAGCGTCTAATGCGTCATTTAAAAATATTAGAAAAAGAAGGTTAGTTTAATTTGATTGAAAATTGATGTTTATCTGTGGAGCTTTGCGATTTTATCGTGAAGCTTTTTTATTTTTAAGGAAAATTGAAAGAAATGCGATATTTTATTATTTGTTTGCTATTTATGTTTTCTACTTCTTGCAAAGAAGATTATAAAAGACCGTCAAATGTTTCTAAAGTAATTATAGAACCAATGGTTGAAGACTCATTGTTAAATATTAGAGCTATAGAATTTAATGATGAATATATCTTTTACGGAAGTGCAGATCACATTGGCAAACATGCACTAAATCCTCAATTCAAAATTGATCTAGATGACTTTTTAGCTAGCAATGGTAAAACACATTATAAAAATGTAATAACGTTTGAAGATAAACCTCTCCATTTTAGAGCAATAAAAGAAGTAGAAGAAAACCTTTTTGCAATTTCTATTGGTAATCCAGCTAGATTATATAAGCTCTATAGAAAATCTAAATCGCCAAAGCTTGTTTATGAAGAAATAAATGAAAGCGTCTTCTATGATTCCTTGGATTTTTGGAATACTAAAGAAGGTATTGCTATTGGTGATCCAACAGACGATTGTATGAGTATAATTATAACCAGAGATGGTGGAGAAAATTGGACAAAACTTTCTTGTAGTGATTTACCTAAAGCAAAAGATGGAGAAGCTGCATTTGCTGCCAGTGATACTAATATCTCTATTGTTGGTGACCATACTTGGATCGCTACAGGAGGAATAACAAGTAGAATATTGTATTCACCAGATAAAGGACATAATTGGGAAGTTTATGACACTCCAATAATACAAGGAAAAGAAACTACAGGTATGTATTCTGTTGATTTCTATGATGAAAACAATGGCTTTGCTATAGGAGGCGATTATACCAAACCTAATGATACTCTAGCTAATAAAATTAGAACTGTTGATGGTGGTAAAACATGGAAAGTGGTTGCAGATGGAGTAGGGCCAGGTTACAGAAGTTGTGTGCAATATGTGCCAAATAGTGATGGCAAAGAATTAGTAGCTATTGGTTTTAAAGGTATCGATTACAGTAATAACGCTGGTGATTCTTGGACGCATTTAAGCGACGAAGGCTTTTATACCATTCGGTTTTTAAATGATTCCATAGCATATGCTGCTGGTAATGGGAGAATAAGTAAATTGACTTTTAGAGAATAAAAAAAGAGCCTATTGGCTCTTTTTATTAATTACGTTTAGATCGTTTTTCTCTCATTTCTCTTAAGCGTTCGAGTAGTTTTCTGTTAAACTGATCTTCAGTAGCCTTAAGTAGTATAATTTTTTTTGCAGGTATTACTTTCTTTAAATCTTTTACCAACTTTAATTTTGCTGTATGAATGTCGTTTTCGGCTTTCATTAGCTTAACTAATAATGCGTTGGCTTTTTTATCTGAGACTTCTTCACCTTTGTGCATTTCCATTTTAATAGCTCTTAAATCTTGTGACCTTATGTCATCAATAGACGCCTCGTAAGCATTGTAAATTGGCCAGAATTTTTGGGCTTCATCAGAAGATAAGTCCAATTTTTCTGTGATAAAGGCTATTTTTTGCGCTTTAATACGCTCTTTCATCTTTTCGTGATTTTGACCGAAAGATGAAATGCTAATTAGCATAAGTATAATTGGGATAATTTTTTTCATTTGTATGTTAATATTCTAAAATGGTTTGTATATCAGCATTATCTAAAAGGTAAGACTCTAATTTATCTTCTTCAAATGGCGTGTCAATAATTGTGAAATCTTCTTCTAATAAATCAACGTCAGATAATAATTGCGCTAACTCATAACTATCTAGATTTCTTTCTTCAAGATAGGTTTCTACTATATCTACTGAGAGTTCTTCATTTATTCCTGAATTCACAAAAATTGAAAATAGCAATACTATTGAAGCTGCAATACCTGCAACATAGTAGAATGTCTTTTTCGATAATAAATTAATAACAGGTCGCTCATTGTTATTTAATTTTTTAAACACGTTATCATCGACTGAATTAAAATAGTCTTCTGGAATTGTATAACCTGCAGTTTCTGTACCTTTTAATAACTCTTCCTTGTTTATACGATCAAGGAATGTGCTCTCAAAAGATTCAAAGTAGCGCTCTGGAGTTTTATATCCAGTTGACTTAATGTTATGTAATTTATCTTTTTCCACTTGTGCTGAACTTGTTTCAGTATTCGTATTTAAGACTTCAAATTAGACAAATAGTTTAATCTGATGTTAAAAAGGCTTCAATTTTTTTTACTGCTATATGATAGGATGCTTTTAATGCACCTTCACTAGTATCTAAAACTTCTGCCATATCTTTATATTTTAAAGCTTCAAAATACTTCATATTAAATACCAATTGTTGTTTTTGTGGCAATGCCGCTATGGCTTGTTGTAACTTTAACTGAATAGCATCTCCTTCAAAATAAACATCTGCCGTTAGGTTGTTAATAGCATTGGTTTGATGTTCTTCATTTGAAATCTGTAATCGCTTGGCATTTTTATTAATGTGCGTTATAGATTCATTCGTAGCGATACGATACATCCATGAAAACAATTTACTATCTCCTTTAAACTTATCGATACTTCTATACACCTTTATAAATGTATTCTGAAGTACATCGTCTGCATCATCATGGCTAATAACAATCTTACGTATATGCCAATATAAGCGTTCTTTATAGAGTTGTAATAATTCTCTAAAAGCTGCTTCTTTAGATTTTGGATCTTGTAAACGTAATATGAATTCCGATTCGTTAATCAACTAATTTACTTTGGTATTTAGACTTGGTAAATTAGTAAAAGTTTAATTGATTTTTTTAAAAAATAAAATAGTCTTATCCTGTTGTTGAAAATCAGTTAGTTATATGAATTAAACACGATAAAAAGCAAAAAAACACGATAAAAAGCATTTTTTTCTTGTTTTATACTTTTATTTATTTTATGTTTGACCCAGCTTAACCTATTAACCGTTATCAGTTCCCCAAATCTGATAACAAAAGAAAAGGATGTGCCTTACGGTTCATCCTTTTTAGATTTTTATATGTGATGGTATTTAATTATTCGAAACTCTGCATATCTACTAATTTTTTGTAGACACCATTTTTGGCTATGAGTTCTGTGTGTGTGCCTTGCTCAGCAATTTCGCCTTTTTGCATTACCACAATTAAGTCTGCATTCTGTATTGTAGAAAGTCTGTGTGCTATAACAATAGATGTTCTGTTTTTCATCATGTTTTCTAATGCCTCTTGCACTAATCGCTCACTTTCTGTATCTAAAGCTGAGGTCGCTTCATCTAGAATCATAATAGGTGGATTCTTTAAAACTGCTCTTGCTATACTTAGTCGTTGCTTTTGTCCACCAGATAATTTGTTACCAGAATCACCAATATTAGTGTCGATTCCGTTAGGCAGATCTTTTACAAACTCCCATGCATTTGCAATTTTTAAAGCATCCATAATCGCTTCGTCACTAGCATCTTCCTTTCCTAAGAGAATATTATTTTTAATGCTTTCATTAAAAAGAATAGAATCCTGAGTTACTAATCCCATAAGATTTCTTAGAGAATGCTTAGTTAGCGCTTTAATGTTATTATCATCAATAGTTATACTGCCTCCATTTACGTCGTAGAAACGCGTTACAAGATTAGCAATGGTGCTTTTACCACTACCAGATTGACCTACTAGTGCAACGCTTTTGCCTTTAGGGACAGTTAATGAGAAGTTTTTTAGAACTAAATCATTTTCGTACTTAAAGGAAATGTTATTTAGTTTTATATTAGAATTGAATCCTTCTTTTGTTATAGCATTCGGTACATCTTCTAAAGGTGATGGCGTGTTTAAGATTTCTAAAACACGGTCTGCAGCTGCATTACCTGCTTTAACTTTATAACTTGCTTTGCTTATGGCTTTGGCAGGAGTCAATATTTGATATGCTAATGCCATAAATGTAATAAACGCACCGCCAGAAAGCGTTTTTTCAATTAAGACCATGCTTCCTCCATACCACAATAAGGCTGCAATAGTTACAATGCCTAAAAACTCACTTGTTGGAGATGCTAAATTTTGCCGGTTTAATAAGGTATTAGAATAATTATAATAACGATTTGTTGATTCTTGAAATTTATCATTAAATCGTTTTTCAGCATTGAATCCTTTTATCACTTTTAAACCTCCAAGTGTCTCTTCTAAAGTTGAAAGATATATACCTTGCTCTCTTTGAACTCGATTGGACTTTTTCTTTAAACTTTTACCAATTCTAGAGATGATGAAACCAGAAACAGGTATAAAGAGAAATACAAAAACAGTTAGCTTTACGGATATTGTAAACATCGCTACAATCGCAAACAAAATTGTTAGTGGCTCTTTCACTATAAGTTCTAATATAGCAAGAAGAGAGTTTTTTACTTCGTTTACATCACCAGATATTCTAGCAATGATATCACCTTTCTTTTTTTCAGAATAATAGGAAATAGGTAAGCGTGTTACTTTATCATAGATTTCGTTTCGTAAATCTTTTAAAACTCCATTCCTTAAAAATGTAATAAAGTATAAGCCTAGATAATTGAATAAATTCTTCAATAGAAATAGACTGATAATTAGAACTATCATATACAGCAGAGAACGCTGTGGTCCATACTGCTCTGACGTACTAGTTATAAAATAGTTAATTGAATTTTCGAGATAATCTTTTAAATCAGTAATGCTATTATAAATAGGCTCTTGCGTTACCTTTTTATCTTCACCAAACAAAACATTAATCATTGGCATCAATGATATCATGGCCAGTGTGCTAAAAAGCGCATAGAAAATATTAGCAATGATATTTAAAATACCATAACGTTTGTAGGGTACAATAAATCTCGAAAGTTTCTTAAGGTAATCCATTAATTATAAATTCATATCCTTTAGGACAGCATCAATTCTGTTTTCCAATAATTGCTCCGTTGTTGTAAAATCTGACGAATTGTCTAGTGTTGTATTTGCGCTAATATAAAATTTAATTTTTGGTTCAGTACCACTTGGCCTTAAAGCTATTTTCGTTCCGTCTGCTGTGTAGTAAATTAACACGTTAGATTTAGGTACCTTGATTGTTTGTTCGGTATTATTTACAACGTCTTTAGCAATAGATAATTGATAATCCTCAATACGTACTACCTTAGAACCATTAACTTCTTTTAATGGGTTTTCTCTGGCATCAATCATCATTTGTTTAATCTCTTGCGCACCTTCAATGCCTTTTTTAGTTAAAGACACTAAGCGTTCTTTATAGAAACCATGTTCTACATACAGATCAATTAATGTTTGATACATGGTTTTTCCTTTAGCCTTAGCTTGCGCTGCAATTTCGCATGCTAAAAGGGTAGAGGTAACGGCATCTTTATCTCTAACAAAATCACCAACCATAAATCCAAAACTCTCTTCTCCACCTCCAATAAAATCGAGCTCAGTGAAATCTTTTATCATTTTAGCAATCCATTTAAATCCAGTCAATCCAATTTTACATTCTACATCGTATGCTTTTGCTATAACTGACATCATTGGTGTAGAAACGATGGTAGATGCTATAAATTGATTTCCATTAATTTTAGCTTCATTTTTCCATTGTTTCAGCAAGAAATCAGTCATTAAAATCATGGTTTGATTTCCGTTAAGAATCACCAATTCATTTTCTAAATTACGAACCACAACTCCCAATCGATCACAATCTGGATCTGTACCAATTACGATATCGCCATTTACGTTTTCAGCCAGAGTCATTGCCATTTTAAGTGCTTCTGGTTCTTCCGGATTTGGTGAAACTACAGTTGGGAAATCTCCATTTGGTTCACGTTGTTCTTCAACGATACTAACGTTAGTATAACCTGCACGTTTTAACGTTTCTGGAATTGCTGTAATTGATGTACCATGTAAAGAAGTGAAAACAACGTTTAATTTTTCTTTAGATTCAGCTGAAGTATCAAAACTTCCATTTTTTATGGAATTGTTAATAAATACTTCATCTATATCACTACCAATATACTGTATTAAGTTTTCGTTTGCTTTAAATTTTATTTCGGAATATTCTAATCGATTTATTTCAGCTATTATTTCAGCATCCTGTGGCGGTACAAGTTGACCACCATCTTGCCAGTATACTTTGTATCCATTATACTCAGGCGGATTATGAGATGCAGTTAATACAATTCCGCAATGACAATTTAAATGTTTAAGCGCAAATGATAATTCTGGTGTTGGTCTTAAATCTTCAAACAAATAAACCTGAATACCGTTTGCAGAAAATACGTCTGCAACTACTTTTCCAAAAGTTTTACTATTATGCCTGCAATCATAAGCGATAGCGACTTTTAGAGGTTCATTAGGGAATGACTGTTTTAGATAGTTACTTAAACCCTGTGTATTTTTCCCTAGAGTATATTTGTTAATTCTATTTGTACCTGGTCCCATAATACCGCGCATTCCACCAGTTCCAAATTCTAAGTTTTTATAAAAACTTTCTTCTAAATCCGTAGGCTTAGAGGAGATAAGATTTTTTATTAGGTTTTGTGTATCGTCATCAAAAACAGGAGTTAACCAAGAATTGACTTTTTCTAAAATCTCAGGTTTTATATAAATCATTGTCTAAAAATTATTTTGGACACAAAAATAAACATTTACACGCTTTCAGCTTGTAACAGAAGTTTAAATTAGTGTGAATTAATTGAATTAAAGTTCTTCTTTAATGTTGTAACGTTGTTGCTTACGATTAGAACGTAAAATAAGCTCACCTAAGAAACCAGCAATAAAAAATTGAGAACCTATAACCATGGTCGAAAGCGCTAAGTAAAATTGTGGTCTCTGTGTAATTAATCTACCAGTTGGATTTAGAAATAACTTATCAATACCTAAGTAGAACGCAAATCCAAAACCAATAATAAACATTATTACTCCTAGCGATCCAAACAAGTGCATTGGTCGCCTTCCAAATCGAGAAATAAACCAAATAGTGATTAAATCTAAGAACCCATTAATAAACCGATTCATTCCAAATTTGGTTTTACCGTATTTGCGTGCCTGATGCTGTACCACTTTTTCACCAATATTGGTAAACCCTGCATTTTTTGCTAGTACAGGAATATAGCGATGCATTTCGCCATAGACATCAATATGTTTAACAACTGTATTACTATATGCTTTTAAGCCACAATTAAAATCATTTAATTTTACACCAGAAGTACGTCTTGCTGCCCAATTAAATAATTTTGAAGGGATATTTTTAGCAATTACAGAATCGTAGCGCTTTTTTTTCCAACCAGAAACTAAATCATAAGCTTGCTTATCAATCATTTGATATAACTCTGGGATTTCTTCTGGATTGTCCTGTAGATCTGCATCCATAGTAATAACTACATTGCCTTTAGCCTTAGCAAAACCAGCATGAAGCGCTTGTGACTTCCCAAAGTTTTTTAAAAACTGAATACCTTTTACACTAGTATTAGATTCAGAAAGCTGCGTTATTACTTGCCATGAACTATCAGTACTACCATCGTCAATAAATAGAATTTCATAAGAAAACGAATTGGACTGCATCACTGATACAATCCAATCGTGTAATTCTTTTAAAGAGTCTTCTTCGTTAAGTAGCGGTATTACTACTGATATATCCATAGAGTTGTTGTCTAAATATCTGGACCTCAAAAATAGAGAAATTATTTAAGGTTACTATCTATCAGTTTTTAATAATTGCACTAATGATAAGCGAGATTATTAATCCAAAAATTAAACTACCAATAATCATCATTGTTCCTAAAAAGAATTCTGATGAGGTAATGTCAATAATCTTCATGCTCATATCTAAAGCCTCACCTTCTAAGTTTGGGTTTTTAGTCATCATTGCATCTATTGCTTCTTCTCTTTTACCCTCTAAAAATCCGGTTTGGATATAACTATAGTGGATTACTACGTAAACGGCTGAAATCAGCCCTCCAATTAACGCAATTCCCATTCCTGTTTTTAGACCATCTTTAATACTTAATACATTAGCGTTTAATTTTTTATAGGTATTGATTCCATAATAGTAGATTAAAATTGTAAGAATAGTGCTAACAACGCTAAGTATCCAATGACTTTCTAAATTCAAAGCATATAATATAATTAGTCCAGCTATTGATAATAGCGCTGAATAGAGTCCATAGTTATATGCGATTGACTTAATTGATAGCTTTTCAGGATCCATAATGTGATTTTTTTAGTTGATTGTACAGTTAGTACTCAAAGATAGCATAATGTTACATTAAATTTGTAAAATAAAAAGTATTAAAATAATTGTAGTTTTATAAAAAATACTTAAATTTGCACCTCGAAAAAATCGAATTATTTAAAGCATTTAGCGATGAAAGCAGGAATACATCCAAAAAATTATAGAGTAGTAGCGTTTAAAGATATGTCTAATGAAGATGTGTTTTTGACTAAATCTACAGCAGATACAAGTGAAACTATTGAAGTTGATGGTGTTGAATACCCATTAGTAAAATTGGAAATTTCTAGAACTTCACATCCATATTATACTGGTAAATCTAAATTAGTAGATACAGCTGGTCGTATTGATAAATTCAAAAGCAAATACGCTAAGTTTAAGAAATAGACATAGCGATATACCGATAATCGAAAAAGCCTTTCTATCAGCAGAAAGGCTTTTTTGTTTTATACAATTAGACTACATTTGATATGTTAACCGAGGTTTAAAATTTGAAGTGATAAAAGCTTTATTTTGCAAACGTCAAAGTTTATTAAAAAATGAATTACATACTTTTTGATGGTCCTTATCGAAATAATTTGTTGCCATTTACATTTACAAGACCTGTTGCTGATATAAGAGTGGGTATTTTAACGATTCGCCAAAAATGGGAATCGTATCTAGAATACACAACAACTACTGTAACAGAAGATTATTTGGCAGATAAATTTCCTATGGTTGAAATGGATGAGAATATTATGATTAATGCATCCTTTTTACCAAATATGGAAGTTGCTGAAATTGTAAAAAACTTAAACCATAACCAAGCTTTGTTTAAAGGTGAAGATGTTATAGCTTTTTTTGTAAAAGAAGGTGAGGAGGTTAATGATTTTTCAACTTTTGATGCTGTAGAATTTAAAGGTGACATTATTAAGATAGAACATACTTGGGATATTTTTTCAAAGAATGGTGATGCTATACATGAAGATTTTATTTTAAAAACCAAGGATAGACAATCGCAACCTATTCCGGCTACAGTTAACACTATTAACCCCGAAAATATTTTTATCGAAAAAGGTGCAACATTAAATTTTGTAACATTAAATGCAAGTTCTGGCCCTATATATATCGGTAGAGATTCAGAAATTATGGAAGGTTCTGTTGTTAGAGGACCGCTAGCACTTTGTAACAATGCGGTTATAAAAATGGCAAGTAAAGTTTATGGTCCTACAACAGTCGGCCCATACAGTAAAGTAGGAGGAGAGGTTAACAATTCTGTGCTTTTTGCATATTCTAATAAAGGTCACGACGGGTTTTTAGGAAACTCAGTTCTTGGAGAATGGTGTAACCTTGGGGCAGACACAAATAACAGTAATTTAAAGAATAATTATGTTGAAGTGAGAGTATGGGACTACCAGACAGAAGGCTTCGCCAAAACAGGATTGACATTTTGTGGGCTCATGATGGGTGATCATAGTAAATGCGGAATTAACACCATGTTTAATACAGGTACAGTTATTGGTGTTAGTGCTAATGTCTTTGGAAGCGGTTTTCCAAGAAACTTTGTGCCGAGTTTTTCTTGGGGTGGAAGCAAAGGATTTGTTACCTATAAAACAAATAAAGCATTTGAAGTTGCAAAGGTGGTATTGGAAAGACGAAATGAAGAATTTACAGAAAAAGATAAAGCAATACTAGATCATATTTTTGAAGAAACTAAAAAATATAGAAAAGATTAAGCCATGATAAAAACAATATTCACGCTGATTTTATTAGTTGTTATAAGCCTTGGGTTTTCTCAAAGTGAAGGTGTTCAGGTAAAAAATCTTGAAATTAATACTAAACTCGATCATTTTGCTGCTCGTGTTTGTGGAGATAAAATTTATTTTGGATATCACTTAACAACAAAAAGAGGAAGAGCAATTAAAGATAAGTATGATGGAAATATCTACGGTATTTATGAAGCACCTGTAAGTAAGGATGGTGAGATAAGAGATATTAAACCAATTGTAAAAACTGAACTTGGTCAGTTTAATATGTCTGCAGCAACGTTTTCTAAAGATGGCAAATACATGTATTTTACCACTAACCACCAAGGGAAGGGTACTAATAAAATAAAGGGTATCGAAACATTTAATCTTCAGATACAAAGAGCAGAATATGAGGAAGGTAAAGGTTGGACAAATTTTGTAACCCTGCCATTTTGCGATCCAGACTATAATTTTGCACATCCAGCATTGAGTCCAGATGGGGCAACACTTTATTTTATCGGAGATGTAAAGGGTACAAAAGGAAAGTCTGATTTATACAAGGTTTCAGTTTCAAACCATAAAACTTATGGTGAAGTGACCAGTTTGGGCGAGAAAATTAATTCGTCTCGTACAGAGATTTTCCCGTTTGTAAGTATGGATAATAAATTATATTTTTCCTCAAGCAGAAGAGCTGGTAAAGGTGGATTAGATATTTATGTCTATGATTTAGAATCTACAGATGAAGACCAAGTGCCTGTATCGTTAGATGAACCCATAAACAGCAGAGGAGACGACTTCTCGTTTTTCTTAAATGATGATTTAACAACAGGTTACATATCATCCAGACGCTATAAAGGTGAAGGTGGAGATGATTTGTATTATTTTGAGAAGTTTTAATTTTTAGATTTTTTTTACAGACTTCAATTCCAATAGATTTGTGGCATTAATCCCCAGACTATTAATCTCTTTTCTTGTAAACCTGACAACTTCATCATAAAATAGAGGAACAATTGGTGCGGAAGCCATTATCAGTGAATCCATTTTAGAATATAGTTGTGAGCGAAGATTAGGATTGGTTTCTAAAAAAGCCGCTTCATACATAGTATCAAATTCGTCGCTTTTAAAATGTGTATAATTTGGTCCGTTTGGTGCAAAATTCTTACTATAATACAAGGATAAATAGTTTTCAGCATCCGGATAATCTGCAATCCAACTGGCTCTAAAAAAGTCAAGCTGACCATTTGCTTTAGCATCCTTCAAGCTTGAAGCAGGTATTACATCGACATTAACATTTAAACCTGTTTTTTGTAACTCTCTTTGGATAAATTCACAGAAACTTAAATAGTTGCTTGTTGTTGTTAAAGTAACCTCAGGGTTCTCAATTCCTGTTTCCGATTTAAATTCAGAGACCAGTTGTTTTGCAAATTCTGGTTGATAATCAAAACCTATTGTGTTGTCAAATCCTGGTAAACCTTTTGGTATAAATCCGCCATTTGCTGGTATACCAATACCATTTCTTAAATAGGTCATCATTTTAGCTCTATCAAATCCAGTATTTATGGCTTTGCGTAGTTTTAAAGCTTGTAATTCGCTTACATCTGATTCCATAAAGAAGGCTAGATATTCTGTATTCAAATAAGGGCCTCTAATCATGTTCACAGTCTCAGAATATCGAGATTTTAATTTACCATCCGAAGTCAATATTTCATCTTTATAAGAAGCATCCAAGCCTGATACAAAATCAATATTTCCTTGTGCAAATTGTAAAAATTCACTTTGCTTATCCGGTAGGAAAGTTATTGCAATTGCTTCGAGATAAGGTAGTTGTTTTCCTTTATTGTCAATTTCGAAATAGCTTTCATTTCGTCTAAAAACGAGTTTTAAATTTTCTTCCCAACGTTTAAATTTAAAAGGACCTGTTCCTATAGGATTAGACCTAAAGTCATTTCCATAATACGCTACAATTTCTTTGGGGACTACCGAACAATATTTCATGGTCAGCAAGCCTAAAAATGCAGGAAAAGGTTGTTTTAGTTGAATTCGAAATGTAGAGTCATTAACCGCTTTAAACTGCTCTACTTTATTTAATACCCAACTACCAGGCGATGCAACGGATTTATCAATTAATCGATTAAAACTATATTCAAAATCAGATGCATTTACAATACGAGTTGAATCCTTTCCAAAGCGTTCATGCTTATGAAAAAACACATCTTTACGCAGATTAAAAGTATACGTTTTAGCACTGTCTGTAATGGTCCAGTTATCAGCTATAGATTGCTTTACATTCAATTGGTTGTCCATTTGAACTAAGCCATTAAACAATTGATGTGTTGCCCAAATATCTGCCAAATCTTTTGAAAACGCAGGATCTAAAGAGCTAATGTTTTTGTGTTCGTTATATCGAAAAACAAGATTATCTTTAGTTGCTTTTTCTTTTGATGAGCACGATAGTAGCATCAAAATTAATACATAAAGAGGTAATTTGTTGAATAAGAATTTGATGTGTTTTAGCATATAACTATTATGTTGTAAATTTGCCAACTTGGTAAAAATACAAGAATGAATCCAACAAAAAAAGTCGCATTTTATACTTTAGGTTGTAAACTTAATTTTTCAGAAACTTCTACAATTGCCAGAAGTTTTAATGATGAAGGATTTGATCGTGTGGATTTTAAGGAATCTGCTGATATCTATGTAATTAATACATGTTCAGTTACAGAAAATGCGGATAGGCGCTTTAAGACTATTGTAAAACAGGCTCAAAAAGTAAATCCTAAAGCATTCGTCGTTGCTATTGGATGTTATGCACAATTAAAACCAGAAGAGTTAGCTGATGTCAATGGCGTAGATTTGGTGTTAGGTGCTACAGAAAAATTTAAAATTACTGATTACTTAAATGATTTAACTAAAAATGACTTTGGGGAAGTTCATTCTTGTGAAATTGAAGATGCAGATTTTTATGTAGGTAGTTATTCAATCGGAGATAGAACTAGAGCTTTTTTAAAAGTGCAGGATGGATGTGATTATAAGTGTACATATTGTACAATACCCCTAGCTAGAGGTGTTTCTCGTAGTGATACTATGGATAACGTATTAACAAATGCTAAAGAAATTTCTGAGCAAGGCATTAAGGAGATTGTTTTAACTGGAGTTAATATAGGAGATTATGGTAAAGGCGAATTTGCAAATAAAAAACACGAACATACGTTTTTAGATTTAGTTTCAGAATTAGATAAAGTAGAAGGTATAGAACGTTTAAGAATTTCATCTGTAGAGCCTAATTTATTGAAGAATGAAACAATAGATTTAGTTTCAAAATCAAGAGCATTTGTACCTCATTTTCATGTACCACTGCAAAGTGGAAGTAATAAAATATTAAAAAATATGAAACGTCGCTATATGCGAGAATTATATGTAGAGCGCGTGTCTAAAATAAAAGAAGTAATGCCACATGCTTGTATTGGCGTTGATGTTATCGTTGGATTTCCTGGTGAAACAGATGAACATTTTCTAGAAACCTATAACTTTTTAAACGAATTAGATATTTCGTATTTACATGTCTTTACCTATTCTGAACGCGATAATACTGAAGCAGCGGAAATGGAAGAAGTGGTGCCAAAAAATGTAAGAGTAAAGCGAAGTAAAATGCTAAGAGGTCTGTCTGTGAAAAAACGACGTGCATTTTATGAAGGTCAATTAAATACTGAACGCACTGTATTATTTGAAGGGGAAAATAAGGAAGGTTATATCCACGGATTTACAGAAAACTATGTAAAAGTAAAAACACCTTGGAATCCAGAATTAGTTAATACACTTCATAAGGTAAGTTTAAGCAAGATCGACGATGACGGTCTGGTAAGATTCGATTTTGTAGGTGCACAAGTATTATAAATTAAAAACCCCGAAACTATTAAAATTTCGGGGTTTTGTTTGTTTTTAATTTTTAAAATTATATTCGAATACCAACAGGTAGCATACGTTTATATTTTCTGTTACGTCTAACAAATTTTGCAATTTCAGGACTCGTTGGTACTACACTAATATTACGTTCTTTGATATTACCAAAAACCAAATCAATAAATTCTAATTCAAATTCATCGGTCCTAATTGCATCAGGAATAATCATTTTGGTTAAGAATATCTTACGTTCTTGTAAGGAATATTCTATAATTGCCATGTCATTTTCAACCTTTAACTCAAATTGGCGTAGAAAATCATTGTCAATCAATTCAGCAGTTTCTGTCATAATTTTTTCTATTTAAATTCAGCGGGTGGCGTGTAGATACTATATTTTGTATAGTTTTGCAGTGCAAAGGTACGTAAAAATCGGCTATAAACCTAAGTAATGGTCGTTAAAACCTTATTCTGTAAGCAATTATAGAGCATTGTTTTTAGATATAATAGAGCCATATTTACAGATAATATATTAAATAATGAATCCAAGCCTAACACATGTATATTTAATGCCAGGAATGGCGGCTAACCCTACTATTTTTGAGTACATAACATTGCCAAGTTTGCACTATAAAATTCATTGGCTAGAGTGGCAGATTCCTATTAAAGATGAGTCTCTTCAAGATTATGCAAAACGCATGTGCAGCTTCATAACACATGATAATGTCGTTTTACTTGGTGTATCTTTTGGCGGAATTTTGGTACAGGAAATGAGTAAATTCATCGCGTTAAAAAAATTGATCGTGGTTTCGAGTGTAAAATCACATTACGAGTTACCTAGACGATTCAAACTCATAAAAATTACGAAAGCCTATAAAATTTTGCCGACACAATTGGTGAGTAATATAGATTTATTGGCTAAATACGCCTTTAGTGAAACGATTAAAAAACGTGTAGACTTATATAAAAGGTATCTTTCAGTAAATGACAAAGCCTATTTAGATTGGGCTATAAAGCAAGTAGTATGCTGGGATCAGGAGGAGCCAAATCCAAATGCCATTTATATCCATGGCGATAAAGATATAGTTTTTCCATATTCTTGTGAAGGAGATAGTATTGTCATTAAAGGTGGTACTCATATTATGATAATTAATAAATTTAAGTGGTTTAATGAAAATCTGCCTAAGCTTATAGAGTCTTGAAATTGAAAGTTTTAAATGTAAAAATGCAACAAAATTTGTATATTAATCTTTGATGTTTATTTGGTATTAGTTACATTGTCAAAAAATATAAAGCCATGCAAATCTTAAAAAACACCTTAGCCGCTATCGGAATGATCTGTGTATCAGGTCTTTTTGTCTTCTCAATGCAAAAAGCTCCATCAGATGAAACTCTCGGAAAAGAGCAACCTATTGTAAATGATTACAATGTTTATGCTTTAGAAATGCCAGATGATTTAAACTTTGCTGAAGAACTTGTTCCTGTAGAAAACCCAGATATCTTCGAACGTATGGATAGAGAGCTTTTGGTAAACACCTATTGGCAATCAAATGGTTTATTAATGTTTAAACGTGCTCAAAAGTATTTTCCAATTATAGAACCAATACTCAAAGCTAATGGTGTGCCAGATGATTTTAAGTACTTAGCCGTCATTGAAAGTGGTTTAACAAATGCAAAATCGCCTGCTGGTGCAAGTGGTGTATGGCAAATTATGAAAGCTACAGGAAGAGAAAATGGATTAGAGGTTAATACAAATGTTGATGAACGCTATAATTTGGTCAAATCAACTGAGGTTGCTTGTGATTATTTAAAGAAGGCAAAAGAAAAATTAGGTTCATGGACTTTAGCTGCTGCGGCATACAATGCTGGAAAAGCTGGTGTTTCCAGACGATTAAAAGAACAAGATGTTTCTACTTACTATGATTTATTATTAGGTGAAGAAACCGGTAGATATGTGTTTAGAATTGTAGCATTAAAAGAAATTTTGTCGCATCCAAATAAATATGGGTTTAACTTTAATGCTAGTGACTTATATAAGCCAGTACCAACATATAAAATAGAAGTTGATTCTGCAGTTACTAACTTTTCACAATTTGCAAAACACTTTGGAGTTAATTATAAAATATTGAAGTTGCATAATCCTTGGTTAAGAGAGAAGCATTTAAATAACAAATCTAGGAAAGCATATACTATTGAAATTCCAAAAGAAGGGCATTATAATTAGAAATTACTTATAAATAAAAAAAGGCTTAAACCATATACTTTAGTTTAAGCCTTTTTTTATGGTAGAAATTTATCTAGCGTCTTCCTCTACGGTTTTGTCTTGCAGAAGTTGGCTGACCGTATTGTTGTTTTGGTATAGAAGCTTTTTTCATTTGTTGCTTCATCATTTTAATTTGATCAGTAAGCATATCTCTTTTGTCTAGTTTTTGTGCTTCAGCCAATAATTTTTGCGCTTCAGGCTTACGACGTTTTGAAAATGCAATTCCGGCTAAATTTAATTTTGCCATCGCTAAATCGTGATCCATTGACAATCCTAAGCTTATCGCTTTTTTAAAGTATTTTTCAGCTTCATTCATGTTAGTTTGTGAAACCATAATACCATTTAAGTAATTTAAATAGCCTTGTTGCTTTTTTATTAAAGCCGCTTCTGGATTTTTAATTTTGTCTAACCATTTTTTAGCACCAGGAAAATCTTGTTTTCTTAATTTTAAAAATGCCAGCAAAATCATTTCATTTTTAAAGTATAGGAAAATGAATATGGTAGAAAGTAATAGATACATTATACCATTACCAATCTCTCCTTCAGTGAATTGGTATATAGCAAAGGCTATTATTAAAACGGCAATGACTAATTTTATATTTTTATTAAACATATTTATGAGTATTTTTGCAATTGGCAAAGGTAATAAAAACAATTAAATTTTTTTTCTTTTTGCTACTTGCTAAAGTAAAAACTTGTTGTATATTTGCACGCAGTTTTGAGACAGCTCATAACTATTAAATAGATTATTCAGATTATAAAAATATAAGACATGCCAAAAAGAACGTTTCAACCGTCAAAAAGAAAGAGAAGAAACAAACACGGTTTCAGAGAAAGAATGGCTTCTGTTAATGGAAGAAAAGTTTTAGCACGTAGAAGAGCTAAAGGAAGAAAGAGACTGTCTGTGTCATCTGAAACAAGACATAAAAAATAATGATTAACAATTGTTAATATTTAAAGACGTTACTTAGGTGTAACGTCTTTTTTTGTATCCAATTGATAACTATTTTTGCTCACTATTATAACATACATTACACATGCCAAAAAATAAAAACTTAAAATCTATCTTACTAATTGGTTCAGGGCCAATTATTATTGGTCAAGCTTGTGAGTTTGATTACTCAGGTTCACAGGCACTTAGGTCATTAAGAGAAGATGGAATAGAAACGATTCTTATCAATTCTAATCCAGCAACCATAATGACGGATCCAACAATGGCGGATCATGTATATTTATTACCATTAACAACAAAATCTTTAATTAAGATTTTAAAAGATCATCCACAAATTGATGCTGTTTTACCTACAATGGGCGGGCAAACTGCTCTAAATCTTTGTATTGAAGCAGACGAAAAAGGAATTTGGGAAGATTTTGGTGTTGATATTATTGGAGTAGATATTGATGCCATTAATATAACTGAAGATAGAGAACAATTTAGAGAATTAATGTTAAAAATTGGTGTTGGCATGGCACCACAAGCAACAGCAACGTCTTATCTAAAAGGAAAGGAAATTGCTCAAGAATTTGGATTTCCTCTTGTAATTAGAGCATCTTATACATTGGGTGGAGCAGGAGCTTCTTTTGTTCATAGAGAAGAAGATTTTGACGACATGCTAACACGTGGATTGGAAGTTTCCCCAATTCATGAGGTGATGATTGATAAAGCTTTAATTGGCTGGAAAGAATATGAATTAGAGCTACTTAGAGATAAAAATGATAATGTAGTAATCATTTGTACAATTGAAAATATGGACCCAATGGGAATTCACACAGGTGATTCAATTACATTGGCTCCTGCGATGACTCTATCAGATAAGACCTTTCAAAAAATGCGTGATATGGCAATACATATGATGCGAAGTATAGGTGATTTTGCAGGTGGTTGTAATGTACAGTTTGCTGTTAGTCCAGATAAAGAAGAAGAAATTATTGCAATTGAAATTAATCCACGAGTTTCTCGTTCTTCGGCATTAGCAAGTAAGGCAACAGGTTATCCAATCGCAAAAATTGCTGCTAAATTAGCTATAGGTTATTCTTTAGACGAATTAGATAACCAAATTACTAAGTCCACATCTGCATTATTTGAACCAACCTTGGATTATGTAGTAGTTAAAATTCCACGTTGGAACTTTGATAAATTCGAGGGTTCTGATAGAACCTTAGGGCTACAGATGAAAGCTGTTGGAGAAGTAATGTCTATTGGTCGCTCTTTCCAGGAAGCATTGCATAAAGCTACGCAATCACTCGAGATTAAGCGTAATGGGTTAGGGGCAGATGGAAAAGGTTATAAAGATTATGATACTATAATTGAGAAATTGACGAATGCTAGTTGGGATCGTGTATTTGTATTATATGATGCTATTGCTATGGGAATTCCACTTAGTCGAATTCATGAAATCACAAAAATAGACATGTGGTTTTTAAAGCAGTATGAAGAATTGTTTCAATTAGAAAAAGAGATTTCTACATTTAAAATAAATTCTATTGAACGCGAATTATTGTTAGAAGCAAAACAAAAAGGATATGGTGACAGACAGATTGCACATATGCTAGGTTGTTTAGAAAGTCAGGTATATAACAAAAGAAGAGAACTGAATATCAATAGAGTTTTTAAATTGGTAGACACATGTGCTGCAGAGTTTAAAGCACAAACACCATATTATTACTCAACTTTTGAAAGTGAAGTAGAAACTGCAAATGGCGAAGTATTTGTAGATAATGAAAGTATCGTTTCAGATAAAAAGAAAATTATTGTTTTAGGTTCTGGTCCAAATAGAATTGGACAAGGTATTGAATTCGATTATTGTTGTGTTCATGGTGTTTTAGCTGCCGCTGAATGTGGTTACGAAACCATCATGATAAACTGTAATCCAGAAACGGTTTCAACGGATTTCGATATTGCAGATAAACTGTATTTTGAACCTGTTTTTTGGGAACACATTTACGATATTATTCAACACGAAAAGCCAGAAGGCGTCATTGTTCAGCTCGGCGGACAAACGGCCTTAAAACTTGCTGAGAAATTAGAGCGTTGGGGAGTTAAGATTATGGGAACAAGTTTCCAGTCTTTAGATTTGGCCGAAGACAGAGGAAGCTTTTCCAATATATTGAAAGAAAACAACATTCCTTATCCAGAGTTTGACGTAGCGGAAACAGCTGATGAAGCATTAGCTATTGCTGATGTATTAGACTTTCCTATATTAGTTAGACCATCTTATGTACTAGGTGGACAAGGCATGAAGATTGTTATCAATAAAAAGGAATTAGAACATCATGTTATTGATTTATTAAAATCGATTCCAGGTAATAAATTACTGCTAGATCATTATTTAGATGGTGCAATTGAAGCTGAAGCTGATGCAATTTGCGATGGTGAAAATGTATATATTATCGGCATTATGGAGCATATAGAACCATGCGGGATTCACTCAGGTGACAGTAATGCAACCTTACCACCATTTAATTTGGGTGAATTAGTAATGCAACAGATTAAAGACCATACAAAAACTATTGCTTTAGCCTTAAATACTGTAGGGTTAATAAATATTCAGTTTGCTATAAAAGATGAGGTCGTTTATATTATTGAGGCCAATCCAAGAGCTTCGCGTACTGTTCCTTTTATAGCTAAGGCATACAAAGAGCCTTATGTTAATTATGCTACAAAAGTAATGTTAGGTGAGAAAAAAGTTACTGATTTTAACTTTAAGCCACAGCTAGATGGTTATGCGATTAAGCAACCTGTTTTTTCATTTAATAAATTTCCTAACGTCAATAAACAATTAGGACCAGAGATGAAGAGTACTGGGGAAAGTATTCTATTTATAGATAGCTTAAGGGATGATGAGTTTTATGATTTATATGCTAGAAGAAAAATGTACTTAAGTAAATAATGGCACACTTTTCGATGAAGTGTAAAGTATAGTTACTAAGAATTTGTAACTTAGCTCATATTTGGTACCCTATTTGTATGAAAATTAAAGTACTTTTTTTATTATTATTTATTACGGCATTTTCCTTTGCTCAGATATCTTCAGAGCCACAGGATCAGTTTATGATTACCCCTAATCCTGGAAAAAGTACATTGAATATAAAATTATCAAATACAGTTGAAGACTCTAAATTAGAAGTTTTTGATGTTTTAGGGAAACGGGTTTATATAGGCTTAATTACGAAACTAGAATCTTCTGTGAATGTATCCAATTGGAAAAGTGGAGTATATTTAATTAGAGTATCCAATAACAAAGCAATACAGACAAAACGTTTTATTAAACAGTAAAATGTATCTAAGAAAAATAAAAAGCGACTTTATTAAGTCGCTTTTTTTAATTTAATTCTTGTTGTTACATTGAGTGTTGAATAATTGAATTAGTACGATACAAGTTGTATTACGTGCGTAAATAGTATTCCTACAATGATGGCCACTCCAAAACTAATTAAGGTTCCAATCAGCACATATTCAGTTAGTTTTCTCTCTTTAGATGCTGTTAAATCTCCAAATCTAAAAACAGATTTTGCAGTTATTAAAAAGCCAACAGCTTCCCAATGATCGACTACAATAAAGATAAATACCAACAGTCGTTCTAATATACCAATGTATTTACCTGCATCTTTAAGAGACTTATTGTCATTTGAGATTTTAGAAATGTCCCATTTTAAGAATAGTGTTCTCATTATTATGGAAGTTGGTAAGGTTAAAAACGATAAACATGTTATTAATAGCAGATTATATGCGCTTAGTGTTATTATAAAATCATAATCATTTTGATAGAAAAAAGGTGCTAATGCAAATAGTAGTATGAGATGAAATAGTTGATCTATAAAAAAGAATAAACGTTTTGTCTTTTTTCTCTGTATGATAAGTTTTAGACCATCAATAATAAGATGAGATAGTCCGATACTTAATATTAAATATATATAAGATAAATCCCAAACAATTAAAAACATTAAAGCAATATGTATGGCAACATGAATATATAGCCATATTGATTTAAGCTTCTTTTTTTCTTTATCCTTAACCCATTTTTGTGGTTGTAAAAAGAAATCACCAATTAGATGAGCCAGTATAAGTTTTAAGATGAGTACCATCATAATTGCATAATTTTTTGCCTGTATAAATTATCTAATTCTAAGATTTCGTCTAAGTACGCACGTTTTTGGCGTTTGCTCACAGCATCTTGACTGATTCTTACCAGTTTTGCTAATTCAGATTGAATCATATTTGGATTTTCTAAACTTAATTTTACAATTTCGGCAGAGTTAATTGTCCAATTATCCATAGCTATTAGAGCTAACTTAAAATATAGATTAATGTCTTCGTCGAGTTCATAACTTTTAGTTCTCAATTTTAGATTCTGTTTTTCTTTCTTTAGTTTTTCAAAAGTCTCACCTGAAAATATAAAGGCTTCTCCATTAGATTCACTAACAGTTTCACCTTGATATGATTTTTCACCAATACCAATTGACATGCGAACATCTAAGCCCTTAACGGATTTTATACAAGCTTTCATGTACGTTGCAGCGTAAAAACTTTTCGAATAGTCTTTATACTCAATTTGAAAGCTATCACCTCTATAAATTTCGTAATATGATTTATCATTCGAAAGATTGTGTAACGCTAATTTGAGTGGCTCTAACCACAACTCTTGATTTTCGAAATTCCTAGACTTTATAATATCCCCAGTAATTACACTTGTCATAATACTTATATTTACAACAAATATATGCCTTTATTAAGGAATAAACAAGTATATGCCTTTTTAGAGGAATAAAATAAATTATGCCTTTTTACAGGAATATTTTATAAATCATCTTCAGAAGCACGTTTTATAATACTTTCAGGAAGTGCTTTTTTAGCTTTGGCACCCATTTTTTTGATTTTCTCAACACGAGAAATAAGATTGCCCTTGCCTTCAACGAGTTTGTTCATGGCAGAAGAATAATCTGTTTTGGCAGCATCTATCTTTTTGCCAACCCCGGTTAAGTCGGTAACTAAACCTTCAAACTTATCATATAAAGCGCCAGCTTGTCTTGCTATTTCAATAGCATTTTGTTGCTGTTTTTCATTATTCCACATGGTATCAATAGTACGTAGTGTAGCTAAAAGCGTAGAAGGAGTAACAATAACTATATTTTGTTCAAAAGCTTTATTGTATAGTGAATTGTCTTCATTGATTGCCACAGCAAATGCTGGTTCTATAGGAATAAACATCAATACAAAATCAGGGGATTCTATGTCGTACAAATCTTGATAATTCTTTGCTGACAACTGATCCACATGCTTTTTTATAGAATTAACATGTGCTTTTAAAAACAGGGCTCTTTCCTCATCGTCGGCATTTACCATGCGCTCATAATCTGTTAAAGATACCTTAGAGTCAATAATCATCTTTTTAGAATCAGGTAGATGTAGAACAACATCTGGCATAACACGAGAACCATCTTCGCGTTGAAAATTTTGTTGTACAAAATACTCTCTATCTTTTTCTAATCCAGATTTTTCTAAGACGCGTTCTAATACTAATTCTCCCCAGTTTCCTTGAGTTTTACTATCTCCTTTTAAAGCTTTAGTTAGGTTTGTGGCTTCTTTAGCCATCTGTTGGTTGAGATCTTTTAGGCCTAAAAGTTGTTCTTTTAAAGCCGAATGCATACTGATACTTTCCTTTTGTGTGTCTTCTACTTTCTTCTCAAAGGTTTTAATTTTTTCCTCTAGAGGATTTAAGATGTTTTTGATGTTTTCTTTATTCTGAATGGTGAATTTTTCTGATTTTTCTTCTAAAATTTTTGAGGCCAATAATTCAAAATCTTTACGTAATTGCTCTTGTTGCTTGGCTAACTCTTCATCGCGTTTAAGGTTTTGTTGTTGAAGGTTTTCAAATTCAGTATTCCGTCTTGACAATTCTGTGTTTAAAAAATCTTTCTCTCTTCTGATGTCTTCACGCTCAATTTCAATTTTATTAACATTTTGTTTTAAGTCTATAATGGTATTTTGAAATTGACTTTGTC
>ERZ1048872.163-NODE-163-length-80785-cov-8.028515_pt1 | contig 80785 bp, 71 predicted proteins | sample MGYA00383100_ERZ1048872 | MGnify/ENA primary metagenome ERZ1048872 (study PRJEB29581, sample SAMEA5548370) | metagenome | biome: marine; feature: coastal; material: water | depth 50 m | study: Short-term variability in the microbial, nano- and picoplankton...
TGCGGGGGCAGCAACCTATATTGTAGGCCCCGTCACCGGGTCAGCGATAGGCGCATCCTCCGACATCATTGCGCTGAGCGTCGCGGCGGGTCTGGTTAAGTCGATACTTGTGATGACCTGCACGCCAATGGTAGCGAGGTTAATTGGTCTCAACAATCCGTCTTCGGCGCTGGTTTTTGGTGGACTGATGGGCACAACCAGTGGTGTTGCTGCGGGACTAGCGGCGACTGATCCAAAACTCGTACCTTATGGTGCAATGACAGCAACCTTTTACACGGGCGTGGGTTGTTTGTTGGCACCATCGATACTGTATCTTTTGGTGAAAGCTATTGTTGAGTAGTGTTGTTAGTGCCGGCACTTTGCATTATTTGACGGATTGTTTTGATAGGTAACTTAGGTGATCTGTCAAAATAAAGTACGCCGTTAACTTCCTGCTGAACGTCTGTGAGTTGCGTCCAGACAAATCCACACAGTTGATCGGCATCGGCGATGATCTTCGCAACCTTTTCAAAACGTGCTAACAAATCTGCTTCGTTCTCGGGTAATTCGCCATAGGCAAATTCATCACCCTCAAGATTACCTGCTTTGTACCCGATACCGCCGCACTCCGTAAGCAAGATGGGTAAATTGCTAATATCTGCTCCGGGTAATGCTCCGATGCGTGGTCGTGGCCCGCCGGAAACTGTTGCCGCAGGATTATTCATGAGCTCACTAATTCGATCTCGGACGTTACCGGTTTCTCCCTCGTAAACATGTAGCGTCCAGAGGTCTCCGGTAGAGAACTCCCATCCGTCATTGCCAACGATTAATCTCGAATTATCCAATGTGCGGGTGAGTGAAACCATCGCGTCAACAAAAGCACGCTGTTGTACTCTCTCAGATTGATGCCAGATACCCCAGCTTTCATTAAATGGTACCCAAGCGATAATGCAAGGGTGCTGTCGGTCTCGTGATAGTACAGATGTCCATTCGTCTGTAAAGGTGCGAACCAGTTCGTTGCTGAATATTCTGCCCGAAGGCATTTCTTCCCAAACCAACAATCCCAGTTTGTCAGCCCAATATAAGTATCGCGGGTCTTCGATTTTTTGATGTTTCCTGGCGCAGTTGAAACCTAGTGATAGTGTTAGCTCAACATCGCGACGAATCGTCGAGTCATCCAGCGCTGCATACCACCCACCCTCGAAGTACCCCTGATCCAATACTCCCCGAAGGTATGTTGCGTGACCATTTATGGTGATTGCGCCGTCTTTTCTGCCTATTTCTCTCAGCCCTGTATAGCTTTCGGCTGCATCAACGACGATGCCGTTTTCATCAAACAAGACGAGTTTTAATGCATATAACCAAGGCGACTCAGGCGACCACAACTTCGCGTTAGGGATCTTTAGAGAAACTTTTGACTCAGCACGTCCATCAAATTGTGCCTCAGCTTGGACGATAGGCGTTTGATCATCAACGAGTGTTAACTGAATTTTACCTCGGTGATGTCTGTTGGATTCTATCGAGCAGGTTAAGGTGCTCGTCTCAAGCTCAAACTCGCTGTGGATACCTGCGACGTATTGATCGGATACTGGCTCCAGCCAAACTGTTTGCCAGATGCCGGTGACGGTATCATAGTCAATTGGCCACTTTGTGGTGCCGGCTTGTTTGCCTCTGGGCTGAGTCCAACTGTCTGAGTCTTCTACGCGTATTGTGATGTTGTTCTCGCCCACACAAACCGCATGGCTGATATCCAGTTTGATGGGCACGTAACCACCGCGGTGCTGGCCGACCTCCTGTCCATTAATAAAAACCCGAGTCCAGTGATCACAGGCGCCAATATGTAGCAGAATGTTTTCTTTCCAGTCTGCTGGTATCAGAAAATGTCGGTGATACCAATTCACGGTTTCCGGCGTCAAGTTGTGTTGCTCGGACGCTTCAGATTCGATTGGAAAGGGCACAATAATTGAATCTTCGAAATCCGTGTGAGTGAACCAACGATCTTTCAAGCCGCGATCTTCGGGGTCGGCTTGAAAATGCCAGCGGCCATTAAGGTTTAACCAATGCGCCCTTCGCAGGATCGGCCTTGGATATTCAGGACGTGGTTGAGCTGATTCTTTGGTCTCTGCAGAGTGCTGATTAGACATGTGATTCCTTTTCGACGAGCAAAAATTTAGGCGTTAGATGACGATGTTGTCCCATGATTCGGCGGCTTCCTCAACCAGGCCATCGAGCGCCCGCGATGTGATCGCGCCGTCGGCCACAGCTGCATTGGCAGCGCGACTGAACAATGCCAAGAAGTGCGTTTTATCGTTATAAAGCGTCTTCAACTTCGCTTGGGAAAAAGGTAAGCAAGATCCACCAAGCAGTGCAAAAATATCCTCGGTGAGCGGAATCGCACTATTTTTTGCTAGCGGCGCCTCAACCTGGGGTAGCCGGATGCCACCCGTGGCAATGCCTGATTCGTCCCGTTTCGGTGAGGGTGGTGTTCCTTCAAAGTCGATGCTCGGAAACACTGGGGGCAGGGTTCCATCGGTCAACCAGCGTTGCATATGTTCATAGATGACATCGTAAACCGGCCCGATTGGAATCGCATTGATAGCGGATTCAACTTTACGAGAAATGACATGGTCACGATCAAGCAGCTTTTGACGGGTTGTCCGGGCTTGAATAGAGGTATGTGATGTGCCGGCTACTTCCCAGAACCGCATTGTCTCGGTGTTGGGTTGCCTGACGCCAAAGCATGCGATTGCCTCCAACTCTGAATTTACGACAAAAATCGGTACGTCGAGATCATCACGTAAAAGATTGGCACCCTTGAGCCGTTCGGCCGGGTTGCCGGGCTGTGGCTTGTTGATATCGACCAGCGAGTCACCGACTTCAAGCGGAGTGCCGCGACCAAAGTAGATCTGTAAAATGAAGCCGTCGATGGGATTATGGATTGGCGCGATTGCATTGATAAAGGTGGCTAGGCGACCGGCTGATTGTGATGCACCCTGAGCGATGACTCGTTCCACTTTCAAACCTGACATCGGGTCAATATCCTTAACCGCTCGGTGTGGACCTATTAATTCTGCGACCTGTGAAAAAATGTCGAATGAAAGGTCGTCGGAAGGTATTTGTAAATCCGGATATCGTTCAGCATCCCAGCCATGCAGCCCCTGATGAAGAGGCGGCAAGCCCTCGATTCCTGCTTTTTGAGTCGTGAGACATACGAGTGCAAAGCCATTATCGAAAAGTGACTTGCTATCGGCCTGAAACAGATCATGTCCAGCGGTCACGTTATTCCATGTCAGCACCACGGTGCCGTTGAAGTCAGCTTGATCACGTGGTGCATAAACAATAAAGCGCGTTTTGAAATTTGCCACACCGGCATTTTCTGCTTGCCAGAATCCGCGACGATCTGGTTCGGCACCATCTCTCATGCGATACCGAACGGCTTCGCCCTCGATAAAATACTCGTGCTCTGAGTAATTCAGCGTGTCCATGTCGAGCATCGACGCCGCAAAAGGCCAGCCATATTTTCCGCCCTGGATTGGCCCCTGTATTTTTGTCGATTTGGACATTATATATTTCCCGAAGAATAGCAGATTGTTGTAATGTGACGGTTCCCGAGATAATAATCAAATTGATAATAAACCTGTGATAGTTGCACCTTAATGAAGCATGGATTAGGGCGCTGAGCAGATAGAAGAGGAGAAGAAAATGAGCGTGATGACTTATAGCCTTGAGGGTGATGTTGCCGTACTGGCTTTTGACGACGGAAAAGCGAATGCCGTCAGCCATGCTTTTATCGACGCAATGAATGAAGGCCTGGACGCAGCCATAAAGGAAGCGAAGTCGGTCGTAATATTAGGTCGAGCTGAAAGATTCTCAGCTGGGTTTGATTTGTCAGAATTTAAAAAAGGTCCTGAGGCGACGGCAACGCTGCTGAACAGAGGGACTGAGATGTTCTACCGATTATTCGCGCATCCTCAGCCCGTCGTTGCTGCTTGTACCGGCCATGCAATCGCTGCAGGTGGTTTTTTGCTGCTGGCATGTGACACACGCATTGGTACCACAGGTGATTTTAAGATCGGTCTGAACGAAACAGCGATTGGCATGAGTTTTCCGGTATTTGGTCACGAACTCGCAAACGCACGAATATCGAAACGCCACTTGACCGCAGTGCTGCTGCAATCAACTTTATATGATCCGGACGGCGCGATAGATGCTGGCTTTTTGGACGCAGCGGTGGCCGCTGAACAACTTGAAGCACATTCGGTTGCGGTCGCTGCTCAGTTAGCGCAGTTACCCGGCGATGCCTATGCGCAAAACAAGCAAGACATCAGGGCGCAAAGCCTGCAGCGCATCAAAGATAGTATTAAATGACATTGATGCTAAACCCGAGTATTTCTAGAAGGAGCCTAAAAGCATGATCGAAATCCATGGTGAAGTTGCTCACGGCTTTGAGCCGGTAAGAGACTTATATGAGCACAACATGCAGACGTTGGCTGAGAGACAAACCCAGCTTTGCATTTATCATCGAGGCAAGAAGGTTGTCGATTTGTGGTCGAGCGCTGAGGCGCACCCAGGGTTTTCGCCTGATTCTCTGGTCAATGTTTTTAGCAGCGGTAAAAGCCTGGAGGCGATCGCGATCGCAACGCTGGTAGGTAAGGGGTTACTTGATTATAACGCTTGTGTGGCTGACTACTGGCCCGAGTTTGCGGCCAATGGCAAGGAGGCGTTGACGATCGCAGATCTGATGCGGCATGAAGGTGGCTTAGCCACTTTTGACAGTTCTATTCCTCCGGAGGACTTGCTGCCGGAAAATATCAAGGCAAATAAAATAGGCAAGGTGATCGAACCTCACAGACAAAAATTCCGTGGCGCAGGAGGCAGTCCAAGGGAATACCATGCGGTCACGAGAGGCTGGATAGTGAACGAAGTCTTTCGGCGTGTTGATCCTAACGGACGAACAATTGGTGAGTTTCTTCAGGAAGACATTAGCGGCCCACTCGGGATCGATGTGAATATCGGACTCAAAGAGCATCAGCTGGAAGAGGTGGTACGAGTATCGCCGTTGCCGTTAGGTTTCCAGTTTGCCGAGGGTCTCAAGCCGAAATTTCGTGGCAGAAAAATGGAGCTCAACATCTTTCAAACCAGCGCCAGATTGTTGAGGCTGATGCCGAATTTACTCAAGGGCACGGGAAGAGGTGCGCCGCCGCCGTTTGTGGGGATGAATAAAATCGCCTTCTTTAACGAGCCAGCCGTTGTCATGGGAGAGACGCCATCCGCTAATGCCAACTGTTCGGCAAGAGGCTTGGCAAAACTAGCCGCGGTTGTCTCGCTGGGTGGCAGTTATGAAGGCAAGGAATATCTTTCTGAAGCTGCATGTCGGGCGCTGCACGATAAACACGATACAAAAGATATGGGATTTGGCGTAACCACTTTTACGCAGGGTGGGGTCGCCCATTTTGATGAAGTCGGTCCCCGCAGCTCCAAGCGAGACAGAAGTTTCAACGTTGGCAGAGAAGGCTTTTATGGTTGGATGGGGCTTGGCGGTTCAGTTTTTCAGTGGCACCCAGCACACGAGATTGGTTTCGGATACGTGCCAACCTCGCTGAATGTACTCGACCTTTTCAATGAGAGGGCGAAAACCTATCAGGCGGAAGCGCTCAAGTGCGTGGCGGCACTGTGATGCCAAGTGCGGGCTTAGACGCCAGGTTCGACGTTGAGCCTGGCGACCTCGGCCATGAGTCTGAGCGCTTGCTCATCTCCGGTAATGGTTAACCCTGTAATGCCGCTGTCTTCCCAGTCTCTGAAGCGCTTCTGTATTCTTGCTCTGTCGCCGACAAGCGCACCCTGATCAACAAATTCGTCTGGTACAGCTGCGATCGCTTCATCTTTCCGTTTCGCCAGATAGAGCGCTTGTATTTTTTCGGCGGCCTCGCCAAAGCCGCGGCGGACCATCATTTCTTTGTGAAAATTTTTGCTCTTGTGCCCCATGCCACCGACATAAAGCGCGATGCCCGGTTTCATCAGATCGAGACCCGCCTTCACGTCATCAGTGACAATGACATTGCTCATAGCCTGACACTCAAAACTGTCGCTACTTTTTCCTGCTTTTTCCAAACCGGCGTCAATCCACGGTTTGTAGGTGTCAAAATTCTCTGGCACAAGTCCTAAGGGGAGCCAACCATCGGCGATCTCTGCTGTCAGTTTCACTGTTGATTCCATGCCGGTACCCAGCCATATCGGAATCTCAGGGTTCATATGGAGAATAGACTTCAGTGGTTTGCCGACGCCCATTGCACCGTCACCGACAAAGGGTAGGGAAATTTCTTTACCTTCGTGAACAACGGGTTCCTCCCGTCGAAGCACTTTCTTCATGATCGTCACGTAGTCTTTTATGCGGTAATACGGTTTGCCCCACGGTTGGCCATACCATCCCTCCACAATCTGTGGGCCGGAAACCCCGATGCCACAGATCACTCGATTACCCCCTGCGAGTGCATCGATTGTTGCGATGGTCATCGCTGCATTGGCGGGTGTTCTACCGGCCAGTTGTATGACGGCGGTGCCAAGCTTGATTCTGTCGGTTTTCGCTGCAAGGTACGCTAGCGGTGACAAAGCATCAGAGCCGTAAGCCTCAGCGGTCCATACCGTGTCGTAACCCAACCGCTCAGCGAGCTGAACTTTTTCTACAGGCAGTTGTAGTTGGCCGCCAGAGTAACCAAGCATAAGTCCAAGTTTCATCTTTGTTTTCCTTTATTTGTCGTATTGCGGGCCTGTTTTCTGACCAGAGACAGCGGGTGGGTTGGGCAGTACATCAGCGGGAGGCCAGAGTACTGGTAGGCCTTCGCCCTGCATTAGTTCATTCACCTTGACACCGGCACGGTCAAGCGGGAATACCGCTCTTTCGCTGGCGCGCCTCGCGCCATCAGCATAATAAACAATGGTAAAAACACGCCGAGTTTGATTTGACGTGTTAGCGGCTGCGCGGTGTACGGTAAAACCGGCGTGCCAGACAACCGAACCAGGGTCGACCATGACAAATTCCGGTTCTGCACCTCGCAGCGCAGCATCTTCGAGTATTGCGTAAGGGGTCGTTGAGCGAGTGATATCTACGACTTTGAGTGCGCCGGCTTTGTGAGATCCGGGCACATAAGCCATTGCACCGTTGTTATCATCAATTTCCTGAAAGGGTATCCAGGCACTGACAAGAGGTGTATCGCCAATCGGCCAGAAGGTTTGATCCTGATGTGCCTCGGTGTCTTTTCCTCCGGGCTCCTTGTAGAGCGCCTGGTCTTGCCAAAGTCGAACCTTCTTTGCCTCGAGCAACTGCGCTGCAATACCCGCCAGTCCTTGATGGAAGGTGAGTGGTTGCACGGATGGTGATGTCTCCCACAGTCGCATGCATTGCACAAAGGATTGTTCGTAGGTCGATTTTTGTTCTAGCGTCCGGTGATCATCGAGGGTTCGGTTGGCAACCTCCTGATCGACCGCATTCCCAAACTGTTTGATCTCTGCAGCGGAAAGCACATCACGGGTCAGCAGAAAGCCCCGATCTTTGTAGCGCTGAATATCATGTTCATTGATTGTCTTGGGAAAAGCGGGTTCGGTTTTCATTGTTGCTTCCATGGTCAATGAGTGGGTTTCAACAACTGCCAGTCAGGAGGTGTTTCAGGATGATCGAGCGGCCCACTGGCGTTTCTGATCACCCTGCGTTGTTCATCAAGCCAACACGCCCATTGACTGCAAGGTACTAATTCATCGTTTCTTTCCGTTTGATGCTGGCGAAGAAGGTTTTGCATCTCTGCGAGTATCCCGGCGTCTTCGCTGCCAACGAGATTGTTCATTTGCAGAGGATCCGATGCAAGGTCGTATAGTTCCTCTCGCCCATCTAATCGCTGACAATACATGTGGGTTTTCGTGCGCACCCCTCGCCATTCGGCACCATCCTGAAACCAGTCAAAATATTTTGAAAAGTTCATCAGGAACAGGCTTTTTCTTTCAGCTTGCGGTTCAGTCGTTGGGTGGAACGTTTTTGATGATAAACCATTTGCCTTTGTCGCCAGTGAGCTTGAAATACTGTCACCTTCAACTGTGGCAGGGATCGGTATCTCTGCGAGTTCACAGATGGTAGGAAAGATATCTACCATGCCTAGCAGGGTATCTGACCTTGTATTAGCTGCGATTTTTGGCGGGTATGAGATGATCGCTGGAATGTGTATTGAACCCTCGTAGGGGTTTTTCTTTGACCACGGATTCACCCCTTGCGAACCGCCCTGAGTACCATGATCGGAAGCAAAGACAAAAATGGTATTGTCTAACTGCGCGCGTGATTCTAGGTGATCGAGCACCTTGCCCAGCATTTCATCGACCGCAAGAATCATTGCGAGATAATGTCGATACATTTCAGCTGAGCTTTCAGTCAGTGCTGCTGGCACATTGTCCGGCAGAGCTATTTCGTTGGGCAACATCTCGTAGAATTTGTCGGGCGCAAACTTTTCCGGTGTATAGTGAGGTTGGTGTGGTGAAAGAAACAGTAGAAACGGGTCGTTGTCAGCCTCGTCAATAAACTCGAACGCATAGTCTAGTAAGCCTTCGGTTTCATAGCCGCGCCAGCGTTCGTAGTCCCAATCGCCTTTTTGAACAAATCCATTGTAATAAACCATATGTTGATTATAGGCGCGCCAATAATCGAACCCCAGTCTGTCTCGTCCTTTCGGCACCCAGTCAGGTTGCATCGGCATGCGATCAAGTGCAGGCCAGTGTCCCGTGTGAAGATGCCATTTGCCAATCCATGCGGTTTTGTAGTCTTGATGTGCAAACGCATCGCCAATAGAAATTTCAGAATGACGTGTGCGGGTTGAATTAATCAGGTGGCCTGTACTCTGAGGATACCTTCCTGTCACCAGCATCGCTCTCGCCGGGGTACAAACAGGGCAGTTGGAAATCGCGTTGTCGAGTGTAACGCCCATGGCGGCCAGACGATCAATGTTGGGGGTTGTTATTTGGGTCTCGTGATAGCCATGGTTACCGTACAAGGGCAGCGACTGTGCTCTAAGCTGATCTGGAAATAAAATAACAACGTTTGGTTTGTCGATCATGCGCGGCCAAATCCTGAGTCTGTGAGTCGCGCTGTTACGAGTTTTTCGAACGCATGCTGATCCTTCCAGTTCATCGCGCAATTGACGAGTTGACCGGCATCATCAACGAGCGTTTTTCCATCATCAGTAATCACGATAGGGAGTTGTTCCATCTCCAACAACGATTCACTAAACGCCAGATAAACCGCAACCGTGTCGTACAGCAGAGATGATTGTGTTTGCGGATCAATTTCGGAAATGATGGGCCAGTCTTTAACTTGTTCGCACCAGAGAAAATGGTTTGCCATGACGGCTTTAGCCAGTGGGTCCTCGGACTGTTTCACCGCTTCAAAGTTATCGCCTCGTAGCAGCACGGTGCCACAAGTGTCGAGTGGCGTAATCGTGATGTCCCATGGCGTTGCAAAGACACGTTGACATGCTAGCGTGTGCTTCTTGACGTTGTACTCCTTCATCGGTTTGTTAGCGCCGAGATACCCTCGTCGAATACTGCCGTGCATGCCGATGAATCTCGAGTTATTGACCATTTCTGGTGTACGTGCAAGGGCTGCTGCGATGTTGGGTACCGGACCTATACAAATGATGCTGACTTTTTCCGCACTGTTTACCACCACGTCACACATCGCACCCACGCCATCAAGCAGTACCTCACCCGGATAATCACTCAGATTGAAATCCGTTACCCAAGGTTCATGGGTTCTCTGTGTTTCGTCGAGTGGTATGCCGATACCAATAGGTATATCTGTTCGCCCGGCGATGTGAAGCAGTTTTGCCACAATCTTTGCAGAATAATGCGTGTCTCCGGTATCCGTCGTGATCAACTTGATGTCCAGTTCGGGGCAGCGTAGCAAAAACGCCAGTGCCCAAACATCATCAACGTCAAAACCAATATCGGTATCAAGAATTACAGGGGTTGGCATTGAGAGTTCCTCCGGCATTTGTCTCTGAGTATACGTCAATTGATGATATTGGCATGTGTTTTTAAAAGAGGTATTGTTGCTTTCAAATTCAAATGGGCCGCTTCCACTCATTCAACGAGGGTAAAACATGTCCGAAGCTTCGACCAAAATGCAAGAGCAGTACAATCAGGTTGCGAAAAAGTATTCAGAAAAGCTTGTTCAATTTCGAGCGAACATTCGGCAGAAGTCGGGTGCGTCAGTACGCCCGGTTGAGTCGTTATTTCCAGATTTCAATAAGGTTGGACTAGGCGTTCACCTTGAATTCGCGCGGATGGGCAATCAGCCGGTAACAGATGAGCTTCAACGTCGAGCAGAGGCGCTGAACGTTAACTTTGAGCATCTTGGACTGACACTAGGTACGGTACTCCACAATGTGAATCTAAGAAAACCTGCTTCACCTGAAATGGTTACTTTTATCAGAGATACATTGCTGGAAAGAAAAGTCCTTTTTTTCAGGGACCAGCATTTGTCTGAAGATCAGCATGTGTCTTTTGGTCGAGCGTTTGGTGATCTTGATGCATTTCCTTTTGGTAAAGCGGGTGATAACCCATTCATTCTTGAGATTATGCATGGTGAACAAAGCCCCGGTGCAGAAAATGTATGGCATACTGATGTGACTTGGATGGAGAAGCCCTCCCTAGGCTCGATTGCCCAATGTGTGCAGGTGCCGCCTTATGGCGGTGACACCTTGTTCTCCGATAGTTACGCTTGTTATCAAGGCTTGCCTAGCCCGATGCAGGAAAAACTGCAACACCTTCACGGTATCAACGATTACCAGGTGTTTCTCTCGGGGCGTGGCGAGGGCGAGTTGCCAGGGGACATCGTCGAAGGGCTTAAGGAAGAAATTCCGTTTGGCGTTAGTCACCCACTATTAAGAACACACCCGGAAACGGGTAGAACAACACTGTTTATACACGGTGGTTTTCTGCGACATGATTCGCTCTATGACGTGCGCACGCAGGAGACCCTGCCTGCACACGAATCAAAAGAGATTGTTGCATTTTTGCAGCAACAACACGGCAGACCGGAATATACCTGTCGTTTCCATTGGACACCCGGTTCAATTGCATTTTGGGATAATCGTGCGGTTCAGCATTATGCCGCAAACGACTACTACCCACATGAGCGTTTGTTACGTAGGGTGACCGTCAGCGGAGACAGACCTTATTACAAACCAGATGGTACCTAGCAGAGCGGTAACTGACGATAATGGCAGAAGTGCAATAAGCATTTGAACTTTATTGCAGCTCATAAAGTGAGGTATCTTTAGGTCAGTTGCATTAATTAATTGATTTCAGCAAGAGGAAGGAACAATGTCACACGATACAATTATCAAGGGCGCGACCATAATCGATGGTACCGGTGGTGAGCCTATCAGCGCTGATATTGCCATTGATGGCGAGCGAATTTCTCGCATAGGAGATCTTACCGGCGTTGAAGCGGGCAGAACAATTGATGCCGAGGGTAAAATTGTGACGCCAGGTTTCGTTGATTTGCACACACACTTGGATGCGCAGGTAGGTTGGGACCCGGAAATGAAATCTAGCTCTTATCATGGTGTCACGACTGCGCTCATTGGTAATTGTGGGGTCACTTTCGCACCCGTAAGCCAAGGCAACCACCGCCTGTTGGCTGAATTGATGGAAGCTGTGGAAGACATCGGTGCGAATGCCATTATGGACGGCCTGCCATGGAACTGGTCAAGCTATGGAGAGTATCTGGATTCAGTTCAGTCCTTGAAGCCTGCCCTCAATATTGTCGGTCTTGCTGGCCACTCGGCGATACGCTTTGAGGCCATGGGTGATAAATCCATGGACGAAGGCGTGCAGGCAACACCTGACGAACTCGAACACATCAAACGGTTGGTCAAAGAGTCAGTTGAAGAGGGCGCCGTTGGCTTTTCCACCTCTCGCTTCCTTGGTCACCACGTGCCTGACGGCAGGTTGACACCGGGAACCTGGGCAGACTTGAATGAAATGCGAGCGATACAGCAAGCGGTCATCGAAGGTGGCGGTGTTGGTGGCTTATTTCAGGTCGCACCGGACATGGCCTCTCGGCGCGAGATCGAATTTGAAATGTTTCAAACCGGTGCGGAGCTTGGCTGTCACGTTATGTTTTCCGGCGGAGCCGGTGGTAGCGGTGATGGTGGTGTGGGCCGTACTACGCAGTTTTTAGACAAGATGAATGAAGGTGGACGTCGCATGACCAGCGTGTGTCACACGCGACCCAGCGGTGCCATGTTTGGCCTGGCGCAATCCACACCATTTCGCAACACGCCCTGGAAAGAGCTAATGGCGTTGCCTACCATCGCTGATCGTGTTGCCGCGCTGAAGGATCCGGCCACCCGAGAGAGATTGATCACCCGCTCAAAAGAGACTGGCTTTAGGGCTGACCCGGCACTGTTGCACCCGATGGGTATGGGAGATGTGCCGGATTATGATATGAAGCGTGAAAACAGTCTTGAGCAACTAGCCGCGAGACAAGGTAAAGATCCCGTTGAAGTCTATGTCGATCGATTGATTGAGTCCGAAGGCCGAGAACTGTGGAACTTTTGGGCATTTGGCGGCGCGCTTGAGAATCAGTGGGCGTATATGAAAATGGACCACTGTGTGCCGATGTTGGCGGACGCAGGTGCTCATGTGGGTATTTTTACTGATACTGATTCACCAACCTTCTTGCTTGCAGAACTTACACGTCGTCAGGGGGTATATACATTGCCCGAGGCTGTTCACCGGATTACGTTAAAGTCTGCGGACGTGCTTGGCTTGAAGGACCGCGGTGCTGTGAAAGAAGGCTGGATTGCAGACCTGAATATTATTGATTACGAAAATCTCGAGACCGGATATCCGTATTATGTCAATGATTTCCCGCACAACGGTGGCCGATACATCGTTGAAAGCCAAGGTTACCTTGGCACAATGGTGTCAGGAAAAATGATTCTCGAAAATGGCAAGCATACCGGCAGTCGACCTGGCACGGTGATTCGCGAATTTGCTCGAGGCTAACATTTACGATGGCGGGTGCTCCGACAGGCCCGTGCTCGACTCGATGCTGCTAACGGAATTTCTCGGCTGCTGCCGATTCGGCAATGCGCATGAAAAACGCTGGGTTGCTTATTTACCTTTGAGCCCGTTGCAAAGTAGGCGCTTAGATCGAAATGACAGTGGGCAGCAAACTTATCCATATCGAGATTTGACGTCTCGGTCAGGGTAGGGCGCAATGTCCTTCCAGTTTAGTCATCAAAAACAGAATAAAGATACTCAGGGAGTAGGTAATGACAAGCAGGCTGGAGGTGAAGGGGTTCGATGAGTTGACGCCCGCGCAGCAGACGCAATATGAACGAATCGCAAGAACGCGATCTGCTGGCGCCGATGATCAGTTTGGAGGGCCATTCGATCCCTGGATTCGTAGTCCAGAGGTAGCACAGCGCGCGATGAGTATGGGTAACTTCGTTTGGGAACGCACGTCCGTAGGTCGTCGCATTGTCGAACTCGCCATCATTGTGACCGGCAGGTACTGGCGCAGCAACGTGGAATGGGTCGCACATGCGAAAATGGCAAAAGCAGAAGGCGTTTCAGACGAAGTCATTAGTGCGGTCTTCGATGAACAGCCGCCGCCCGACGCTGCGCCTGAAGATGAAAAGCTAACAATTGCTGTATGCCGCGCTTTACATGAAACCAAGGATTTGCCGTTACCACTATACAAACAAGCGATAGGCACATGGGGTGAGCATGGGCTTATGGATATCATTCAAACTATCGGTTTTTATACGTTTGTCTCAATGACGTTGAATACGTTTAATATTCCCACCGGTGAGGGCGATCCGACGCCTTTCCCTCGCGCCGAGTAGGCCGATCAATGTTGATGCTGTGGCCTTAAAGACGGGCGTCGTACGCTTGGTTGCAAACGCCGAGAGCCATCATAAAACACGCGAACGATCGGAGTGTTTTTTAGGGAGCGACTGATGACGATAAGAAATGCCGGACACAAATATATTGATTTGATCAACCGGTACTATGCGGGTTGCAACACGGCTGATGTTGCGCTCATGATGTCAACTTTCACAGATGATGTTGTGCACTATTTTGTCGATCATTCAAAGGTTGTCGGTGCGCAGGGGCTGGCAAATTATTGGGCCAAGGTAGGGCCAATAACGCAGGCAAACTGGCAATTAGATCACGCAGTGGTCCAGGGTGGTGAAGCTGTCATTGAGTGGAGTATGGCTTGGCAGCCCAGACAAACGAGCGCGCCAGAAATACTAAGAGGGACGGAATGGTACCAGTTTCGGGATGACAAAATATTTGAGATTCGCTCCTACCACAATAATTTCTATTTGCAGCACCCCGATAATCGAGAGCTCCGAGATTTCGACTATCTGTCCCGGGGTTATCGCGTGAAATAGTGATGCGTTACGTCCTGACTTATCATTGCTAACACAACGGGGGTGAGTACTCGTCAAGCTGTCCGCACCCATTACAAAGATGTCTTATTACAGAGAACAGTTGCGTCAGGCTGGCAGATTTTTTCCTGAAGGTTTACGCTTGCTCGACGCCCTAGATGTGGACGAAGGGCTTGAAGTAAATCGATAACCAATAGGGATCTGATGATATGAGTGAAATGACCTGGCCGCGACAATTAAAAGATGCGCACGGTCCGATGCGCGCAGATAAATTGGCAGGCGCAGCGATCGGTATGGGCGACTGGGGCACAGAGTCGAGAGCACTTGCTGCTGAGGGTTGGGTGCCACCGGATATGATGACCGGCTTGACGCTGTTTGTATTGGGTAATCAGCCGAGAGGAAAATCCAAGCAGGCAATGCCAGGTGCGGGTGGTGGTGTTGCTGGCGGCGTTTGGGTTAGGGAACGTTTCACGATTATTCAGCCGCTGCGGGTAGATCAGTATTTTTCTGTAAAAGGTGAGTCAGTCGGCCGGCATGTCCATAAGGGACGTCGTTATGGTACCAATCGGTGTGAAACTTTTAACGAAGCGGGTGCGCTTGTGGCGCAAAATTTGACGACCGGATTACTCGCTTACAAGGTAGAGGAAGGTCTGGAAGACGAATTACTAGGCACTGATCCAAGTGAAATAGAAGCGCCGGGGCCAGCGTCTGCCTCCGCGAAAAATAATCCATGCCTCGGGCAACTGCAGCGCTTTAAAACGGGGCAGTCTTTTGAGCAAAAACAAATCACCGTTAGTCTGGCGATGATGGAGGCGAGAGACACGAAGAAACCGGACAATCCTATTCATTCAGACCCTGAGTTAGCGCGTAAGGCGGGCCTGTCAAAACCGATTGCAGGTGGATCTCATGTGCTTGCATTCCCGCTTGAGTTGATTATGCAGCATGCGGGCCGACATGCGCTATTTTATGGCGCGAGTTTTGATGTTCGTTGGAAAGCGCCGGTTTATGCAGACCTTGTGATTGACGTGAACATTATAGTGACCGCCGCGACAGAGCAGGAAGTTGTGTTTAATCTCGAGGTGATACTTGAGTCTGGTGCGATGGCCATGACTGGTGAAGTCAGAGTACCTTTGAAATGAGTCGTGCACTAGCGGATATCCGAGTGATAGAGCTGGCCGACCGCTCCGCCACTTTGGCCGGTCGTATACTGGCTGACCTTGGCGCGGAAGTGATTATGGTTGAGCCTCCTGAGGGTGCGAGTATCAGAAGTCAGGCTCCGTTCATCGATAATCAGGCGGGTTCTGATCGCGCGTTTGGCCATCTTTATTTCAATACGAATAAGCGTTCGGTGATGCTGGATCTGGACGACGCTCAGGATTGTGAAAAGTTTCGAAGATTAATCGTCACAGCTGACGTGTTGCTTGAGACTTGCCGGCACGATGCACTCGAAGCCATTGGGTTAGGTCATGCCGCGCTTCGCGAAATTAATCCTAGCCTGATTCAATGTTCCGTCACACCTTTTGGCTTGTCGACGCCTTGGCGTGATCGTCGCGCCAACGATCTTGTAGCAGGTGCCGCTGGTGGTCTCATTCAAGTGTCCGGATCTCCTCAGGGAACACCGATACAGGGTGGTGCCGATCCTTCTTATGCCATGGCTGGGCTCGCCGCAGCTTCTGCCATTTCCATAGCGTTACACCAGCGTGATTTCAGCAATGACGGGCGCAATGGTGCTGGTATACATATCGATTTATCGTTGCAGGAAGCAACCGCCTTGGCCGTGATGCAAACGGCCAGTCCGGGTTTGTGGCAATGGCACAAGCGAATTCCTAAAAGACCAGGGATGTCTGCGGCAATGGCCTGCAAAGATGGTAAGTATGTCGGGCTTTTGGTGCGGCCGGACAGATTTGGCGGGTTTCTTGAATGGGCTGAAAAAGTGGGTATTGACCACGGCATGACGCAGGATGATTGGCGTTGGGCACGTTTGGAGTCGCCTCGAGAAGGTAATCCAGTTGCAGAAACGACGCTGAAACTGGCAGCCGCATTAACTAGAGACGAATTTGTTGAAGGCGCGCTGGCGGCCGATATTATCTGTTTGCCAGTACTTGATTTTCCCGATTTGGAACAACAGGAACAATACCGGGTAAATGAGCAATTCCTGACCGTTGAGCACAGTGAGCTGAACAAAACACTGGGCTATGTACGTTCACCGGTTGACGCGATGGCTGACGGCGTAGAATTACAACGTGCGCCTTTAGTAGGAGAACATCAGTCGATAGTCGACCAACTAGAACCTGTTGTCGCGGGTCAGCCTTGCCAATTGCGTGAGACGGTTGCTGAACCCTCGAAAGCGTTGGCCGGACTTCGGGTGATCGACTTTAGCTGGGTGCTTGCGGGTCCGATCGGGACACGTATTTTAGCCAGCTTTGGTGCTGAAGTTATTCGTGTTGAATCAACAAAAAAGCCCGATTCTATGCGCAGTCAGGTTGGACCTGATGGTAAACCTGACCCCGATATGGGCGGGTTGTTTAACGCAGTGAACGCAGGAAAAAAATCACTCACAGTTGATTTGTCTCAACCCGAGGGTCTGGCGCTCGTGAAGTCGCTGATCAAAACCGCTGATATCGTTGTTAATAATTTTCGACCCAACGCGCTGGAGCGAATGGGATTGGGTTACGAAGTTTTAAGGGAGCTTAAGGAGGATATTATTTTGTTAAATATGCCCGGTGCGCATCGTTTTGGGCCCTGGGCACAACGACCGAGTATGGGGAATATTTTGATGGCTGCTTCAGGCTTTAATATGCTCTCGGGTTTTGACGGAGAGCGACCTCGAGGCATTGGTGTTGCATATCCGGATTTCACATCTCCCCACCTGTTAGTTGCGACCCTGATGGCAGCATTGCGACAACGAGATTGTTCCGGGGGAGGACAGCAACTACATTTGACGCAATTGTCCGGCGTGCTGTCGTTATTGGGTAGCGAATGGATGCAATATAAAGCGACAGGAGAGCAACCACCAAGAAACAGTAATCGTAATGCGAACTATTGTCCTCATGGCGTGTATAGAGCAGCGGATGAAGATGATCCGCATACTGATGCGTGGGTCGCTATCGCGGTCGAAAACGACGCTCAATGGGGTGCCGTCTGCAATGTGATGGATATGCCTGCGTTAGTGAACGATGCACGATTTGCGTCACATGCATCCAGAAAAGACAATGAAGATGAGCTCGATGCAATTATCAGTGGCTGGACACGCGACAAAAACAAGTGGGCGATCGCGGATGACCTGCAAATGCAGGGTGTCGCAGCCGCTGCTGTCGCGCATTTAAAAGACATGTTGGAACAGGACCCACAATTATCAACGCATTATCAGCAGGTACAGCAACCGGTTGCACCAGATGTTGATATTCCAATTGATAAAGAGGCTGCGCGCTGGGTCGGTGCCGAGCACACGTTAACGCGATCGCCAATGCAGGGAGAGCATAATCAGCACGTCGTACAGGAGCTGCTGGGTATGTCTGACGATGAGTTTGCAGCGTTGGTTATTAACGAGGTGCTGAGCTAGCTTAATTTACAACAGTAGATTTAGGTGTACGGACTTAGATCCATGCCTGGATATCTGATTTGCATATCTCTGAGTGTCTGTGAATTCCAGTACGGGTGACCCGGAGGAGGAATATCGAATAGATTTCGCTGTTTGACGTTGATGCGCTCGATAAACTCTTGCATTTCTTGTCGCCCGCCATGGTGTGGCCAGGCGTGACGATCGATCCAGGGGGCGTCGCGTCGCGCATAGTCGGCGAGCATCATAAAACGGAAGCCGCCTGGTTTGTCTATCTGTACACCCCTGTGAAATACATCATAGGAATACAGCACAAGAGCGCCTGCTGGTGCCTCGATGTAAATCACATGTTCATCAAGTGCTTTTTCGTCTTCGAGATAGCGAGATCCAAATGGAATGTGATCGGTGTACTGCCTCGGTATCAGCGCCGTCGCGCCATTGCCCTTAGTGACATCCGATAAAAAAATAAACGTCGTCAATTCTTTCCAACGATGGTCCTCTCTCGGTACAACAAGCGTGTGGTTGCCGAAGTCTCGATGAAACATCTGGTCGTAATCAATGGCACCCTGATATTTGGCCCATAGCTCACCTTTGGTCAGGCGAATGTCGTCTGTTTGCAGAATTTGTTCAGCAAGCGCAAGTATGTCCTCTGTGACCACTATTTGGTTAAGATCGAATGAAGCCCAAGGGAAGTTCACTAGCCCCGCGAATTGAGAGGCCGAAAACTCAGCATACGCGTCTGGGTCTCGATGGTAGACAGCCGGCTCTGGATAATGCAGATGTAACTGGTGTTGTGCCGCTGCGAGTGTTTTTGCATCCAGAAATCTTTCGATCACCAGATATCCATGATCGTGATACTGTTTTAATTGTGATGTTGAAAGCCGCATGAGCGCATACTTTTGTTTGCAGCATTCATAGTAGCATGTCAATTTTGTTGTTGCCTTAAGCACACCCAAGCGTAAATGCTGCTGTAAACAATTTCTTTTTTACCCGAGCTGCTGCAGCGTGTATGGCTTTTTTTGTGTGTCGCCAAAGTGTACGCTGGACGCACAAATTATGTACTAGCTGATGGATGGTAAATGTCTGAAATTAATCAAGAACTGAGGTTTGACGATAAAGTGGCGCTCGTCACCGGTGCAGGTCGGGGGTTGGGCCGCGAACATGCTTTGCTGCTGGCGTCCCGCGGTTGCAAAGTCGTTGTGAATGATCTGGGTGCTGCCTACGATGGCACCGGGCAAGCGACGGGTCACGTTGCCGATGAAGTTGTGGCAGAAATCGAGGCGGCTGGCGGCACTGCCGTCGCAAACTACGACTCGGTAACGGAAGGAGAAGCGGTTGTTGCAGCGGCAATTAGTGCCTTTGGTCAGCTGGATATTGTGGTAAATAATGCCGGTATACTCACGCCCGAAACATGGTCAGAACTGACTCTGGAATCTTGGCAAAGAACCATCGATGTCAATCTGACCGGTGTATTTTCAGTCATGAAGGCAGCCTGGCCAATATTGGTTGCACAACAATATGGTCGGATTGTAATGACCGCTTCACCGGCCATGTTTGGTGCTGGCGTCGCCGCTTATGCCGCCAGTAAAGCTGGTGTCGTCGGTTTGGCCAACTCGATTCAATTCGAAGCGCGAAAACTGAAACTTGATATTAAATGTAATGTACTTGTGCCATCTGCCAATACCCGAATGACAAGGGACTTTGGTGAGGCCGTAAACGAACGCCGAGAAGCATTAGGCAAAAAGCGGGTAGGTAATGCTCCGGAAGAGATATTAAACAGACTGTCACCAGATAAAGTTTCCGCCATGGTTGTGTGGTTAGCGCATGCCGAGTGTGATTCAGAAGCGAGTATTCATGAAGCGGGTGGTGGCTATTTTTCCCAGCTACATTGGGCCCGCTCTGCGCCAGTCTACGCGACAGAAATTGAGGGAGTTAAAGCAGCGCCCCTGCCAGAACATGTTCAACAGGGTTTAGCGACCCTGGCAGACTTTCAGAACGGAGATATGCCGCCTTCCGGCGATGGCTCAATGGGAGGACCTTCACCGCTGACACGTGTGTTTGATCATCTCAAGTCAAATAAACACCGAACGTCGTGATTCGCATAAAATAAAATATAAAGGTAATCAAACATGATTAACGATTTTGCAGAACGCCATCATGCATTTGAAGGCTGTTTCAACTTCAGGGACATTGGGGGCTACCCAACAAGGGATGGCGGCACGGTGCGATGGAATCGCTATTACCGTGGTGGTAGACAAGACAGAATGACACCGGCAGACCTCGAAGATTTAGCTAGCCTGGGCATCAAAACGCAAATCGATCTTCGCAGGCCAGATGAAGCAGGCGAGCAGGGTAAAGGACCGCTTCCCGATATGGGGGCAGCTTACCAAAATCTGGCTGTTATACCGGAAGGTGGCTCCGATAAGTTGAGTCAGTTGGTTGGTGACACCGCAATTTCAGGTAAACGTTATCTGGGATATCTTGAGTTTGGACCTGCGGTTTGGATCCAGATGTTCAGACTATTTGCGAATGCTGATGATCATCCCGTGCTCATTCACTGTACGGCTGGAAAAGATAGAACGGGTGTTTCCACAGCTTTTCTCTTGTCTGTGCTGGGAGTAGAAAGGGAGATTATCGAAGCTGACTACCTGCTAACCAATATCGATGTAGAACGCCAGGTCAATTTTCTAGAGTCCACCGTTGGGTTGCCTGACGGGGTGGATCGTGAGTTGATGATGCACCATGCAGGTGTGCCAGAGACGGCGATGCATGATTTTCTCAATGGCCTTGAAGAGAAGCATGGCGGTGCTTTGGGATACCTTACGAGTATCGGTATTGACGAAGCAACGATGCATGCGGTCAGGCAGAATTTTCTTGAAAGCTGACACCGTCATAGGCGCCGGCCTTTGTGCTCATTAGATCAATATGAAATTTGGGTTTCTGGCGTTCTACTGGCACTATGATTATCAAAAATAGACTCCGATTAAAGGACAAATTATGAAGCCTCTCGAAGGTGTGACAATTCTAGAATTCTCGACGATGATTACTGCCTCTTTTGCGGCGATGCAAATGTGTGAGCAAGGCGCCCGTGTGATAAAGGTAGAGCCACTTAGCCAAGGTGACCCCATGCGTTACATCGGCGAAAGCAAAGGCGGCATCTCATCGCTGTTCGCTAACTGTAATCGAGGCAAGCAAGCGATTCGGGTCGACATCAAGGAAGCGGCAGGGCAGGCCTTGATCCGCGAAATGGTGCCTCATGTTGACGTTGTTATTCATAATTTTCGTCCCGGTGTGATGGATAAGCATGGCCTTGGCAGTGACGCACTTCGGGCACTCAATTCACGCCTGATTTACACGGCGATATCTGGGTTTGGTAACGCAGGGCCCCTCAGCAACGCGCCAGCTTATGATCCGATTATTCAGGCCAGTGCAGGTATCACAGCGGCTCAGGGGCAAGGTGAACCGGCGTTTGTGCGAAGTCTTGTATGCGATAAAATTACCGCCTACACCGCCTGTCAGGCAGTCACCAGTGCTTTATATATGCGTGAAAAAACCGGTGAAGGTCAGCATATTGATCTGTCCATGCTGGACGCGGGGTTGTTCTTTATTTTTCCTGACGGATTCCAAAACCATACACTGCTCGACGATGACATCGAACCGCAGCCACTGCTAACGGACATCCTGTATGACATCACGCTGACAAAGGATGGTGGGGTAACAATATCCGCAGGAACGCCAGATCAACAAATGCGCTCACTGATTGCGATGGGCATGGAGCACTTGCTGGCCGATGAACGTTTCGACACGCAAGAAAAACTTATTGGAAACATCGCCACCTTCAAGCAACTGGTAAATGCTGAGTATCTAAAGTACTCGACGGATGAAATCGTTTCAAGGATGAAAGAGGCTGACGTACCCTGCGCGCGTTGTCTCGACCGCGACGAAGTTTTAGGGCAAGAGCAGCTTGTTGCCAATGACACCGTTGGGGTAATAGATCACCCCTTGATGGGATCTATGCGACTGATCAAGGCGCCGGCCAGATTCGGCGGCGAAGTATTGACACCTGGATCACCCAGTCCTGCGCACGGAGAACATACGCTCGAAGTGCTGGAGTCGTTCGCCATAGATAGTGCGCGTGTCAAAGAAATGTTCGATGACGGGATTGTTTCTTGAAAGTCGGGTAAGCGATTTACGGCGAGGTCGCTAATTGACCTCGAATACCCTTGAAGATGCTCACCAGCATAGCAACGATGACAAGTAACCAGGCCGCTGAAGCGACCCAAATCATGAGCTGTGCGATCCAGTAAAGTGGTGCGAAATCAGCGGTAATCGACAATCGGCAACTTGCAACCGTGTACATGCCGAGTGGAAAGACAATGCTCCACTGTGTTGGTTCATATTTTAATGGCACCCGCATAAACCCGTGTTTCCATAAGCCTAGGATCACGAGTAGCGGTATCCACCAGGTTGCCCAAGACCAGCAAAGCATAATCACGCCATCCACCATAGGGCGCAGGGCATCGAGAAAAGGGATGACCGGAGGTCCGCTTGACAGGGCGCTACCGGCGTTTGCGCTGATTGCTGTGGCACCCATGATGACCCACATCAATGGGTTGTAGTCCGCTGCCTTCATTCCAAGAAAGAAGATCCGATAGCAAAATAACGTCACAAAAATAGCGTATAGAATCAGTCCTAAGCCCCAAAGCAGAAATACCTCGAACATCAGGTAGGAAGCGTACTCGCCGAGTAACGGTGCCAGTTTTGCACCAAGCAACACAAGCGATTGAGTACCGACGATGCTAATTAGCCAACCACCATGAACGACGTCGGCCTTCCGTTCCGGGTGACGCAGTGTGAGTACGCCAAAACTGCAATACAACAGTCCGGTCCACGCCAGAAATGCGAGCACCCAGCAAACCATTGAGGTCGTATGCCAACCGAAATCGAAGAGTAGTAAACCGGCAATATCCGTTGCGGCAACAAATGAGAAAAAGATGAATGTCGTTCTTGGATTAAGCAGGTTTTCCAGCACTGCGGCGGGAAAAACAAACAGACGCCAAGTGTAAAGGCTGAAAATCAAACACCAGGATGTCAGCGAAAATAACGCAAATGCTTCGGAAAATCGTGGCATGTCCAGCATGTCTGCTGCAATCGAAATTATCCCACTTGCCATCGTCAGCGTGAAATATCCGGGGTACAGGTTCTTTAGCCAATCAAGTCCGTGATAATCCTTCAGCATTTGTTCTCTCCGCTAACATTTACTGACAAATAATCAATTCAGGTACGCCGGAAACCGGTATCCAGACGAATGCATTCTGTTCGTGTCGTTTGGCTATCTCTGTGGCATCGTCGAGGCTGACGCCGAGTACCAGATAACTATCCTCAGACCAGTCTCCTGTTTGCGATTCTCCTCGGCCAACAAAATAGTTTAGCCGTTGACTTGAGATATCTTCTAAAAGTTCGATCTGTCGGTCGTAATTTTCATCAAGCGTCAACTTTCTGCCGAGGGGATTCCACGCTGTGATAAATGCAGCAGATTCAACGTTGAAACTGGCAAACAAAATTCGCAGACCATCATTTTGCTCGCCAATGTGCACAAGAAGCGGTGGGTCATCATCAATAATATAATCGGTCTGTCGATATTTCTGCAGTAATGCTTCGCTAATCACATATTATCCAATAGGTTGAGGTTAAGCGGCTTAAGACTCTGCTTAAATTTGATGATCACCTAGACTCATCATCAGAAAACCCGTAAATGCCGCATTGTTGGGTGAGATCGATGGATCGACTTTCTCTTTCATTGCCAGAATTTGACGCCGGAATTCTTCATAAAATGCCCACGAAGGTCTTGGTTTGTAGTCGAGATTTTCTAGCTCCAGATACTTGATCACGTTTTTAGCTGTGGTGGGTTTTACAAAAACTTCATCTAAGGGTTTCATATAGGTTGGGCAAATCGTGATCAAGCTCCACTTCGCTAATTTACCTCTCGCGAGAATGTCGACGATGATTTCGAAGCCCTTGTGTTGTTTACCGTGTAGCAATAATTGAAATCCCATCGCTAGTGCCTCGCGCTCGTCTCTGTCGAGACCGTTAACGTAATCGCGAAATTTCGGTTTTTCGAACATCGAAACCATAGAAGAACGACTGACAATTTTGATCAGACTATCAAGCACTGGCCCGGTTTTTTGGAAGGCCGTTTTACTGAGCAGCTGTGCCGCTTGTTCAGTCATTTTGCCGACGTTGTGTTTCTTACCGATCGTCATCATATCGGGATGATTGAACCCGCCGGGATATCGTGCAAGAAACTCTGCTTCTGCTTGTTTAAGTCTTTTTAGGTTCATTGATGTGTACTGATCTGGACTAGACTAAGCCTAATCTTGCGGAACCCTGTCGACAAGCGATATTCTTGTCTTTCTCTCAGACCTGCTGTGTATTCATGACTGAAAATGTAAAGCCAGAAGCATCGTATATTATCGGCGTGGACCTAGCTTGGCAGAGCGAGAAAAACTCCTCGGCGATTGCCGTTTCGAGACTGGTAAACGATACCCTCGAGATTGTCGCGGTCGAGAAGCGTGTCATTGGCCTTGACAACATTGTTGCGCTGATTGATCAGTGGGGTGAAAGCGGTTGTAAGGTGGCGGGTATTGCGATTGATGCATCCCTGATTATCAACAACGTAACGGGTCAACGGGAATGTGAAAAGCTCATTACGAAGTCTTATGGGCGACGAAAAGCTGGCTGTCATGCGAGTAATCTGACGCTTTATCCGGACCCCGATAGTGTGAAATTGGCCAAAGCGCTAGCCGCTCGAGGTTATCGTCACCTGTCGCCTGCTGGCTCCGACGATGCCTGGATGATTGAAGTCTATCCTCACCCAGCGCTGATCGAAATGTTCGAGTTACCGGAGCGGCTGCTTTACAAAAAAGGCCGAGTAGATCAGAAGCGGACGGGCCAGGTGAATTTGGCGCAGTTGTTAAGGGCGTTATCAAAGTCCTCGTCTATGGCGCTTTCTCTGTCTGCTGAAAATCAGTATTTGCTTGATGAGACGACCATTCTTGCGAACCGGGGTAGTGCGCTGAAACAGCACGAAGATGCACTAGATTCAATTGTGTGCGCCTACATTGGCGCTCTCTATACCTTACAACCATCTCGCAAGGTTTTCGGCGACGTGACACATGGCTACATTTATGTGCCAGAGGGACCGGCACTTGAAGAACGCCTGCCTTGGATAGATAAATTGACGCTGTTTCAAAGCTTCTTCCGCAAGTAGGGCGATCAGGCTTCTTCAGCGAATTTTGCCTCCATTTGAAGATAGCCATTTGCGTCAGGATGATTAGCCCAGATATCTTTCCAACCCTGACTTCGAAACACTGTTGCGTGCCCCTGATTGCGTGCTTCCATTGAGTCCCACCGAATAATCCAAGTGATATTCGCAGGTCCATGCTTATGGGAATCTGGATCGCTGCCGCTGACCTCTGTGGCTTCGCCGTTGTCCATCCAAAACCCAACCAGGTCAAGGTGTTCCCTTAGGTAAGGCACGGCTTCTTTTGTTGCCCATGCCTTGTATTGCTCAAATTTTGCTGTCTCGTAATGGTAATTTCGAATTTCAAACATCTTTGCTGATTCTCCGCAGTAAATTGTTGATCGTTTGTAAACTAACTCGTCGTGCCACAAATGACGCCATTGGCAATGGCAGGTTCTCCGTGCCCATTAAGCACCCGATAGAATACTTGAAGTTCACCATGCTCGGTGTTTGTGCCCATACACTGTATTTGTATGGTTGAGTCCATCAGCACCATCGCTCTGAGTTGGCCACAAAGCCGCGTGATTTTGGTTGCATCTCCATCGAAATGCCGGTTGATCACTGAGGTTAGCGCGTGTGCTTTGGTTGCGCTGCCATGCAAGATGATGTCCGGTAGTCCGGCGGCGAGCGCAACGCTGCGCTCTGTGTGAATCGGGTTATAAATGTACGAACACTCTGTGTATTGTTGGCCCGCGTGTCGTGCGATGTAAATTTCTTCCGTCCACAGCGGCGTGTTCGGCAAACTCGCTATTGACGGCGCACTGGGTGAAGGCGCAATTTCCCTATCAGGTCCGTTCATAGTTGCGCCTCGCGTGATGCCGTTGTAATCAAGTTCGGCTAATAACTCACCTTGACTGTCAGTCATTTTGAAACGATCGACACTATAAACGCCGGGTGAGATTTTTTTTCGGGATATTAACTGGCCTTGCACGGTCACCGTTTGATTCTGCCTAAATGGTTGATAGATGCGCAGATCTGTCTCTGCATGCACGCCAAATGGCGCTGCGCGTGGATTGGGTGGTAAGTCAGGTCTGAAACGTGTATTCCATTGCAATGCGAAACAAATAGCGGGGTGAACATTCAGCCCGCCCTCACGTGTGTCGTCAAAATAGGCTTCATTGGTGTCATTAATCGATGACGCGTAAGCCATAGTTCTTCTGGCATCCAGCGTGTAGGATTTCGCGATTGTGTAACCGCCGACGTCGTTTCTGTCGAGTTCACCTGGCCCTTGGGTCATATTCCTGCGCCTGTTCAGTACATTCCGGTTGAGTAAGTCTATGCTTGCGATCTGCCAGAGTCTAATGCATTAAAGGGCAAAGTCGGGTGTCGGATTTCTGGTGACGGGTCGCGTGGGTCGCGAACATTGTTGGGGGCAGTCGCATGCGCGATCGGGTAGTCCCCGGTCGTTACAAATCTAGGCGCACTCCTTCGGTTGCGACGTGATATCCAAGCGACTTGACCTGCTGGCTCTCCTTGCTTGAGGCATCGAGTAAAGGATTGGTGTGATTCATATGGATAAACCAGACCTTATTGCGTACCGAAGGTGCCGCATCTTTGAGTAGAGCCATCGTCTCGCTCACAAACGGGTGAGGAATCACAGACATGTCTCGCCCGGGCAGTTCACCGTCGGCGAAAAAAGCGCCGTCAATCAGCGCATAGTCGACGCTTTTTATCAATTCAACGATATCGGTATCCCAGTCTTGCCATTTATTGATGTCGGGAATGAAGATTGCGGACTTGTTAGGCCCCTCAATTCGGTAACCGACTGTCTCAGAGTACTCATCTCGATGCGGTACGAGAAACGGCGTGACATTGACTGATCCAAGCTTGACAGTCGATTTATCTCGAAGCGGTTGCAGGGCAATGTTCTTGAATAAGACCAATTGACTCCATGGACCGTTTTGCTGCAAATAATCGGTCATTCTTGGCATTGCATAGACAGGCACATTCGATGCGCCCATGACCTCGTGCCCAAGAAACATCAAACCCGTGTAATGACCGATATGTGCATGGGTTAAAAACACACCACTGAAATCAAACTGAGCGTCCGGTGCTTCTACTTGTAAATCGTAATACTGCCCGGGGAAGTTAGGCGTTGCCTCAAACATGAATTTTTTCTTCGCTGTTGGATCTATCAGCCCAAGCGATACAGCCCCGCGTCTTTTTCGCACATCCTGCCAACCGGGTAGGCAATGGGGCGCCAGGCAACCTGCTTGCGGATAGCCGGCATCTTGCACAACGCCAAGGACATAAAGATAAGGCGTTTGGTTTGTGTCGGCAGTTGTCGAACACGAAACCGTGAGAAAGCTCAAACAGCAAAAAAATCTGATCAGTGTAGGTTTCAAAGTAGCTCCGTGATCGGCTGTAAATTGGCGAGGTATTGGCGAAATTAAGTTAGCACAGTGGTGCTGTATGAGCCAGACTGCGCTGTGTTTCGATATAGTGAATACTATGACAAAATCACGCTCTACTATTTTTGAGGTTTTACTGGGCAGATGGTTATTAAGCGGGGTTGGGTGGAGCCATGAGTAGATTTATTCAAGAAGATGAACGCGCGGCTGATCTATCTGAGGTACGCAGCGATGAACAATTAGATTGGCAAGCGCTGGAAATATGGCTCAAGACCCACGTGGCTGAAAGTTCGGGGTTAAATCCCGACGCGAATATGTTGGTTTCTCAGTTCCATGGTGGGCACGCAAACTTGACCTATTGTGTCCGTTTCGGGGATCTTGAGCTGGTGGTCAGGCGACCGCCGAAAGGTAATATTGCACCCGGCGCCCATGATATGCATCGAGAGTATCGGGTGTTGAAGGGGCTGGCGCCAGTCTATCGTCAAGCCCCAACTGTTTTTGCGTTCTGTGACGACACCAGCATCATTGGAGCACCTTTCATTGTGGTTGAACGTAGGCGAGGAGTGATTGTTAGGGCAGAGGTCCCGGCATCCTTGCAGGTGCACAACAATGTAGCGGAACGAATTAGCTATGCCCTGATTGACGCGATGCGAGATTTACACGCACTGGACCCGGAAGCTATCGGGCTGTCGCAATTGGGCAAACCAAGCGGTTTTGTTGACCGACAACTCAAAGGTTGGCATCACCGTTGGCACCTGTCGCGTCAGCAGGCATTACCATTGTTTGATGAGGTCCACCAGAAACTGCTTAAGCATCAACCGGCGTCTGGTAAACATTGTATTGTTCACAATGATCTTAAACTTGATAATTGTATGTTTGATCCGTCAGACCCTGATCGGGTTCACTCGGTATTTGACTGGGATATGGCGACGTTGGGCGATCCGCTGGCAGAGCTTGGCACGCTGCTAGGATACTGGAGAGAGGCGGGTGATGGTTTTAACCGTGCGCCAACCATCGAGCTTGATATGTCAGCGTTCCCCTCAAGAAAAATGCTGGTGGAACGCTATGCTCAGTCAGGCGTTGACCTTGTGAATATTGATTGGTACGAGGCATTTGCCCTTTGGAAGCACGCGGTTGTGCTGCAACAACTTCTCGCTCGGCTTGAGTCTGGCGAGAGCAAGGACGAACGCTTTAGGGCTTTCGTCGACACAATTCCCGGTATTGTTGAGGGTGCCGGTCAGATTTTGGGTTAATAATTTAATTCTTTTAAGGAGAAATTTATCACTAGTACTACAGCGACGTCAGATCTACCTGAACTTGAGCAACTGCTTAACCAGCTTCAGTCATTTATGGATAAATACATCTATCCAAACGAAGATATTTATCATGAACAGTTGAATGGTCTTGATGATCGCTTCTCCACGGTGCCTTTGATGGAAGAGCTCAAACAAAAAGCCAGAGAAGCGGGGTTATGGAACCTCTGGATGCCAAAAAACCACGGTGGCCTCAGTAACGAGGATTACTGTGCACTGGCAGAAATGATGGGACGCGTTCTTTGGGCGCCGGAGGTGTTTAATTGTAACGCGCCGGATACCGGAAATATGGAAGTCTTTATGAAGTACGGTACCGAAGCGCAAAAAGCGCAATGGCTTGAGCCGTTGTTGAGCGGTGAAATCCGTTCTTCTTATTGCATGACAGAACCCGATGTTGCATCGAGCGACGCAACAAACGTACGGACTTCAATTATTCGCGAGGGTAATGAATATGTGATTAACGGGCGTAAATGGTTTATCACCAACGCGCCTTACGAACGCACAAAGATATTCATCGTAATGGGTAAATCGGATGCCGAGAATCCCAACAGGCATTTGCAACAAAGTCAGATATTGGTACCCAAAGACACACCGGGTGTCACGGTTGTTCGGCCATTGACCACACTCGGTTACGACGATGCGCCGCTGGGTCACGCCGAGGTGCTTTTTGAGAATGTGCGGGTGCCTGCTGAAAACATTCTGTTGGGTGAAGGGCGGGGTTTCGAAATATCCCAGGGGCGTCTTGGACCAGGACGCATACACCACTGCATGCGTTTAATCGGTTGCGCCCAGCGTGCACTCGAGTTTGCCTGTCGACGTGCGGTTAGTCGCGAAACGTTTGGTCGTAAACTGGCAGAGCATCAATCGGTGCTTGAAGACATTGCAAAATCCTACAATGAAATCGAGCAATCGCGACTGTTGACGCTAAAAACGGCGCGAAAAATGGACGAGGTAGGCGCAAAAGATTCCCGTGATTTGATCGCGGCGTCGAAAATTACCGTACCGCTAATGGCGCAGACAGTGATTGATCGTTGTATGCAAATTCATGGCGCTGGTGGTCTGACGGCCGACTACCCAATGGCTGAAGCGTTCAATTATGCGCGTTGGTGTCGACAAGCGGACGGTCCAGATCAGGTGCACATGATGGCGTTGGGTAAACAGCTTGTGAAACGTTACGCAGAGTAGAGTATTTTTAAGGTGGTAATAACGTGTTAGATGACTTAAGACAGGATTCGGTAGGCCTGCTTGAAGGGATAACGAATACTCGGGCGATACGCCGGTACAAGGATGAACCTGTTGCTGCGCAGGACCTGAGAGATATGTTGTTTGCGGCGACCAGAGCGCCGAGTGGATCCAATCGGCAACCATTTCGGTTTGTCGTGCTCACAGACTCGGAAAAGGCAATGCAGGCAAAAGCATTAATTAAACAGGGTGCAGAGTCAGTCTGGCGCGCAAAGAGAACCAACGATCAGTACGACCAGCGATCTGGGGCAGATAGCGCTTCTCCGAAAGCACGCATGGCAAAAACTATGGACAGTTATGTCGATAATTTTGACAAGGTACCTGCTTTGATTTTGCCGTGTCTGGTGCGTTATCGGGAACCGACCCCAATGGAAGGGGCGTCGGTGTACCCAGCGGTTCAGAACCTACTACTAGCGGCCCGTGCGCTGGGCTACGGTGGTGTGATCACAGGGTTCCATCATATGGTGGAGGCCGAGTTAAAAGCACTGCTCGATATTCCTGAAGAGGTGTTTGTGAGTTGCACCGTGACGATCGGTAAGCCACAAGGTCGACATGGTCCGGTTAGACGAAGGCCCATGAATGAGCTGGTTTACGGCGACGCATGGAATACCGCGCCAGACTGGGCCGTGGATCCCGTCGGCACCCGGCATACAAGTGCTGGCCCTCCGACAAAAACGCGCCCTAAAACCTGAATGGCTATTGAGCTAAAATTTGGCACACATGCGGTGAGCGCGAAACCAGCGGGATGACGTCTGGCATATAGATCTGCTGAAACGCGGCGGCTTCTCTGTGCTGGTCGAGTGCTCGTTGTGAATTCCAGCGTTCAACTAACATAAACAATGTGGGTTCCGTGTCTGAATGATAGACCTCAAAGCGTTCACAACCGGGTTCCTGCAACGAGGCCTCAGCCAGCGCTTTAAGTTTTTCAGCCACGGTTGATATGTCGGCTGAGGCGTTCACAGTCAGCACGACATTGTTGTAAATCGTATCGTTACTGTCGGTTCGATGCGGTTTTTGTGTCATTCCCCTGCGTCCTTCAAAAATGCAGTGACAATTTCCATATATTGTTCAAATTGGTCGTGATGTAGCCAGTGACCTGCATCATCAACCTCTTTTAAGATGCCTTGGCGGAAAAACTGCATGCTGTCATCCTGACCTGTTCGGTGCTCGAATCCCTGCTTTGCATTCAGCAGCAGGGTCGGACAATTAATTTGTAGCCAGAGTTGGTTGATATCTGACTTGTTCATCCCGAATGGCGTTCTGGAATGCGTATAGTTATCAAACTTCCAAGTGTAAGTGCCGTCCTCATTTCTATTACTGCCATGGGCGGTCAGATGTCTAGCACGCTCTTCACTGAGGTGTGGATTCGATTTTTGCATTCGCTGAAACGCGTCACTTTGCGACGCATACTTGCGCGGAACTCTGCCGGCAAGCGTCCGTGTACCATCAATCCATTCTCTAACCCGTTGCTGAGGATGCTCAGTTTCTCGCTGGTACCAGAATGTGCCCACGCCTTCGATTGAGGTGAGTGATTTAACTTTTTCCGGATAAATACCGGCATAAAGACAGGCGATGGTGCCACCCATTGAATGCGCAATAATATGCACATTCTCCAGATTTTCCTGCTCCACCAATTGGGCAATGTCGTAAACATAATCTAGGTTGTTGTAGGGGCTGCCAGTGTTCCACTCAGAATCGCCATGCCCACGAAGGTCCGGTACCACGACATGGTAGTCCTGACACAAAATTTCGCTGGTCCAGTCCCAGTTGTGACAATTGTCCTGTGATCCATGGATCAACAGCACGTGTTCTGCATCGCTGTTTCCCCAATCCAGATAGTGTAATTTGAGGCGATGCGAAAAATAGGTATGAGATGTAGGACGGGCTTTGTGATTCGACAAGATGTTTCTCTGTTAATAGGTAGCAGCTTTGGGCTTTAATGCTGTCACAGGCAGACAAATATTTCCATTTCTGAAAGATCTATTAACCCAGCCATAATCTGGATAACCAAGAGAACAACCATGATAAAAGGGCAATGTCTATGTGGTGGTATTCAGTACGAGTACGCCGAAAAAATCACTGAGTTGGCAATATGTCACTGTAATCAGTGCAAAAGGGCTCAAGGCACGCCGTTTGTCACCAATGCGCCGATTCTGCAGAAACATTTCACACTGCTGGCGGGCGAGCATTTACAAAAAGAATATATGGCGAGCGAAAATAAACGGCGAGTATTCTGTTTACATTGTGGTTCGCCGCTGTTTAGTCAGCGTCTTGATCGTCCGGAAATAATCAGGTTACGCGTAGGCACTATTTCCGAGGGCACGATACCAAAACCGGACTATCACATTCATCACGATTCGAGAGCTGCATGGTTCGAGCTGGATGGATCCGAGACGTGCTATTCAGCAGCAAAACCAGGTTAGCATCGAAAATGACGAAAAGCACAGATAAGGATATCGTTCGACAGGCAACGGCACGTTGGCTTGAGGACATGGTGATTGGTCTCAATCTGTGTCCTTTTGCGCGCTCGGAATGGGAGGCTGGCCGGGTACGTATCTTTGTCAGTGACGCAACCAGCGAGGCGGCACTGGCGGAGGCTTTGGTTGAGGAGGTCGGTTACTTGCTAGGCCACGACAAAATCGAAACGACCCTGTTTGTGCATCCGCAAGTTCTGACGCAATTTGAGGCGTTTAATCAGTTCCTGAATCAGGTTGACGATCTGGTGACAGCGTTGGATCTGGAAGGTGTTCTTCAGGTAGCTACCTTTCATCCTGATTACCAGTTTTTTGGCACTGAGGCCGATGCCCTGGATAACTACACCAACCGATCTCCTTATCCAATGCTGCACTTGCTAAGAGAAGACAGTCTCGAAGCAGCCATTGAGCGTCATCCAGATCCACAGGGTATTCCTGAAAAAAATGTTAGGCGCCTCAACGATATGGGTAGGGAAAGCGTGCAAGCGCTGCTTTTGGCTTGTGGTTTGCAAGACGCCGGGACGGGTAATCGTAACGGAGATTGAGAATCACGATTTGTTGGCAGTGGCACTACTTGCTTAGATTCGAGGCGGTATGTGTCAGTACGCTGACGCAATCGTCGCTTACTTTCAAGCTGAGCAAATCATCTGCTCTGGTTTTACCATTATTTATCGCGACAATGGGTAAGTTAAGGGCACTTGCGCGTTTACAAAATCGATAGCCGGAATAGACCATCAAAGATGAGCCAACAATGAGCAGGGCGTCGACATCGTTCATGGCGCTGTATATCGCCTCCACGGTGTGTCGGGGCACGGTACCTCCGAAGAAAACAACGTTTGGTTTGAGTATGCCCTTGCAGCTTTCACATGCAGGAACGACAAGACTGCTGGTAATTTCAGTTTCGATGTTGTGGTCTAGCGAGGCGTCTCCGTCGGGCTGCAGGGTGTCATATGCCTCAGACAAGTTTTTGTTTAAATCGGCAAACCTTTGCTGAAGTCGCTCGCGTTCGCTAAGCGAACCGCATTGGGTGCAGACAACTTCAGAGAGGCGTCCGTGAAGATCAGTGACACTTCTATGACCTGCCGCCTGATGTAGGCCATCAACGTTTTGCGTGACAAGATGACGAATCAGACCAAGTGCCTCGAGGGTTCTCAGGCTATGGTGCGCTTGGTTTGGTGTGGCGCGACGGATTGACGGCCAACCACTGTAACTGCGCGCCCAATATCTTTTACGCACAGACTCCTTTTCCATGAATTCTTTGTGCTGAATAGGGGAACTTCGTTGCCATGCCCCTTCTTCGTCACGATAGGTCGGAATGCCTGAGGGTTGACTGCAGCCGGCGCCAGTGATCACGAGTAAGCGTGGGTGTTGCCGAATAAAACTCAATAACTCATCTACCGTTGACATGCGCTATTGTTCCTCTGCTGCCGTTGGCACAACGATTTCGTGCTTGCTTGAATCGAGTTTCCACAGTGCTGAGGTCAGCGATACATAGACCACGACTGTAAGCATGCCGACACAAGAAATTATTAGCGCTGTTGCGGGTCCGTACCATTCGACCAGATAGCCACTAAGCAACGCGCCAATCGGCCCAGAGCCCATAAATGAAAATGCATAGAAAGCCATCATTCGTGCGCGTTGGTCAGGGGGAGCTAATTCCTGCATCACGGTACGAGACATCGTCATCGCCAGCCCGCCACAAACGCCCCATAAAAAAATACAGACCGATAGACTGGTTAAGCCCAGTTCTAGGCCACCGCCGGCGAGAATCACTGCGCCGAGTCCTTGAGCCGTTAGCAGTGCTCGCCCTTGGCGATGAATGTTGCCTATTTTAAGCAACAGGATGATGGTGAGTAACAAGCCAAATGAATTGAGCGCGTTAACCAAGGACAGTTCCTGCGCAGAGCCGCCATAGCTTTCACGAATCAACAGCGGCACGGTCACGATGTATGAGCCCATAAAAAATATACCCATTGCACAGTTTTGAATGACAACGCCGGTCAGATAGGGTGATGCAAACACGGTCTGATAACCTGTGCGCATCGAGCGAAAAATATGTTGAGCCATATTATTGCTGACGTTAGGAGAGGGTATATGTTCTACCTTGAGGCGGAAATAGAAGAAGGTACCAGCCATCAGCACAGCTGCTTGTATCAGCAGTATACGTATCGGCCCCATTTCGTCTGCAAATGATGCAACTAGAAATCCGGTCATCTGGACGCCGAACTGAATCATACTGGCCTGAACGACACGTCGCTGAATGTTGCCTCCGGCGAGGTTTGCCAGCAGTCCGTCTCTCGCGGGTGTGACGAGCGCCTGAGCACAACCCATGACGACGGCAAAAATGAGTACCGTGGTATAGCTCATACCTCCTAACCACGTCACGATCGTGAGAAATAACGGTGCAGTTGCCGCTAGCAGATGACCAATAATGGCAAGGCGTTTGCCGCCGAAATGATCGGCCAGGCTGCCGCCGAGTAAAACCAGTAATGTGGCTGGCAGCAAAAATGCCATTTGTGCCAGGCCGACTTTCTCTGCGGACTCCTGCAGCACCATGGTAACCAGCCAAGCAAAGATGACCGACTGAAGTCCATAGGCAAAAAACCATGTGCCGGTGCCGAGGAAATAATAATGCAGCGGTTTCATCGGCAGATCTGTCCTGTCGATTGTCGGTGGGAGAGATGCATACCCAGGGTGATCCGATAAAAAAGAAGACCGAGTATATTACATTGCGTGAATGATAGTTGTGATTAGAGAACGATTTTATTGAAGGTATTGTCACCGAAAGCGTTGTGGCATACATTGATTGTAACGTGAGCTTATAAATGAGGGATTAGACATGAAATCACCCATATGTGATCAGCTAGGTATAGAGTTTCCGCTCGTCGCCTTTACCCATTGTCGAGATGTTGTTTGTGAAGTGTCGAAGGCCGGCGGCATGGGGGTGCTGGGTGCCGCAGGTTATAGCCCAGAGCAGCTAGAGGTTGAGCTGAAGTGGATTGATGAGCATATTGACGGTATGCCCTACGGCGTGGATCTTATCGTGCCAACCAGTATGGCCAATAAGGATGAATCTGCAACCGCCGACGAAATCGAAGACCTTGTGCCTGATGAGCATAAACAGTTTGCATCGAGCATTCTCGCGCGTCATCAGATAGATACCGGCGACCTGTATCAAGCTCATAAGAGCACGGTAGGTCGCGGCTTTTTAGGTGAAGCTGGCGCCGCCAGTATTTTGGATGTTGCGTTTGCCCATCCTATCAAACTCATCGCCAACGCTTTGGGTGTGCCGCCACGTTATATGCTGGAACTGGGTAAACAACACAATGTGCCAGTTGCCGCGCTGGTTGGTGCCAAGTCGCATGCAGTAAAGCAGGCGGAAGCGGGGGTCGATATATTAGTCGTCGCGGGCACTGAGGCAGGTGGACATTGCGGTGAAGTATCGACAATGGTGCTGGTACCGGAAGTTTGCGACGCGGTGAAACACATCGAAGGTGTTTCGGTACTGGCTGCCGGAGGTATTGTTACCGGTCGTCAAATGGCTGCGTCGATGGCCATGGGGGCTCATGGTGTATGGACCGGATCAGTTTGGCTTACAACCAAGGAAGCAGAAACGTCGCCAGTGATTATTGATAAGTTACTGTCGGCGTCCTCGAATCAGACGGTCCGATCGAGAAGTCGAACAGGCAAGTACTCTCGCCAGATCCGTTCGCCCTGGACAGATGCTTGGGAATCGGGCGAAGGACCTGATCCTTTGCCAATGCCATTGCAATCGCAAATCAGCGAGCCGGCGCTGGGTAAGGTGACAAAGCTCGCTGAGGGTGGTCATGCAGGCGCAAAACAGCTCGCAACTTTTTGGGTGGGCCAAGGGGTAGGTCTGATGAACCAATCGCTGTCGTCGAAACAGGTGGTGTACGATTTTATGGAAGACTTTCTTGAAGCAAACGAACGCTTGAAGGGGTTCGTGGACGAATAAAATTATCTTGTTTTGTCAATGCAATCATCGGTACATGATCATGCGATCACATACCGGTGATTGTGTGGTGATATTACCTATTTGACGGCAAGTAATTCGATATCAAAAATCAGTGTTGCGTTGGGCGGAATGGGTCCAACGCCCCGTTCGCCGTAAGCGAGCTCAGAAGGAATGTACAATTTCCATTTGTCTCCCTCTTGCATCAGTTGCAGGGCCTCAGTCCAGCCGGCAATGACGCCGGTGACGGGAAATGTGAGCGGTTGTCCCCGAGTGACAGAGCTGTCAAATTCCGTACCGTCCATGAATCTGCCAGTGTAGTGTGTCTCGACGGTATCACTTAAGGTTGGCGTCGCACCGGAACCGCTGTTAATCACTTCATATTGCAGACCAGAAGCGGTCACTGTTATACCCTCTTTCTTAGCATTTTCTGCGAGAAATGCCTCGCCTTTCATTTTGTTGTCGTCCATCGTGCTTTTAGCCTCATTAGTTTCTGTGTTGGATGTTTTGTTTGATTCTGTGCTGCCACCATCGCAGGCGATGACCAGTGTCATCAGTGGTACAAGTAGTAAATTGCGTGATAAGTACATAGGTTGCTCTTGTTGGGTCGGCGATTAATCGGTGTCTTGTGGATTGGTCATGGGCAAGCTTTGGTCCGCAGACCACTCCATTAAACTCGCATCATAGACCGATACGTTTTTGTGTCCTAGTCGTAGCAACGTGAATGCACCCACTGTTGCCGCGATAGCGCCGCCGCAATATGTGATAATGCTGGGACTCGATAGTGTATCGGAAAATTGTTCACGTGCTGTGCTGAGATCCACAAAATTTGCAGTCTCAGTGGTAATGAGTGATCTGAAAGGTACATTGACCGCACCATCAATATGACCGCCGCGTGGACCATAGCCAGACTCGGTGCCGTTGAAACTTCCGGGCGTCAAATTGTCAATCAAGCAGATATCGTTGTCGGATACTGTTTCGAGAACATCTTCTTTATTCGCAGAACCAACGGTGTAGTCCGTGTTGACTGAAAAGCGCCCCGGTGAAACAGTCGTCGCCTCAGCGCTCATAGATTTCTTCTCTGCTTCCCATTTTTCAACGCCACCTTCAAGAATTGAGCAGTGAACGCCAAAATGAAACATGGTCCACCAGGCGCGCGTGCACCACATCGTACCCGAGTCAACTTCAGGACGCGGCGTGCGCGCCACAATAATGACGTGGCTATCGTTGCTGATGCCATATTCGGCCATAGTGGCTTCAAAGGCAGCGCTTTCGGGCCACATCCAGGGTAGTTGAGCCGCTTGATTGCTAAGAACCCCTTTCCCTGCTGCGACATCAAAAAATAGTGAACCCGGGATGTGGGCTGCGTCAAAAATCTCTGTCTTTGCTCTGTTAATGAGCTTTGAGGTCAGCATGCCGGTGACATCAAGCACGCGAACGTTTGGATCGTATAAATGCTCCGCTAGCCAATCCGTCGATACGACGAACTCGGTATTGGAAGTATCTGGGTTCATGACATTTCTCCTTTGTGCTTGCAACGATTCACTTTTTTCAGCGTCACGACAATCTGATCCTAACAACTTTCATGACCTCGAATTCTATACCGGCAACGACCTCTGTTACTGGATAGTAGGTGACGTTGACGTAGGCGTTTGTTAGCACCCGATATTTCTGTTTTCTACGATATTTAAACGGCACGTCGTACCCATCAATCATGATGGCATTCAGAAACCAGCCGTCGTCGGTTCGCTGCTTGTGCGAGACCACTTTAACACCGTCGAGGTGATTAAGTTTTTCCCTTTTCTGAAGTAACTTGTCTACGTCTGTTTTCAAAATTGAGTCAGCGGTGCTCAGTAATTGTTGATGTGATGGCCGGGTCAGTAATTCCAACGTCATTCGGACTTTGATTGTCGTGTTTCTTTCACACCAAAAATCACCAAGCCCATGCCGACCAAACCAAACGCCGATGATACAGGAAAGGCGGCTGCCAACATAAAACTACTGGCGATATAACCGATAATAAGCGGCCCGGTAAATGAGCCAGCATCACTCATTAATCTCCATACGCCAAGGAATTCGCCACGGATTGCAGAAGGAGCGAAATCAGCACCCATGGTCATGTTAATACCACTACCTATGCCGTTGCCGAATCCTGCCAACATTGCGCATGCAAGCAGCGCGATGAAGCTGTTGCCAAACGGAATCAGCAATAGCGCAAGAGACAAAAAGGCAAGGCAAAGCATCAAGGCTGGCCTTCTACCTTTGTTGTCCATGAGGTAGCCGGCAAGGGGGAACATGGTCATATCCACTGCTGCCGCGCAACCAACAATATATCCAATCTCATTAGTGCCAAGGCCGATCGATTCGCCCCATAGCGGGATCAGTAATTGCCTGCCTGCTCTCAGCAGTGTGCAACACGAAACCGCGATGCCTGCGGTCAAAAAGGTGTGCCGGTGATTGCTCAGAATGTGGGGAATAATTCGCAGAAGATGGGGAGATTCAGGATTGTCCACCGTGACGTTTTTTCGAACAAAAAAGAGCGTGAGGACCAGTGCGACCAAAGCAAAGGCAGCAATGCACAGAAATGCGACTTCGAAATTAAAGGTGGTCGCGATGATGCCGGTAGAAACCGGTCCCGCAAGCCCGCCAAAACGTTGGAGGCCTGCCATGGTAGAAACCGCTTTTCCACGTTGTACTACCGCGATTGTTTCACTAATGAAAGTGAGCCGCGCAAGCAGCCAGATAGCCATCGCCGCGCCAAACATGAAAGCGATGAACGACAACAACATGGCTGATTGAGTGAACGATGCAGCAAATGCTGTTGCGATCATCATGCTGATACCGATAACCATCGTAAACTTGTCGCCCAACTTTGAAGCCGCGTATCCGGCAGGGACGTCGATGAGCATGTTACCAAGCCCGCGAATAGCAAAGATGATGGCCGCGATACCGGGACTCGCACCGAGTTCGAGCGCATACAAGGGGATCAACAACATCACGCTGCTTTGACAGGCAGACATAATAAAAGTGGGTGCGAACACCGGTAGCGCGAGTGAGCGATACAAGGCGGTTGTGCCAAGCACTTCTGGCGTTGAAGCTGACGCGTCTGATGATGTTTGGGGTTGCATTAAAGGTTGGGTGGTCCGTCGGCAAATCTTGCTTGTTGCAATTCGATCAGGGTGGGCGTGGAGGTGCGACGCGCTTCGATTAGCGACTGTTTCAATGTGTCTAAATCGCTCGGGCTGACGATATTGCAGCCCATCGCTTTGCCGATTGTCATGAAGTCGGGCGTGTTTATGTCGACGCCAATCGGCGTAATATTCTCGTTTTCCATGAAACGTTTAATTTCGCCATATCCATCGTTGTTCCAAAGCACGAAGATGACCCCGGTTTTGATTTCCGCCGCGCAGGCTAATTCACCAATCGTAAATTGTGCGGCGCCATCGCCAATCAGACCGATAACCGGCAGGTCTGTATTACCAAGGCTTGCGCCGATGGCTGCGGGTATGGCATAACCCAGCGTGCCGTAGCCACTGGCAGAATGAAAATATCGTCGGGGGTGCTCGGTTTCATAATTTAGCCACGCGTAGTAGGTTGCCTGCGTCGAGTCTCCGGCGATAATCGCATCAGGAAGGGCCTCACGTATTGCGGCAAACACGGCCTTGTATCCCGGGTCCTGGTTTGATGTCAGGGCTGTTCTGAGCGCTTCGGCGCGTTCGATTCCGCTGTCTGCAAGTGGCGCGTCAGCCGGGGTAAGTTCCGCGGTCAGTGCAGATAGCGCGAGCGCAGCATCGCTGTTAATTGGTAAATCTGCTCTGATGTTGCGGGTGAGCTGTCGGGCGTCAATGTCGATCCGTATCAGCTTGCCTTTGACATCCAACGCCCCGTGATAGAAGAAATCATAATCCGTTTCACTGAACTCGGTACCGACTGCTAGCACAACATCTGCATGTAGAAATGCTTCGCGTACAGCACGCTGGGAACCGGAACCGCCAACTGCAAGTGGATGGCTATATGGCATCACGCCTTTGGCATTGACCGTGTTAACCACCGGTGCTCCCAATCGTTCAGCGAGTGCAATGAGCGCATGACGCGCGTTTTTCGCGCCACCACCAATCGCGATCAGTGGACGAGTGGCATGTTTAAGTAAACGCGCAGCAGCTGCTACTGATGTCGGGTCTGGTGCTGGAGGTGCAGCAAGCGGGTAGGGGGCTAAATCTAGATGATCAGCATCGGAGGTGATGATATCAATCGGTATTTCTATGTGAACCGGCCCCGGTCTTTCACTTGAGAAAATTGTGAAGGCTCTTGCGAGAATCTGCGGTAACTCGTCGGCCCTTAGCAGTGTGTGGCTCCAGACCGAAACTCCCGATATCGTCTGTTGCTGGTTGGGTAGTTCGTGGAGACGCCCCTCTCCAAGTGCTAGCTGGTGAGTATGGTTCACTGAAGAAATCACCAGCATGGGAATGGAGTCAGCCAGTGCTTGGGCCATCGCCGTAGCAATATTGGTCATTCCCGGGCCCGTGATGATCAGGCAAACACCGGGTTTGCCCGTCACCCGCGCGTATCCGTCTGCCATGAAACCGGCACCCTGTTCATGGCGTGGAGTCACATGGCGTATATCTGTCTCTGGTAGCCCCCGGTATAACTCTATCGTATGGACTCCGGGAATCCCAAAAACGGTATCTACCGCATAGTTTTCGAGGAGTTTAACCAGCATCTCTCCACAGGTTGACATGGGGTGTCCTTCTATCGGCGAAATATTTTGGCGAATGGGCTCAGGTGTTACCTGAATAATACACTGATTGAGATAACCCGTACTGACGTTTCAGCTGCTTTCATGGCGGCGCACGAGCGCATGAAGCTTATTGCGTTAGCTCAAGATACCTGGTGGCTTTGCCTTCTAACTTATCAGTGTTGTTAGCAAATAGCGGCAGAATAACCTGCTCGGCGCCGAGTGACTCAAGGTGTTGTATACTTTCGCGGTTGATGTGTTGCCTATTCGGTGTCACAAAAATTGAAATGTCAGATAATTCTCGACCCTGTTCCTGCAGCAGGGGGCGCAATGTGTTAATTCCCTGTGACAGTGATTCAGGGGTGACGTTATAGGTGAACCAACCTTGACCGAGCGTGGCCACTCGCTTGAGCGCGGCAACGCTTTCACCGCCAAATATGAGTGGTGGGTGGGGGTGTTGGACAGGCTTGGGATTTTGATATGCCGCTTCGAAGGCGAAATACTTGCCTTGATAGCGCGAAATTTCATCGCACCAGAGCGTTTTCATGACGCCGATACACTCTTCAGTGCGTCCGGCTCGATCTGCCCATGGAATACCTAACGCGGCAAATTCCTCTTTTAACCATCCGATACCAATACCAAAATCTACCCGTCCGCCTGAAAGATAATCGAGATCAGCGACCTGTTTCGCGGTATACACGGGGTTGCGTTGTGGAACTAGGCAGATGCCTGTGCCTAATCGTATTCGGTTTGTATTGGCCGCGACGAAGGTAAGCGCGGTTAAGGGATCGAGCAAACTGCGCGGGTCTCCTTGTAATCTGCCATCCTCAGTGTAGGGGTATTTCGACTCGTATTCCGGGAAAAACAATACGTGCTCTGGTACCCAAAATGAATGGTAGCCAAGGTTCTCAACCATTGCAGCGGCGGCTGCAATATACTCAGGCGAAGTATGTTCGTTAAATGCCATCTGGCAACCGAGCTTAAGCATATTCAGATTCTCGAAGCTGTGTTGGGTAATAGCAGTAGGTTACACGTGAATCAAGCGGACAAATAGTGGTTAGGCAGGATTTTTCGACTAGCGTTTCTGTCGCATCTCGGACATTGTGATCAAGTATGAATATGTTGCATCACGCGCAGCTGTGATCGCGTTTAGCGCAGCAAATATAGTGCTGTCATGAGGTAGTACCCGGTCGTGACCAGTTGGTCGAAGCGGAAGTTGATGGATTGTTCATTTTTGAGCCGGAACTCGGTATTGTATTGTAAGACCCGAAACTGACACTACTTGAACAAGTTGATCGCGATGCCTTTTGAATGTGGCCCGCACATCAGAAATAGATGACCTGGTCAGAACGCCTTTACAGGCTGATGAGGAATAGCCTATGAAAACAATAACATTTGCACTGATTGCTTTTTTACTATTGAGCGCTTGCAGCGATCGAGAACAGACAACGCCAATCGCTGCCACTCCTGACAGTCGGCCGAACATTATATTGATTGTTGCCGATGATCTGGGATACGGCGACCTGGGTGCTTTCGGTGGAGAAATCAATACGCCTAATCTTGACTCGCTGGCAAATGAAGGCGTGCGGCTGACTGGTTTCCATACTTTATCAAGTTGCTCTCCGACCCGTTCAATCCTGCTGACCGGCGTTGATAACCATCTTAACGGCATGGGCACGATGCTCGAAGATCGACTGCCCCATCATGAAGGTTTACCCGGGTATGCGGGTGTTTTGGGTGACAATGTGGTGACGGTTGCTCGATTGCTGCAGCGTGCAGGCTACAAAACTTTTATGAGCGGCAAGTGGCATCTTGGTTACGAAGATCACCAGACGCCACATGCTCGGGGTTTCGAGCAGACGTTTGCGTTGCTGAATGGCGGCGGAAATCATTTTAGTGATGACGGTAACAATTTGCGCAACCTAAAATCCAGCTACCGTCGTAACGGCTTGCCAACAATGCGACCCGGTGGTTTTTCTAGTGATGTATTTACAGATCAGTTGATAAAAAACTTAGCAGCAGCGGAAGATACAGATCAACCATTCTTTGCTTATCTGGCTTTTACTGCGCCCCATTGGCCGCTGCAAGCGCCGCGCGAAACCATCACTCGTTATCTCGGGACGTACGATGAGGGCTGGGATGCGATACGCGAACGTCGATTTTTGCGCATGAAATCGATGGGCTTAATCCCCGCACATACGTCGTTGCCAGCGCGCATCGCTGAGGTACCGGCATGGGATATATTGTCAACAACTGAACGCAAAAATGAAGCGCGGAAGATGGCAGTATATGCGGCTATGGTTGATAACCTTGATGCCAACGTTGGTCGTCTGTTGCAATATCTAAAAGACAGCCAACAATATGACAATAGTCTCATTATCTTTATGTCTGATAACGGCGCTGACCCTTACGATCGTAGCCAAAGACCTGCCTATCGCTCGTTTTTCGCTGACAAGGCATACGACAATAGCCTTGAGAACATGGGGGCCGGAAACTCGTACACGTTTGCAGGACTTGGCTGGGCGCAGGTAAGTTCAGTTCATCAAAGTCATTACAAATTTTTGCCTTCGGAAGGCGGCACGCGTAGTCCAACCATCGTACGGGTACCCGTAACGGAAAATAGCCAAAGACAAAAAGGTGAGACGCTTAACGGGTTTGCTTCGATACTTGATATTACGCCAACGCTGCTTGATGTAGCGGATGCCGGTGATCAGCAAAATAAAGACCTCACGTACAAACCCAGTGGTAAAAGTATGCTTGCTTATCTGAGCGGCGAAGAACCCGCTGTCTACGGTGCCACTGAACCTGTTTCATTCGAGTTATTTGGTCATGGCGCCGTCTATATGGGCCCTTGGAAGGCGATGCGATTACGTGCGCCATGGCGCGATAGCCACTGGGCTTTGTATAACCTTGAGCAAGATCCGAGTGAACAGAAAGATCTCGCGCAGGTAGAGCCTGAGATATTGGATACGATGCTGCAAGCGTTTGCAGAATACGAAGTTAGCAACGGCGTGATTGCTGAGCCTGCGGATGTGACCGCATATCCATCGAAGCCAAACTATATTGAGCTAAAAAATAATCGGTAAAAATAGGTTCACTGCGGTCACGATAATTGTGTGATATGTTTTCTGACAATGTTACTGACGATCGGTATGCAACAGCATGAATGACATAGAATCACACCATTTCACATCTTCGCGTCACACGACGCATTATTTAGCGGCCGGTCCTGAAGCGGGGCCGTTGATTATTTTTATACATGGCTGGCCAGAGCTATCGATAAGCTGGCGTCATCAGTTACCATTTTTTGCCGCGATGGGTTTTAGGGCGATTGCACCTGATATGCGCGGATATGGTAAGTCGAGCGTTTATGAAGCTCACGGTGATTATCAGCTGTCACTCGCCGTGCAAGACATGGTCGAATTGTTGGCGCACCTGAATAGGAAATCCGCCGTTTGGGTAGGGCACGACTGGGGTAGTCCGGTCGCTTGGAGCGTTGCCGCTCATCATCCGGATAAATGTCTGGCTGTGGCGAATCTCTGTGTACCCTATGCCGCGTTAGAGCAGGGCCTTGATTTCATCATTGGAAAGGTCGACCGAGAGATATACCCGGAGCCTGACTATCCGGCGGGGCAGTGGGAGTATATGCGCTTCTACCAGGAAAATTTTGCCAGCGCGACCGAGTCTATGGACGCGAATCCGTTCAATTTTATTCAGCTGATTTTTCGTAGTGGCGACCCTGATGCCGTTGGCCAACCTTCGGCGACAGCGATGACAAGAAAAATGGGTGGTTGGTTTGGTGGCGAAAAATCAGCGCCAGAAGTGCCGCGTGACGCAGAAGTCATTACCGAGAACGATCTTGCAAGTTATGCCGATGCCTTGAGTCGTAATGGTTTTTTTGGTCCTAATTCATGGTACATGAATCACGAATCCAATGCTGAGTACTTTACGCATGCGAAAAATGAACATTACCTTGAAATGCCAGCACTTTTTATTGGTGCAGACTATGACTCGACCTGCGAAACCAAGACTTCAAGGCTCACTGAACCCATGCGGCACTGGTGTCAGAACCTTGAAGAAGTGTTTATTGGCTCCGGACACTGGATGGCTCAGGAAAAGCCTAGAGAGGTCAACCAGGCATTGGTACGTTGGCTGGCAAGAAAGGTACCGGAGGCTTGGGTTGAATGACAAATTTGCGGCGAAATAAAACCATCGTCGCGGTAAGATGGCCCTGATTTTTAATCTGAAGAAAAAACGTGGTATTTGATTCTCTTAGTCCCAGAAAAATCAGCTGGCACTGGTATGCGGCTTTAGGTCTGTTTGTCTGCGCCAGCATTGGTTTCACGTCCGGTGTTTCTTTAACCGGCCAATCCGACATTGTTGATGCGCCTTTCATCGTAAAGGCCTACTACAGTATGGGGTTGTTTGTCGTAGGTGGTTTGGACATCGGCACGCCTGTTGGTGGTCCCCTTTACGGAAGAATATTGCTCTGGATCGCATTTTTCGGGTCCCCGTTACTGACCGCCTCGGCGGTGATTGAAGCTGTTTTGCGCGTCATGTCTCCTCAACGCTGGCGATTGCGCAGATTGCGTAATCACATCGTCATTGTCGGATCAGGGGATATGACGATGAGCTACCTTAGGGTGCTGAGAAGTCAGGAAAGTAACGTAGGTGTCGTGGTTGTTGATCAAAATATCGATCGCGTACGGGAACTCGAACTGACCGAAACCTTCAATGTGACCGTTGTCGTCGGGGACATTACCCATGACTTTTTGATTAAGTCACTGCGACTTAAGCGTTCACAGCGTGTGATGTTGTTGGGCGAAGATAACTTTCTGGCATTTGAAGCGGCAAGTAAAATACTCAAACTTCATCCGCACCTCGAGTCACGCGTGATATTGCATTGCAGTAATCTGAGGTTCCTGCGCGCCATGCAAGATACCCGCATTGCGAAACAGTGTATTAGTTTTAATTCTTATAATTTGGCGGCGAAAGGTTTGGTAAGTGAAGTGTTGTTGCAACACTTCCACCGTACTGAAGAAAAAGACGTGGTCATTCTTGCTGGTTTTGGACGCTTTGGGCAGACGATATTGGAAGAATTACAGTTGAATGCTCATAGAGAAATCGCCAGTGTGGGCATTATGGATGTGGACGCTGACCGTCGAATCCAGATCGTCGATGAGCAAGAGCGGTTCACCAGTGATTACAGCAGGGAGGTATTTGAAGGTAACATTGCCCACCCTGAGGTCTGGAGCAACATCACGAGACGATATGATTTGTCGGTCGGCGAGCCTGTTATTATTCTTGGTACCGGTGATTCGGCGAATAATTTGAGAACCGCGTTGTGGATCCGGAAAAAATTTCCCCGGGCGTTACTGTTCGTACGAACGAATGTCGTTTCCCAATTCGCACGCGACGTCTGTCTAGAACACAATATTCAAAGCATCAGTATTACTCAGCTGGTAGAAGACAACATACCAGCCGAATGGGTAAACTAAGGCATTATTTTCCAACTGGCACGCGACGCTTGAAATTTCGATTTTGAGCGTTGGGGGTTGGTTGTCGTTGCAGGAGTAAAGAAATATGCAAATAACCGAAATCGATTTGGGTAAGTACTCAAACAGATTCTCATCCTATACAGAGCTTCGTCTACATGAAAACCGTTCGCAAAGTATTGTTTTGCTGAATGGTGACGTCATCTCAAATGCCAGAGATACAACGGGTGGTGTATCGGCACGGGTTTTCAATGATGGCACCTGGGGCTTTAGTTCCAATCCGGATATGTCGAATGATGCCATTGATGGCACCATTTCAGCAGCGACGCGCAATGCCGAGTTCTTGGCGAGACGCTGTGGTGATGAGAAGGCGACCTTGCCCGCTGCAAAGGCGCATGCAGATAGCGATTTTTCCACCAAGAAAACACTAAAAACACAAGAAGAGAAGATCGCCTTTCTGACAGAGATCGACAACTATATCGTGTCCTCATTCCCAGATATCGTTTCTCGGCAGGTTGTGCTCAGCTGCCTTGATATGGAAAAAAAACTACAGACCTCCGAAGGCTCTAACGGACATAACGTCACAACTCGATCGCTTATCGCAGTCAAGCTAACCACCGAAAATGCAAACAAAGAGCCGGTCGAATTATCAGAAGCGATCGGCGCCCGAGGGCAGTACGAGGACGTGTTCGAATCAATGGAGGCGATCATTCCAGCACTGGAGAAACTCTACGCCCAATTATTAGACAAGAAAGAAGCGGTGCAACCCATTTCCGGTTATCACGATGTTATATTGGCCTCTGATCTCGCGGGCATCTTAGCCCATGAAGCGATTGGTCATACGACAGAAGCAGATATCGTCCGTGCAGGGTCAGTGGCAGCTGACTATCTCGACAAAAAAGTCGCCAGTGATTTGATCACGTTGGTTGATTTTGCCAATACATTCGAGGGGGAAACCCTGCCGGTACCCATTTATCTTGACGACGAAGGTGTTGAGAGTCAGGACGCGGTCATCATTGAGGATGGCGTGCTCAAATCCTATATGCACAATAAAGACAGCGCACAGCATTTTGATATGCCGTTAACGGGTAATGCGCGAGCGTTCAGTTACACAGATGAGCCATTGGTCAGAATGCGTAATACCGCCATACTCTCGGGCAGCTCAAGTCTTGAGGAGATGATCGCCTCAATCGATGAAGGTTACCTTCTAATGCGCCCCACCAATGGTCAAGCCGACAGCACCAGCGAATTTATGTTTGGCGTGCAGATGGGTTATGAAATTAAGAATGGCAAACTGGGTCAGGCTATTTCTGATACAACCATTTCAGGTGTTGCCTTTGACATGCTAAACAACGTGACAATGGTATCCGACGAAATGGTCTGGTCCTGTGCTGGTATGTGCGGCAAGAAGCAACCCATGCCGGTCGGTATGGGCGGTCCCGCGGTGAAAACTAAAGTTTATATTGGGGGGCAATAGATACCCATGTCGATGGAGAATACTGAAAAGAAACTCGCTGAAAAATCTCTCGCTGCGTTGCAACAGTCGGGGTTCGACCGTGCCGCGTGTAGGGTAAGTGCCGACGAGCTGCATGAATTACAGGCTGAAAACGCAGAAATTAATTTGTTTCGTACAAATTTCGAAACAGACATTAGTCTTGCCGGAATCAAGGATGAGAAAAAAGCATCGATATCGATCAATCGGGTCGACGACGCGACGGTTAACGGTGCAGTTACCGATCTAAAAGCGATGGCTGCGGGTTCAAGCCCTGACAGTGCACATGACATTGCACCGGCGCAGGCCCATGCATCGTTTTCCGGCGGCATCGAGGAACCGGATTACGACCTGATGTATGACCGAGTCTCGGAAATGCAAAGCTATGCGGCAGAAAAGTATCCGCTGCTTAATCTACGTTCGACGGGCATCACTTTCTACAAACGTAAAAGTTGTTACCTGAATACTAATGATGTTTGCTTTCAAACTCGTCGTGGCCTTTATCAGATAAGTCTCTCTTTTAGTTCGAAAGAGGGGACTGATACCTCGTCCATGATGTACACAGGGTATAGTAGTTACGACCTCGACACGCCAATTTTTGAAGCAACAAATGTTGATATGTTGTTGCAACAGTCGACAGAACAGGTAAGAACTGAGCACATTCCCGGAAAGTTTCAGGGTGAAATGATTATATCTCCCGATTGTCTAACGGACTTCCTGGGTTTTTTACTGGGTCGAATAGGCGACGGGTCAATGATCTCAGGTACCTCTGTTTTCAAGGATAAGTTGAATCAGTCGGTAGCCAATCCGATGTTAAGTATTGAGTCACGGCCCGTGGACGAGGCACTGACCGGCGGGTACTGGGTGACAGGTGATGGTCATCAGGCCTCAAATTCGACAATCGTTGATAAAGGTATCCTTAAAACTTTCTTGCTCAGTCAGTATGGTGCTAATAAAACGGGGCTTGACCGCGCGGTGAACGCTGGGGGTAATTATTGCGTAGCGGGCGGAGATACAAGTTACGAAGATCTTGTTGGTTCTGTCAAAGAGGGGATATTGATTACCCGTTTTTCGGGCGGTAGGCCCAATGATCGCGGCGACTTTTCAGGCATTGCCAAGAATAGCTACTACATCAGAGATGGCAAGCTGGCATTCCCCATAAAGGAAACCACAGTGAGCGGAAATATGGTTGATTTGCTGCAGAATATCGTCGGTATTTCAATTGAGCGTCTTAATTTTGGTGGCAGCATATTGCCCTGGGTAAAGGTATCAGGAATCACTGCCTCTTAGCATGGCTGATGCGCTCCTGACATCGGTTTGCAAACCGGTCAGGTGGCGCTAATCCTTGGCAAGTACCAGGCAAGTGAGGCGCCCCTAGCGATAAAATAGATCATCAGTGAAAGCCATAATCCATGATTGCCCAGCAAGGGGTCTAGCGTAAAGAAGGCGAGCAAGTAAGCAAGTAGCGAAAAAAGCATGGCATTGCGCATTTCGCTTGTGCGTGTCGCACCGATGAATATGCCATCCAATATATAGCACCAGACGGAAGCCAACGGTGCGATATATATCCACAACAGGTATTGCTCACTCGCATTTATTACGGCCGGCACGTTAGTGAGAATATTGACGACGAGTTTTCCTGCAGCGAAAAATAGCAGAGATAACGCAACCGCAGTCACGACACCCAGTTCAAAAATATTTCTGATAGTTTTTCGCAGGGTTTGCCTGCTTCCGGCCCCCAGGGCATGCCCAACGAGGCTTTCACCAGCTAATGCGAATCCATCGAGAAAGAATGCGGAGAAGGTGACAAATTGCATCAGTATTGCGTTGGTCGCCAAAAGCACATCGCCATTTTTTGCGCCTTGATTGGTAAACATAGCAAAAGCAAAAATAAGGCACAGCGTCCTGATCATCAGATCACGATTGACAGCAAACATGTGCCGCAGAGCGCTGACATCTAGCAGACTTTGGATAGAAACTGAGCGAGTGGGCTGTTGAGAAAGAATGCGTATCAAAATAATCATGCCTAGAAGGAAGGCAACAAACTCTGCGATCAGCGTGGCGTAGGCGACGCCGGCGACTCCCCAGTCAAAGCCAACGACGAACAAAAAGTCCAAAATAATATTGGTACCGTTCAGCACGAGCTGAATCAGCAGGATCTGAGTGGCGTTCTGGGTACCCAGCAGATAACCCATGATCGCAAGAGACGCAAGGTTGAGTGGCGCACTCCAGATTCTAATCTGGACGTAGGTCGCGGCAGCAGCTTCAACCTCGCGGCTGCCATCAATCAGCGTGAGGGCAAACTGGAGGATTGGGTATTGAAACACGATCAGCGTCATGCCAATGATCGACGCCAGGACAGCCGCACGAAGAAAAGTCATTTTTGCGAGGTACGAATCGCCAGCGCCAACGGCCTGGGCGACGAGCCCGGTTGTACCCATACGTAAAAAACCAAAACCCCAGTAAAGAAAGCTAAAAATCACTCCGCCAATGGCAATCGCACCAATTAGCGCAGCGTCACCGAGATTGCCGATCACAGCGGTGTCGACAAGGCCAAGTAGTGGCGTTGATATGTTAGATAGAATGATGGGCCAGGCAATGCTAACGACCTGCCATTTTTCCTTCGATGCTATTGATCTGATATGTGTAGAACTCCCTTACTAATGTAAGTAAACTCTCATATTCAATACGAGTCCAGTTCCTAAAATCTTCGCAATAGGAGAGAAGCATGCAAGAAGCAGAGCAGGTTAAGTTCGTCTTACGTTTGCCTGAGAAAACGCATAAAAAATTGAAGCGTCGTGCTAGCGTTAACAATACTTCAATGAACAAAGAGATAACAAACATACTCAACGATACATTCCGTAATGTCACTACGGACAAAAAGTTGACTGACCTTATCCAGCGACTGGAAAAGAAAAAAGTTATCTAGACAATACCTAAGCTGAGCCGAAAGGGCACTTACTGTGTTTTGGCACAGTGGTTCATCCTTGCGCTTTGTTTTTTTACTGCCTTCATTATTAAGTGGCCACCCCGATTCTCAATAATCCGCTAGATAACAGCATTATCGCACTATCTACAATTTAGGCGCATGCGCCTCTTTCTGTTTCGCACCTCGGTTACACTAAGACTGTCTGATGCAGTTTACTGCAGTCGAAATCACTCCGAGTGTTGATTATGGGTTCCTTACAGGCGCTACGTGGCAGTCTTTTTTTCGTTTCCCTACCGATTTTCTTCATTAACTTTGTCCTACCGGTCAAGTCGAAAGAACTCGGGGCTAGTGCATTCGAGATTGGTGGATTATTTAGTCTCTTTACATTTTCGCTGGTACTACTCCGGCCAATAGTTGGGCTCTGGATTGACCGAGTAGGTCGGAAAGTGTTTTTTCTAATGGCACTGTTGCTCTACACGTTAGCGTATCTGGGGTACGCTTTTTCGGTTGATTTGACGGCGATGTACTTATCGCGATTCTGCCAGGGCATTGGTGCGTCGTTGTTGTTGATTACGGTGGATACGATCACGACAGACCTGATCACCGCTGAGCAAAGAGGCCAGGCACTTGGAAAAAACATAGAGATTCAGACACGTGCCTCGATGCTAGGTACGATTCTGGGTTTCACGCTGGTAGGTGTCATGCCGCTCGTCGCATGGCAATACAGTTTTTACCTGTTTGCCGCCGCCGGCACTGCCGGATTGCTGCTGGCGCTGCTCAAACTCAAACAGACCGGTTTTAGTCACTCACAAACGTATGGTTTTGATCTATCACTCAGTGATAGCTTAAAACGATTTCTGGTGATTCTTGCCATGCTAGGCTTTGCTGGTGCGGTTGTTCAGCCAATATTTTTGGTTTACCTACAAGATGAATTTACGACTGATATCAGATTGCTTGCAGGGGCATTTTTGCCAATGGGCCTCTTATATGCCGTATTGCCCTCGAGAACAGGTAAGCTATCAGATCGTTACGGTCCCGCAACGCTATTAATAGCCGGTGCAATGGTGACCGGGTGCGTCTATTTGGTGATTCCCTTTATCCAAGGGTATTGGTTGTTGATCGGTGTTTACACCATCTCAGCGACTGGTTGGGTGCTAATTGAACCGGCACGGAAGGCCTTTGTTGCTAATTTCGGTCATCCGGCAACTGTGGCAAAGAATTTTGGGATGTCTGAGTTTGCCTACGGTTGTGGCGCAACCATCGGGCCGTTAGCAGGCGGCTATCTCTACGATGTATTCAGTTTAACCGTGCCGCTCGTGATAACGAGTGTGTTGCTTGCGGTTATTGCAATGCTGATCAGGTGGTATTTGCCTCGTTCGTAAGCGTCTCGAGTGTTTTCACCGCGCTATGAATTCTACCTGCGGTGCTTATCCAGCAAAGGGCACCAAAGATCGCTGCGAGCAACCAGAAATACGCAGGGAGTAGACACATAAGAATAAACGTCATGATCGTTTCGAAGCCCTCGGTCAAACCGCCAAGGTAGTAAATTGACTTTTTGCCTCTTGCCGTCGTTGTCAGATTATTTTTTGCAGCAAAAATCGAATAGGCCAAGAAAGAGGTGCCACTTCCTACAAAACTAAAGATGAGAAAGGCGCCGTAGATAGCTTGTTCCGGTTGCGCGAGGATGAACCCGAAGACGACACCTGAATAGAATATGAAATCGAGCACAATATCGAGATAGCCGCCGACATCGGTAATTCCCTGATCTCGTGCAATCGCGCCGTCCAATGCATCACATATTCGATTCAGCGTGCCCGCAAACAAGGCCCAGTAGTACATTTCGTAAGCAAGGAGCGGTAGGGCTATCATGCCGAGCATGAAACCGCCGATGGTAACCTGATTAGCGGTAATGCCCATGGCAGATAAGCGCCTGCCCACTGCGTTAAACGCGGGGTCAATGCGGTGTCTTATGCCTGAATCGATCATTTTCGACGCTCGATATGAAATAAATTATGGCTGTTGAATAACTCAATGGTCACGAGTGGCAAATTTAACCTGCTGTGCATCAGGTGTCATTCACGTTTGTCATGTAATATTGGGTATATTGGAAATAAGCGTAATGCCATCGCCATGCACGTGCCAGAGCAAGCCGTCAAGTGACTGGCTCTGCAGCACATGCGAATCGTGTTGCGCGAAGTTGGCTGGAAACGGAGGTAAAAAATGCCGCTGCTCATCATATCAATATTGCTTCAGGTTGCGCTGGTTGTTCATATCGTGAGAACTGGACGAAATACCACTTGGATCTGGATCGTGGTGATGTTGCCATTTGCAGGTTCCATTGCTTATTTTTTGCTTGAGATTTTGCCTGACATTATGAAAGGCCGTTCCGCTAGGTCAGTTTCACGGAAATCGCCAGAATCGACTGACCCTGTCAAAGACCTGAAAAAAGCAATCAGCGATTATTCTGTGACAGAGACAATTGAAGGCTCGATGAACCTTGCCGGTGAGTTTCTCAAAAAGGAAATGTATCCTGAGGCCCGTGCCCTTTATGAGAAATGTCTGCATGGCATGCACGAGAACGATCCCGCCTTGATGCACGGGCTGGCCCAAGCCGAATTTGGCCTTGAAAAGTATGAAGCCGCCTGCGAGACGCTGGAAAGTTTGATTAAACTTAACCCTGAGTTCAAGAGTCCGGATGCCCATCTGTTGTACGCGCAGGTTCAAGAAGCACTTGGCAATCAGGATGCGGCGCTGCACGAATTCGAAGTGCTGCATGGCTATTACCCGGGTCTCGAAGCGTCGTACCGTTACGCGCTGCTGTGCCAAAAACGGGGCGAACCCGAACGGGCGAGAGAAATTTTTGCTGGCATCGTCAGTAGCGCTAAAAATGCTGGCAAGCAATATAGCTCGATTCACCGCCGTTGGTTGAGATTGTCAGAGGCTGAATTAAAGCGCTGAGCATACAACGTCAATATCTGCCTGTGATGTGCGCCAATTACTAAAAGCCGCTCTGATACACGGCGTACCTAACCAGTTGCCTGGTGTCAGATATACGAGACCCGTTTGGTTTATTTCAGCCAATTTTTGTTGAATTTCCATAGTGCTGTTGCTGGGCCTAAACACTACAACATTCAACTTGCAGGGCGTTAGAAGCGTATAGCTGGAGGATTTTGTGATCCAATCGGCAAACATTTTTGCCTGTTCACAGTTTCGGCTGACAAGATCGCGATACCCTCGCTTGCCATAAGATTTGAGACTCATCCATACAGGCAGGGCTCTAAATCTCCGCGAGTTTTCAATTCCTCTATCCATTAGGGCCGGTAGTGCGTCGGAAACAGCGAGATAAGGTGCGCTGACCGAACAAGTGCGTTGCAGAAGTGCCGCGTGCTTGGTGAAAAAGATGCCGCAATCGTACGGAACATTTAGCCATTTGTGGCCATCACAGGTAATCGAGTCTGCCTCGTTGATACCTTCGGTTAAACTCTGGTATTCAGGCACCAATCTCGAGAAAAGGCCAAATGCTGCATCAATATGAAGCCAAGCGCCATGTGCTTTACAAAGTCGGCTGATCTGGGTCAGATCATCAAAATCGGTGCCTGTGACAGTACCCGCACTGGCGATAACTATCTTGCCCGGCGCCTGACTATTCGCCAGTTGGCGCTCAAGTGCGACAACATCCATTTGTTCAGTGCCGGGTAGACAGGGCACTTCTTTGATGGCATTTCGACCCATACCGGCAAAGCCAACAACCTTCCTAATGCTGGCATGCGGGCAAGCAGAAAATAGCTCAACCTCAGCCTTGCCAATACCGTCGCCGGCGATATCTATCCCTTGCGATTCGCCGGCAAACTGTCTTGCGGTTAGCATGCCCAACAGGTTCGATGTGGTTGCGCCGCTCGTCAGCACACCCTCAAAACCGATATCCAAATCGAACAGGCTGGTAAGCCACGCGAGCACTTGAAGCTCCACCGCCGTGCTGATTGAGTCGCCAGGCACCATTACATTTTGGTCTATCGCAGTGGTCAGCCAATCGCCTAACATCGCAGCAGGTGTCACTCCGCCCGTAACGAATCCTAGATACCTTGGACCCACGGCGCCAGATAACCCTGGCGCAAGATGTTTTTTAAATTCGGCAAAAGTGGTTTCAGCGCCAAGTCCATCCGTGCCGAGAGGCTCATCCAGGGGACGTGGATTATTAGTTGCCGCGACAGGTCGCTGATCAACCTGCTTGACAAAATCCGCGCTCCATCCGGCAACTAACGTCGAAAGATGCTCGAGCCGGTCAAGGTCGTCTTCCATTAATGTCATGCAGGTTCCTTATTATCTTGTTGCCCAATTCTACCATTCCAACCACCCAATCTGGACATCCACTATTCAGTGGGATGCTGACACCCATAGCGAGATGCGGGAATCGAAATAACGGCGCTGGGTCTTGCTATAAATCGCCGCGACGAGCGCGTCTAAGCTGGTTGGCGTCCCGTTCCGTCAATTTCAGTCGTCGAATAATGTTGTCCAGTTGAGAGGGTTCTTGTGCATACCATGAATAACCGATGGATCGTTTAGCGTCCCGTTGACGTTGTTGATTGGTAATTTGATCTGCGAGTTCGATGGCACTCTCAGGATCTTTTGCCGCGACGAGGCCGACGATTGCCGATAATGCGCGTTGTTGGCCGATGCTGACCGGTAGCGATTCTACCCAGGTAACCGCTTCGTCCGGATTACGTCGAAACCAGCTGCTCGCCAGTTGCGAAACAATCGGTGCCATATCGTCTCTGTCGAAGTCTCCCTCGAGTTCGTCTATTGCGCTCTGTGGATCGTTTCTCACCCAGTTTCTAAGGATTGACGAGCGTGCCTGTTGATAGGCATTTTCTTCTTTAAACTGTTCAATCCAAGTGAGCGCGGCGGCAGGTTGAGTTTCACTCTTAAAACTTGCCAAACTATTGATCAGGGTAGAGCGCAGAACGCTATCATCGAGTCTTTGAACGGTGTCCTCTGCCAATTGGCTATCAATGCGGGCGAGTGAGCGGAGCACGTTTTTTTTAGTTTGTCTGTGCTCGTCTCCCAGAGTGAGTAGCCAGTCAACTCCTTGCGTAGGGTAGTTGTTGACAAAACTTCGTGCGATGCCTGCGAGTGCATCAATTTTGATGTTATCACCCAGAGACTCCGCATAACCGATCGCTTTTTCGGGATCTTTCGCCACCCAATTTGAAAGCAGATTAATGACTGTAGCGTTGTTACCCGTTCTGCGTGAAAATTCCTCGACGAGTGCGGTGCTGTTCTCAGGGTCAGCGGCGGCGATTGTGTTTAGCACCATACTCTCAAGCTGAGTGTCTGCCGTGAGTACGTTACGAACATATATCAATGCATTCTCGGGATCTACCTGAGAGAAAATCATAATCGCCGTGCGGGTAAGTCTTTTCCGCTCGCCGAGGTTTTCCATTTGACTGATTCTGGCCAGTGCAGCTTCCGGATCACGACTTGCCCATTGGGTCAGTGCTTGTCGTATCTGGGCCGTTCGTCGACTCCCGGTTTGTAACATCGCTGTTTCGAATAGATCGGATGGCAGCGCTGTTCTCGCCCTCGCTTGTTCAACTAACAGATTTGATCCGGGGCCAAGTTTTTTCTCAATATCGCCGGCCAGACCTGACTGCGAAACAGTCGGGTCGCTCAGCAACCGAGGACCAACAGCGCGCACAAGGATCTGGTTGTCAATGCCCATAAAATACTCAATAGCCGCTTCCGGGTCTGTCCGAACCCAGCTGGTAAGAACGTGTCCAACGAGATATTGCTCGTCCAGTCTGGGTTCTTGCGATACGAAAGCGAGTGCGGAAAGAGGATCGATCGCAGTATATTTTTCAAAAAATACCGCGATCAGATGTGGATTGTAAAAAGGGTCGTTTGATCCCAGGCAGCGTTTGATGTGTGCTCTCAACTGCGCTTCATCAGCATCAGCCGCGATGCGATATGCCACGATAAGTTGGTCGAACACGGTGCGTTGTTCTGCGATGTCGTCAAATGTCCATTGTTTGACGATCGCAGTGCTTTTCTCGATCGACCCTGCATCGTCGCGATACCCGCCCGCAGGGTTATTCATGGCTGCATCTAGAATGGCGGCCTTGTTACCAGAATTTTTGCGGTCAGGGGCGTGGGCCGCAAGATCACTCAGTAATACGTCGCGTAAAAAGTAGCCGGCGAGAAAACCAACAAACAACGCGGTGAGCGTTGGTAATACATATCTCAACATCAAATCAGGTCATCTCCTTTTACCTTTCCTAATAACGTGAAAGTAGATCAAAACGGGTCAGTTTTCATCGCGTGCACCGCGAAACCCTAATGCTGCAAACATAAGAGACAAACTTAATAATAGCCACATAGCAGGTGGGTTGCCTGTTTCAAGAACAGACTCTGATGGGTCAGCCTCGTCGTAATAAACTGTAACTGGCGCGTCTAGTGGATATTCGTCTATCGAACTTTCAGCATTCTGTTGCGATAGAGGCGGTATGTCGGTGCGATAGCGTCTGCGACCCGCATATGATGTATCGCCTACACGATATCGATATTCGAAATGCGCATGGCGAAATTTTTGCGGGGAATGTTCTGTGCTATGTGTGGTGTCACTCACTTCCGATAGGTAAACAAACCCATCGGTTGTTGCCCAATCAGCGGTGGTTACACCGAGTATCACGTTTTGACCGAGCCAGGTTGAGACAAAGATACCGCTAAATAGCAGTAAATAGCTGAGACGTTTTTTATTATTCAGTTTTGTTTGATTCATAGCTGACTAACTTGATCAAGCCCTGATAGGAGATCTGATAACGGCTTAAACGACTGATCGAGCTTATCTGATTTGCGCGTACACGCCAGTATCAGTTTAGGGCTTAAGCCGGATCAGGCGACCTTTTAGCCTCGAGCTTATTCAATATGTCCTGATGTTGCTCTCGGGTAAGGTCGTAGTGGCTGTAACACCAAACTGAGACAATCGCGAATCCTGATACAATCGGCCCAAATAATAAGCCGAGACTAAACAATGTCTCTGGCGGCACGTCGGCTGCAGACTTAATCGCGGTGCCGGTTGGCCAGTTAATCAAATCTAGCGCGATGCCGCCGACGAGTGTGCCGAGTCCAGTGGTTGTTTTATTAGCGAATGAAACGGCACCGAAAAAGATGCCTTCCTGTCTCATACCTGTTTCTAATTCATGTTGATCGACCAGATCAGCAACCATCGAGCCGAAGCTGACCAACGCTTGAACGACGGTAAAACCTTGGATGAATCGAAAGACGATTAGCGTCAGTAACAGGGAATCAGAGCCATTTTCGGGGAACAGGTCCAACAAGCGCAAAAGTACCGGTACCACTTGGCAGATCGCCCAAAATGATGTGCCTATCAAAACACCGGCTTTCTTACCCCACATGGCGTGCAAGCGGCGTGTAACAAAGGTGCCAAAAATGACGCCGACGGGGAGTGCGACGACATATTGAAATATTTGTGCCGGTTTAAGCTCCCAGAAATACGTGTTCATGTGAAGATTGAGTGCGGCATCAACGCCAACCATCAGGAATACGACGACAACGCCGAAAAATAACCACTTGAACGAGCGATTGCTGAGCGCTTGAGCAGCTTCACGGATCACGCGGCCGGCGCTGAATTTTTCGGGCACGGCAGGGCCGGGCGGTAAATATGGGATTTGGCGATGCGTCCCGGCGCCAGAAATCCAAATGGTGATCACCATCAGGATGGCAAGTGTCAGGGCGAACGGTGGGTAAGCTGCTTGATTGAGTTGGCCATTTGCAAACTCTTCAGTCGAGACAAAGAACACCAGAAATGCAAGCGCGACAGATGCAAGATTGCCGACAGTGCTGAATCCCTGCCGAAAGCTGACAACGACGGTACGTTCCTCAAAATTGCTTGTCAGTTCAGCACCGAGAGCGATATGGGGTACATGATACAGGGTCATCGCTGCACGGGTGAGTACTGCGAAAACCGAGAGCCAAATAAACAATCCCATCTCTGATAGTGCAGGCGGCACAAACAAGAAGTAAAAACAGATGCCCAACGGGATTGCAGAAGCATACATGAACGGATGTCGCCGTCCCCATTTAGACTTCCAGTTGTCAGAAAGTGAACCGGTAAGCGGGTCGGTGACGGCATCGAATAACAGCGCGATACCTAAAGCGAGACCACATAGGGTACCCGAAACCTCAAGCACTTGATTGTAGTAGAACAATACAAGCAAGCCAAAAGCTGTGTTTTTAAGACCTTCTGCTGCTTGGCCAATGCCGTACGACAGTTTGATATCTAAGGGAAGAATGCCCTCGGCAGTGTTTTGGGGTTTGATATTTGTGCTTCCTGCTTTTTAACTCTCGATGAATACTACGGTATCTTGATTGCGGATGTAAGGCGCTGCAGGCTATTGAGCGGCTAGATTCTATTCGCTCCTTGCTCGATCAAAACTAACTAGAAACATCCTGAAATTGAAGCTGGGTTAGGGTGTAATACACACCACGCAGCGCCATTAATTCCTGATGTGTCCCTAACTCTTTCACCTTGCCATCTTTTAGCACCAGCACGCGATCTGCTGTCTCGATTGTTTGCAGGCGGTGAGCAATCAGAATCGAGGTTCGTCCTTGCATCAGGTGCTCTAATGCCTCCTGAATGAGCTGCTCAGTTTCCGTGTCAATGGATGCGGTTGCTTCATCAAGGATGAGAATTTCTGGGTCAGATGCCAGCACCCGGGCAAATGCTAAAAGCTGTCGTTGTCCCTGTGATAAATTTTGTCCACGCTCGACCAGTTCAGTATCGTATCCGTCTGGCAATGCCTCGATAAACTCATGGGCATTAACACTCTTGGCCGCAGAGATTGCAGCCTCACGCGTGATGCTCCGGTTGCCCAACACGATGTTCTCAAGTATCGAGCCCGAGAAGATGTGAAAGTCTTGCATCACGACGCCTATTCTGCGTCGGACCTCTGTTGAGTGAATGGCATTGAGATCGTGATCATCAAGGAAGATGCGCTCATCGGAGAAGTCGTAAAACCGCCCTAACAACCTTATTAGCGTGCTTTTACCTGAACCGGTTGGGCCGACGATTGCTAGTTTCTCGCCAGGTTTGACGTTAAACGAAACGTCTTTTAACACGGGCTGATCGTCATCGTAGCCAAAGGTGAGGTTTCTGAACTCAAGTTTACCGTTCACGCGGCTAGGCAGCCTGACCGGGTTTTTTGGCTCTCTGATTTGCTCGTGCCAATCCAGTGCTTGGAAAATGCGTTCTGCACTCGCCATCGCCCGAAACAGGATGTTGTACTGCATGCCAAGCACACGAATCGGCCGAATAAACATATCGATAAACTGAGTAAATAAGATAACTGAACCCAGTGTGATGGCATCAGACAAAACGGAGCTACCACCGACCCAGATAATGACTGCCAATGCCAGGTTTACCATGTTGTCCATAAAGGCGCCGTAGCCTGTTTCCAGCTGGATCGCATGTACTTCCTGCTTCGAGTTTTTTTCGTTGACGTCACTGTAAACTTGAAGGTTACGCGCTTCGCGATTACTCAACTGCACCACCTGCATGCCGCTGAGGTTTTCCTGTAGGTTCTGATTCAGCTGCGAAACCGTATTTCTGATTTGTCGGTAAACTTTACGGGTTGCTAGTCGAAAAAAGTAAGTAATAACGCCAAATATTGGAATTGAAAGCAGGAGATATCCGGTAAGTTCGACATCGATCGTTAGCATGAGCGCCAGAGCAAGGAAAAAAGGCACAAACTCGCCGATTAACATGCCAACCCCCATCAGCAATTCAAACAGGGCTTGAACGTCGTTCGTGATACGTGTCATCACACGCCCAACGGCAACCTTGTCATAGAACGAGGAAGGGCGATGTTCCATATGAGCGAACAGGTCTAAGCGCATATCACGCAGTGCAAATAACACCGTTTTAGCAAAAGTGACCCGGTGCAAATGATAGAGACCGTGGCACGTAATGGTCGTCACGCCGTACAAAATACAAACGGTGACGATGCTCTCAAAGCCTGTCAGGTTCATTAACCATTGGTTAAGACTGTTCATCCCAAAATCAGGCATCAGCGCATCAGGGGTACCAAGTATGACGGTGTCGATTGCAACCCGCGCAATAATGACCGGTAGAAAAACAGCCAGCATTGAAGCAAAAATAACAAGAGCGATACTGGTACAAACGAGCAGGGCATGCGGTTTTACCCATGCCAATATGCGTTTGAGATATTGGAAATTCATCGCCTGACCGTGGATGTCAGCGTCAAATATCGAGTGGTCGAGTTTCTTCTGAGGGGCGCTCATTATTTCGCCTCCTCTGACGCTAATTCCTCAAGCATGCCACCCTTGACGCGCTGTGCTTTCTCCAGATCTGCGTAGAAGCCATTGTTTTCCAATAGCGCCTGATGACTGCCCATCTCGACAATTTTGCCCTCGTCGAGCACGATAATTCTGTCAGCGTGTCGTGCCGTTGAGACGCGATGTGATACCAGCAAGGTCGTCAGGTCCTGTCGCACGGACTTCAGCCCTGACAAAATATGTTCTTCTGTTTCAGTATCAACGGCTGAAAAACAGTCGTCGAGAATGAGCAATGGGGTCATCCTTACCAGCCCGCGAGCGAGTGCTGTCCGCTGTTTTTGTCCACCAGATAAGGTGACGCCACGTTCCCCCAGGATCGTTTGCAAACCCTCCGGAAAGTTTTCTATCGTTTCACGCAACGCTGCAGCGTCAGCTGATTCCCAAATGTCACTGACATCCCTGTCTGGTCGATCGTATGCAATGTTGTCACCGAGCGAATCAGCGAATAGGAACGGATCCTGCAGTACCAGGCATACATGATGACGCAGAAAGTCGAGCGGGAACCCACTGATGGGATGCCCGTCGAGTAGAATTTCGCCCCGTACCGGATCAATGAGCCTAACAAAAAGTCGGAGGAGGGTAGATTTACCCGAACCCACTCTGCCGAGAATAGCGATGGTCTCACCGGGTTCTACGTCAAAATTAATGTCTTCAAGTGCGTATTTATTCTTGTCAACATATTGGTAGTAAAGATGACGGACAGAGACTTTTCCTGTCAGTTCAGGAAACTCGCGGTTAGCACTATCGTCGCGCGTGTAGTCGCGGATCTCGGGTTCGTAATCGAGTACCTCGAATACTCTTTGAGTGCCCGATGCGCCTCGCTGCCACTGGGTGACCATCGATCCGGCCTCCCTAACTGGCCAGAGTAACAATGCTAGATAGGAGAAAAAAGCAGCGAAGGTGCCGAGTGTGATTTCTCCTGTTGTCACGAGATGGCTGCCGTAACCAAGGATAATGAGTGTTGCCGACGCAGCCAAAATTGGCATCCAGGCGCTCAACGCAGAGTTGGTAATAAACAGGGTCTGATTATGTTGTGCGAATTCATCGTTCACGATACCGAATCGTCTTACTTCGTCCTGTTCTTGCGCCATTGCTTGCACAGTTCGGATGCCGTTCAGGTTTTCTTGAACGAACGTAGAAAGTCGCGAGAAGCCTTCTTGGACAGTATGTGATTGTTTGTAGATATGCTTTGAATAAATCCAGGCAACGATAGAGATAACCGGTAATGGTATGACCACAATGATTGCAAGTTGCGCAGACAGACTAAACATGAAGCCAAGCCCAACGACGGCGGTGAATACAAGGACGCTGGTTAACCGCGTCGTTCCGGCGAGAAATTGCCGAATGAGGGAGACATCGTTAATCGCCCTTGCCATCAAGTCACCGATGCTGAATTTAGAAAAGAATGCGGGTCCCTGTCGCTGCATGTGACCATACAGCTGATTTCTAATATCAAAGGCCGCGTAAATCCCGATGCGACGAATAAGAATTCGACTGATGATCGTGACAATCATCTGAGCGATGACACAGCCGCAGATAGCAAGTGCTGGATAGACCAATGTGGCCTGTGCGATGGCGATAGATTCTGGCGAAAGCATACCGCCAGTCTCATTCGCGCCCTGTGCCGCCATAATATTGTCGATACCCATCTTCACATAAAGTGGGATTAATGCTTCGAAGATACGCGCACCCAATAGCCCAAATAGGCCAAAAGAAAATGCCCAGATATGCTGCTTAATGTATGGGGTGAGGCGTAATAATACTTTCATAATGGCACTTTCGTGAGAGCACTCTCATTCAATAACGTACATGTTTGCGTGGGCCTGCAGTAAAAATGGTGCAGACGCAATAAAGTTGTTTCAAAAACGCCGCCTGATCTAGACGGGCTGCGAACAAGCAGAGTCTGATTTTTGCAATCGATTCGCGCTTTCAATACAAACTTTAGTTATTATTGTAGAAGTCAGATCGAAACACTGATTTGTATTTTCTCAACCTGACCCTACGCTTTGTAGAGTGATATCTAATCACACGGTAATAGGCATCGAGAAAAATCAGTAACGACTTAATGTGGTTTGCGGTGTTGAAAGCGCGGAAATAATAACCCGTCTAAGCCAGAATCTCCAGTCGTGTCGTTGGCGCATCTATGAACGTGAGCTTTGACTTTGCTGCGTTTCTTTTCAATGAAATATCAACTTGAAGCTGAACTTTAATGGATACACCGCCGGAAGCCACTCCCGCTCGTCAATTTCGCGCTGAGACCGGCTCGCTATTGCATTTGGCATGGCCCTTACTCGCAGCACAACTGGCCCAAATGGGCATGGGCGTCGTCGATACAGTGATGGCCGGCCGAGTTGGCGCGGACGACCTTGCTGGGGTCTCGCTCGGTGGCTCGGTCATGTGGCCGATGATGATGTTGATCACGGGTGTTTTACAAGCAGTAACGCCTTCGGTTTCTCAACTTCGCGGCGCAAATAATTACGACGAGATTGGCGAAGTGATTAGACAAGCACTTTATATGGCCGCCTTGGGTGCGGTATTTATCGTGCTGATCCTTCTCAATATTGCGCCGTTTTATACACTGTTAGAAGTTGATCCCGACGCCGTCAAAATTTCAGTGGCCTATCTCAAGATTACGGCATTGGGTATGCCTGCTCTAATGGGATACTTTGTGCTCCGGTTTCTGTGTGAGGGCATGGGTTACACGCGTCCCGCGATGGTGATAGCCGTATCCGCATTGTTGCTAAAAATTCCCCTCAACCTTGTGTTTATCCATGGTTATCTGGGCGCGCCTGCAATGGGTGGCGTTGGTTGCGGCGTCGCTACCGTAATGGTGATGTGGTTTGAGTTTTTTGTTATTTGCATCATTGCCTGCGGCAAGCGTTTTGATATTGTTGGTTGGCAAAAGACGTGGTCAGCACCTGAACTCTCCCGAATCCTGGCCTTGGTGAAAATTGGCGCACCTATTGGCGCGACCATGTTTTTCGAGATGGGAATGTTCTCTTTTATTACAATTCTACTTGGCCGTTTTGGCTCTGAGGTCATTGCCGCGCACACCATCGCGATGAATCTCGGTGGCCTCACTTTTATGTTTCCCCTGGCACTGGGTATGGCAGCAACCATTCGTGTTGGCTTCCACGTAGGGTCTGGAGATCTGGCTGCGGCCCGACTGACAAGCAAAGTCGCTATTGCTGTGACCGTTGCAGCCGCTGCGTTTTTGGCGGTATTTGTGGTCAGCTTTCGCGCTCAGGTTGCCGGTCTTTACTCCAGCGAAGCGCAGGTGTTGGTGCTGGCTACGTCACTGATGGCTTTCGTAGCGGTTTATCAGCTTTTTGATAATATTCAGGCGACCGTTCTAGGTGCCTTACGGGGTTATAAGGATACTCAGGTGCCGATGATAATCACCTTAGTAGGATATTGGCTGGTCGGAATACCCGTTGGCTGCGTACTCGGTTTTGGATGGATTGGTGAACCTATGGGTGTTTACGGTTTTTGGGTGGCGATGGTGGTTTCTCTCGCCGTGGTCGCCATTGGGGTTTGCTGCCGACTGGTCTGGTTAAGCAAAAACCCAAGCCGGATTCATCGATTATCTGCCTGATCACTGTTCCTTAGCGCTTGTGATTTTGGCCCCAGTCGTAGATCAGGTTTGCAACACAAGCCGTGACTTTTTTTGCCGTGGGTATATGCAGAAACTCATTTGGTCCGTGAGCATTTGAATGTGGGCCAAGGACGCCAGTCACAACAAATTGTGCTTGTGGCAGTTTGTTCGCTAAAAACTCCATAAAGGGAATGCTACCACCACACCCCATGGCAATTGCGGGGGCATCAAAATAAGCTTGTGATGCTGACTGGAGTGATTGTTCCAGCATGGGTATGGTCTCGGGTGCATGCCAGCCTGGATTAGGGGTTTCGAGCTCGAAGCTAACGGCTGTTTTGTAGGGGGAATCCTCCGTGAGCAACTTGGTGAGTTCAGTTTTAGCTTGCTCTGCGTCAGTAGTCGGAGGTAAACGCAACGCGATTTTCGCGGTCGTGTGTGGTCGCAAAACGTTACCCGCGTTGGCGAGGTCAGGTATGCCGTCTATTCCCGTCACTTCCATCGATGCCAGCCAAGTATTGTTGAGAATCAGTTCGGTTGGGTCATCCGAAATAGGACCGCTGTCACCGGCATAGGTATACATCGTTTTTAGCTCGTCACCGAGTACTTCTCCTGCTTTTTCAGCTTCTTTACGACGGGAATCGGGGATCTGTTCGTTCAAGAACGAAGGTAGAATTTCTCCAGTGTTTTCGTCTTCCACTCTGGATATGAGTTGTCTGAGTAGCCGAAAACTTGAACCGACGATACCACCGGCAGCACCTGAATGGGCGCCTTGCTCAAGTACTTGAACCTTGAGTTCGCCAATCAACATGCCCCGAAGGGAGGTGGTAATCCACAGTTGATCGTAGTTACCGCAGGTAGAATCGAGCGCAATGACGAGGCTCGGTATGCCGATATCCTCCGCAAGTTGTTCCATGTAAACAGGTAAGTCCGGGCTGCCACTTTCCTCGGAAGCCTCTATAAGAATGACTACTCGCGGCATTTCTGCGTCTTGTGCAATCAGACTTTTCAGGACAGAAATAGCCGAGTAAATTGCGTACCCATCATCTGCGCCGCCGCGACCATAAAGCTTGTCCGTTTTTCGCACCGGCGACCAGGGAGCGAGATCTTCATACCAGCCGGAAAATTCCGGTTGTTTATCAATATGTCCGTAAATCAGGACGGTCTCGTCGATATCTCCTGGGTATTCCAGCAGCAGGGTCGGCGTTCTGCCGGGTAGCTCATGTACTGTCAGCGTAAGGCCTGGTACTTGTTGCGATTCGACCCAGCGAGTGACGTGGGCGATAGCATCATCCATATAGCCGTTGGATTTCCAGTCCGGATCGAACATCGGAGACTTGTTTGGTATGCGAATGTATTCAGAGAGGCTCTCGATGATTTGTTCTTCCCAGAACTTCTCAGTTGAACGCCAGATTTCATCGTTGTTAATGCTCAAGACTTTTCCTTTCCATCGGGTATTGAATTGGTTGGGTTGGCAGGTGTTTGTCCCGACTCATCGTTAAATTCTCCGTTGATAATGGTGGTGCTCTGGTGGAAAGCACTATCTGTTTTGCTTTGAAACGAGCCTTCGAAGGAACCACCGCTGGCGTGAAACATTGACGCGCCATTTTTCATGGTGAACACCCTGTTAATCAACCATCTAGCGAACGGTCGCCTCAGCACAGGTATCAGGCAGACAAAACCAAAACCATCAGTTACGAAGCCGGGCGTCAATAGCAGCGCGCCACCAACGATCAGCATGATGCCCTCAAGTAATTCGGTTTCAGGCAATTGGCCCGCTGCCATTTTTTCCTGAACTCTTCTCAGGGTCGCCAGCCCTTCGAGCTTCAGCAGCCAAATGCCAACGGTCGCTGTAAGCACGACCATCGCAATGGTCGGGATAGCACCAATTAGCCCACCGACCTTGATAAGAATAACCATTTCAAGGATGGGCACTGCAATAAACATCAAAAATAATAAACGCATTTCGCTATGTTACCAGCCACCGTCGCCAAAATCTTACCCGGTCATGTTTCTGTGATAGATTTATACAGATAGTGGACGCATATTTTGCGACGGAAATCTTTGATGGAACTGAAAACGGTAAAGTACGAGGTCAGCGAAAAAATCGCGACAATCACGCTAGCACGGCCTGACAGAATGAATGCATGGACAGGCAGAATGCACACGGAATATCGCTGGGCGTTATTGCAGGCGGATCATGACCCTGAGGTCAGAGCAATCATTTTGACAGGTGAAGGTCGCGGTTTCTGCGTCGGTGCTGACAGTCAGGCGCTTGAAGGGCATGTTGCCAGAGGTGGATATGATCCGGGCACACCTGAGGAGATGCCCGAGCCCGGTTTTGGGGTTCGGCCCGAGTTCGATGCAAATTTTGCTTATCACTTTGGCTTATCGAAACCTATTGTGGTCGCTATTAATGGTGCTATTGCTGGTGTAGGACTGGTTTTGGCATGCTACTGTGACATCCGTTTTGCCGCACCCAGCGTTAAAATGACGACCGCACACGGTAAACTGAATCTTCCCGCTGAGTACGGACTTTCTTGGCTGTTGCCTCGACAAATAGGGTTAGCCAGAGCAAACGATTTGCTACTGACCAGTCGAGTATTCCTGAGTGAAGAGGCAGAGCAACTTGGATTGATTAACCGAGTGATCGAAGCCAAATCACTGATGCACGAAACCCGTGCCTATGTGAAGTCGATGATTAACACTGTCTCACCCGGTTCGTTAAAAGCGAGTCGACAACAAATCTATGCTGACCAGCACCGGGGCGTTGATCAAGCAGTGTTGGAAAGCGAGACGTTGTTACAGGCAATGATGAAACAAAATGATTACCAGGAAGGCGTGGCAGCCTTCCTCGAGAAACGGAAACCAGATTGGACGGCTTCGTGAAGCTATTTGAGCGACGATGAATGGGAGAAAGGCATGAGTAGTGCTGCTGTACCAGAAAGTGCCGTGGAAGCGGCACCTTATTATTTACCTGTGGGCGATGAGGTCGAGATCTTTCTTTCCGCTTATCAACAACGTCTACCGGTGTTGTTGAAGGGGCCAACTGGCTGCGGTAAGACGCGCTTCGTTGAGTATATGACTTGGCGTCTCTTTCGAGGGGAAGGTTCGTCAGCTGAAAGGCGCGCGGTGACGACACCGTTACAAACCGTTGCCTGCCATGAAGACTTAAGTGCTACCGATTTAGTGGGCCGATTTTTGCTCCAAGGCGAGGAAACTGTCTGGCAAGACGGACCCTTGTCGCGCTCGGTCAAAGAGGGGGCAATTTGCTACCTTGATGAGATTGTTGAAGCGAGAAAAGACTCCACAGTGCTTATTCACTCGCTGACGGATCACCGGCGAATTTTGCCGGTGGAAAAGCAGGGACTGATTCTTGAGGCGCATGACGGTTTCCTTTTGGTGATCTCCTATAACCCGGGTTATCAGAATGTACTTAAAGACCTGAAGCCCAGCACGCGACAAAGATTTATTGCGATTGACTTTGACTATCCTAGTGAGGAGAAAGAAGCGGAAGTGATAGCGCATGAAAGCGGTGTTGATGCAGGTGTTGCAAGATCACTCGCAATACTAGGTTCAAAAATCAGGAACCTGAAACACCATGGGTTCGACGAAGGCGTCAGCACCCGATTGCTGGTTTACGCGGCGCAACTTATTGTCAGTGGTGTGGGTGCCGTCAGGTCGTGTGATGTGGCTATCTCTCGCGCTGTATCTGATGACCCTGAAGTTTCACACGCCATTAGTGAGTTGGTTTCCACACTGTTCACCGACGAGTAGCCGGGAGACATGACGGTGACAGAAGTCGCTTCAGTGCATGAATCTCTGAAGAAGTTAAATCAGCATACGGCTGTCAGGTTTGATAAAACGGCAGCGACTCTGATTGGAACGCTTGACGACCGGGATCTGTCTGCCTGGTGCGAGTTAGTGCTAAAAATTTCGCAGTCAGGCTGGCATAGCTGGGAAGTACTGAATTACTACCTTGAGGCGGTACCGGTGTTAATGCATGAAGGTGGCGTGAGCTCATTGTTGCATCGCGGAGCATTTGGTTATGCCTTGCTCGGTAGTTCTACCGAGCCAGCTAGTCGATATTTTGATGGCATTGCACACCTCAATCATGAAGCGACATTTGACAAGCTCGATCTGATTGAAGAAACAGGGACCAAGCTCAAAGCATACTTTCCGCCGGCATCGGGTTTACTCGCTAGTTACTATCAAACCAGTTTTGAACTCTTGGCGCGAGACGGCAGCGCCAACTTTAGCGAATGGTTAGCGTTAACGGACATTCTGCTGGTAAGCGAGCGTCAGAATTTGACAAAGCTGTACAGTGTTGTGCGAGATCTTGATAGCGCGCCGGCCTGGGATTCTCTCATCGGTCTAGCAAGTTCGTCAGTTGCAGATTTGCTGGCTTATCTTGAATGTCACCAACGTTTCTGTGAATTGCAATTAGGTGCGCAGCATCAACTCGATATCCAGCAACTGCTAATACAGTTTGCCAAGCGTGAGCACACCGCCGTGCTTTGGCTAGAACAACTTAACGTGTGTTTGCCTCAGTTGAATGCCGAGCAACTAGACACATTAATTTGGATGACTAAAGCCGCTTCGAGAATTGATTTGGCGTTAGCCCTAATCGAAGCCGTCCATCAATTGCCATTAGCAAACAGGCGTGCGCTGAAACCTTGGCTTGCTGAAGGCGTCAGCCTCTATGCGAGAAATGCTGCGGCGGGTCGTGCTTGGGTGGCGCTGGAGTCTGCGCGTTCGAATGAAACTCTGGAAAAGCTTGCGGGCACAGCACTACTGGAGGATTACCAGCGTGTTCTGCAACTGTTTGTCGAATCTTTTATAGGTCGGCGACTAATTGTTCAGGCGCAGGAAACGGGGCTCACCCATCCTTTCTCAGATGGATTAGTGCTTAAATTGCCAGAAAATATCACTGATTTTGAAACGCAACCTGAAAATTTTCAGGTATACAAGATGATGTTGCTTCACCAGTTAGGCCATTTTGAATTCGGTATATTTGCACCGTCGGCAAACCCCGTTGACAACGATGAAGATCAATCTTCAAAGAAGTCTGTTTCCTTCGCTGAGGTGAGGAAGTCGTTAAGTGCTTACAAAAACTATTGGCTTGCTGAGCAGATTTTTATGGTTGTCGAACATGGTCGAATCGATTGGCAACTCGCACATCGATACGCTGGCACCCGAAAAATGCTCTCGAAGCTAAAGACAAGAGAACTCATTAAACGTGATGCTGAGTCTGAGGCAGGTGAGTCGGACGCGCTGGTCGCTTTGTCAAAAGACCACGCTGCGATCGCCGCTTTACTCGAATCGCTGACCAGAATGACGTTGGATCAGGCAACGGTAGCGGAACTAACGACTGAGATTGACTTGGATCTTCGCGTGGCGCTGACGGCAGTGCAAACACAAAACGCGGATGTGGCAATGACGCTAGGTTGCACGGCAAAGATCTATCAGTTGATCACTAGTGCGCACTCTGGCTGTGACCGATTTGGGTTCAGGACGCGCATGCCCAATGTCGTTGGTTATCGTGGTGCAATAGAGCCTGAGCAAGTCATGATTAATCTGCAACTTGCCGAGCTTGATGATGAAGACCTCGAAATACTCGCTGACGAGATGGAAGATGGCGAGGAGGGTTTGAGCATCATCAGCATGCTGGCTGATGATGACCTAGATGTTGATAAGCTTAAACAGGGGGAGTTGGATCAGCCTGGTACGTTGCTTACCGATTTGGATGAACGAGAGATCGAGTTGAGCGAAGAAAATAAGTCGACCGAAGAAAAGGTTGCAGAAGGACTTAAAGCCGCGCTAGAGGGAAGGTTGCGGCCACCTCATCAATACGAGTTCCAGTACGATGAATGGGATTTTGTGATCGGTGACTATCGAAAGAACTGGTGCACTTTGCATGAATTTCGGGTGATGGATGAAGATCCAAGTTACGTGGATGACGCACTTAGCGAACAAAGTGCTACGGCGGCCGGGGTTCGACGACAACTCAATAAATTACGCCCGGAAATGCTGACAAAAGTGAAGGGTGTCGACGATGGTGAAGAGCTGGACATTGAACGCACGATTGAGCACATCGTTGATAAACGCGCAGGCGTTGTCACAGAGGATCGAATATACGTCGAGAAGCAGCGAAAACAGCGAGATGTAGCGGCGCTTTTTTTGCTGGATATGAGTGCTTCAACTGACGATGCAATTACGCCGGCAATGTCAGGTGTCGATCATGCGCAAGCAGCGGGCACGGCAAATTCAGGCAAGGCTGCGGGGTTCGATGATAACGATTTTCTACACGATGGTTATATGGGAGATTCGCCTTATCTAAACGATGGTCCCGCTCGCAAGATTATTGACGTTGAAAAAGAAGCGGCGATTCTGATGGCAGATGCATTAAAAAATCTCGGAGATCAGTATGCGATTTGCGGATTCTCGGGTTACGGCCGAGACAACGTTGATTTTTATGTTTGCAAGGACTTTGAAGAGCCCTACAGTCTACAAGCGAAAGGAAAACTCGGCGGCATTAAAGCCTGTCGTAGCACAAGAATGGGACCCGCGATCAGACACGCGACTAAAATGTTGGTAGACACTGGCTGCAAAACAAAAGCACTCATCATTATTAGCGATGGATATCCCCAAGATTTTGATTATGGCAAAGACCGCAGTAGTCGGGATTATGGCATTAAAGATACCACTCGAGCATTGGTCGAGGCCCGGCAAAAAGATGTCCAAGGTTTTTGTCTGACAGTCGATCAATCAGGGCACGATTACCTGAGGGAAATGTGTCCCGATAAACAATACATGGTGATTCAGGATGTCGCGCAATTGCCTGGTGAACTCTCAAAAATTTATAGGATGATTACAGGTTAATGATAACGCCTTTTCACTTAGCAATTCCCGTGAATGACATCCACGCCGCTCGCGCATTTTATGGCGGTTTGCTAGGTTGTGCTGAAGGCCGCAGCAGCGATCAATGGATCGACTTCAATCTGTTTGGTCATCAACTCGTATGTCATCAAGTTCCATCAGTGGCGCGCCAAGAAGCTCCGACCAACCCGGTTGATGGTCACGATGTGCCGGTGCCACATTTTGGTGTAGTTCTAAATATGGAAACCTGGCGTGCATTAGCTGAAAAACTCAAAGCAGCTGATATTCAGTTTGTGATTGAGCCCTACATTCGATTTGAGGGTGCACCAGGAGAACAGGCGACGATGTTTTTTCGCGATCCAAGTGGCAATGCTCTGGAATTTAAAGCGTTCCGCGATATCGAAAAGGAACTATTCCGAACCGACTAGGCCGATGTTCAGCAACACGGCCATTAACAGTCGATAGGGTCAGAGGGCGCTGGCTTGGTCCAGCACGATCTAGATCACTATTTTTGACCATTTACCTTTGCGCCAGATCATTGCAAATATGATCGAATTCCCCGCTCTGTATCCGAACTGGTGTAGTGACCAGATACCTAGCAAGCCAAAACCCAGATACGGTCCAAATAGAAATGCCCCAGGCACTAACACGCACCACTGCGTGACCAGATTGATCCAGGTGACACGTTTTACATCGCCAGCACCATTCAGAAATGTCGCCATCATGTACCCAATACCGTTAAATGCGATCATGATGCCGAGAATTCGTGTGGGCGTTACAGCAAGTGCTCGCGTCTCCGGGTCGTGAATCCAGATTGAGAGAATAGCCTCTGGAAACAGCCAGAACGGCATACCCAATATGAACATACCAACCACGCCTAGCTTGATTACATCCCACGCCCAACGCGCAGCTTCGACGGGATTTCGTTCCCCTAAAGCGTTGCCTACCAGCGTCACCCCGGCAGTGCCAAGCCCCCAAGCAGGCAAACCTACCAGTCCAATAAAATTCACGAGCACGCTATAACAAGCGAGCTCGCGGGTGCCGACCATACCGACAATACTGTAGGTTGCCGTGAGTGCCGCGGTGTCAAAAACCTGTTGCAGACCTGCTGGAATGGCTAGGCGTAATATTGCCCGAATCTCCGCAATGGTAGGCCGACTGGCGAGGAACCCGTAGGGTCTGCCAAATTTCAGTCCAAGCCTAAGGAACAGCAAGCTGCCAACAACCGAAGAAAGTGCCGTCGCAAGGCCGGCACCCTCAGCGCCGAGTGCAGGTGCGCCGAATTTGCCGAAGATGAGCATATAGTTGAATAGAATGTTTGAAAGGTGCATCAGAATCAGCGAAGGGATGTAGACACGGGAGCGACCAAGACCGTTCCAGAAACCGGTATTTGCGGCGATAAATCCGACGAAGACTGCTTGCAGGATCAGCCAACGGATATAGTCAACGCCGAGGGCAACGACCTCTGGATCTGAGTTGATCAGCGGAAATAATGCAGGTATCGCTGCATACAGTATGCCCGAGCAGATCGGCGCAACAATGGCGACGGTAATGATGGCGCCTTGAAGCGGCACCCCACATTCAGCATCTCTTTTTTCACCGCGGCGCCTCGAAACGGTTGCCTGCACAGCAATAGAAAACCCGTAAACCATACCAAGGTAAATGAACGCAGCGAAAGACGACAAACCTACAGCGCCAAGCGCGGCATCACCCAGCGTGCCTACCATCGCGGTATCAATGAGTCCGAGTAGGACGTTAGAGATCATACCGCCAACGATGGGTAAACCAATGACTAGGATTTCTTTTGTTCTGCTGAGGCTGACTAGCACGGGCGTTTGTCTGTTCATTTTGGCTGGCGGATAGTAACAGAGACGTAGGAGCCGACCTATCAAGATGTTGTTGATTGTGAGACATTTATCAATGTTAGACTGTGCTATTTTTTGGAGCGTCAATGGGCGAGTGTCAGGAACATTATCTGGATGTCAGAGGGGTTAAGCTCTGCTGGTTTGAATGGGGTGAAAAGCGCGAGGGTGAAGATTCTATCTTGCTCGTTCATGCAACCGGCTTTCATGCCCGGTGCTGGGACAAAATCGTAGCAGGGCTGGGTGATCGACACATTATCGCGATCGATCAGCGTGGCCATGGCAGAAGCGACAAAACACCTTTTGAAAAGTGGGATGAGTTCGGTACTGATCTGGCTGGATTTGTCACGCAGCTAGGTTTATCCAATCTTGTTGGTGTTGGGCATTCAATGGGCGGTTTTGCGCTGGCATTAGCGGCGAGCCAACTTAAAGGGGCTTTTAGTCAACTCATACTGTTTGATCCCGTGGTAATGGACCCAGCGATGTACGCAGAAGATGTTGCTGGCAATACGGGCATGCGGGTTGATTCGATAGGGCATCCTGTTGCTCGCCGTCGTAACAGCTTTTCGGGACCTGAAGAAATGTTTGACGCGCTAAGACCTAAAGGGGGTTATGGCCTCTGGCAGGAATCCGTCATGCGAGATTACTGTCAATACGGTTTGTTACCGGCCGAAGATGAAGTGGGTTATCGACTAGCGTGCCCACCAGCGTTTGAGGCAAGTGTTTATATGGGGAGCTCTGGGACGAATATTTATGATGCGATCGGTGAGGTGCAGGTGCCGGTTTATGTCGTCAGGGCGAAGGGACGTAAACCAGATCAGGTTGAGATTGATTTCAGTTTGTCACCAACGTGGGAACACCTTGCGAGCCGGTTTCCACAGGGACACGATCACTATCGTCCGGACTTGTCTCACTACATTCCGATGCAAGACCCCGAGTTTGCTGCACGCTATATTTTGACTCAAAGCGATTAGCACGGGCGTAGCGCAGGGCCTTGCAGCTTCGTGCTTGATTCTTTTGCCGCATCTGGAACGCCGAAATTGTAAGATTAAAGACTGACGAAACGACCTAAAATTCACCCATTTCTGAACGAGAACACACGAATGAGACCTTTGCTGGCAGTAACCATGGGCGACCCGGCGGGCATTGGTCCCGAAGTTTGTGTTAAGGCATTTTCTCAAGCTGGGGTGCACGACAGCGTCAGACCTTTTGTGATTGGCAATCGATCTAGTCTCGAACAGGCACTGGCTGAAACCGGTGTCAAATGCGACATCAGGAAAATTCATTCGCCTGAAATGGTTGAGCCCGCAGCGGGCATTATTGACGTGCTTGAACCTACGGAATTCAATTGTGGCTCAATTGATATCGGTAAAGTATCAGCGGCTTGTGGGCGCGAGGCGGTGAAGTATTTCGAACATGCCATTGAACTGGCGCAAGATGGCCAAATTCAGGGTGTGGTGACCTGTCCGATCAACAAGGAAGCTGTGCATGCGGCGGGCTATCTTGGCGACATCGGGCATCAGGAGATTCTCGCCCGCATGACGGGTTCGACGTTGACAGCGACCATGCTCATGACGCCGGGTTTGAAAGTTGCCCATCTATCGACGCATAAATCACTCGGCGACGCTGTCACCTACGTTAGGCGACCGGTACTTATTGAAAAACTGAAGCTCACCGCAGACTGTCTCTCGCAGTGGAGTGGCAAAAAACCAAAAATTGCTGTTGCGGCACTTAATCCCCATGGTGGTGAAGGCGGGATGCTTGGGCGTGAGGAAATCGAGGAAATTACGCCAGCCGTCAATGACTTACGGCAGATGGGTTATGACGTCGTCGGCCCGCACCCAGCGGATTCGGTGTTTTATCGCGCGATTGCCGGTGAGTTCGATGCTGTCATGGCGCTCTACCACGACCAAGGCCACATCGCGATCAAAGTTCATAATTTTGAAGACAGCATTACCGCAACGATGGGCATTCCGTTTATCAGAACATCCGTTGATCACGGTACCGCCTTCGATATCGCAGGTAAAAACCTGGCCGACGCGAGCGGTTTAGCTCAGGCATTGGAAGCGGCAGTGCAGATGATTGATGGCACCATGCAGCTTTCCAGACGCTAGGTTAAAACACTAAAAATTAGTAGCCTCAGCTGGACTTATATAGGGTCCTAAGCCCTAATGATTAGGCCGCTCCGGGTATTTATCTTTGGTAGGTAACTTTGATAGGGTTAGCGGATGGTAAAAACCCTTACAGGTTAGCGGGAATTACAATGGCAGCAGGGAATTTCAGAACTGAAACCCGAGAATGGCTTGAAGCCAATTGTCCGGAAAGCATGCGTAGCAGCGCGCCCGAGGACCAGATCATTGGTGGTGGCAAAAAACAACATTACGCAAATCCTGACGCTAAACTCTGGCTTGACAGGATGGCGTCACGTGGCTGGACGGCGCCCACTTGGCCAACGCAGTACGGCGGTGGTGGTCTGTCAAAAGAAGAATTTTTGATTCTTCAAGATGAAATGATCAAAATCAACGCTCGCGCGCCCATATCTGGCATGGCTTTTTCGATGATAGGGCCAACGTTGCTTGATTACGGTACAGAAGCCCAGAAAGCAGAACATTTACCAAAAATTGTTAGCGGCGAGATTCGCTGGTGTCAGGGATACAGCGAACCTGGTGCGGGTTCTGATCTTGCCAGTTTGCAAACTAAGTGCGTTGATGAAGGCGATCACTTTGTTGTGAATGGGCAAAAAATTTGGACCAGCGGGGCAAATTACGCCGACTGGATATTCACGTTGGTGAGAACCGATCCACAAGCGCCAAAACATGAGGGTATCAGTTTCGTCCTGATTGACATGGACCAGCCAGCAGTGTCGGTTAAGCCAATCCTGCTGATCAGTGGAAATTCTCCTTTTTGCGAAACATTTTTCGATGACGCGAGAGTAGAGAAGCACAATCTTATTGGCCAGCTGAACCGTGGCTGGGCAGTTGGAAAAAGACTATTGCAGCATGAGCGCAGCTCAATCTCAGGGTTAAATAATGGCGGTGCCCGCGGTCGTTACGACGATTTGCGCAGTCTTTCTGAGCTCGCATTTGACTACATTGGCAGCCTAGACGGTAAAATAGCCGATCAGGATTTGCGATCAGAAATCTCAGCGAATATGATGAACCAGCGCGCGTTTGGGCTTACGCAAAAACGTGCGATGCAAGAGAATGATTCCGGTGGCACACCGACATTCGCTACTTCCATGTTTAAATACTTCGGAACGGAAGTAAGTCAGAAGCGATTAGAGTTACAATTGGAAATAGCTGGCACGCAATCCCTCGGCTGGGAAGGCGAAAGCTTCAACCGTGAAGAGACGACGATGACACGCACTTGGCTTCGATCCAAAGCCGGGTCTATTGCGGGCGGCACTTCAGAGGTTCAACTGAATATCATAGCCAAGCGGGTGCTTGGTTTGCCGGACTAACATCCGCAGACATACACACGAAAAAATAGTAATAATTAAAAGTTAACAGTACATCGACTAGCAGGAGTAAGACCCACATGCCATTGGTATTGAACGAAGAACAAAATATGTTGAAAGACGCAGCGAAAGATTTCTGCTCAAACAGCACGCCCATCACCCAGCTGCGAAAGCTGCGTGATGACAAAGATGAAAATGGCTTTGACAAGGCGACCTGGCAACAGATGGTTGAACTGGGTTGGGCCGGCATTACTATTCCCGAGGAATTCGGTGGCTTAGGTTTCGGATTTATGGGTATGGGCGTTGTGCTTGAGGAGTGTGGTCGAACGTTGACGGCTTCACCGCTTTACTCAACAGCAGTATTGGGTGCTAGCGCGATCATTCATGGCGGTAGTGACGAGCAGAAAGGCGGTTTGCTACCACAAGTCGCTGGCGGCGAAATGTTGCTCGCATTGGCTGTGGAAGAGACGCCACACCATAATCCGTACCGCGCAGAGACAAAAGCTGAAAAAACGGGTGACGGTTACAGCGTGACAGGCGACAAGAAGTTTGTGCTAGATGGTCACGTCGCCGACAAGCTTGTCGTTGTGGCGAGAACCTCAGGTAATAGCGGCGATCGCGAAGGTATCACGCTCATTTTGGTAGACGGTTCTGCTGACGGCGTCAGTGCAACACGTACGATTATGGCTGATAGCCGCAATGCTGCTAATATTTCGTTTAACGGCGCTGCTGGAGAGATCATAGGCGAAGAAGGAAAAGGCGCTGATATCCTTGATAAGGTGCTTGATACTGGTCGTATCTTGCTTTCCGCCGAGATGTTGGGTGGCATACAAGAATGTTTTGAGCGGACCATAGAATATCTCAAAACAAGAGAGCAGTTTGGTGTGCCAATCGGCTCGTTTCAGGCGCTAAAGCACCGTGCGGCTGAAATGTTCTGTGAAATCGAACTGTCAAAGTCGGTTGTATTAGAAGCTTTATCGGCGCTTGATGCGGACTCTGAGGAAGTTGCCGAGTTGGCGAGTCTTGCCAAGGCGCGTTTGAATGACACCTATAATTTGGTCAGCAGTGAAGGCGTTCAAATGCACGGTGGTATCGGTATGACAGACGAATACGAGATCGGCTTCTTTATGAAAAGATCAAGGATTTGCGAGCACACGTTCGGCAACAGTGCTTTTCATCGAGATCGATACGGCGTTTTGCAGGGTTACTAAGCGAGACCTGCAATCGCTCAGAGGTACATTGGAATGATAAAGAGCCCCGCAATAGCGGGGCTTTTTTATGGTGATCGAGCGCATGGTGGTGAGGCCATTGCCGGAGTAGCAATCCCTTTCAACGCGGAAGATGAGTGCTAGAAATAGTAGCTGATACTTACGAATAGGTTGTCGGGATTTGAACCGTACTCTGAATTGAGTAATGGCATTCCCGTGGTCGTAAGACTGAGTTCTTTGCCGCTGAAATGGTAATAGCCAAATCCGATGTAGAGGTCTTCTGTGACGTTGTAGCTCAGAGATGCAGACAGATAAGTAGAATTATCGTCGAGATTGAACACGCCCTGCAGGCCGGCAGTCACCAGAGGCGATAGCTGCATTGAGATTGCTGGAATAATATAGTGTTCACTTAACAGAAAAACGCCGCCTTGCGTGTAGGGTAGTTGACTCGTCTGCGTTAGGTAGCTTGCGACATCGTCGGTGCCAGCACCGTTATAGTGATACTCGACCGTTGCGAGCGTCGATTCAGTGAAGGCATAATCCAGTCCGAGTGATATTCGCCAGTAATCCTGAATGCCAGTGACACGCGCGGCCTCAGCCCATGCGCCAAAATCCCAAAGCGCTGTTTGTACGCCGAAACCAATCAGGTTTTGGTCTGCGAACCGGATGAAGGTTGCGTGCACATCGCTACCACTCAGGTTTGTCTTAATTTGGCCAAAAGCTGCGGACGAACTTGCTTTGCCATCTGGACCGAGTATCAGGCCAAAATCAATTTCACCGAGTTGGCCAAAGGGCCTCTGAAACCTGACCGCATCGATGCCGGTTCGGTATTCCGTATTATAGGTTCTGACATCAAAGGGTAGGAACACATCGGTGGGATTAATGAACCTAGCAGCGCCGAATGATATTGCTTGCCGTCCTATTGTCAGATCGCCAGCAGCAAAATTTAGTTGTAGATTGAATCTATCCAGATTCTGTTGAATACGTCTTTTTGAGGACTCGGCCCCAACGGTAGATCTTAAGTCGGTGAGTCGATAGGCGTCACTTGAAGCGGAGAGGGTGTTGTTATTTACGGCAGATGAGACGGATGAAATAATCGGGCTTACTTCGTAGTGCAGTTGCCAGACGGAATCAACACCTGCCGTCTGACCAAATCCTTCGAGCGTCAGCCGAAGGCTATTTTGACTCTGTAACGCGGCGTCTGTTTGCAGCAAAGGCACATCGATCCGCTCCTGCCAAATGTTATAGCTTTTTGCATACCCCGAAAAATTAATCTCTGCCGCATAAAGCTGAAAAGAGATTAAACATGGTGATAGAAGGCTGGCTAATAATAGCGTCGAGCGCTTTAAACGGGAAAAACTGTGATGTCTGTCGAGCTGCATCGCCATTATTTACTTGAGTTCTTCTCGATCGACCTTGCCGTCCAGAATGTGCACAAGCCTGCGTGCTCGATCCATAATTTTGTTGTCGTGGGTAGAAAAGACAAACGTCATACCGCGATCTTCATTCAGTGTTTTCATTACCTCAAGTAGGGCAATGCCGGTCTTTGAATCGAGATTTGCGGTGGGTTCGTCGGCAAGAATAATATCGGGATGTGACGCCATCGCTCTGGCAATGGCAACGCGCTGTTGTTGACCACCAGAGAGATGCGAGGGACGTCTGTCACCCAAACCCTCGAGTCCGACAAGATGTAACATCTCTTTCACGCGCTTTTTCCGCGTTGCCGTATCAATGCCTTGCAGCAGCATGATGTACTCGATGTTTTCCTCCGCAGAGAGCACGGGAATGAGATTGTAAGACTGAAAAATGAAACCGATATGATCTCTGCGAAAATCTGACAGCGCTGAACCCGACATTTGCGCAATGTCCGTACCTGACAGTTCAACTGCGCCGCTGCTTGGGTTATCTAGCCCGCCAATTAAGTTAAGCAGAGTAGACTTGCCGCTGCCGGAAGGACCAATAATAGCGGTGAACTCACCAGCATCAATATTCAAAGAGACACCATCCACTGCCTTGATGATGTTTTCTCCATCCTGAAAGTGACGGCTGAGATTTTTAGTTGTAATGACCGATGACATATAGATTCCTACAGGCTCTTCTGCAACGCTTCCGAGGGAACAATTT
>ERZ1048872.168-NODE-168-length-79712-cov-9.673575_pt1 | contig 79712 bp, 65 predicted proteins | sample MGYA00383100_ERZ1048872 | MGnify/ENA primary metagenome ERZ1048872 (study PRJEB29581, sample SAMEA5548370) | metagenome | biome: marine; feature: coastal; material: water | depth 50 m | study: Short-term variability in the microbial, nano- and picoplankton...
CGGCATGCGGCTGCGCAGCGGTGGAATTTGGAACGCCCAGCGCTTGCCGTTTTAGCAAGCTTACTGCTTCGAGGTCCTCAAACCGTTGGTGAACTCCGAACCCACACGTCTCGCATGGTCACTTTTGAGTCCATGGGGCAAGTTGCTGAGGCGCTGACGGTGTTGATGGAGCAGGAGAATCCTCTTGTTGCGGGCTTGGCACGCAGGCCTGGACAAAAAGGAGAGCGATTTGGACATCTTCTCAGTGGTGAACTGCCCGAAGAAGACACTGCCTCGCCCATCGATTCAGATGCACATGGCGGTAGTAGCACCGAGTTGGAAGATATTCGAGAACGTCTAACGCGTCTGGAAACTGAATTTGAAGCCTTCAAAAGGCAATTTGAATAACATTAACACAATGAAAGGAGCCATTCACGCCCCAAGAGGTACCGTTCTATCCTGTAAAGGATGGCACCAAGAAGCAGCCATGCGTATGCTAATGAACAATCTGGATCCAGCTGTGGCTGAGCGTCCGGAAGACCTCATTGTGTATGGGGGTGGTGGAAAAGCGGCCCGAGACTGGGCCAGTTATCACCGAATTATTAAGACGCTTCAACGCCTCGAAAACGATGAGACCCTCATTGTTCAGTCCGGAAAACCCGTTGGTGTTTTTCGGACCCATGAAGAAGCGCCGCGCGTTTTAATTGCCAATGCCCATTTGGTACCGCGATGGGGTAATATTGACGAGTTTAGGCGTCTGGATGCGTTGGGGCTGACCATGTATGGACAGATGACGGCTGGCTCGTGGATTTACATTGGGACTCAAGGCATTCTACAGGGTACCTACGAGACCTTTGCGGAATGTGCGAATCAACATTTTGGTGGGACGTTGGAAGGTCGGTTCGTCGTAACGGCTGGCCTCGGAGGGATGGGAGGAGCTCAACCCTTAGCCGCTACCATGAACGGCGGCGTTTGTCTCTGTGTTGAGATCGATTCAACGCGCATAGATCGCCGTGTAGAGACGGGTTATTGCGATGAGCGTTCAGATAATTTGGATGAAGCTCTAGATCGGCTACTCGCCGCGCGAGACAAAAAGGAAGCTTTATCCATTGGCCTTCTGGGCAACATTGCCGAAGTCCTACCTGAAATGATTAAGCGGGGGGTTATTCCTGATGTATTGACTGATCAAACCTCTGCGCATGATCTGGACGTGGGATACATCCCCATAGGACACACCACCGAATCAGCAGCTGCCATGTTAGCATCGGACCCGGAAGGCTATCGTAATTCGGTCTTGGATGCCATGCAGCAGCATATTCAAGCCATGCTGGACATGAAGGCTGCCGGCGCCGTGACATTTGATTATGGTAACAACCTTCGGGGTCAAGTATCCGATCATCGAGGCATGACAGAGGCCTTCAGTATTCCAGGCTTCGTACCTGAGTTCATTCGCCCGCTCTTCTGTAAAGGTTCTGGTCCGTTCCGTTGGGCTGCGCTCTCTGGAGATCCGAATGATATTGCCGTCACGGATGATGCCGTTTTAGAGACGTTCCCTCAGAAAGAAGCGTTGGCCCGCTGGATTCACAAAGCGCGCAAAGAGATACACTTCCAAGGGCTTCCCGCTCGTATTTGTTGGCTTGAATACGGCGAAAGAGCCGAAATGGGGCTCAAGTTTAATTGGTTAGTCAAGAAAGGAAAAGTATCGGCACCGATTGTAATCGGTAGAGATCATCTAGATAGTGGCTCTGTTGCTTCTCCCAATCGCGAGACGGAAGGAATGCGAGATGGCTCAGATGCTATCGCCGATTGGCCTCTTCTCAATGCGTTACTTAACACGGCCTCGGGAGCAAGTTGGGTCTCCCTTCATCATGGTGGAGGCGTGGGAATCGGGTATTCCATTCACTCAGGCATGGTTTCCGTAGCCGATGGTACGGACATGGCTGATCGTCGCCTGGAACGTGTTTTAACGAATGACCCCGGTACGGGTGTCATGCGCCATGCTGATGCGGGCTACGATACGGCGATTGAGACGGCCAACGAACGTGGTGTGGATTTGCCTATGGTGAATGGATGAGCACGTTGACTATTCGCACCCTCTACGATGATATTCAATCGAGGCTGGATGAGCTCTCGGTAGATTCAAGTGCGGTTTCAGAATCGCGTAATACGCTAGATCGGGTTATTGCTGGAGGAGAAGCGACCTACGGGGTAAATACGGGTTTCGGTAAACTCGCAAATAAGCGAATTGACGATAATGACCTGAGCACGCTTCAGCGAAATTTGCTGGTGAGTCATGCTGTGGGTGTAGGAGATCCCGTACCTCGCGAAATAACGGCCATCATGCTGGCGCTCAAGGTCCATGCCCTGGGCATGGGATATTCTGGTGTTTCAGAAGCCACATTTGGGCGTCTGTTGGAATTTTCTCGGTCCGGGATGATCCCTGTCGTACCAACTCGCGGTAGCGTGGGGGCCTCCGGTGATTTGGCTCCGCTGGCTCATATGTCCTTGCCGTTGATTGGCCTCGGATACATCTGGTCAGACGATGGTAAGCATATCCCTGCAGCAGAGGCATTAGCCGCCAAAGGGATGAGTCCCATAGAGTTACAGGCTAAGGACGGCCTGAGTTTGATAAACGGAACGCAATTTATGGCGGCCTACGGAGCGTATGTCATGGAGCGCGCCGTCAAACTGGTTCGTACAGCGGATATTCTGGCCACTATGAGTTTAGAGGCTTTGCAAGGCAGCAGCCATCCTTTCGACGAAAAGGTGCATGCGGTTCGGCCCCATCCAGGCCAAATTACGGTTGCGCAAAACCTAAGACTTTTACTGAAGGGTAGTAAGATTCTGGAATCTCATCGTGATTGCGGGAAGGTTCAGGATCCGTATTGTCTCAGGTGCGTGCCCCAGGTTCACGGTGCCAGTAGGGATGCATTGACTCACATATTAAACGTGATGGAAATTGAGATCAATTCCGTCACGGATAATCCGCTCGTGTTCGAAGATGACGTCATTAGTGGTGGCAACTTCCACGGTCAGCCCATCGCTTTGGCCATGGATTATGCAGCAATTGCGCTTGCAGAGTTAGCCTCTATTTCTGAGCGCCGTACCTACCTTCTTTTGGAAGGACACGATAGCCTCCCTCGGTTGTTGATGACGGAAACAGGACTGAATTCCGGTTTCATGATTCCTCAGTACACGGCAGCTGCGTTGGTATCTGAAAACAAGGTGCTCTGCCACCCTGCATCGGTAGATTCTATTCCTACTTCGTTGGGACAAGAAGACCACGTGTCCATGGGAAGTATTAGTGCCATCAAGTTGTTGCAGGTCTTGAAGAATGTCGAGCACGTATTTGCCATCGAATTGCTGACGGCTGCTCAGGCCCTTGACTATCGCCTACCTCTTCAGCCTGGTCGCGGCGTGGCTGCCGCGCATGCCATCGTAAGAAAGCGTATTCCTCATCGCGAAAAAGACTATCTGTTCCAGGATGACTTAGCGCCGAGTCTGGATATTATTCAATCCTCGCTTTTACAACGGACCGTCGAATCTGAGGGGTACCAACTTGGGTAATTCAGGGGTACTTACGGATATCGGCGTGCTGGCCACTTGCTCGCCCGCTGGCGGGCAGTCTGAATTGAACATCATCCGTGATGCGGCCATTGTTTTTGTAGATGCGAGGATAAATTGGGTTGGCGAGGCTGCGGATCTACCTGATGCCCACTCTGGGTTACCCACTTTTTCGGCAGGGGGTCGAACGGTTATTCCTGGGCTTGTCGATTGCCACACACATTTGGCTTTTGGCGGATGGCGCGCAGACGAGTTTCAGATGCGAATCGAGGGCCGGTCATATCTCGATATAGCAGCATCGGGAGGCGGCATTCAAAAGACGATGGGGCAAACGCGTTTGGCAACGCATGAGTCGTTGCTACAGCACTGTCTGGAATACACAAGCCGCTCTGTTCGTCTGGGCGTTACGGCCATTGAATGCAAAACAGGGTATGGTTTGTCGTTTGATGACGAGCTTAAATTACTCCGGGTGTATGCTGAATTGAAGGGTAAAACTGCTCTGGATGTGGCTTCTACGCTGCTTGCAGCCCATGTGGTACCTAAAATCAACCCAGACGGCACTAAATGTAATAAGAAAAATTACATTAAAATGATTTGTGAGCGGCTGATCCCTACCGTGGCCGAGGAAGGTCTAGCTGAGTTCAATGACATTTTCGTAGAGCAAGGTGCTTACACAACTGAAGATGCCCGGCTGATTCTCAAAACGGGGGAGAAGCATGGGCTAAAAGCCAAGTTACATGTGGATCAACTTGGCGATGGTGGCGGCGGAAAGCTGGCTGCAGAACTTGCCGCTATTTCGGCTGACCACCTGGAGTATACCTCGCCAGAAGGTATTCGGGCTATGGCTAATGCGGATGTTGTAGCCGTATGTCTCCCGTTTGCCTCTCTCTATCTAAATCAGCCTCCGATGAAAGCGCGGGCTTTTTTAGATGCTGGAGTGGATGTGGCTGTTGCAACGGATTTTAATCCAGGCTCGGCACCTAGTTATGATCTGCCTTTGGCTATGATGCTCGCTTGTACGATGAGTCGGATGACCCCGGCTGAAGCGCTCAAAGGAGCTACGCTTAATGCAGCCAAAGCGATCTCACGAGAACAAGAGTATGGATCCATTGAAATCGGAAAACGAGCAAATTTTGTTGAGTTGTCTGTTCCAGATGTCAATCACTGGATGTATCATTTCCAGCCCAACTCCTGCGTCCGAACCTGGATAGGCGGGAATCGGATTTTTGACTCCATCGATTGATTGAACTGGAAGACCCATGCCCCTAAAAATTAAGATTATTACGACTGGTGGCACCATCGATAAGGTGTATTACGACGCCAAAAGTGATTATCAGATCGGGGATCCGCAGGTTAAAGCTATTCTAGATCGCGTAGGAGCTACGATTGAGTATGAGATAACCGATATCTTCCATAAGGATAGCCTCGATATCACAGACTTAGATCGGCAATCGGTTGTAGAAGAAGTACTGCGGACGGAGGTCGAATACATCATTTTGACTCATGGTACAGATACCATGGTGGAAACTGCGAAGTTGTTACAGAACCAGGTCACCGGAAAAACCATCATTTTAGTCGGCTCGCTGACCCCAGCCAGATTTAGAGAAACGGATGCTGAGTTCAACATTGGTGTTGCAGTCGGTGCGGTTCAATCGCTTCCTCACGGCATTTATGTTGCTATGAACGGGGTGGTTTTTGACCCCTCGAAAGTTCGAAAAAACCGTGCTGAAAACCGGTTTGAGCCCCTCGCATAATGACGTTGATGAAATAGAGCCGTCAGATTATTGTAGTAGGTGATTAAGGCGCCGGCAAACGAAGTTTGCCGGCGCCTTACCTATTTGCGGCCTGCGTATCAACGTGCTGATGAGTAGGTTTGGGTATGATCTGTCGCATGTCATTTGGAATCAGTCTGCTGTTGCTTCTGCTCGTTGCTCAAGGAGTAGAGGCGCAAACGTGTTCCGCACGCGCATCGATCGAACTACAAGGAAGTATGGAGTCTACAATGGACCCTTCATGGACTTCTCCTACGGTATTACGCCCAACTACCCAGTCCTCGGGTATAGCTGTGCCGGCCAATGTATTTCTGAACAACCCATTCGATATCGCTCCAGTCGAAGTCCAATTGCAGGGTCTATTGGGGGACGGTACACGCCTTGAAGGAGAGTATGTGCGCTCTAGAAGCTTTATAGTGGATACACTAGGGTTGGCTGCTCCAGGACGTGGAGGCGCTGATTTTCGATTCGAACCTGATACGACGGACATGAAGCCGTGTAATACAGACGTGTCCCGATGTTCGCCTTTTGATGCCGTGAATGCTTATTACCATGTGGACACTTTTGCCCGTGAGTTCTGGGTACATCGGATGGCCGTTGAGATTCCGTTTCAGGCCGATGTGATGGTCCATGTAGGCGGGGATGGCGCCGCGACACTAGCAGCAGAAAACAAAATGCTGTTTAAAGTGGGAGATATTTTCAATAAAAATGCCGCCCTCTCGAATGATGTGATCTATCATGAATACACACATCTAGTTACTCGGCATCTCGGCTTCGAAATTGATGGAAACAGTTCGGATCAGAGTCGGGCATTGAGCGAGGCCTATGCAGACTATTTTGCGGCCTCTTTCACCGACGATCCTCGTTTTGGAGATTGGCTAGTGACCTGCCCCGATCGAGCGCACTGCGTTGGAACTGAAAATGGAAGAGAAAATGATGCTGAGATTCGAACAGCAGCACTCGTAAAGCAAAAGTGGAACTGGAACTTTGGGCTTCCGGATACCGATCTGAAATATGGATACTGTTTGCGTTTTCACGTACTTGACGGGAAGTGCAAAGAGTCCTTTAACAACCCAAACTATAAATTGCAGTATACCTGGGGCATGATTTGGGTTGCGATGCTTTGGGATTTCAGGAAGAAAGTTGGTGCTGATGTAACGGATCGATTAGCTCTCGAAGCCATTCGGCTTCACACTTATGAATCCCAATTTGCTGAGGCCATCGTGGATCTTCTATCGGCTGAACAGGCGCTCTTTGGAGGTCTTTATCGCGACGAGTTGGAGTTGGCATTGGCCGAAAGAGGCTATTCTATTCCGGTCTTGGATGTAGTTGAAAGTGGAATTTTTCCTGAGGATCTGCACGCAGCAGTTTGGCCTAATCCATCTCAAGGTGCTTTCAATGTGCGTTTAAACACGGAAATATCAGGGCCAACCGAGATTCGTATTGTGGATGTCAGTGGCAGGGTATTGGGATTCCATGATATGGGATACATCAACCCCGGTTCGCAAGACGTACACTTAAGTTCTCACGGGCTCGCTCCGGGTGTGTACCTGGTATCGGTTCGAGTCGGTGAGCGCCGAACGATACAAAAATTGGTGATCTCTCAGCACTAACAAGAATGTCGGGTATTATTGGAATTTGCGTGTATTTTGCTTTTTTCCGTGTGCACCCACTCTACCGAATGATCTCATGATCACACGCCTCGTCTTTATTGCTATCCTACTGGCTGGTAGCCTTTCCACTACTGCATCTGCTCAGGTCGAACTCCTTCCCGAGCACTTCCAGTTCGAATCTGACGTAGCCCGCAATGCGGCCATTCCATCCCCAGCAACATACCTCGGCTATGAGACGGGACAGGAATACACCATGTATGCTGATGTCGTTGGGTACATCAAGGCGGTTGCTGCTGCCTCGGATCGAGTTTCAATTACTGAATATGCGCGTACCTATGAAAACAGGCCTTTATTTGCTCTGTTTGTTACCTCTCCCGAGAATCACGCGCGTCTTGACGAGATCCAGACTGCCAATTTAAAACTAGCTGATCCGGCCACTTCGGCTGAAGAAGCCAGCGCACTGATTGAAAACAACCCGATTGTTACGTGGCTCAGCTACAATGTACACGGAAATGAGCCGTCCTCCACTGAGTCTGCCATGGAGGTGTTGTACCTATTGGCTTCGGGCCAGAGTCCGGAAATTGAAAGCCTGCTAAGGGAATCGGTCGTCGTAATCGATCCAACGATTAATCCAGATGGAAGGGATCGATATGTGTATTGGTACAAGTCCATGCAGAGCAACGTGGTACGAGAAAACTCAGCTGATCTGGAGCACACAGAACCGTTTCCTGGGGGGCGGACAAATCACTATTGGTTTGATCTCAACCGGGATTGGGTGTGGCTCGTGCATCCTGAATCTCAGGGTCGAATTGCTCTGTATCAGGAATGGCTCCCACAAGTCCATATGGATTACCACGAACAGGGGTTTAACAATAACTACTTCACGATGCCGGGTAAGGCACCTCGTAATCTGAATCTGCCCAAAGAATATGATTCGTGGGCAGACGTATTTGGTCGGGCCAGCGGCGAAGCGCTGGCCCGTAACCAGGTAAATTATTTTACGCGGGAATCTTTTGAGTTCTTTTACCCCGGATATGGTTCATCGTATCCGAGCATTCTCGGTGCCATCGGCATGTTGTCTGAGCAGGGAGGGCACAGTCGGGGTGGACGAGCGGTCAAAACAAATGACGGCTACATTCTGACGTTGCGTCAACGAGCTTTTGATCACTTTGCCACTTCTATGGCCATCGTGCGCTCGTCGGTTGAAAACCGTTCGGCTCTGTTATCGTATTTCCGTGAGTTTTTCAATCCGGCCACGACGAACAATGCGACCAAGGCTTACTTACTGAGAGATGATCATGGCAATGGCTACGTTACCGATGTAGTCGATCTGTTAATGCGTCATGGAGTGGAAGTACATCGTTCAACCGAATCGTTTTCGACTACAGCATCCGACTATTGGGATGCGTCTGAGGATCGGGAGACCTTTGAAGCGGGTACCTATATCATTAAGGCCGATCAAGCGCGACACGTTATGGTCAACACGCTGATGCAGCGCCAAATGGAAATCGAGTCTTGGGACATGTACGATATGTCTACCTGGTCGATTCCTCTTGCCTATAACTTGGATGCAGCTTGGACCAATCAGGCTCCTCGAGTGGCTATGGAAGCCGTGACAGCGAGCCCAACCCGTGAAAGCGGATTGACGCGCGAAGGCTCCTATGCATACGTGATTGACTGGCGCCAACGGACTGCTCCCAAAGCACTGGCTCGTCTGTGGGATGCCGGTTACAACGTTCGTTCTGCCAGAAAACCCTTTGCAAAAGGTTCAGAGGAGTACTCAATTGGGTCGCTCATCATCTTGAAGGGTCGGAATCGTGATAAGGCAGCCCATTTTGAAGCGGACATGCAACGAATCGCACGTGAAGCAGGCGTCCATATTGTTGGATTTGATGATGGCCGCATGGACCAAGGTATTGACCTGGCCTCAGCTTCGGCGCGTCCGGTTGCACGCCCGGACGTTGCTATGCTTCTAGATACTCCCTTCTCCTCCGAAACAGCGGGTCAGCTGTGGTATCTTTTTGATCAGAGAGTGGAGTTCGGAATAGATCGCATTCGGGCTTCTAACTTCAACTCGTTGGATTTAGATGAGTATGAAGTGTTGATCTTACCACCGGCTTATGGCTCGGTTTTAGATAGCATGCAGGTCGAGCGAGTGAAAGGTTGGGTGCGAAAAGGCGGTACGCTCATTGGTTCAGAAAGTACAGCTGCGTTTCTGACGAAAGGAAGAAGTGGCATCACATCGGTTGAAATGGCCAAATCTGAAAAGAAAGACGAAAAGGATAAATCAGTCGTTGAGGAGCGTTTTTATACGCGGTATGAGGCGCTTTCGGACTCATCCAATACCAATCGTGTGTCTGGATCGGCATTCAGAGCAGTGATTGATAACTCCCATCCGTTGGCTGCCGGTATGAAAGAGACCATGTACACGCTGAAGTTCGGCTCCGAATCGTTTGCGCCGAGTAGTTCGTTCCAAATGGTTGGACATTATGATCGAGATGCCGCTTCCGTACTGGCTTCCGGATTTGCCTCCGACGAGAACAAAAAGAAGATTGCAGGTAATGGATTTGCCGGGGTCTCTTCAATGGGCGCAGGAAAGGTTATCTTCTTACTCGACAAAACTCAGTATCGCATGTTTTGGATAGGTCCAAGTCGGATGATTCAAAACGCTGTGATGCTCATGCCCGGCATGTAAATCATAAAGGAATGATTCCATACGCCATACAGGAAGGTTTTTCAGGATTTAAGAGAGCCACCTTCTCCTCCGTTGCTGCGACCAGTGCCATGACTGTGGCTCTGGTGCTCGTTGGGCTATTTGCTCTCATTATGTGGCAGGCTCAGGATGTGTCCTCATGGCTTAAGCAACGGGTAGGTGAGGTTGAACTGTTTTTGGCCGATACTAGTCAGGATGTCGCAGAGTCTCTGTACCGGAGGGCGGAAGCAACCCCTGGGGTAGCCGAGGTTGAATACGTTTCTAAAGAGCAGGCTCAACAAATCTTCCGAGATGAGTTTGGTGATGAAGCGGTGGTGTTTTTCGATGATGCCTTTCTACCTGCTTCCATCAAAGTGCGTGTAGATCAGGCCTACATCAACACGGACAGTTTGAACATCATGGTGGCCGAATTCTCTTCTTGGAATCGAGTGGATGAAGTGGTGTACAATCAGCCTCTTCTCGTCAAAGTTCAGTCCAATCTTCGTCTTCTCACCATGATTGGGTTGTTTTTAGGTTTGCTCGTACTCATTGCCTCTGTCTTTCTAGTGGCCAATACAATCCGGCTCGCGATTTACGCTCGCCGGCTTATGATTCGTACGATGAAACTGATTGGAGCAACCGACTCCTTTGTTCGCCAGCCTTTTATTGTCGAGGGCATTATTCAGGGCTTAATTGCATCTGCCCTGGCCTTGTTCATTATTTGGGTAGTGCAGTATGCAGTCGTAGCCCTTATCCCCCAAATGGATAGCTTAAATGCGGCCACGAGTCTGGCGTTTGCGGGAGGCATGCTACTAGCGGGTGTTCTTCTCGGGTGGGTTGGCTCAGTCAATGCTGTACGCCGTTTTTTAAATAACGTCTCATTGAACTGATTGGGTTACTGTATATTTTTGAAGATGCATGATTGGATCTGCACATATTGCTTCTTACTCGTAACCCTTTTCGTGGTGGGCCCCGCATCGGCTACTCATCACGATAGGTCTCCTGCTTCCTCCGCGTCTCACGATATGGGAGCGCAGGACATAGGCGCCTGACTGTATACCGTCTTTATCACGGATTCTAATTGGGGAGAATGCCCACCATGCGGAGTGGTCCGCCACTGCCTCCTTCGGTTTTCATGGGCAATGCAATGACTGTCGCACCCGTCATAGGAAGTCGGTCCAGATTGGCCACATTTTCGAAGGCTGGAATGTTGGCTCCGAAAAGGTTTTGATGAGATTCAAAGAGGTTGGATTGTCCGTAATCGATACTAGGCGTATCGATCCCCACCGCTTTGATGGAGCGCTCGGTAGCAAGCAACGAAGCGGCGGCGGGGTCAATTCCCGGAAAGTGCAGTAATGCCACAGCCTCGGGGCCTCTTTCTGCCGTTCCCATGTAGGCTTCGCGGTCTGGCCAGAATTTTCCGAACCCGGTGCGAAAGAGCACGATGGACCCTTCTGGAATGGCGCCAAACTCTGCTTCCCAGTTTTCAATATCGGTGACCGAAATGAGGTAGTCTCTATTTGCGGCTGCTTGCTCTTGCACGTCAATCACGATAGCCGAACCCATAAGGTTCTCCAGGGGAATTTGATCGGCGGCCCATTTTCCTTCTGAGAAATGAATAGGTGCGTCTAAATGAGTACCACCGTGTTCTGCCGTACTCACTGTGTAGGCTGTATAGTAGAAACCGGCATCTGTGACCCCTTCAAAGTCGGTTGCTTTGTTGAATCCAGGAGCCGTAGGCCAGTAGATGGTGTCATCGTTGAAGGCGTAGGACATGTCTACAATCGTTCCCGAGGGAAAGGGAGCGTCTGGGGCCTGTTGGCAACCCGCAATAAGAAAACAAGCGGCGAAAGCGGCAAATGTAGTGGTACGCATGGTCGTGGAAACGATGAATTGTCAAACCAGAGTATAGACGCTCTACATAAAAAGTACTAGTCTGGGTAAATTAGCGCTCACCCAAACCCGTGATTTCATGCGTATCGGCCTCATCTATGATTTGTTTGACGACTATCCCTGGCAGGATGGAGAGGCCTTTGATGCAGACGTCGAGAACGAACCGGAGGAAACGGTTGTGGCTTTGGAAGAAGCCTTAGCGGGGTTAGGGCACGAAACGGTCCGAATTGGTCCTGCTCGTAACTTATTGTCCTGCATGGATAACCCGATTTTTGATCTCGCCGTGAACATAGCAGAGGGCGGTCGAGGCCGAAACCGAGAAGGCGAAGCACCTACCTTGTTGGACCTGATGGATGTACCCTATATCGGATCAGATGCATTAACGCTGTCTCTTAGCCTAGATAAGGTGTGGACAAAGGATCTAGCGAGGGCGGCCGGTCTTCGGACGCCCGAATATGCCGTAGTCTCTCCGGAGTCCCAGACCATTTCTGTGGATTACCCAGCGTTTGTTAAGCCTCGATATGAGGGCTCAGCGAAGGGTTTGACCAAGGATAGTAAAGTGGATTGCGATGAGGATTTGATTCGTCAGGTAGAGCATGTGATGCAAGCCTACGAACAAGATGTACTGGTCGAACGGTTTATCGAGGGATCAGAGTTCACGGTTGCTGTTATCGGAAACAACCCACCGAGAACACTTCCGGTTATCCAGCGGGCCGTCGAATCCGCGTCTGGTATTGGACTTCATGTCCTGGATCGTAAAGGCTTGCCCGAAGTCGATCATGCGTTTGATTTGCCCGGGGACTTAACCCCGGAGCTCGAGTTTCGACTTGAAAAAGCGGCGTTAATCGTGTTTGAGAAACTTGAGTGTCGGGACTTTGCACGGGTCGATTTTAGAGTGGATGAACAGGGTCAGGAGTGGTTCCTAGAAATCAATCCGCTACCCACGTTTGCGCCAGACGGGACGTTTGCCATCATGGCTGAGCTCATGGGAAAGACCTATGCAGGTTTTCTTGCTGAAGTACTTGATGAAGCTATTCAGCGGGCCATGTCATGAATTCGCCAAAACCTAAGACACCCCTTCCGTCCGTCGCCACAGAAAACTGGGACGATTGGAAGTGGCATATGCGTAATCGAATCAGAAACGAAGCAGATCTGTGCGCTTACCTCGATCCAACAGATCAAGAAAAGGAAGCCATCGAGGCTACAAAAGGTGTGTTTCAGTGGTCAGTGACGCCTTACTACGCCTCCTTAATGGATGCCACAGATACGGCATGTCCTATTCGGCGTCAGGTTATTCCCTTGCCCGAAGAGATGCAATTTGATTCTATCGGGCTCGAAGATCCTTTGGAGGAAGTAGCGCATTCTCCGGTTAAAAACCTGATTCATAATTATCCAGATCGAGTGGCATTCTGTGTCACGAGTCAGTGCGCGATCTATTGCCGGTATTGCCTTCGAAAACGCATGGTGGGGGAAGCCGAGTTTATGATGCGAAAAGACGAGCTTCGCGAAGCCATCGCATACATTGCAGCCCACTCCGAGATTAAGGATGTGTTACTCACGGGCGGAGATCCACTGACCTTGGGGGATGCACACATCGAATGGTTGCTGTCCGAGTTGAGTGCCATAGATCACTTGGAGATTATCCGAATAGGTTCTCGGATGCCGGTTAAGCTGCCTCAGCGGATCACTTCAGAGCTATGTGACATCCTATCCCGGTATCATCCTGTGTGGTTGAATACTCATTTCAATCACCCAAAGGAACTGACCCCGGCAGCAAGTGAGGCGATTGACAGACTCTTGCGTGCAGGAGTGCCCGTTGGGAATCAGACGGTGCTTTTGAAAGGAATCAATGATACCACGAAGACGATGCGCGAGTTGTGTCAGGGGTTGGTTAAAATGCGAATCCGCCCGTACTACCTCTATCAGGCACAGCTTATTGGCGGGACAGCTCATCTTAGGACGTCAATTGAAACGGGAATGCAGATCATGCGAGAATTGCAGGGGCACCTGACCGGCTTTGCGATCCCTAAATACGTGCTCGATACGCCGTATGGAAAAGTCCCACTGACTCGCGACTATGTGATGGGCCGAAACGAAGAGGGCGTAGTCATCAAAACAACGAGGGGAGACGTTTGGGTTGAAGCCAACGAACCTCCTGCATCGGGCGCTCTTCCTACCGTCTAGCCTGTTAAAACGATCTTGCTTTATGCGCGCGGGGCACGTATCGGTTTTACCCGATACGTGCCCCGCAGCATCCACCCTCATGAATGTTGTTTTATTGGCCGGATCGGAGGGGGTCGATCCACTTGGCCTTTTCAGTTAGGACGCGACGCGCGTCCCCGAAGAAAATTTGGGCAAAGTACTTAGGTGTGCTTTGGAGCGGGCCATGGTAGCCACATCTTGTCCGGCCAAGCGCATTACGCTACGTCGGGCTTTCCTTCTTATTGGCTTAGCGGGTTTGATCAGTACACGATTCGTTGTGTAAGAGGTCAAAGGTCCGAGTATGGGCATTTTGTTAAACATATTGGCACCTGCAGGGATTAACGGGTTTGAGAGCTGGCCCGGCCGAATGGCCGGGCCAACTCTCGTTCCGGCTATTATTTAAGCAGAATCATTGTTTTGGTGAAGGTCTGTCCACCGGCGTCCATACGGACGAGGTACGTTCCACTTGGGCGATCACCTGCTTCCCAGGTCACTTGATGTGTTCCAGCAGCGAGGGCTCCATCAATCAGCATTCCCACCTCACGGCCTAGCATGTCATAGACAGCTACCCGTACGTGACCGGATTCCTTGATGTTGAATGGAATCGTCGTTTGTGGATTGAACGGATTCGGATAGTTAGACTCTAGGCTGAAGGCCGTCGGAATCTCTGTTCCAATTTGCTCATCCTCAATCGCAGTAGAGATACTGAAGTTCACCGAGAGGAATACTCCAGAACCACTGGTTCCGATGACGAGTGTCTGTGTTGGCTGATGCACAGCAAAAGCAATCACAGGAAGGTCTCCGAGACCGTAATCTCCCCACTCATTAGTCAAGGCGTCGTACTGGACAACACCAGCATTCCAGGTACCACCGTAGATTTGCGTTCCAGCAAAGGCCAGCGTGCGGAACTGGAAGTCCTCACTTCCGATACCGAACAGGCTCCATGCTTCGGAAAACTCATCATAGCGATATACACCTGAATCCGTCGCCGCAAAGAGGGTGCCTTCGTAAGGAGTCCCAAATGGTGCATACGACATGTCGAATACGTAGGGGTTATCCAAACCGTTAGTTGGGCTACCGATCTGCTCGAAGGTTAGACCCATGTCGTTAGACTCGTGGATGCCGTCTCCAAGCGTGCCGACCAAGATGTGGTTTGAATCATCTGGATCAATGGTTATCGACCAGATTGGCTGGATAAACTGACCCTGCGATTGCCAGGTGTCGCCACCGTCCATTGACCTGTACAGAGCACCTTCACCAGCCAGATTGGCTCCAGCATAAATGATGTTCTCATTATTCGGATCAATTGCGATCGAAATGATCTGACGAGTTGGTAAGGCCAAGAACTCCCAGTTGCGTCCGTCATCCGTAGAGCGCCAGATTCCTCCTTTTCCGTCGGCCCAGATGCCGATGAACAAGGTGCCATCTGTTTTGCGTTCGATTGCGAAGGTCCACAGGTTATTCAGACCACGGTTCATACGTGTCCAGCAGCGTCCACCGTCGCTGGAGTACAGGATTCCGTATCCATACGTAGCAGCCCACATGTCACCATTTGGTGCAACTACCAAGTCCTGAATGACAGCACTCGTCATGAAGTTAGCTACCTGATGTGCGATATCAGGAATTCCGTCAAAGTCTGAGTCGTAGATCACGTAGATGCCCTCACCTGGAGCGCCAGCATATACTTCGCCGAGCGGACCAGCTGTTATGGAAGCCACCGTAAAGATCGGTAAATTTCCAATAGACACCCATTCGCCTAGAATGGCGTTGTAGAAGTAAGCGCCTGATTCGCGGGCACCAGCCAGCAACTCACCATTCGGGCCCGATCCCAGGCTTTCAATGGGTTCGCTGTCGAGTCCCATTCCGAACTTGAGCCACATGGAACCTCCGAAGAGGTATACACCGTCTGAGTTGGTACCGGCGAGTATCTCACCATTCGGGCTGCGGAAGAGCTCATTGATTTTACCGATAGGTAATCCTGTATTGACCTCAGTCCACGTTCCGCCTGAGAATTTCCATGCACCTGAGCCGGCAGAGCTGGCCACAAGTCGGTTGTTATTCTCATCGAATACGACGGCCAAAACTTGATCACCTGAGAATGGGTTGGTAGCTGATCCAACTTCACTCCACGTGAAGCCGTTGTATACCATCACTTTCCCGTGCGCTGCAGCATATACATTGCCCGTATTGTCATCGATGTCAAGATCGTTGACGTCTGCAACAGCTGGTCCGATGTTGGTCCAATTCGTTCCTGAATCAGTAGAGACATATACCCCATCTCCGAACGTGCCCACATAAAGGTCACCATAAATGTTGACTACGATGTCTCGGATAGGTGCGTCGTTGTCCGTCTGCAAGAACGTTGGCCAGTTAACCCCATCATCATTGGAGATATGGAGACTTCCGACTTCTGTACCGGCATAGATCTGATCATCGTACGAACTATAGATCAACGCGTTGACGGTGCCCATGTCTGCACATTCTGCGCGAACAATATCGCCTACAGAACCTGGTCCACGGCTTTCAACAAGCGCATTATCTTGATCGTCTTCTGTTGGAACTCCATTGCCTGGTGTTGAATCCGGATCTTCCTGATCCACGTGAGACACCTGAGCAATGTTCTCGATCATGTTCGTGATCACCACTTTCGTGCGGATCTCGAGCGTTTCTGTTTCTCCAACAGCCAAGTCACCAATCGTCCAGAAACCAAGTTTGTTGGCTTCGTACGAACCGCGCGATGAGCTGTAGTCCTGGAAGACCAGGCCAACAGGGATGATGTCTCGAACAATCAGGTTGGTAGCATCGGCAGGACCGTTGTTGCGAACCGTAATCGTAAAGGTAACGACATCGTCCAGCGCAGGTGATGAGGTATCTACCTCCTTAGTCAGCTCCAGATCAGCTTCAGCTGCAGCTGGATTGAAGTAGTATCCAAAGTCTGCATAATCGACATGCTGTCCGTTAGCCAGGGTAACGGTCATTGGATCGTTTGCCGTGGTATGCACAAAACCATTCGGAACGGTTGAGTTCAATACATCCACACAATAGGTGCCTGGTGGCAGATTGTTGAATGTGTATCCACCTGACGGATTAGTAACCAGATTGGCAATCGGAGAACCGACGGCTGGGCAGGCTCCTGCATGTAAACGCACGAGTATACCGCCTATACCAACCTCTCCAACGTCCTGAATGCCATTCGCATTTTCATCATTGAAGATGATGTCGCCAATAGATCCTAGTACGACTGCTTCGATTTTGAAACCAAAGTCGTTGTCCTCGTCTACGTCACCTGTTCCGAAGAACTGAGCCGTTTCTACGTTGTCCGTAGTCAGGACAGCACCCGCTGGGTACGTGCTGAGATCGGTGTCTACGATGAACGTACCTGTTGACAAAATCGGGAAGCTGTAGTTGCCATCGAAGTCAGTTACGACAGATCCGAGATAAACATCCGGTCCGTCAACGACTCCAATCACGCCCTTATCTTTGTAGAGACGAACGGTTATTCCTTCTTCACCAGCATCACCGGCATCGAAAAGAGCATCTTCATTGTTATCCATGAAGACCGTTCCATTCAGCCAGTTTGGTCCGTCTGTGTTACACGTAACGGCCTCGTAGTCAAAGTTGCCATCAACACCCAGCGTTTTAAATGCTGATGTGCTGCCGTTGTTGATGTTGATTTTACGAGCTTGCGTATCCGTTGACCCAAGCGTACCAATTAGTTGGCCGTTTGAACGGAAAGCCAGGCCGCGAACGTTTCCTACGTCCAGCGTCGCTGCAAGTGCACTAGCACCTGTCGCTTTATCGATAGTTACGAGTTTACTGTTTCCACCACCTCCGTTCATAACACCGTACAAGGTGCCCGTGGAGAGTTGGATGGCAATGTCGTCGACATCGTTCATCCCGTCTACTGTCGGAATGACTACGTAAGTCTGACCTACTCCAAATGCATTCTGAACGGCGGAGCCAGTTACAAGGCTTATCTGGATTAACAAGTCTTCGCCGCCGGTCCGAACCGTAGCGTAAAGAACGCCGGTATATGGATCGAGTGCGAGTCCATCAATGTTGTCAAATGACATGGCACCCTGTGTGCCAAGTCCGTTGCCTACGTTTCCGATGGCTGAGAAGACACCAGTTGCTGGATTTAACGTTCCAAATAGTCCACCATCCACTGCATAGAGTTTGCCTGTAGCGCCTACATACTCGATTGCATTGATCTGTTGTGTGCCCGTGAGGCCAACAACATATTCTGTGCTTCCGCTTACATAGGTAAGAACGTCATCGCTGCCTGTGTGGTCGTCGTTGTCGGCAACGAAGTAGCAAATAGCGTTGTTTGGAATCAAATTGGGAGTGATGCTCACACAATCCTGATCGTCTTCTCCGTTACCGGTTCCATTATCAGGAGTGGAGTCCATGTCGTCCTGATCTGCTGCAGTGATCTGCGCGCAGTTTACCTGAAGCGTGCTCAGGGTAACTTCAACAGGAATGTCCAACGTTTTAAAGTCGTCAATACCTACAGAACCCACATTCCAGGTGATGAGGCCACTTGGGGATACCGTCACGTTAGGATTGGAAAAACCAGGATCAATGGTTACGCCAGCAGGAAGCTGATCTTCAACTACAACACCGGTCGCCACTTCAGTAGCTGCGGCATCATTGGATACTTTTAATGTATAGGTAATGCCCTGTCCAACAGTCGGAGTTGAATCGTCTACTGATTTCTCGAGAGAGAGATCAATCGTCGGATCTGGTGTTTCCGTTACGGCACAGTCGTGATCATCTCCTTCACCATCTCCAGGAGTAGAGTCGGTATCCGTTCCCGTGGCAGCCATGACTTCAGCACAGTTCTCCCAGACGCCTGGAGCATCCACGTGAGCATAAATACTGAGAACAAGCTCCTCGCCAGGTGCTAGACTTGGAATGAACCAGCTTACGATGTTGGTAGCGTCGTTTACGGTTACATTATTGAGAGGATCTGTACTTGCGACCGTTAGTCCGTCTGGAACGGTGTCAACTACTGTGATACCAAATGCAGTTTCTGTTGCCCCTGCATCATTGGTGACGGTTAGGACATATTCAACCATATCGCCCACACCAGGATTGGTTGGGAATACTGCTTTGTCCAAGGCCAGATCGATGAATGGATCATCTGTGGTAGTAACGGCGCAATCGTAATCTTCACCCGTTCCATCACCAAAAATGTCGTCGATATCCTGCTGATCAGCAGACATAATCTCTGCGCAGTTGCATAACCAGCCGGCCTGCGTAATCTGTGCTTCGATATCCAAAACGAGAGATTGTCCCGGGGCTAGACTTGGAATGAACCAAGTAACTGTCTGAGCGACGTTGTCAATCGTGATGTTCGCTGTTGGATTCGTGTCGATAGCAACAATGCCATCCGGAAGATCATCCACAACAGTAATGTTGGTTGCGGTTGTACCGGCACCTGCATCATTTGAAACGGTAATTGTGTAGTGAATCACATCACCTACTGAAGCTTCACTTTGATCAACGTCTTTTTCCAAAGACAGATCGATCAAGGGGTCGCCAGGTGTTACGGTAACACAATCATAGTCATCACCCTCTCCATCGTTCGGAATGGAGTCAACATCGTTTTCGTCGACAGCAGTAAGTTCGGCGCAGTTTACAATGGCGCCATGCACTGGTGTCGCAGTGAAAATCCAGTCGGATATAGGAGTATGAGAAACGTTGCCATTGGTACCGTGCTGTAACCATCCCCAGCCACTGGTGCTGGCGTAGTTATTGTACCCGAGGTCATCATCTTTGTCGCCTAAGCGGAAGGAATAGGACCCGTCAGACTTGTCTTTAAGGTCATACACATCTCCTGCTGAAAAGAAGGCTGTAGTGTATTGAGGTACGATAGTACCAGTACTGACTTCTGAATCAGGGTCATTTACATACAGATCGTCGTCTCCGGGTACGTTGGCAACCACACTGTCATACGTGAAATCAATATTCCAGAGTCCAGCTGTGGCAGGATCATAGGCACCACCCGCATCATAACCGCCATATACCTGGCCCGTTATGTGAATGGTTGAACCAGAAACGGTCATCAGAACTTCAGAGTCTACATGGTCGAAGTCGAATGTGATTCCGTGGAATCCACCAAACAGCTCGTCTAGACGCAGACCGTAGCCCGGAGGCGCCATGTCGTTTCCAGGGTGGTTGTGCAGACGATACACTCCGTCGGAGAGGTCATCGCCAGCGCCCTGAATGTCGACCGTAATGTCTAGTGTTTCAGAGTCACCTGCTGCAAGGAATGGAAGCGTCCAGATTCCCGTGTTGTTGTCGTACGATCCTGCGCTAGGCGCATCAGAAACGTAGCTGACTGCTCCCGGGAGAACGTCCGTGACTTCTAAGTTGTTAGCATCGGCCGGACCGTTATTGGTGACGGTGATGGTATATGTGATCTGGTCTCCAATTTCAGGATTCAGATCCGAAGCTGTTTTTTCAACTTCAATGTCTACCTCTGGATCGTCTTCTGGTGGTGTTTGAACGCAATCATGATCGTCGCCTTCTCCATCACCTGGTGTGGAGTCAACGTCTGTTTCATTTGCGTTCGTTACTTCTGCGCAGTTTTCAATGGTCGTGTTGTTATCGACTGAAACCGTGATTTCCAGCGTTGCTACGCCGCCGATGGCCAACGTGCCTACGCTCCAAACATCGTTGGAGTAGTTGCCCTGAGATGCAATCACAGAACCAAAAGTGACTTCTGAAGGAAGCTCTTCGGTTACTTCAACATCGGTTGCCGCAGTTGTTGCATTGGCCGCATTGTTCGTTAGCGTAAGAGTATAGATGATTTCACCATCTACAGGTCCCTGAGCTGTTTTTTCAAGCTCTAGGTCAATCACTGGGTCTTCTTCTTCCCGAGGAATATCGAAGCAAGGATCGTCATCTTCTTGTCCATAGTCTGGAGCATTTCCAGGTGTTGAGTCAGAATCGGTCTGTGCTGCGCTCATGACCTGAGCACAGTTACCCAATACATCAGGAATTGGATAGGCTGTGAACAGGAAGTCAGATGTCGGTTTATGATTTAGCGCACCGTCACCGTCATGATTCAACCATCCCCATCCACTAATTCCGTCATGTCCGCGGTGTCCGAGGTTGTTAGAACGGTTTCCGAGACGGAATGAATATCCGCCGGACTCTTTATCCGAGAGGTTGTAGATGTGTCCAGAAGTGAAATCTGCGGTCGAGTACTGAGGTATGATGGTACCGGAACTCAGTTCGGCGTCTCCACCTTGAGCTACGATGTCATCATCGCCACTTAGCTGTGAGAGAAGATTGTCAAACGAGAACGAAACGTTCCAAAGACCCGCATCGGCATAACTACCGCCTGTGTCGTAACCACCCCAAGTGGTTCCGAAGATGACGGCCGTTGCACCAGAGTCTTCCAAGCGCATGCGCATGTCAGACTGTGCGTGATCAAAGTTGAACGTAACGGGAGATTTGTTTCCGAACAGCTTATCCAAGCGTAGTCCGAAAAGAGGAGGCTGAGCGTTGCCATCGGGATGGTTACGCAAGACATACTCACTATCCTCTAGGAACATGCTAGATGGCATATTTCCTGAGAATCCGTCGAATATGACGGTGATATCCAGTGTTGTATTTGCTCCGCCTGCAAGTGAAGCCACGGCCCATGTCACTGTGTGTGAAAGAGCATCGTAGGTAGCGGCCGGGTTGCTGCTCACAAAGGCTACACCGTATGGAAGGTCGTCAGTAACGACTACATCGGTTGCTTCTACTGCTGAATCGTTTGACAGAGTGAGTGTGTATACAATTTCGTCGCCAAGCGCGGCTGAGGTTTTATCCGCACTCTTCTCAAGTTTGAGATCAATGTTTGGGCGGTCGTGATTAGTAGGTGCGCAATCATAATCGTCTTCGGACTCTTCCCCATTTCCTGGAGTAGAGTCGATATCATTCTGATCGGCCGTCATAATCTCGGCGCAGTTAACCAACTGACCATCAACCTGAGTTGTGGCATTGATCTTTAGCGTCGCCGAAGATCCGCGAGCCAATGACCCGAGATCCCACGTCATAGTGCCATCATTGAACGTCCCTACGCTCGGAGTGGCAGATACGAATGAAGCTCCTGAGGGGAAGATATCTTTGACAGTAATACCAGAGGCATCTGTTAGCTGGTAAAAGAAGAAGTCGCGATCCGAAAGCGTTTCTCCAAATCCGATGAAATCAACAACTTCCTGATTGTCTGGAGGAATGAAAGCCAAGCCTGAAACGCTGTTGAGATCAACCCGAACTACAAAGTTACCGTTGGCAGCAACTGAGAACGAATAGGATCCGTCTGGAGCCGTTACCGTTGTGGCTAGCAACTCGTCATTCAGATCATAGTCTCCGACCACGATATTGTCGCGGTATAGTTCAACAGTGATTCCACCGAGGCCAGCACCGGACGGAGCATTTGGTCCAGCAACTGGGTTGGTATCATCATTCGTCACGGTAACGAGGTACTCAATTTCATCAAAGGTATTACCTGCAGTGACTACGCCATCTTTTTCAAGCATCAGATCGATATACTGAGGATCGACGTATACAGTACCTTGAATTGTGTTCTCCTCTTCGGTCAGACATGCTATTCCTTCGTAGTCCATCCAGCCATTGACTCCCAGATTAGAAACGGGAATGGTTACACCGGTGAATGGGTATAGTGGAATCTGCATAACTGAGCGGAATGCGTCTCCGTTTACACCTAGAAGACGGCCGTCTGGATAAAATCCGAGACCTTCTACATTGGGTACGTCCAGATCACCAATATCTGTAGTGGCACCTGTTTGCTTATCTATTGTTATGAGTCGGGAATCATCTCCGTCCGTATTCTGAATAGCATACATAGTGCCGTCCAAAGATGAGATGGCGATATCGTCGACGTCTTCGAGATCGTTTATTTTTTCGACCACTACATAGTCGACTCCAGAACCAAAAGCGTCGTCTATTCCAGACCCGGTATTGATATCGACCTGAATCAAGATATCGTCACTACCCGTTCGGCGAACGGATGCATACATGATCTGGGTGAATGGGTCATATGCCAGTCCATCAATGTCATCGTAGCTGATATTGCCCTGGGCACCATCTCCCGAGCCAAAGTCACCGATGTATGAGAATGCACCGGTAGTCGTATTGATGGATCCGAATCGTCCGTCATCGGAACCGAAGAGTGTTTCTATTGAAGAGACAAATGTAATTGCTTCGATGCGAGCGGTACCTGAAAGGCCCAAAGCTATTTCACCAAATCCATTATCAATTTTGGTAATGCCGTCAGAGCTTCCAGAATCAAACCCATCATTGTCAGCAACCAGGTAGCAAAACGCCTCATCTGTACTGGTTGTGACACAGTCTCGATCATCTTCTGAAGGATCCTGAGCCCCATTACCAGGAGTTGAATCAGGATCATCTTGATCCATAGCTGATATCTCAGCACAATTGGTCACCGAATCCACGTTCTGAGTCGCAGTAAAGCTGAATGCTTTTGATGAGTTTCCATTCAGGTCTCCAACCGCCCAGGTAAGAATGCCTGCAGTATAATCGACTGACGTTCCTGAGGGAGCCGAACCGAGATTTAGACCGGAAAGACCGGCGGGAATACTATCGGTTATTACTACTCCAGTCGCATCGCCATCACTATAGTTTGTTACTGTTAGCGTGAAGGATACTAAGTCATCCCCATCTGGACCAGTTGCTGATTTAACCAATCCAAGATCTACCTCTCCCTGGCAGATCTCGTCTGAATTAGTGTCTAGTCCTCCCGTCAAAGTAAATTTTCCAATATCCTCAGTATTAGGATCTTCTCTGCCCTCTTGTTCGGCGAGGTCCATACCATAGAAGAGAGGTTTTGAACAGCTGACGTGAACCTTGATCACATCAACATCTGCCTCGTCCCGTTCAGTATTGAGATCTCCCGGAACGCCGGTTAGGACGACTATAAACAGATCGTTGCTGTGAAACTTATTGTCGGTGCTCGTTCCAGCCGCGGTAAACTGCGCTCCCGAATCTACCCAGCCTGCGAAGTAGGTTTCCTCATTATCCTTGTCTTGTACAAGGATGTATCGGGTGTCGGGACCATTGAAGCGAAACGTCAAAGACGTCACTTTCGGTTTTCCGTCACCTGCGCAGATGGTACAATCGGTTGATTGAGCTTGTGCGGTAGATGGAGAAGCGAGAACAAACATCAGCGCCAGTAGCGCTAGCATCGATAATCTCTTGAATGTGTCTCTAAAAACGGGGAGAGTGCAATACATATTCGAATCGAAAGACTCAAAACGAGAAGATTCTCTTTGTGAGAAGTAGGAGAGAGAACCTTGAATTGAGCGATTTCGCATGATGAGGGTATGAATGTGATGGGATGCGCGGTTAATCCACGCATGTCTTTACTCTATGTCAAATCCCGTGCCAGTCTCATAATGAGGCAGGATAAACCTGGTAAAAAACGACAGCAGACCGGTAGGTAGCGGTTTGTGTAAATGCAGAAATCCCTGACAAAGCGAGGCTTTGCCAGGGATTTCAGTAGACTATCCAGAGAGGCATCTGACAGTCGACTCACACAACTGTTCGGAGGAAGGAATCCGATCGCAAGGAAAACCAAGGAGGGCGTAACTCACGTTATTGCATCGCTCCGAACTGTGTGACTACCCTTCCCCAAACAGTGTGCCAAACACGAAAAGAAGCCATAAGCACCGATTTAGAGCTCTAGAGACGTCTTTATTTCTCATAATGAGTACCGGCATCTCAAAAAGGGTAGACATTCAGAAACATGTGAAGGGCGAATTAAAAATGATGATCATCCCTCTGGAGCTAAAAAGAATGCATTCTGCAGCCCGTCTTTTGCCCTTCAAAATTGACTTTCACTATGTGTGCCAATAGCTTCTGGAGATTGGTCTTCTTTCAATTACTTATTCCGATTCTGGAATTCGAATGCTGCGCGTTCTGTTTATCATTCTGGCGGTCGTATCGCTATCTCTGGCCATTGTGCTAGGTGAAGCAATGCTGTATGCACTAGCTGCCGTTCTTTTAATTGCTGCCGTCGGTCTGATGACCGCGAAAATGAGGCGTCGTCACAACGATGTCCCTGAGACGTTTATGCAGGCGCCGGAGCAGCCTGAAGAGGATTTAGCTCAACTTGGGATTATGGAGATCAAGCCAGTAGGAGACGCTGGCGCTGAGTACGATGATGATGACGACGACGCATCAGATCATCCAGATAAAGTTGTTTTGGAATCTTTTTTCTCGGATGCCCCCGAAAATAAGAAGCGCGAATCCACAGCAGGAAAGGCTAGAAAAAAAGCGCCTCGTCCGCGAATTATGGTTTCGGAAGCCTCGACGCAATCTTACGCTGATGTGCTAATTCCGGCACTCCGCTCGCTTAGAGCATCCGTGGATGCGTATACCGTATGTCTACTTAGGCAGGAAGACGTGCCACTTCGATATCACATTGAAGTGATGGTCAGTCAAAACTCATATGCTCGCAATGGGGGATCCTATTCGGCTAAGGAGCCCATGCTTGCTGGACATCGAGCTCTAGTTCCGGTGGTCTATCCTCGCGTTGGGCCCAATGGCTTTCCTAAAGCGAAACTGGGATACTATCACGAGAAGATCAATGTTCGGCAGGTCGCCATGGTACCCGTTCCATCTAAAAAGCACGACGATCTTTTCGTATTGCTTGTGGATACGATGAACGATGATGGTCTAGAAGCCGCTTCGGTTCGGGTATTACTGGAGCAATATGCACGTTTAGTTTCTACGGTGCTGGATACTGAAGCAGAGGGCGGTCTTGCTAACCTAGATGAGAACACACCTGCGAAGCCTCGGCGCGAAATTATAGCCGAAGAAATGGAACGTGCCCGTACGCACGAACGATCCTTGTCTCTGGTTTTGGTGTATTTAAGTCAGGCTGAAGAGCTGGACGTCGATGTGGATTCAGTAGAAGAATCGCTCTGTTCGAGACTCAAAAGTATCGCAGTAGATGCCCGCGTGGAGCGATTTGGAGAATTGACGTATGGTATATTTTATCAAGGGTCAAGCCAGAGTGTGGCAGGTTGGGCAGGTCGAATACAAAGCGCGTTTCCTGAGGACGACGACGTGCTTCCAGGCGGAGTGAGTGTTGGCGCGGCTGTTCTCGGTCCTCGGCATGTGGGCCCAGACGAATTGCGATCTGATGCAACAGCTGCCCTTCAAGAAGCATTCAATACCGGTGAGTGCATCATCGTTGAATAAACGGGCTCTCCCATGATATTTGTGACGATTATTTTAGATGGCGTGGGTATTGGGGAGCAACCTGATGCAGCCGCTTACGGAGATGAAGGAAGCGATACGTTGGGTCACGTGCTTGGCCAACAAAAACCGTCTCTGCCCAATTTACAGCGAATGGGTTTAGGTAATATTCGCTCATTCGCAGCTGTACCCCCGACGGAAATGCCATCTGCCATGTACGGCCGTATGCAAGAGCGATCGGCAGGGAAGGATTCCACAACTGGACACTGGGAGTTGGCTGGGATCCAATTAGAGGAGCCTTTCCCGACCTATCCCAATGGCTTTCCCGATGAGGTAATCGCCTCTTTCTGCGAAGCCGCCAACGTGAATGCGGCTCTCGGCAATCGGCCAGAATCCGGCACCGTCATTATCGACGAGTTCGGACCAGAACACATGGCCACTGGATTCCCGATCGTTTACACCTCAGCGGATAGTGTATTTCAGATAGCGGCTCATTTGGACGTTGTGCCCATTGAGACATTGTACGAGTGGTGTCAACTAGCTCGGGAGTCCATTTGCGTGGGTCCACACGGAGTAGGAAGAGTGATTGCGCGACCTTTTGAGGGGCAACCGGGCGCGTTCCGAAGACGATCGGACAAGCGGAAGGATTTTTCCCGACTTCCCGAGGCGCTCACCTTACAAGAGGCTTTACAGCATGAAGGTGTCCATACGGTGTCTGTTGGAAAAGTAGCAGATCTTTTTGGAGGGGTAGGATTCGATGACACGCACAAAACGGGCCGCAACGCCGTTGGTATTCAGAAGACCATAGACGCCATGCGAGATGCAGATGCTTCTGGACAGAATACATTTATCTGGACTAATCTCATTGATTTTGATCAGGAGTACGGGCATAGGAATAATCCGGAAGGATTCGCTCGTTCTTTAGAGGAGTTTGACGCTGCTCTACCCGATATCCTGGCGGTGCTGCCGCGAGACTCCAGACTGGTAGTCACTGCGGATCACGGAAATGATCCAACAACGGAGAGTACAGATCACAGCCGGGAATTCGTTCCACTTTTGTATTATGGGTCATCTTCCACGGGATCACTCGGGACTCGCCACACGTTTGCCGATCATGCAGCCTCAGCAGCCGCATTTTTTGGTGTTTACTTTACCGGTGGCGGGATTTCGTTTGAAAACTAAATCACCATTCTGAAGGACCTTCAATATGATTCTCGGAAAAGTAATTGGTACCGTTTGGGCAACTCGCAAAGACGAGCAGCTCCGCGGATTGAAGCTGCAACTTGTGCGTGAGATAGAAGCGGATGGTTCGGATAAAAGCCGAGTCGTAGTCGCCGTGGACAGCGTTGGGGCTGGCGTCGGAGAAGTGGTATTGTTCGTTCAGGGATCAAGCGCACGTCAAACTGAATTGACCAAGAATAAACCAGTGGATGCTGTCATTACTGCAATCGTAGATAAAATGGATGTTGATCCGTGAATCTTGGACGCGTAGTTGGAAAAGTGTGGGCGACCCGGAAAGATGAATCTCTTGAAGGACGACGTATGCTGGTTGTTCAGCCTATGTCGTTTTCAGGCAAAGAGGTAGGCGGGAAGCAGGTCATGTTGGATACCGTAGATGCTGGCGAAGGGGACATGGTCGTGTATGTTTCGTCTTCTGAAGCCGCGATTCCCTTTAGCCCGCGACGAACGCCGACAGATGCCACGATTGTGGGTGTCGTAGATAAGGTTGATCACAAGGATGGGTCTTGGACGCCTGAGTAGCCTTGGCCACCTTAGCTCTGCGTTCGGGATAGTAAGGGTACAAATCGACAGGCCTCCATTTCCACCGAATCGAATTGGTTTTCTCCCAGTCGCATGACGTAGGTCATAATTTGCTCATGACGTGGACCAACTGGGATAATCATGCGTCCGCCAGGCGTGGTGCCCTCAGGCATTTTGAGTTGCTGAAGTAACGTATCTGGAATTTCTATTCCCCCGGCCGTAACGATTATCCCGTCGTACGGGGCGTGCGCTTCCCATCCTTGCATTCCGTCTCCAAAGCGCGTTGAAGCTTTGTATCTAAGTTGGCGCAGCAGGGGAGCCGTTTTGTCGAATAACCCCTTCATTCTTTCCACAGTGTATACTTTTGCCCCCATTTCGCACAGGACAGCAGCTTGGTATCCACTTCCCGTACCAATTTCTAGAATGCGTTCGTCGCGTTTGGGCGCCAATGTTTGAGTTTGATAGGCCACGGTGTAGGGCTGAGAGATGGTCTGCTTAAGGCCAATGGGGAGCGCTTCATCATTATAGGCGCGACCTAAAAAAGCTTGCTCTACAAATCGATGCCGAGGCACACGTCCAACGGCAGCAAGAACGCGTTCATCCGTAATACCTTTCTCCCGGAGATCGTCGACCAACCGGTTTCTTCTACGTTCAAACTTCCAGTCTTCCGTCATCAATCCTCGGTTAGGAAGGTGTTGGTGCAGGGACCGGTGCAGCTGCACCGTCTGCCTCAGGATGTAGTTTTGTGGATAGCGCATCCTGCAAGTATTCTTCAAGCAGCGTAAGGCTAATATTCGATACTAAGTTTCCATTGTTAGCCACGCTGATCTGGCCCGTTTCTTCTGAGACCACGACAACAAAGGCATCGGTTAGTTCAGTTAAGCCGACTGCGGCACGATGTCTGAGGCCCAGTTTCGTGCTCAATTTCATATTCGTAGATACCGGTAGAATACAGCGGGCAGCCTCAATGCGGGCATCTCGAATAATGACTGCTCCATCATGGAGAGGGTTTTGAGCGTAGAATATGGTCACCAACAGATCCCGGCTAACTTGAGCATGCAATTGAGCGCCTGTTTCTACATAGCTTCTCAGCCCAGTGGAGCGCTCAAACGCGATCAGGGCCCCGATACGTCTGCTACTCAGGTCTCCGATGGCTACTATAATTTCCTCAATGCGTTCTTGTCGAGCAGGAGATTGCATAAACCGCCTAACGAGCGGGTTTTGCCCTAGAAGAAGCAAGAGCCGTCGGATTTCGGGCTGGAAAAGGATGATAACGGCCAAGGCAAATACTTCAGAAATGGAACCGAAGAGCGCCTTTAAAATGGTCATGTCAGCCGCTGTCACAAGTAGCTGAACTATATAGAGGGCCAAGATTCCGACAAAAATTTGGACGGCAATCGTGCCCCGCATGAGCTGATACAGCGCATATAGAACATATGCCACGAAAGCGATTTCGAGGATGTCTACAAGTCTGATCGGTATGACCCAGGGAATAAGTGTCAATGCCTGATGGTCTAGTACAGTGTCTTATCTGAGCGAGAATGCCTTAATAATACGGTATTTATGCTTCTGAGGTACTCCGGGTTGCACCAAAAACGCGAAGGAAGTTGGCCGTTTCGCAAATATCATGCGTGCGCACGAGCATTGCGCCCTCTTGTAGCCCTACAGAGGTGATAGCGAGGCTACCAAATAACCTGTCCAGAGGAGGGGGAGTATCCCCGCCATTGGCTAATACATGGCCTACAGTGCTTTTTCGTGAGACGCCAATCAGGATCGGGCATCCCAGTCGTTTCAACTTACTCAGTTGGGAGATGAGCATAAGGTTGTTCGTATGGGATTTGCCAAAGCCAAATCCAGGATCTAGGACAATATGTTTGCATCCTTTTCTTCTAGCCTCAGCTACGGCCTCGCTCAATGCCGATATCACTTCTTCGACCACATTGTCATGATCCATTAGGTGAGGCATGTCTCCTGGCATGCCTACCGAGTGCATCAGTGCGATGGGGGCTTGGTGTTGAGCACAGACGGTCGCGATACTTGGATCGAATCGCAAGGCAGTAATATCGTTGATCATGTGAGCCCCACAGCGAAGGGCCTCGTTGGCGACGTCACTTCGAAACGTATCTATAGAAATCCAGGTATCTGGCATTAACGAGGCTACCCGCTGGACCACGGGAAGAATGCGATCCATTTCTTCTTGGGCTGATACAAGCTCGGCTCCTTTTCCATAAGATGCACCTTTGGGGCGGGAAGAAGCTCCTCCAATATCTATGATGGCCGCGCCTTGCGCGGCCATCTCCTGCGCGCGCTCTACAGCGCGCGGAACAGAATCAAACTGGCCACCATCGGAAAAGGAATCTGGCGTGACATTCAGCACACCCATAACGTGCCCCCCTGACTCATTTGCAGGGCGGCAATCCAGAGTAAGATTTCGGCTTGTCAGAATATGTGGATCTACTTCAAGCATGGTTTACGATCAGGCTTTTTAAAGATAGCAACGAAAATCCGGATCCATGTTGCGGTGGGAGCATTGAAAACCCTTCGTTGACAACGAGGATCCATCACCCTGACGGACGTGCCACAGAAACTGAATCCCTTTTCTGATATCCGGGCCTTCAAGAATGATCCAATTGGAACGCAGGTAGCCGTTCTGAGGGGGTTGATGAAGCGTGCTGCTGGTACGGAATGGGGTAAGCGATATGGATTTTCAGAGATTGCCGAGGCCAAGGATGCGCGATCGATGTTCCGAGAGCGTGTGCCTATTCACTCCTACGAGGCTTTCCGGTCTGATATAGAACGCATCCGGAAAGGGGAAAAAGACATCATTTGGCCAGGTAGCATTCAGCATTTTGCGGTCTCATCGGGGACAGCATCGGCAGGTAAAATTGTTCCTCTATCCGAGGAAATGCTGATGATTAACCGCCGATTTACGTTGACCGTGGCATTGGCCTACCGTGAAGCAATCCGCTCTTCAAAATTCTTTAGGGGTAGACTACTCTCCATTCCCGGTCGAATCGAAGAAGACCCGTTGCACCCGGGGTCCATGATCGGTGAGGTGAGCGGACTTCAGTTTCTTTTTGCGCCATGGTTGATTAAACGATTATATCAGGCTGTACCTGAATCGATCCTGTTTTTGCCGAACTGGGAAGAGAAGCTAGATGCTATTGTAGATCACACGTTAAAAATGGATATACGGGCCATAGCGATGGTCCCATCCTGGGGGATTGTCCTCTTTAAAAAACTCCTCGCTCGACACAACGCCCTTACCGGAAATCAGGCAACAACCGTTCGCGAAGTCTGGCCCAATCTGAGTGTTTTCTTTTCTGGCGGTGTGGCACTCTCCTCCTATCGTGATTTGCTCGATCAGCAGGTGGGTGGCGGCATGGATTTCGTCGAGAACTACGGAGCATCCGAGGGATACGTGTCCTTTCAGGATTCGCCCAACTCAACGGATATGTTGGTTCATTTAAATAGCGGAGTGTACCTGGAATTTGAACCAGCAGACGAATCAGGTCCCCGTATATCTATCGAGGAGGTCCAAACGGGGATCCGATATCGGATTATTGTCTCGACGTGTAGTGGACTCTGGGGCTACGAGTTAGGAGACGTCATCAAGTTTACTTCCACCGACCCTTTTCGAATAGTTGTGGCGGGTCGCACCAGTGAGATGTTGGACAAATATGGTGAGGCGGTTTTCGGAGATGAAGCCCGAGCTGCGCTTGGAAAGGCCACGGAAGCGACAGGAGCGCGTGTTTCTAATTTTCACGTTTCCCCAGTCATGGCCACATCAACTTCTCTGCCTGGTCATGAGTGGTTGATAGAATTTGAGCGAGAGCCCGATAGTGTGGAGGCCTTTTCTCGTATCATAGATCAACACCTTCAGGAGGTAAATAGGCACTACGTTATTCGCCGAGAGGCAGCCGCTTTTGACCCCCCTCACATCTCCGTACTCCATGAGGGCACGTTTTTCGAGTGGTTGAAGCGAACTAAAAAGAAGGTAAGTGCGCAGACCAAGGTCCCAAGAATGAGCGAAGAAAGGGAAATTGCGGATGCCCTTTTGTCAATTTCGCGAAGTTTCACGTAAACAAAAGAGTGTAATCAGGTTACATCTTGTTTTCGCGGAACAAGCGCCCGCCTTTCCGCGTGAACAAAAGCCGTCAATTCGATTCCACCAAGTCGTCTGACGAGTAGCTTATTAAAGGCCAGAGAGCGCCAACTAGAAACCGTTACCAAGAATTCAGATAGAGGAAGGGGAGTATGTACGTCCCACGTCAGCAACGCATGCTGGACCAGTACCTGCAGGAAATCGGTCAGATTCAGCTTCTGACTCCGCAGGAAGAGGTCACACTCGCACAGGCCATCAAGCAAGGTGATCAGGCAGCGTTGCATCGGTTGACCCGAGCAAACCTTCGTTTTGTTGTCTCCGTAGCTAAGAAGTATCAGGGCCAGGGTCTGACTCTTGCTGATTTGATCAATGAAGGAAACTACGGTCTAATCAAAGCAGCTCAGCGTTTTGATGAAACGCGTGGTTTCAAGTTTATTTCGTACGCTGTCTGGTGGATTCGTCAGGCCATTCTGCAGGCGCTAGCCGAGCAGAGTCGCGTAGTTCGTCTGCCGCTGAATAGAATTGGTACTATTTCCAAAATCAGGAAAACCAGTGCCCGTCTTGCGCAGACGCACGAGCGCCAGCCAAACATTGAAGAGTTGGCTGTTGAGCTCGAAGTGGATGTTGAAAAAGTGCGCGAAGCCATGCAGCACACCGGTCGCCATTTGTCAATGGATGCACCGTTCAACGAAGATGATGATAATAGTCTGCTGGATGTTCTTCCTGATGATGAGGACACCAAGCCGGACGATACGCTCATGGATGAGTCGCTCAAGATTGATATTGAGCGTGCTCTGAGCCTGTTGCACCCACGTGAAGCTGAAATCACTCGCTTGTACTTCGGTATCGGTCGTGAGCACCCGCTCACGCTGGAAGAAATTGGACAGCGTTTTGGTCTCACCCGTGAGCGTGTGCGTCAGATTAAGGAAAAGGCCCTTCGCAAGCTGCGTCAGAAGCACCGTCGCGAAGAGCTGCAGATGCACATCGGCTAGACGTCTCTCTTAGGCTGCAACAGTCTGGTCGTGAGATCCGTGTAAGGTAGAGTGTCTCTATCCTAACTAAACGCCCCGATTGTATGCACCGCCTATTTGCGATTCTTGTCGTTTGTTGCTGTTTTGTCCCTCTCGTGAATGCTCAGGATAGTGAGCTTCGAGCAGGCAAGTCCGTTGCAGGAACGCTTTCTTCCGAAGATGTGATCTCCTTTGTCTTCGAGGCGAAAGAGGATTTCTTTGTTCGCGGACATGTAGACCAGATCACGGTCGATGTGGTAGTACGGATTCTGGCACCGAGTGGGGATCTCGTTGGGGAATACGATAATCCAGCCAGAGGCCCCGAGCCTTTCCAGTTCATTACCGAAGAAGCTGGGACGTATCGCATCGAAGTAAGCCCGTTTGAAAAGGCAGAAGGAAACTATGAAGTAGTTCTTCTTAACCTCGAGCCAGAAGCGACGGACCCCAAAGGTAAAGTAAACCAACGGATGGCAGCCTTCTCCGGAGAAGCATCACCGGGCGCCGCCATTTCAGTTTGGCGAGACGGAAAAACAGTCTATGCTAAGACCTTTGGTATGGCAAACCTCACCTATGGTCTGCCATTCGAAGAAGATACCCGAACCAATATCGGCTCTACGTCAAAGCAGTTCACAGCATTCGCCATCATGTTGTTGGTTGAAGATGGCAAACTCTCATTGGACGATGATGTGCGAGAGCACATTACCGAGCTGCCGGATATGGGCACTACCATCACCGTTCGAAATTTGTTGACTCATACGACAGGCTATCGCGAGTTTCTGAATCTGCTGATCTTGGGAGGAAGAAGGCTCGATAGAGGCGATTTTATTGACCGGGCAGAACTCATAGATATCGTTCAACGCCAACCCGCTCTACAGAATGAACCTGGAGCGGAATGGAACTACAACAACACGGCTTTTGGGCTGGCTGCTGTAATTGTTGAGCGTATTTCTGGTCAGGATTTTCCGGACTTTATGGAGGAGAACGTGTTTAGTCCGCTGGAAATGAACGATACGGCGGTCCGCCCAAGTCCGGAACACATGATTAAGAATCGAGCGGAAGGCTATACACCTGAAGCAGGTTCATTGCTCGAAAAAGGGGATCTGGGAGGTGCCATGGGTGCGGGTGGCATTTATTCGACGATCGGTGATCTTCAGAAATGGGCCGAAAATCTAGCAGATCCCAAGGTGGGTACAGCTGATATAATCGATCAAATGACAACTTCATTTGTACTGAACAACGGGGAAGAGACCGGCTATGGATTTGGTCTGTTCATCGATGAACAGAATGGATTGGTGCGTATTCACCACGGGGGAGCTGATGTAGCTCACCGTTCCATGCTGGTTTACTATCCGGAACTCAATGCTGGAGCGACTGCTCAGAGTAACCATGCCGGTTTCAATTCTAATGTAGCTTTTGAAATTGCCGAGTGGTTTTTTCCCGAGTTAGAAGAAGATGAAATAGAAGCAGTGGCGGGAGATTTTGATCCGGCCTCCTACAACCCATCAGAATTTGACGAGTTTGTAGGTAAATATGCTCTGGATGCTGCACCGACGTTTATTCTGACGTTTACCAGAGAAGACTCGACTCTGTATACTCAGGCAACTGGGCAACCTCAATTGGAAATTCGTCCTACGTCGGACTCGACTTTTGCGCTGGTAGATGTAGACGCATCTTTGACCTTTCAGCGCAACTCGGAGGGCGAGGTAGACGGTATGATGCTTCATCAAGGTGGCGATCAGCATGCAACTCGAATTGTGGAAGACGAGGAGCCATGGGTGCCCGCTCTGGATGATTTTGTGGGTCGCTATTTTAGCGAAGAGCTGGAGACATTTTATGAAGTGGTCGTTTCCGATAGCTCACTCATCCTGACACATCGGCGAGTGGAAGATCAAAAATTGACTTCAGGAGCGGAAGACTACTTCACCTCAACGGGAGGTCCGGTATCCTTTGAAAGGGATAAAAACGGACAGGTCATTGGGATGTACCTGGCAAATGGTCGGACGCGAGACGTGCGATTTGCCAAACTGGACTAGCTGTTTATCTCAGAGCCGTTGGGATTGCGAAAGGAGCACCATCACGAACGCTAATGCACCTAGAAAGGCGAGTCCTTTCCATAGGTTCGCTCGCTGCCTGCTTCCGACGATAGATCAAACATCCCCGATGTGTGATCAAGGGGATGGTACGTATCGGAAAGCCGTAATGCGAAGATGCCGTTAGGGTAATAGTTGTGAGAATGGCCTCAAAAAACTATTCTAAGTCTGACTTGACCATCACGCTAACCAACGTTAACCAACGCTGACGTGGAAAAACATTTCGACAGGAATATGGATTCTCTGCCTGTAATCGTGGGGTTTCTCGAGGATGCAAAAAGGACTCAAGAGTTTGATGACGGCGCTTTTTTTGTTCTAAACATGGTAGTTGAAGAGTTATATACTAACATGGTGAAGTACAACGGTAATGGTGCAGATGACATCTTGATCGGCGTGGAAAAGGAAGGCGGAAATATGGTGATTCGGTTGGTAGATTTTGATTCGGAACCGTTTGACTACACGAGTCAGTCTGAAGTGGATGTTTCAGCTTCTCTCCACGAGCGTACGCCTGGTGGGTTGGGAATACATCTAGTGAAGCGATTCATGGACGAAGTGAGTTATCAGTACAAAGACCGTAAAACCAGCATTCGTCTGGTAAAATATTTGAATGCCAATGCTTGAAATTATTAGGGATGGTTCGCAGGCTATTCGATTGAAAGGGCGTCTCGACGCTACCCAATCCGAAATGGCTTTTACAGAATTTGATACGCTTCAAGGAGAGTGCCGTGTCTGGTTTGAGGAACTGGATTACATCTCTAGCGCGGGTTTAAGCGTGTTGCTTCACACCCAGCAACGTCTTTCTAAAGATGGCGGCTCCCTAACATTGTGTGGGTTGAATCAACATGTCCGATTAGTATTCGAGTATGCAGGCTTTGATACGATTTTTACTATTGAATAATGAGTTTCCAACTTTTGAAATGTTCAGTTGTACTTCCAGTAGGATGAATCATGAATGATGAACGTGATTTACAGCTGGTGAAACAGACGCTCGAAGGAGACCGATCTGCATTTGGCCAGCTTGTAGAGGAGTACCAAATGGCTGTTGTAACTGTAGCGTATAATGTGCTTGGAAATCGGAAAGACGCGGAAGATGCGGCTCAAGTGGCCTTTATGAAGGCATTTGAACAACTTGCATCGTTTAAGTCAGACTTTCGTTTTTTTAGTTGGCTGTACAGAATCGCCGTTAATGAAGCGATTAATGCTAAGAAAAAACGTCGCCCCTTGGTAGGCACAGATCACATCGAAGCAGAGTCAACGGAGCGCTCGGATCGGATGACGGAAGTCAATGAACTGGAAGACCGAATCGATCAGGCCCTGATGGATCTTAGTCCTGAGGACAGAGCGCTTATCCTACTTCGTCATTATCAGAATTTCTCCTATCCAGATATCGCGTATATCATGGATATCACCGAAAAGAAGGTGAAATCACGTCTTTTTACAGCGCGTCAGCGCCTGAGAGGCATTTTTGAAACAAGGGGAATTACGGCACAGGCATGACACAGGAAATTATCGATCTGATTCAGGGAGCAGTGGACGGGGTAAATACCTCCCAACAGCAGCAAGCGTTGCAAGATGCATGTGAATCAAATGCATCTATTCAGTCTGAATTAGATAGCGCACTGGAAGTCGGACGCATATTAGATTCAGGAATCCGTGAGATTCAGCCGTCACCGACATTTAAAGCCCGCGTCATGGATTCGTTACCTGAGCAGCCCGCTTGGTCCAAGACGCGTGCACCCATTCGACGTCGTTCGTCAGCATCCATTTTTAAGCTACCGGCACGTCCGATTTTTTCTTTGGCGTATGGCTTGGTTGCCGGAGCGCTTGTTGCGGTTGCCGTAATGACCAGCATCAGTCCCCAGTTGGGAGGTATTTCAAATAGGAGCGGGGCGGCCGGAACTATGGTCGACACTGATCTGGAGCTTTTTTCCGATAGAATAACTCTATCTACTGGAGAGGATATTTCTATTGAGGCTGTTGAAGCTGATAAATTAATTCGTGTAGAGGTAGCGGGTGATGTCGATGAGACCTTTGACATCACCGTCATCCTGGCTAAATCGGGTGATATACTGTACGAACAAACCCTTTCGCCTAGACAAAACTGAAACTTTCCAAGTTGCTCGATGGGCGGCTGTACCTCGTTCATTCTGCTGCCGTTTCGATTCAGTAATGCCGGTAGTTCATCTCTGTATTTTAAGTGGATACGGTCCACTGCGTTCACCTCTGGATTATTACAAATGTCGATGATGAGGTATCCCGCTTCAGAGCAGTTAATGTGGGTGGGTAGATCGACTTTCGGATAATGTTGTTTCCCTATCTTAAAAAAACGCTGTCTGCGGGTTCGGCCAAATCGAAGTTGATCGATGGCCAGACGGGGACAGAAACCATGGTATCTCTGAAGATACGCTGACCCTCCCAGATTACGCCTGATGATAGCCGTCCATATTCTTATCAGTTTGCTGCCGGTCGTCTTCTTTTTGGCGGGCCTTGTGCTGATTGACAGCTACAAGCTGGTCCGGCCTCGCGCGGTCGCGCTAGCACTTTTGGCCGGTTGCCTCAGTGCCATTTTGGTCTATTTCTTGAACGCATGGCTATGGGACATGCTGGAAATGAATAGGAACGACTTCTCGAGATACGTGGCACCGCTCACTGAGGAGGGACTGAAGGCTATTTGGATCATCTACTTGGTCTTTTCAGATCGAGTGGGATTTACGGTCGACGCAGCTATCATGGGTTTTGCCGTTGGGGCGGGTTTTGCGGTCGTCGAAAATATGTACTATCTCAGTTCTCTTGATGCAAGTACTCAGGTCTGGATCATTAGAGGCTTCGGAACGGCCATTATGCACGGAGCGTCGTCTACAATTCTAGCGATCATCTTGAAGACGTTGCAGGGGGAGCATCGCTTGTCTGCCGTGATTTCGGTGACGGTCAGCATGATGCTGGCTTATGCATTTCATTCGACATACAACCACTTCCCATTTCCACCTATGGTTTCGACGGCCATTCTGATATTGGTATCTCCCTTGCTGGTATCCGTCCTTTTTCAGCAAAGCGAAAAACGTACAAGAAGTTGGCTAGGAACGGGGTTCGATACGGATCAGGAGTTGATGGACTTGCTCATGCGAGGAGATTTTTCAGCTTCGCGAATTGGGACGTATCTGACCTCTCTTAAGGAGCATTTTGAAGGTCCCATCGTGGCCGATATGCTGTGTTTGATACGAACCCGAGTGGAATTATCGATCCGAGCCAAAGGTGTGCTTATGATGCGTGAAGCAGGGTTTGAACCCCGGCCCGATGAACTGGTCAAAGCTAAGTTTGATGAGCTTCAGTATCTGGAGGATTCTATCGGGAAGACGGGCCTCATGGCGGTCGAACCTATCCACAAATGGTCTCGTGAGGACTTGTGGCAACTAACGTTACTATCAGATATTGGAAACTGAAGTTGATTGCAACGTCTTAGATTCCATTAAGGAACGAAATCGTTTTATCAGTCAGATCTGAACCTAGACCTTGCTGCTGATATAAAATGGTCCCCTGAGCGTCTAAAATGGTGATAATATTTGAGTGGGCGTATTCGCCATCGGCCATTTTTCTGAATCGGACTCCCAGTAGTGCTGCCATTTCTAACACGTCATCCGGATCACCTCGGACCAGATTCCACCGGTTGGCATCCAGATCTTGCGTAGCCGCATAATCCGCCATTTTTTGAACGGTGTCTCGTTCCGGATCGAGAGAAATCAGCAAGAAATGGTTGTCTGAAGACGTTTTCGAGCGGATTCGCTTCATATCAGCTACGATTCTTGGGCAGGACACTTCGCAGGAGGTATAGGTCAGGGCTACCACTTGGATAGCACCTGAGAGAGAGTCCAACGTAAGTTGATCCCCCATTTGATTGGTCCACTGGGACTCCACCTGATAGAGCGAATAATCTCCAAGGGCCGGGGTATCCGAATTCAATACCATCCCATTCGCTGCATGCATTGCAGGGGAATGAGGAGTTTCTTCAGTGGCGCATCCGACTAGCAAGACACCAAAAACGAGTAGAGCAATAAATTTAGTCATCATCTATAAAGATCTGGCAGTCCTGAATCCAAGATTAGCTCCGCTGTACGCGGCCTTTAAACTTCCCCTGAACGCAAATCTCATGAATGCTGCATAGTCGGTAAAATCAGAAGCCCCAACTACTCCACTGCCGCAATACAATTTGCGCTCAAGATTGGCATCAGCTCGAGACTCACCCGTAATCAATGCGGAATTGAAATCTGATGTCCACTCCCAGACTAAACCATGTAGGTCCCTAACACCCCAGTAATTAGGCTTAGTCAATCCGACTAGAAATGGAGTATTCGGAGTCACTCTATTCGTAAGGTTCAAAATATGAGTAGTGAACCCGTCTTCTGACTTTCCGTCTGGAGAATGCAAGCCAGCTCCTGCTACGTATTCCCATTCTGCAACGCTAGGTAGTCGATTACCCTTCCATTTTGCGTATGCTTTTGCCGCAAACCAAGAAATATTGGTTACAGGCGATGTTGGAAAGGCATCCCCTATATCCGTATCTGAAGCCCAGTGCCGTAAGTACGTCTCGTCAGCAAATATCCTTGATACTTGTGATTTGGACCATTTGGGGTTCTGGATCACAAAATCCAAGAAATTTTGATTTGTAACGGGATCTGCATCAATAAGGAATGCAGATACAGCAATGGAGTCTTCGCCATCAGGGCTTTTGTAAAGCGGGGCGTATTCTCCTTGCGCAATTTCCACCATCCCAGTAGGAATGGAGGGTAAACGGGTCTGACGACTTTGTGCCGCTGATGATGCTAAAAGCATCATCAGCGGCACAAGAACAATCGCTTTTTTCAGGATCACCATTAGTGAGTAGATCGGGCTCTTGTGACGTGCGAAGGAATCACTTCGCCGCCTTCGTTGCCCCAGGCATTAAGTACAAAGGTGAGTACGTTAGCGACGTCCTCATCGGAAAGGCGAACGCCCGGCATGACACCGTTGTAAGTCTCACCATTGACTTCGATTTCACCCTCTAATCCGTTAACAACCACATGTATGGCTCTATCAGGATCTGAAAGAAGGTAATCCGATCCAGCAAGCGGAGGAAATACTCCTGCAATGCCCTGTCCTTCTGGTTGGTGACAAGCAGCACAATTTGAGGAGTAAATACGTTCCCCAGCGGCGATTCTTTCTTCTATTGTTTCGGCAATCTGAGCAGCAGGAGCTGCTCCGGCAATATTCTGAATTGCGCCGCCTTCTGGCAGATACACGGACTCATCTTGAAGGCCAGAGTACACGGCGTCATTTGCGTCGCCTTCGACCGAAATCATAGCCAAAGCGCCCTTGTTGAAGGCACGGAAAATGGAGTGGTCAACGATGATAAACGTTCCAGGAACGTCTACAGTGAATTCCACGATAGCAGATCCACCTGCAGGTACGAGTGTGGTCTGAACGTTTTCATTAGCAATAGATCCGCCTTCGGTGTAGACCAGGTCGAAGATCTCCCCAATCACATGAAAAGATGAAACGAGGTTCGGCCCACCGTTTCCTACGTACAACCGAATCCGGTCTCCAACATTGGCTGTGATAGCTTTGTCACCAGTGGTACTTCCAACAGAGCCGTTGAAAACGACATAGTCAGGTGTTTCGAGAAGAGCTTTTTCCATGTCAAATGGCTGTAGCCCTGCGTCTCCGTATGCTCCTTGGGTATAGAATTCGCTTTGCATGACATAGAATTCTTTGTCAACAGGCTCGAGACCTTCTTTTGGCTCAACCAGGATAAGTCCATACATGCCGTTGGCAACGTGCATCCCAACGGGTGCTGTGGCGCAGTGATACACGTACAATCCAGGATTTAGCGCAGTAAAGGAAAACGTAGTGCCTTTACCCGGTGCGGTGAAGGATGATGCTGCTCCGCCACCAGGACCTGTAACTGCATGCAGGTCAATATTGTGTGGCATTTTGGAATCAGGGTGGTTGTTTAGATGAAACTCAACTAAATCCCCCTCTCTAACGCGGATGAATTTTCCTGGCACTTCACCACCGAAGGTCCAAAACGTGTAGTCTACACCATCGGCGAGACGCTTGACAACTTCAGTTGTCTCCAGCTCGATAATGACTTTAGTAGGATGGTTTCTAGTTATAGCTGCCGGAACGGCCGGAGCATATGTCAATAGGGCCTGCTCCTCACCCTTGATCTCATTGGATTGGCAGCCTGATAGGATCAGACTGGTTCCGAAAAACAGGATGATGGCAAGTCCGCGACTTAATCGCGATAAAAAGTTGGTCATAAGAAAGAGGCGTTAAATTCCCATAATGCGTCAGCTAAAAAGGCGGTACAATCTGACGCGTAAAATGGAAATTGAATTGATTGAGAGGGTTCGAGTCTGGGGAATAAGCTTCAAGCCATTATCAACCAATCGTGATGGTTTTCAGGTGAAAGCGTTCCCCGCTGATATGATTAAAACTAGATAAAAATAAAAACGGTCAAGTATGTCTTCTTTTTCGTGAATCCGTACGTGAATGGACAAAATCCATCCTTTCGGGCCAGTTATATCGAGATTGAGCGATCTCAAGCACAGTGCCTTTGCGAGATTCAGAGTTATATCTTTCTACAATCCGTACTTTATGGTTGAAGCCAAAATCCCACATGTCATGTCTTGGATAAAAAACGCTCTGATTGATCTCGCAATAACTGCTGTAATCGCTGTATATGCCTTCAATGGGGCCACATGGGGATGGTGGGTAATCGCGATATATACACCACTCATGGTATTGCTTAAAGTGTTTGCTTTGTCTGGAGCGGCGTCAGCAGTACAGCGGAAAGCAGACGAGGTACCCTTGTGGTTTTATCATCTGCTCTTCGCTGCAAACGTTACTCTGTTGTTTGTCGCGGACTTCAATTATGCTGCCTTCGGATGGGTTGCCATTTGGCTGCTCTCTGTCCTTGCAGAATCTCGATCTCGGCCAAAAAAAGGCTCTTGAACCCTTTCGAGTAACGCGAATTGCTTACGAACTATTACACGCTTCGCGCTCTTGTCCGGGAATGGAACCCTCGATTAGCGGGGGCCCGTATCATAGATGGCTATTCTCAACATCGTGGTAGCCTCATTCTTGTATTTGAAGATGTACAAGGCGGCCAATGGTCTCTTAATACGTCTGTACAGGCTCCAAACATGCATATATTTATGTACGCAGGAGCCAATCGTTCTCGAAAGAATGTAGTGGATGTGTTTCCCGAGTTAAGAAATGAGACCGTTGAACGTCTTCGGATTGCAAACCGGGATAGACAGATCACGTTGCAGTTGACCAATGGTTCATGTCTTCACTTTTTTGTTTACGGACCTAAAGCCAATGTCTATTTAGATCACGAAGGTATCACCTCGTTCAGGGGTGATTTTACAACCCTTCCTGCCTTGCGTTCAGTGGTTGACGTGCCTTCTGCAGAGGCTGTTGAGTCTGTTCTGGCTAGTGGAAAAATGCTGCGCTCTGTGTTGCCGCTATTTCCAAAAAAACTGATTGAGGAAGTTTGGTATCGAGCAGGTGGAATACAAGATCCGACTACCATCACATCCGTAATCGGGGAAATGGAGGACGACCTTCAAAACCCCTCTCCACGTATTTACTGGGATGAAGAAAGAAAGCCGTTACTATCTATGATTCGGCTGGGACATATCGCTGCGGAAGGGGAGAAAATGAGCAGCACGGACGAAGCCGTTCGCGTTGTCGCTCGCCGCCGGCTCGCTCTCCACCGATTCTCAGGGACCTACGACCCATTGATCCGGCTGCTAAAAAAGAGGGTGGTTCAATCAGAAAATGGACTTTCAAGAGTAGAGGAAGAGCTTTCGAAACCGGGTCGAGCGGATAAACACGAGCATTTTGGTCATCTTTTAATGGCGCAAGCACATACCCTGAAGGCTGGGTCCGATGAGGTGCGAGTGGCCGATATCCTCGGTGATGGCGCAGAGGTCACTATTGTATTGGATCCTCGCTTGAACGCCATTGAAAATGCCCAGGCATACTACGGTAAGGCCAAACGCTCAAGAGAGGCCCGCAAAAAGTCCATGGAACGCATTCAAGGCTTGAAGCGCACCGCTCAAAACACTCAGTCCCTTTATGAGCAAGCGCTCAACCTTCAGACCGTGGAAGAAGTCAAAACATTTCAAATGAAAAACGAAGGTCATCTTAAAGCATTGATGGCGGCTCCTGAAGATCCAGACGCCATTCCTTATCGACGGTTTGTGTTGGATGCTGGATATGAGGTGTGGGTGGGGCGCAATGCGAAGCAGAACGATCAGCTTACGATGCATGATGCACGGAAATATGATTTATGGCTCCATGCTCGGGGCGTTGCAGGCTCACACACCGTGTTGCGACTTCGGGGACGGACAGACTCTCCTCCAAAACAGATTATCGAACAGGCTGCATCTATTGCTGCCTGGTATAGTAAAGCGCGAACGAGTGGGTTAGCTCCTGTAATCGTAGTCGAACGAAAGTATGTACGTAAACCACGTAAAGCCCTACCCGGAACTGTTGTTGTAGAGCGCGAAAAGGTAATTCTGGTAGAGCCTGGACTGCCTGAATAATTAGAGGGTGTCGTTGAATATATCGAGTTGGGCAGGTCCTGAAACCTCAAGCATTCCCATCGCTCCTTTATTTATGGCGCGGAAGATGGAGTGATCAACGAGCATATAGGTGCCGGGCACTTCTACTTTCATTTCAATTATAGCGGCGCCTCCAGCTGGAATAAGCGTGGTCTGTATGTGCTCATGCGTCGGGAAAGGGCCTCCTTCACCATACACCACATCAAACATTTCTCCCATCACGTGAAAAGAGGAGATCAGGCCGGGGCCCGCATTTCCCACATAAAGGCGTACCGTTTCACCAACGCGAGCCTGTAAGGCATTTTCATTAAGAAGGGATCCGACTCGTCCATTGAACACGACATAGGCAGGTTCTTCATCTAGAGCTGCCTGATAATCGAAGAGTTGCATACCCGGTTGTCCAAATGCTCCTCGAGTATAGAATTCACCCTGCATGACATAGAATTCTTTGTCGACGGCAGGAAGTCCATCAACGGGTTCGACCAAGATCAGACCATACATTCCATTAGCAATGTGTACACCCACCGGTGCCGTAGCACAATGATATACGTACAAACCGGGATGGAGCGCGGCGAATGTGAAACGAGTGGATTCACCTGGCTTTGTAGCCGTGACCATTGCTCCACCGCCTGGGCCCGTAACCGCATGCAAGTCAATATTGTGACTGACGAAACTCTCCGGATGATTGCTCAGATTCAACGTTACTTCGTCACCAACTCTGACGCGTATGAATGGTCCAGGGACGCTTCCGTTAAAGGTCCAAAACCTGTAGTCCACTCCATCAGCAAGTTGTCCTACCTTTTCAACTGCGTTCAGATTTACCTCGACGTGTGCCTTGTGCCGGCGAGTAATCGTTTCAGGCACCTTAGGGGCAACAGTTAATTCGGCCGTCTCACTAGATTTAAACGCTGGTTTATTACTACCAATGATAGCATCGCAGCTGGTGAGGGTGATTATACAAGCAGTTGCGAAGAACCATAGAGAAATGCGCATGCCATCAAAAATTTGGGTTTTCCTTTATAGATTCGTCCGGGGTGATTTAATATAAGACAGATTTGTCTTGAATAGGTTAGAGGTTGTTAACTTTACCACTTTTTGAGAGTCTGAGTGTAGCCGGCTCAATGGAATGCTTTATTTGCATGTGACCTCTTCAGAGTAACTTTGCGTCAACATCACAGAAACGCGTGTTGTAATTTGGCGCGCTTCATCGCACACTTGATTTTATCTGACTACTATGAACTGGTGGGAATCTGTCATATTGGGTCTGGTACAGGGACTCACTGAGTTTTTGCCAGTCTCTTCGTCTGGTCACCTGGTATTAGGACAGCATTTGCTCGGTCTCGAAACGGCTGCCGGCGATGTACTTTTCGAGGTGCTGGTCCATTTTGGAACGATTATGAGTGTGTTTTGGGTCTACCGAGAACGGATCCAATCATTGACGATTGGTTTTTGCAGACGGGCCGTTCGCGTGAGCGAGTTGGGACAATCCTATAAAACAGATGAACACTTCCGTATGGGTGTTCAAATTCTAATTACCATGATTCCCACATTCACGGTATATGCCATTTGGGGATCAGAGATTGAGGCGGCATTTGGCTCTCCCAAACTAGCTTCCGGTATGCTTTTAGTAACGGGAGTGTTGCTTCTTCTAACTCGGTTGCGTCGAGCACCTTCTGGTCAGATTACGGCCCCCAAGAGCTTTTTGATTGGGTTGGCTCAATCCGCAGCCATGATTCCTGGCATATCTAGATCTGGAGCAACAATTTGTACCGCTTTGTATCAAAATGTTGAGCCCTCGAAAGCGGCAGACTTTTCTTTTCTCATGTTGCTACCTGTAGTGATTGGAGCCACCATATTCAAGATTGGCGAAGCGCTAGGACAGGCTGCAGTGGCAGATTGGGGGGTTCTTTTGCTTGGTACGTTGGTCGCTTTTATTTCCGGTATCGCAGCGATCCGTTTGGTATTGGACGTAGTTCGACGTGGCCGATTGCAGTATTTCGCGATATACTGCTTTATCGCAGGAGGACTCGGTTTAATCCTTATTTGAGTCCGTTTTTCTCTGTCTCAGATTGATAAATAGTTCTTAAGGTTGAGCGTGATTGCCCGATAAAGAGATCGGAAGCGCCTCGCATCGTGCGGACGTGTTTCCACTGTTTACCGACCTCAAGCTGAAAACCACGGACCAACGGAATGAAGTATCGCATCTACGTCGTCGACGACGATCGGCATTATGCGCGCATGCTAAGCTATCGTCTTGACAAGAATGCGAATTATCACGTGAAGGTCTTTCATAGTGGTGAGGAAGTACTCAAGGCGTTAGGTGATAAACCAGATCTGCTCTTGCTAGACATTATGATGCCTGGCATAGACGGAGTAGAGGTTCTGAGACAGGTAAATACTCGGTACCCAGAGATTCCAGTGATTATGGTGTCTGCTCAGGGTGTTATTGATACGGCCGTCGAAGCCATGAAGATTGGCGCATACGACTACATTACCAAAGGGCAAGATGATCTGGTTAAGCTAGATTCCATTGTGCGCAATGTCCTAGAAAAAGTATCGCTTGAAAGGGAAGTTGAAAGTCTACGAACGGAAGTCAGCGAGAAGTATCAAGTTTCTGGCATGATTGGTGATTCACCGGCCATGAATAACGTGTATCGCATGATCCAGAAAGCGACTCGGGGCGATCTGACCGTAGCTATTCAGGGCGAAAGTGGAACGGGTAAAGAATTAGTGGCCAAGGCCATACACTATGCATCGGGTCGTAAGCGCGGTCCCTTCGTTATTGTGAATTGTGCTGCCATTCCTCGCGACCTTATGGAAAGCGAGTTTTTTGGTCACGAGAAAGGATCTTTTACAGGTGCGCATGCACGCAAAATTGGAAAATTTGAACAGGCCGACGGCGGTACCATTTTCCTTGACGAGATCGGTGAGTTGGATCTGGACTTGCAGGCCAAGTTGCTTCGTGCCCTGCAAGAGGGTGAGTTAACTCGTGTTGGCGGAAGTGATACGATCGAATTTAATGCTAGGGTTATTAGTGCCACGAACAAAGACGTGGTAACTATGATTAGGTCTGGGAATTTCCGAGAGGATCTGTACTACAGACTCTTTCAATTCCCTGTCCCATTGCCTCCTCTTCGCGAACGTGAACAGGACGTCTTACTACTCACCAACTACATATTTAGAGAGTATATCAAGGCGCATCAGGAGTTTAAGGGTAAGAAAATTTCTTTGGCTGCTCACCGAGCTATTGCTAATCATACTTGGCCAGGAAATGTCCGTGAGTTGAAAAGTGCCGTTGAGCGAGCGATTCTGATGAGTGATTCTCAGGAGATCAGTGTTGCTGATCTGATGATCACAGATATCAATACTATTTCACCTTGGGCGGATCGTATGACGTTGGCCGAAGCGGCCGAACGGAGTTTCACTGCGCCAGTTTCGAGTGGGTCGCAACTTGAATCCCCATCTATCAGTACACCTCTCTCCGATCAGTCCGATGACAACCCTGTCATGCTGGAAGTCGGAGCAGATGGAAACGATGGAATCGTCTCTCTTGAAGAGTTGAAGCATCGCGCCGTGGAACGTTCGTATCGCCTTTGTGATGGAAACGTAGATCGAGCCGCGGTTCAACTCGGAATTGGACGCGCCACCATGTATCGTCTGCTTAAGAAGTACGATATCATGGAGTAGACGCTCAGCATGCGACTAACGGACAACGAACGAACTGTTCAACGAGACATCGAAAAGTGGCAACACGGAGATGCGTCTCTGGTTGCACAAGCAATGAACTGGGCCATGGCCCCCATGGATTGGGTGGTCAATCAGATTGTCCCCGACGAGGTCGTGGATCAGGTTGATAAAGCGGTATCACAATTCTTATCGCTCTTAAATGATGCTTCTGCTTGGACGTATGATCCATCCGAAGTAGTCAGTCTAGCCGTCAAGAAAGGTATCAAAGCAGAAACGGTTCTAGATCTGCAGAACGCCGATATTGCGAAACTAGATAAAATTGCTCAGGGATATTTTTCTGAAAATGCCATTCTGGCAGCTGTGGAAGGTGGAGGGACCGGTCTCGGTGGCGCTGTGTTGATCGCAGCTGATATTCCCCTTCTGTTTGGTATTAATCTTCGTCTGATTCAACAAATTGGTGCCGCCTACGGTTTTGATGTGAGCGGACCCGAGTATGGACCCCTTGTTTTGTCCATTTTCAACGTGGCAGCAGCGGGTACCAAAGAATCCAAAAACGAAGCATTACGCGAAATAACAGTCGCTGCGGCTGCTCTTGCGCATGAAACTGGATACAAGGGACGTGTAAGTGGTACGTTTCGAGATCAGAATCGGCACTTCCCAAGAGAGATAGCAAAAAACATTGGCGGTCGTAAGATTGCTCAGTTAATCCCCATTGCTGGGGCCGCTATCGGAGCCGGAATCAACTATTGGTTCACAACAGAAACGGCCGATACCGCGTTTATGCTCTTCCGCGCGCTGTATATTGAGAGGAAAGAGCGCATGTAGCGTCTCTGATCCTTTTTATCCCTCCGTTATGCCACTCGTCGCCATTGTGGGACGCCCAAATGTGGGCAAATCCACGTTTTTCAACAGACTTACCGAAGAACGGCAGGCTATCGTACATGATGAGCCTGGTGTTACGCGTGATCGCGTTTATGGACACGTGGAATGGGGTGGCCGGGTATTCTCGATCGTAGATACGGGTGGGTTTGTTTCAAATTCTGAAGACCGTTTTGAAGCGGCTATTCGAGAGCAAGTCCATCTTGCCATCGAAGAGGCAGATATCATTCTATTCGTGAATGACGTGACAACGGGTGTCACCAAAATGGATCAGGAGATGGCCGGCGTGTTGCGCAAGTCGGATCGTCCTGTGTTTGTCATTGCAAACAAGGCCGACAATAATGAGCGCCGTTGGGCTGCAAATGATTTGTATGAGCTTGGTTTTGCGGATGTCTTTGCGGTGAGCGCAATCAACGGGATGGGTACGGGAGATATGCTCGATGCATTGGTTGCTGTTCTACCTGCCGAGGTGCCTATAGATGAGGACGATACCCGAACGCGTATTGCTATGATCGGGCGTCCTAATGTGGGCAAATCTTCGATCACGAACACGTTACTTGGGACCGAGCGCTCCATTGTCACCGAGATTAGCGGAACGACTCGGGATTCGATTGACTCCGTGATGAAATATCACGGCGAAGAGTTGGTGCTTGTAGATACGGCTGGCTTGAGAAAACGGGCTCGCATTTCCGAAAACGTTGAATTCTATTCGCACCTTCGGACCGAAAGGGCGATCGAATCATGTGATGTAGCGGTACTTCTTCTGGACGCGGTCGAAGGACTGGAGGCTCAGGATATCCGCGTGTTGGCCCAAGCTGAGCAAATGAAAAAAGGCCTCGTCTTGGCCATCAATAAATGGGATCTGGTAGAAAAGGACACCAATACGGCTCTTGAGTACGAAACGATGATTCGGGAGCGGCTGAAAACGTTGAGCTATGTTCCTATTCTGACGATATCGGCCGTGACCAAGCAGCGTGTGTACAAATTGCTGGACAAAGTGCTGGAAGTCGTTGAGCAGCGAAAAAAGCGCGTTCCTACTTCAGAGCTGAACGAGTGGATGCAGCAAATTGTAGAACGACACAATCCGCCTTTGCACCGCAATCAGCGTGTTAAATTGAAATACGTAACACAGGTCCGAACATCACCGCCCGTGTTTAACTTCTTTGTAAACTATCCTAAGGGAATCAAAGAACCGTATCAACGCTATCTCGAAAATCAGTTGAGACGCTCCTACGGTTTTGAAGGCGTTCCGATTAAGCTTGTTTTTAAGCTGAAGTAGTTTTCTAAGCCTCATTGAAATGAGGCTAAGTGGCTGTCGGTCAGAGAGTGACGCCCTATATTGATTGCCTCTTGTTTTTTAATGTTGAGTCTTGAATGAGCCAGTTTTTAGACATTTCAGTCCGCAATGAATCTCTGCTGGATCAGCTAACGGGTTTGATTTCTGAAATTGAAGTACAACGCCCTTGGCTGATGTGTATTTCTGATGGTCAAATGAACGGAAAGCCCATGGATGCTATGCCTTCCTTATTGGAAATGTATGCTGAAATGGCTCGTCGAGAATGGGAAGACCATGTTCCGGCTGTAACCTCTCAGCGAGCAGAGGTGCGAAAGTCGGACGATATGTCGATGGTATTGAATCGACTACTAGCAGGCAGGAAATTGGTTGTTAACCGGCTTTCCAGCCTGACTGAGTCCGATTGGGATGCCTCAGTGGGAGATCAAGAGCAGACCAAAGTCTATCAATACGCTTTTCAGATGACCAAGTCAGACGGTGATTTTCTGAAAGCCATTGCCGAGCGTATGCACGAAAGTGTAATTACGTTTAGGGGATAGGCCAACGGCTCGCGAAAATCCTTATATCGAACTCAAAAGGTCTTTTGAACAAGGCAATTTCGGACCTATCTATCTCCTCCACGGAGCTGAACGGTATTTCATTGATCGATTGCAGCAAACGTTGCTCAAACATGCTCTAGCGCCCCACGAAAAAGACTTCAATCTGGATATCCTTTACGGATCTGAAGTTGAGGCGCAGGCGGCACTCGGTGCCTGCCGTTCTTTTCCCATGATGGCAGAACGTCGTGTTGTGGTTATCCGGGATTTCGATAAGATGAAAGAAAATGGATTGTTTAAGGCGCTCGGAGATCAGCCCAATCCAGCTTGCGTTGTCTTTTTGGTTTGTGCAGGAAAGCCAAATATGAGTCATCACCCATACCGAGCGCTTAAGGCAGCTGGAAGGGTGGTTGAATTTAAAGAGCTCTATCCCAATCAGGTCCCAAGATGGATTGAGGTGTTCGCCAAAGAACGCGGATTTGCCATTGAACCGAAAGCGATACAGATGCTCTCAGATTACGTCGGGGCCTCGTTAACAGCCGTATCGGCCGAGCTAGACAAACTGTCTACGTTTGTTGGAGAACGGGAAGTCCTGACTTCAGAAGATGTTGTTCAGGCAAGTGGCCAGACCAGAGAACATAATGTCTTCGAATTACAGCGTGTGGTGGGCGAAAAACGATATGAGGCCGCATTGAAGATCTCGGAACGATTGTTGCAGCAGTCCTCATCGACGGGCGCAGAGGCGAATCGCATCGTTTCTGTCCTGACATCGTTCTTCATTAAACTGTGGCAACTGACAGGATTGCAGGCACGTCGTGCAACAGACAAAGAGATGGCTTCGACTCTAGGGGTTTCGCCCTATTTTTTAAAAGACTATCTTAGCAGTCTGCGACGATTTGACAAGAAAGCCCTTGATAAAGCGTTTTCGTCCCTTTTGGCGGCGGATTTCGAATTGAAAGGGGGAAGCCAGCGAAGTGATCGATTGATTCTCGATCTATTGTTTCGCCGGATTCTGAAATCTTGAACCCTGTACTGACACCGGAAAAGGTTTTTTTTGGGTCTGCCCGTAACGGACAGATTGTCAGTGCTACGAAACATGGACGGGAGAGATCCCGATGACTACCTGTACAATATGACAGACACCGAAAACGTAGGAAAGCTGAAAAAGCGAACGCTCACGGTGAAAGCGTCGGACTTCGGAATGATTGGTAACGTCAATCCGAACAACCGGCATTTCGACGCGCTCAGTCAAATGAGTGATGAAGACCTCATGTCCCAATTTCAGATGGGGACCGTGGAGGCCTTCGATATCTTGGTGGGCAGATACAAGGATCCGCTAACCAATTATATCTATCGCTTCCTCGGAGACATGAAGGAGTGCGAAGACCTTCTGCAGGAAACGTTCTTGCGCGTATACCGCAACCGGCATTCGTACCGTCGTATTGCTAAGTATTCAACTTGGTTATACACGATTGCAGGAAACTTGGCACGCTCTGAGTATCGCAAACGTAAACGTCGCCGTCTGTATTCTTTGCAGTCCGTTAATCGTGACGACGAAGAGTATGAGGTTGAGATTCCGGATGAAACGTTCAGCCCAGACAAACACACGGAATCCACGATCCAGGACTTCTTCATCCAAGAAGCGTTGAAGCAGATACCTGAAGAGTTTCGTGAAGTCGTTGTTCTCCGGGATGTGCAGCAGCTTGCCTACGAGGAGATTGCTGATATTACGGGTCTTCCGATGGGTACGGTCAAGAGCCGAATTAATCGTGGACGAACTAAACTTCAGACCTTGCTCAAGGAAGTTTACACTCCGCAAACAGACTGATTTTGTGCATAGCACATTGAAGAGGGCCGGTGGCGAATGCCACCGGCCCTCTTTTTGTTTACGCGATGCAGGATGAAGTCGGGCGACCTGAGCTGCAGAGTCGTGGGTATAGTTAAATTGTGTTCAGTGAGAACCTTCAGTGAACACATGTGTAGGGAAAAGAAACGAATCACCAGATCATGGTTTATGGCCGACAGCTACTACCCTGACTATTCCGAGCACTCCGATCAGCAACTTGATGAGTTGTTGTGCGAGTATGTAGACGGCACTATGGACCCGGCGGTTCGTGCTGCGTTTGAAGAGTATCTGGAAGCCAATCCTCAGTTAGCGAGTCACGCCCGCTGTTTGTGTCAGACCCGTACGATGTTGTGTTCCTACGGATGGCGTCACCCAGAAGAATCGCTACAAGAGCAAATTCGAAAGAAAGTGGTCGGCGAATTGAAGCGGCAAGATCGCGTCGAATCGATGCTGGTTCATCGTTTGGATAACGCAGCCATGTTAACGTCGTCAATCAGTCTGATTCTGATTGTAGGTATGATGATTGGGTTCAGTGCGGTAAATGAGTCCCGGACGGATAACGCATCCGAACCCGCTGCCTACTTGCTTGAAGACACTATGTCGCTTCGCACTGATGCCTACAGCCAGCAAAGCAGAGCAAGGTCGCTCGAACAGCTCCCTAGTAGTGCTCAGCTTTCGCCTCTCGGTCTTTCTCCGGTCCTTCCTGTGATTGATATGCAGCCTATCGGATGGCATGCAGTGGGGTCTCAGCATATCGAGTCGTCTTTCGACATGGTTGTGGCACCGTAAGTGCGGACGTGCCTGCTAGGTCGTGCTTCTTTGGATTTCTCAGCTGATACGATAGATTAAGTGGTCGAACGACTGAGTGTGGTTCGATTTTCCCGTCCACTTATCGCACCCAGGTTCATATGAAACGCCTCCTGATTCTGGCAACACTGCTTTTTAGTGTCTTGCCAAGCTTTGCCCAATACGCCCTCCAATTTGGATCCGCTGTCGCTGCAGACAATGATGCTATTTACGTGGGTGAGGGGCGTAATATTCTTCAGGCTGGCACGCTTTTTCAGTTTGAACAGGATGCCGATGGAGAGTGGGCGATGGCTCGAGCCATTAAACCTTCAGACACGGAGAATCGAGGTGACGGCTTTGGAAGAGCCGTTTCAATCTCGAACAACACCATGGTCGTGGGTGCCCCACTGGTTGGTGCCATTTATGTATTTGAACGAACAAGCGATGGGGCATGGGCCGAGACAGCTCGTTTGAGTGCAGACGCGATAGGTCTGGGTTCTAACGTGGCTACCGATGGGAAGCATATTCTTGCAACCGCCGCTGGAGATAGAAATGCATCAGCCAGTATTCATGCTTGGGTTCGAAGCGATGCAGGTTGGTTAGACGCATCCGGCTTTGCGCCCACAGAAGAGGGCAACACGGGACTCGGTGCAGCGCTCGCGGTCACAGGTGATAGAGCGGCCATTGGATCTCCTTCAGCGGATGGAAGGAAAGGACGGGTGGAGACCTTCTCCTTTAAAGACGGATCGTGGCATGCGGACGGACCCATTGAGCACTCCCGTGAGATGGAAGGCGATGCGTTTGGGTCTGCCCTGTTAATGGAAGACAGTCATATGATCGTTGGAATGCCGGGTCATGACGGTCGCAAGGGAGCAGCTGCCGTCTATTTTCAAAACTCAGATACTGGGCAGTGGACCTACCAATACAAGCTGGAACCGTTCGATTCGGCTGGTAACGAACAATTTGGCGCATCTCTGGCCTTCAACGGCACATCTGTCTGGATAGGAGCCCCTGGTTACGGCGATTCTAATGGAACGATCTATTCCTATGAAATCAACGCTGAGACGATGAGGATGAAGTCCACGGAAATGGTTCAGCCTCTTATGCTTCAATATCGAAGTGGCTTCGGTGGTGCAGTAGCTGTTTCAGGTACTCATGCTGTAGTCGGCTCGCCGGGACACGATAATTTTGAGGGTGCCGGATTTGTGTTTCAGCAAGACGAAAGCGGGTGGATAGAAAGTGGCGTCGTGCTTTCTGATTCTGGCGTATTTGAGACGATCACGGGGGACAAGGTGTCTTGCGAAGAAGAGGTCGCTGCTGGATTCCCTTGTGAAAACGTAGATATCATTTCGTTTCTGTCTCGAGGTGATGTCGGAGCCGAGAGGGGAATCCAGATGAATGATGTTTGGGGTTGGACAGATCCAGAAACGGGTACCGAATGGGCCATTGTAGGTCGCACGGATGGTACTTCATTCGTAAGTCTCGCAGATCCTTCACATCCCTTGTTTGTGGGCGACCTCCCTCATACCGCTTCAGGGCATCGCAGTTTGTGGAGAGACATGAAGGTGTATAAGGATCACGCCTATATCGTAGCTGACGGGGCAGGAGCTCATCATATGCAGATCTACGATCTTACTCAATTAAGAGATATAACGCAGTTTCCTACCACTCTCACGGAGACCAATATCTATAAAGGCGTGTTCAGTTCTCACAACCTGCATATCAATCTGGATACTGGATTTGGATACGCTGTCGGAAACGATTCTGGGGGTGAAACATGTGGAGGTGCCCTACACATGATGGACTTGAACGACCCGGCGAATCCTGTATTTGTAGGTTGCTTCAACGATCCAACGACACATGGTGGCTCGGGAGCCACGCATGATGTGCAATGCGTTTCCTACCATGGTCCTGACGCCGATTATGCCGGCAGGGAAGTGTGCCTTAGTTCTAATGGAAATGCCTTGTCCATCGCAGATGTAACGAACAAGTCGAACCCCACAGCTATTTCAACCGCAGATTATCCGAACGTCGCTTACACTCATCAGGGGTGGTTGACAGAAGATCATCGGTATTTTTTCCTTAATGATGAGGGGGACGAATCGTCTGGGATCGTAGATGCAACAAGGACGCTTATTTTTGACCTTCAGGATCTAGACGAGCCCATCTTAGCTAGCGAATACCTAGCTGATAACAGCGCTATTGACCATGATCTTTACATCAAGGGTAACTTGATGTATCAGACAAACTATGTGGCGGGTCTTCGGATTATCGATGTTAGCGATCCTGAAAATCCGGTGGAAGTCGCCTCTTTTGATACCGTCCCATATGGTCCAAACGACAATTCCCCTGTCTTAGGTGCCTGGAGTAGCTATCCCTTCTTCAAAAGCGGTTTAATCGTAGTTACCTCGGGTCGGGAAGGCGTATTCTTTTTGAAAAAGAAGGAAATCGATACCTAAAAGCCGGTTTACGGTCAGTTGCACCCAAGATCTATTCGAGCCTGTGCATCATTGGCAGGAATACATCCTCCGGATGGTACGGATGACGGGACGTAGCGTCCTAGATCGGGATCGCGGAGGGCCGTTGTGAGGAATACGGTGAGGTCTGACAGATCATCGGGAGTCAATACCAGTGGTTTGAATTGATCGGTGACGGTTCCTGGTGGTAGGTTTTGCTCGGGTATCCCTCGATGGTAATAGTCGACGACTTCCCTGATAGATTTAAACGTGCCACCATGTCCTAGGAATGGAGAGTCTATCATGTTGTATAACTGAGGGACCTTGAATTTGTAGTCAGACGTGCCCGTGGTTAGAAACTCTCCCCGACCTAGTTGTTCAGGGGGTGAATTAAACACGTCGGGCCCAGCCATGTCTTTCATACCCAAGGCATAGAATGCCATAGAGCTCAAGGCCGGTCCTGTGTGGCAATCTGAGCAGGCGCTAGGTCCGAAGAATACTAGAGCACCTCGCTTTTCCTGAGATGTCATAGCATTTGTTTCGCCCTTCAACCAGCGCTGGAAGGGAGCTTGACTTGCCATGATTGTTCGTTCGTAGGCTCCAATGGCTAGCCCCACTTTTTCGTCTGACACCGGCTCTCCCGGAAAGACTTGATTCCAGAGTGCCTGGTATTCCGAGTTTGTAGCTACGACGCTTGTAGACGCATTGTCCATTCTGTGCGAATTCATAGCTAGAATGGCCTGTGTTTCTAATCCGTCATATCCTAAATGATTGACTCGCGTTACGCCTCTGTCTGACCAAAAACCAGTGGTTTCATCGTTTGGGCCGTTGGCACCCGCTCCGCCGGACCATTGCATGACACGCTGATATGCCGTGTTAAGTACGGAAGGACTTCTTAAAGGAGGTGTATCGACATCGAGAAGAGGGTATCGAGGGTCCGGTCTGCGGGCTTCACCACGTTCTCCCCATCCTGATCCGCCATCTCCGATGGACTGCTGTCGACCCGCTTGAAATCCGGCTTTGGCATGGTGACAGGTCGCGCAGGAATAGGTACCCCTAGAGGACTCATAAAGAGGACTCTGGCTCAATGTTGGATCATGGAACAGGAGTTGACCAAGGCGAATTTTTTCCGAGGTCAACGGGTTGCGCGGATCCTGAGGGATCCGCGCAAAATCATCACTTTCAGGAAGTACAAAATTATCAAGTCTACGCTGCCCTTCTAACGTTATGAGGCTTTCCAACCGCTCGTTTAATTCAGGATCATCCGTGATGGCGGGAGGGGAGGCATCACATCCCGCAATCAGTACAATCGCTACCCCGATGAGACTTTTAAATATTCGCATCATTCGTCCTCGTCTTTAACCTGAAAGATCCAGACGGGAGACCATTCTGAATATCCTGCAGCATTGAGCGTGCGCACCTTCCACCAATAGGGATAGGTCAGTACCAGTCCTTCTACCAGGTATGAGGTAGACTTTACATTTTCTAAGTCTACCTGATACAGGAGCATATCCTCATCGATGGTGACCACCAGGTGATAGGAAATAGCATCTTCGACGGAAGCCCAGCGGATTCGTACTGAACGATCGTGATTTCCGGTACCATTGTCAGGATAGATCTGCGACGGATTGATGGGGAATTCCGCTTGACGGACAGGAACGAACGTGAATATTTCCGACCACCTACCCTCGGCGCCCGTCTTTGAAAGAGGGAGGGCACGCCAATAATGCGTCTTGTTTTGTTCTAGATTCTGGATGATAGCCTCGGAGTACTCGTAGACCTTATCCGTGTAAATGGCCGATGTGAAATCGGCCTTGGTGGAAACCTGCACTCGATACGAATAGGCTCCATCGACATCCGTCCAGTCAAGTAAAACTGCATCATCTGTTTGGGATCCAGGTGTTGGGGCCACCAATGCAGGAGTCCCTAAGTCTTTGGATACTTCAACCGGATTCGAGTCACATCCTATCAAAGTGAATGCGCAAAAAAAGACTCCACATATAAGTGCAAGGAGCCGAGAATGACCTTTTGCTATGTTTTGGTGAGACACCATCTTAATGCTGCTTTCTTTAAGTCACGAATCTATTAATCAAGACAATTTACTCTCAAAACATTTAGGGTATGTGGGAAATCCCGAAAAAAGAGGTCTCAGACCTGTTGAAGGTCAAATTCCTGCACCCGTGGCTCTCTTTACCCTGCTTTCTTCTGGTTAAAATTGGATCATTCGGAGTTTTTCCGCTTTCTTGAGGTCTACTGTTCACTTATTTGAGATCGAAATGCCTCGTTTTGCTCTGCTTATATGCGTCTTGTGCCTGACTCCGCTGACCACTAGTGCTTCCGAGTCCTCAATTAGGGATGCATACGGAAGCTCTCTGCTGATGATTGGAGAGGATATTTTGGTCGGAGAAACATCTGGTTTTAGTTCTCCAGGGATGATTCATGTACTTCGAGAAAACAGTAGAGGATCTTGGGATGTGATCCAGACTTTTTCTTCCTCGGATGCAGAAGTAGGAGACCGTTTCGGTGCGTCTATGGTGTATGCAGATGGGTATTTGGTTGTATCCAGTTCCGGTGCTTTGGGAGGAAAAGGTGCCGTTTATGTGTTTGAAAAAAACCGAGAAGGAAACTGGGCACAGGCTGGGCGGATTCTATCTAAAGATGAAGTGCGATCCGGTTTTGGCTCGACTCTGGCCGTTTCGGGAGGGCACGTATTTATAAGTGCACCGGGTACTGATCTGAAAGAGGGTCGTGTATTCGTTTACAGTGCATCTTCAGACTGGGGTCTTGTGAATACATTGATGTCATCGAATCCACAGGAAGGAGCTGAATTCGGTGCTGGTTTAGCGGTTTCAGAAAACACGGTCGCCATCGGGTCCCCAGGGTTTGATACCAGTTCAGGGATGATTGAGTTGTTTTCAATTGAAGATGACTGGGGATTAATAGATACCATTTCTAGTCCTGAAGACGCAGAAGAAATTCGGCTTGGTACTTCATTGAGGCTCAATGGAAATCGTCTTTTCGCCTCAAATCCCCGAGCAAATCGAGGTGTGGGCCTTGTTTCTGTGTTTGAGCAAAGCAACAAAGGTTGGAAGCATACTTCCGATATGAAAATGGAAGGCGAATCGAGTGGCCCTGCCTTTTTTGGAGCAGCTTTGGCCTTTTCAGAGGATGAAATTTGGATATCTGCTCCCTTGTCGAACAGTTTTTCGGGGGGCGTATATCGGTTTGATGCAGACTCACTAAAACCAATTGACTCCATCGACAACGATGTGGAAGGAGGACGTACGCAGTTTGGGACGGCCATCGCCATACGAGCCGATGTGGCTGCGATTGGGATGCCGGGTAATGATTATGGGTTGGGCTCGGCCGTCGTGTATACGAATAGTGGCGATGGCACATGGCAGAAAGTCACGGCCTACAACCGACCCGTACCTGATCTGCCACCTATCTCGGGTGGTGAAATTGAATGTGCCGACGGTGAAGCTAATGGGTATGGTTGCGAGAATGTAGATCTCGTTTCATTTATCCCTTTGACAGACCTCCGTATGAATCGAGGTGTTCGACTAAACGATGTCTGGGGTTGGACCGACCCTGAGACAGGAAAAGAGTATGGTATTATTGGTCATATGGAAGCTGCTGTATTTATAGACGTGTCCAACCCGCTCTCACCCGTCGTTTTGGGAGAGCTACCTCGAACACCTGGGTCTCCCGGTTCGACATGGAGAGACATGAAAGTGTTCAAAGACTTTGCTTTCATCGTTGCGGACGGTGCCGGACAACATGGGATGCAAGTTTTCAACATGGGTAGACTCAGAAATTGGTCGGGTGAATTCGAACAGTACGAACCGGACTTCCTCTATACGAATATTGCTAGTGCTCATAATATTGTAATTAATGAGGACACGGGCTTTGCTTACACGGTAGGAAACAGTTCGGGAGGCGAGACCTGCGGCGGTGCGTTGCATATGATTGATGTCAACGAACCCATGACGCCAACTTTTCTAGGCTGCTTTAATGATCCGCAGACGGGTAACAACGGCTCGGGAGCGACTCATGATGCGCAGTGCGTGATTTACGAAGGGCCGGATTCTGAGCACAGTGGTAAAGAAATCTGTGTAGGCTCAAATGGATCGGCGATAAGTGTAGCTGACGTCACCGACAAAGCAAATCCCATTGCTATTAGTCAGGGTACGTATCCCAATTCTGCATATGTGCACCAAGGTTGGTTCACCGAAGACCATCGCTATTTTTATCAGAACGATGAAGGAGACGAGACCGGAGGCGTTGTAGATCGAACAAGGACCATGATTTGGGACTTAACAGACCTTGACGAACCTGAAATGATTGCGGAATATTTTGGCGATTCTAACTCCACCGATCACAACCTGTACGTAAAAGGGGATTTCATGTATCAGACGAATAATGCCAGCGGTTTGAGGGTGATAGACATTCACGATCGGGCTAATCCCATCGAAGTTGGGTTTTTTGATACTACACCAAAAGGCAAGAACGTAGCCGGATTCGATGGTACGTGGAGCAGTTATCCTTATTTCAAATCGGGTGCTATTCTCGTGACCTCGAGACGAGAGGGTCTGTTTATCGTTCGTAAACGCGAATTAGATCTTTGATTGGAAAGGGTTTGGATCGTTCAGAATAAACGATCCGTGCTTGTAGCGGAAGTCGACACCCCCTAGTTTCAGTTCATTCCAATCGCTTATTAACCTTGTCTGGTCTACTTAAGGACTTATAATTATGCCCGAAATTGAAGCTTCCAAGTTCGCCACGCAGAGAGATCCTTTGGATGCACAAGTATCCGGTTTTCTAAAAGCTAGTCAGGCGCAACCTGTCGATTTCTTTGCCCACACCATTATTGTGCCGAATTCTGCTCTGGTGACAGGGGGAAGTATTGCTGCCGATGCCTACAAGTCGTTGCCCTGCACAGATTTTGATACAGTCATTTCCATAGCCCCGAGCGAAGTCGGAACGTTTAGAAAGATTACGGTCTGTAGCTTAGCGCGATATAATTCTCCACTAGGAGACGTGGCTGTCGATGACCGGATACGCAACGAGTTATGTGACGAAGACGACGATATCTACGTCAGTGATATGGGGCATTTTGATCATCGTGGCATAGATATTCAGCTCCCCTTTTTACAGAAAGTCTGTTCTGACTTTTCGGTTGCGCCTCTGGTTATGGGGATGGAATCCGTAGATTTCTGTAAAGAGCTGGGTAGCGCGGTGGGAGAAATCATGTTTAACAGAAATACGCTCATAGTTGCTTGCGTAGATATTCTTAGTGCCACCCCGGTGGGATTGGCGCGGTTCGAAAAATACATTATTGACTTGGACGTATCTCGGATGATGATTCTATTGAATCAGGAAAACGAAATAGTGGTTCGTGGCAAGGGAGGTGTCTTAACGGCTATGATTGCCGCTAACCACCGAAGAGCCAACGCTGTGCATATTTCCGGGCGAAAGCGACCAGAAGATGGTAGTCCGGGATTTATAGGTGCACTGATCGGTCGTAGTTGAGATGGATGACAGTTCCTTTCATACAGGGGCGTCTTTAGGTCCATCAAGCGAGCTGAATAGGTTTTCGATGGTCGGATCCGGCGCGCTCGGAAAGGCACTATGTCGGGCATTATGCGGTCTCGGATTAAAACTGGACCAGTTGGTTTCTCGTTCTCCCGAAAGTGGACAGGCCTTGATCAACGAAGTGGGGTCGGGGACACTAGTAAAGTTGGGTGCGCTCTCGGATATCCATACTGAAAGCGACCTTTGGTTTATTTGCGTACCAGATGATGCCATAGCTCAACTAGCCGAAATTATGGCACGTGGGGATTGGAGTGATCAGGTCATTTTGCACACTTCTGGGGCGTTTAACGCGGATGTGTTGGGACCTTTAAGAGTAGCGGGTGCAGCGGTTGGTTCATGGCACCCATTGCAGTCCTTTACCGGATCCGAAACGGAAGACGTGTTCCGAGGCGTTACAGTAGGGATTGAGGGTGATGATCGCGCCGTGCACATGGCGAATATGGTTGTCGACACGTTGGCAGCTCAAGCAGTAAAAGTCTCCTCAGATCGTAAAGCCCTTTATCACGCGGCTGCCGCACTCGCCGGCAACGCGGCCACGACACTTATGTCTATTTCGGAAGAGATCTGGGAGCGAGCCGCGGGAACGCGCGACGGGTTTGTCGCGTCCATGGGTCCGCTCATTCAGACGAGCGTGCAAAATGCCCTCGAAAAAGGGCCTGAAACGTCGCTCACGGGTCCCATCGTGCGTGGAGATGTTGGAACGCTGCGTGCACACCTCAAGGCGATCACTATCTACTTACCGCATCTTACCTCATTGTATGGCTCCATCGCGACGGAAACGGTTCACTTGGCCATGCGCTCTGGACGATTAAAAGCGGACCGAGCAGTTGAAATGCTGGACGTAATCAATGACTATCTAGTAGGACCATCCACGCTGGAGGATTCTGATGGAGAGTGAAAAAACGCCGTTTGAGCGCATTGCCGAACTCGTGTCTGGCATGCCAGAGAACAGCACGTCGTTCATATCTATTGCCACGATTATCGGAGCAACGCTCAGGCGGGTTCTGGCTGCGGAGAAAACGTGCGAATTGGCATCCATTTCGCTCGCTCATCGAGAACGGCTTGCTGGATTTCGAGATCAGACGTCAAGAATGATTGAGGCGCTCGGTACGGAAATGCCGGCTCACGTTTCTTTGGAAAAGGTGTCTCCTGACGAAGAAAAAACATGGTGGTTTGCGCTATCCGAAGTGACTCATATTCTGGAAGAGAGCATTGACCAACTTTCGGGTATGGTGGCTAGGCAAGAGAAGGGGTCGCCCGTGAGAGATCTCACTGCCCTTTATGTCCGCCTGCTTAGAGAGCACTACAATTTCTATTTTGACGAGGCTCGCAAGTGGATGGATGGGTAATCTAATTGGACTTCAGCATGAATTGCCTGTCATTTCTACTCCAAGGATGGAACTGCATCTCGTTTAAACCATATTTCGACGGATTCTCGGAAAACCATCTCGCAGCATTAGACGAATGAATCGCCTAACATCTCTTTTACTCACTCTGTTGATAACGAGCACCATCACTTCAGGTTGTGCTCCCCAGGATTCCATGAGCAACTACTTTGCAATCGATACGAATCATGGCCGCATGGTCGTAATCATCTACGATGAAACCCCCGGTCATCGGGATAATTTTTCAAAGCTCGCTGACGAAGAGTTTTATAACGGCACCACTTTCCATCGCGTAATTCAAGGATTTATGATTCAGGGTGGTGATCCGAATTCAAAGGATGATGATCCTTACAATGATGGAATGGGCGACCCTGGGTACACACTAGAAGCCGAGATCAAACCAGAATTGATTAATCGTCGAGGTGCCTTGGTTTCTGCTAGACAAGGCGATCAAGTAAATCCTGAGCGTCGTTCGTCTGGCTCACAATTTTACGTCGTACAAGGAGGCCAGCCATTGACTGAGGCCATGCTCGATCAATCAGAACAGCAAATCAGTCAAGCTCTGGGATCTTCGTTCGCTTACACTGATGCCCAGCGAAATACGTATACCACTGTCGGTGGCGCTCCTTGGCTGGACATGCAATACACCGTTTTCGGTGAATTGGTGGAAGGATTCGAGGTCTTAGATGCCATAGCGTTGGCTCCAACTCCGGGTACAACCGGACAGGGAGATCCACGTTTGCGGGATATGCCGCTTGAGAAAATAGAAATGACCGTCACGCGATTGACGGACTACACACCCTCCAACTGACATGTCCAGAGTCTATTCCGAACAGGAAAGCATCCGAAGAGATGCCCGCGCCAGTATTGAAGAGGCCGGTTACGAAGCCTATGGGTATTCGTGGGATGTTTCACATCATGCCGATGCTATTCTGACTTCTTTTGATGCTGAGAAGCATCTGCCTGATGAAGAGGGAGTCATTGCCGAGCCCTTTCAGGTTTCCATCGCTGGACGCATCATGTCGCGAAGAATAATGGGCAAGGCGTCATTTTTGCATTTGCAAGATGATTCTGGTCGCATCCAAGTCTACGTGACCAGGGATGAGTTGCCGGAAGGGTTCTACAATTCGGTGTTCAAAAAAATGTTGGACATCGGGGACATTATCGGAATTGAAGGCCGGGTTTTTCGGACTAAGGTTGGAGAGATTTCTGTCCGAGCCAGCCGTCTGGAGATTCTTGCCAAATCTCTGAAGCCTCTTCCAATCGTGAAAGAGCAGGATGGACAGGTATTCAATGAAGTCACGGACAAAGAATTCAGATATCGTCAGCGGTATGTGGATTTGATTGTGAACCCGGAAGTCAGGAATACTTTCCGCATGCGTGCAAAGATGATCAGCACCATGAGAGCTTTCCTGGATGAACGGGAATACGTGGAAGTAGAGACTCCAGTCTTGCAACCCATGTACGGAGGTGCGGCTGCACGTCCATTTACAACGCACCATAATGCGTTGGATATGAAGTTGTACATGCGCATCGCGGACGAATTGTATCTCAAACGACTAATTGTGGGTGGGTTCGACGGGGTGTACGAGATCTCCAAAGATTTTAGGAATGAGGGACTCTCTAGGTTTCACAATCCTGAGTTCACCATGATGGAACTCTACGTTGCGTACAAGGACTATGACTGGATGATGAATCTGGTAGAAGAGATGGTGGAGCGGATTGCTATCGCCATGCATGGGTCGAGCGACCTTCAGGTGGGTGACGAGACCATTTCATTTGCTCGTCCTTGGAAGCGTATTCCATTGCTGGAAGCCATTCAAGAAAAAACGGGCGAAGACCTGTATGGCAAGTCTCGTGAAGAGCTGGCAGTCATTGGGAAGAAGCTGGGTCTTGAAATTGAAGACTCGATGGGAAGCGGTAAGATTATCGATGAGATTTTCGGTGAGTTTGTTGAGCCTCATCTCATCCAGCCCACCTTCATTACGGATTATCCGGTGGAACTGAGTCCGCTAGCCAAAAACCATCGTACGAAAAAAGGGCTGGTTGAGCGGTTTGAAGCTATTTGCAATGGTAAAGAACTGTGTAACGCTTTTTCTGAATTGAACGACCCTGATGATCAGCGTGCTCGATTCGAGGATCAGGAAAGGTTGGCTCTGGAGGGCGATGACGAAGCGATGCAGATAGACGAAGATTATTTGCGGTCGCTGGAATACGGAATGCCCCCAACGGCCGGTCTTGGAATCGGAATAGATCGACTTGCCATGTTGATGACCAATTCTAGATCCATCCGGGATGTCATCTTTTTCCCTCTCCTCCGACCGGAAACGGAAGAAGAAATCGAATCCGTAGACGATGCAAGCTGACGTCGTTCAACCGACTGGATATCTCCAACTGATTCGTGAGAACGTACAGTTTCGAAGATTATGGCTAGGAAACGTCGTCTCGCTCTTTGGTGATTGGTTCAATACCATTGCCCTCTATGCACTCATTCTCGAGCTAACGGGATCTGAATTTGCATTGGGCGCGGTCTTTATTACCAAAATGCTTCCTTGGGCACTCGCTTCTCCTCTGGCCGGAATCTTGGTGGATCGATTTGATCGTCGCAAAACCATGATTATCTCAGATTTGTTGCGCGCCGTTGTCGTGTTGGGATTCCTTCTGGTCGATGAGCCGCATGAAGTGTTTTTGATTTACGTACTCACGACCGTTCAGGTAGTAGTGGGATCTGTATTTCATCCGGCTCAAAGTGCCTCAATCCCAAACGTTGCAAAAAAAGAAGACCTGGTGACGGCCAATGCCATTATGTCGGCCACTTGGTCGGTGCTGTTGGCCTTCGGGGCTGCGGCTGGTGGATTTGCAGCAGAGCTGTTCGGGCTGAAAACCGTCTTTATTCTCGATAGCCTTAGTTATCTGCTTTCTGCATGGTTCATCTACCGAACAGTCATTCCTCAGTACACAGAGTCAAAGCCTCGAGGTACGCTCATTCGAACAGCCCATCGGGAAGTCGTCGAAGGGTGGCGATATCTGAGAAGTCATCCAGCCATTAGTAGGATGGCTAGTGTCAAGGCCTTTTGGGCAGTTGGAGGCGGTGGACTTATCTACATGTTGGCCTTGGTTGGTGACTCTATGTATCCGGAGCATCAGGCAGCAGCTATCGGTTTGGTCTTTGCTGCGCGCGGCATAGGGACCGGAATCGGTCCCATAGTCGCGCGCAGTCTATTTAAGAATGAGCGTAATTGGGTCGTCGTTATTGGCGCATCGATGATGTTTACGGGGCTTGGATATTTCATGCTAGGACTTATACCATGGACGTGGATGGTCATCTTCCCAATCATTTTTGCGCATATAGCCGGGGGCGCGAACTGGGTCCTTTCTACGGTACAACTTCAGCGCCGAGCTATTGATCAATATCGGGGAAGGGTGTTTGCTACGGAGTGGCTTCTCGTTATGGGAGTAGAAGCCCTTTCTATTCTCCTTGCGAGTCTCGTTCTTGAAATGGGACTGATTTCTCTCAGAAGTACCGTTCTGGGATTTGCAATGGCCTCAACTATAATAGGCTTATTTTGGGCGATAAGAGCGATTCCAGCGGAAAAATCAGATTATCGCGAAGGAAAAGTACCCGAAGCATAAAAAGTGGCACTGAATTGGCAGTTATCTGAGAAACTGATTCTCCTGCATCTGCTTTTATGTCGCTAGACTCTTTAATCCAATTTATTTCCAGCTCCGGTGGTACCAATCGGGCGGATGCGGATCTCGCTTTTGCTGAGGTCTCTGAGTCGGGTGCTATTTCTGGAATTAACCCCTTTGGTCGATTGGCTTGGGGATGGCGTGTCGGCAGTCAGATGCCCGCTGATTTGCAAATCGCGTTGAATAGCCTGAGCACGGACGCTCCAGTCGAGTTACCCGTGACGCAGGGTGGTCTCCATCTTAAAGGCATGGCGAAGGGTAATGGAGAAGGTTGGTTTGTGGTGGGATACGAGCCTCATGAAGTCTCCGAACCTAGTGGCCAGGTGTCCTTTAGAGCCTTAATGGATCGCATCCCTCAGCCTGCTCTCTGTCTCAATTCTTCAGGTCAAGCCTGGTACGCAAATGAGGCAGCGGCTCGGGAATTAGGCGTAATGCCATCAGAATGTCTTGGACGCCCTGCACTCGCAGAGCTCATTGCCCCGGAAGACCGGTGGAAACTAGCGGAATTAATGGAACTGGCCGCGCGAGACGGTTCAGCGCATTCGTCGGTGAGATTTGGCACTCAGTCTTCTATAGGAGTTTTGCATCTCGTACAGTCGGTTCGGGATGAGTTTCAGGCTGTCATCCTTACGTTCGGGGAAGAGGATACGCTCTTGGATGGTTCTTACGTTCAAGAATCCTTCTATCAGTCATTTCTTGAGCAAGGTCCAGTTGGCGTATTGTATCTCGACGCCAGTGGCAGGGTAACCTTTGAGAATCATTATTTCCGTCAAATTGTGGGCGATCAAGCTGATGCTTCTTGGCTAGGATTATCACTAAATGAAATACCTTGTCTCGATGAATCTGCTCGCGCAGATCTTCAATCTGTTCTATCGTCCACCCAATCATTTACGTTTACCACTGAATTAAAGGGCATAGGTGGAAGTGAGCAATCTAGATTTGTTCAAATCCATGCCTCCGGCATTTTACATCCGGACGGGCACGTGATTGGTGCTGCTGTCTTGATGGAAGACCGCACCGAGTTGATCTTCAAAAATACGGAGGTCAAAAGGCTTGAGCGGTCTGAAGAAGTCAAAAACACGCTTCGCGAACTGGCTACGACCAGTCCTGATCCACGCATTTTCAGAGATGCGGCGGTTGCTGCGATAGGTCAAAATTTGGGTGTGGCCTATGCATCCCTCATGGGTCTTTCTGTGAGTAAGGATCGTCTGGTAGAAATCTCATCTTGGTCTAATTTGTCCGATCCGCCTTCGCCGGAATCTATTCCGCGAGGTGACCTCTCATTTGTTGAGTCTTCCGGAATAGGTCAGTTGATTTCCTATGGTTCACCCGAATCGGCCGCTATCTGTGCCCGATTTGAATGTCATGATTGCTGGATCACCCCCGTTCATGACAATGCTCAATTTGCCGGGTATCTCGTATTCACTTGGGACGAAAGTATCGCTACTCCTGATTTTGCCAAGCGAGATTCCATGCGTGATCTGACGGGGTTATTCGAGTCGCTGTATTCCTGGATTCAATTGGGAGCTCGCTACCAGACGACGGTAGCCTCAATTGATGACGCTTTGTTCGGTTTCAGTCTCAGAAAAGACCATTCTCGTAGATATCACTTTGCCACATCTCAATTCGCACTCCTAACAGGTTATCAGCCTTCGGAGTTGATGGAGGACAGTTCTAGAGGAGTCAATTGGATGGAGTCAGTTATTCACGTTGATGATTCTCCGCTTGTTAGAGCACATAATAAAACGTTGATGGAAGGACACGAAAGTCGCGTTGTGTATCGAATTTGCCATCGTGATGGATCTACCCGTTGGCTGCGCGAGCACGCGACGCCGAGACGCGATGCAACGGGAATGACGGCCGTAAACGGTATCATTTCTGATGTTTCAGAGCAAAAAGCCGCTGAATTGGTTTTGCTACAGGCGAAAAAAGAGGCTGAAGCCTCTGATCGCGGTAAGACGGCTTTTATTGCTACTATGAGTCACGAAATCAGGACACCGCTTGGCGCTGTTAACGGGTTTTCGCAGCTCCTGCAGAAAGAGCTTGAGGAATTCGAGGAAGAACTGACTACCGACATCCCTGAGCAGATCTATGAGTTCGTCTCGGCCATTAGTGAACGCTCTCAGAAGCTTCAAGCACTAGTACACGATCTGTTTGAATTGTCCAATATTGAAATGGGCAAAACATCGATTCAATTGGCCCGAGTTTCGGTAGCTGCCTCATTGCGCGCCGCAGTTGAAAAAATTCGGCCTTCTGCTGAGCGTAAAGGGCTTCGCTTGAATCTAAGCGTCCATGATAATGAGTTACACATTCTTGGTGAGTCCCGAAGACTGAATCAGATTTTGGACAATTTGTTGAGCAATGCGGTTAAGTTCACTGATGAAGGTGAAATAAACGTCCTGCTAAAGTCTGTGAATGATTCAGCCGTTGTTGAAATTGAGGATACGGGAGTTGGCATCGCCGCCTCGTATTTGGATCAATTGTTTGAGGCCTTTTCGCAAGAGGAAGACTGGAGAAACCGAAAATATCAAGGTACAGGCCTTGGACTCGCTTTGGTCAAACGACTTGTCGAGATGATGAACGGTAAGGTGAGTGCCAAGAGTCAGAAAGGCAAAGGGTCAACCTTTACATTGAGTTTCCCCATTCCAGCTCCGTATCGCATCTCGGATCATTCATCGGAATCTGGATCTGGATTTTCTCCAGATAGCTCGGCATTCTTTAGGGCGTAACGGATATTTCGCTCTAACCCAGCCAGTTTGGTTCGTTTGACCGCATTTTTGCGAAATTGCTCACTGAACTGAGATTGGCTGATGGTAGCCCAGTCCAAAAGAGGGGTGTCCAGCATGCCTTCTCTTGGTGCATAGCGACTTTCGCGTGATTCGGTTTTGAACTTATTCCAAGGGCAAACATCTTGGCACACGTCGCAGCCGAATATCCAATTGCCATGCTTTGACGCTAGGGAATCAGGAATATCATCACCCTTGTGTTCGATGGTGCTGTAGGAAATACACGCCTCTCCATTGACTACATAGGGTTGCACGATAGCGCCGGTCGGACATGCGTCGATGCATTTGGTGCATGTTCCACAATGGTCGGCTATTGGACGATCTCCGGGCAATTCAACATCTACGATAATCTCACCAATGAAGCACCAACTTCCGTGGTCTGGAGAAATCAAATTTGAATGTTTTCCGATCCAGCCTAAGCCTGATCGAGCAGCCCAAGCTTTATCCATTACGGGGGCTGAGTCCACGAAGGCACGACCTTGAGCGCCATCGGTTCTTTCGTTCAACCAACCGAGAAGTTCAAAGAGTTTTTCTTTGATAACAAGATGGTAATCATCTCCCCAAGCATACCGGCTGATTCGTCCCGTTTCGGGTTCTGTACTGCCGTCGTGGGGGTGATAATAACTATGCAGGACGGAAACGACGCTTTTTGCTCCTTCAACCAGATTCCGTGGATCGGATCGCTTGTCGAAATGACCGGTCATCCACTCCATAGATCCATGATATCCGCGATTCAACCACTCTTCCAAGCGAGATTTTTCTTCGCTCAATTCAGTTGCGACGGATATACCACATGCCTCAAAACCCAGTTCGATGGCTTTGGCCTTCAGCTCTCGCGCAAGCGTATGGGGATCAATGTGCATAATTGTGATTCGGATGATGGGCAGCGCCAATATAGTGCTTCGCTCCAGCCATTCGAACCCGTCAGATACTCAAGATGTAACCCATTTCTTAGCGATATAGCATCGAGCAATCGAAAGGGACGGTCGTGACTTTGTGGTTTTCCACACAGCCTTTGCCATCCTTGCCTTTTGGACAAACTTCTGGACCTACGTCAGATTCGAGGGTAAAGCGATCTGCCGTTAGTCCAGCGCCCACGTAGTAATTGAAAATCGTTTCAGCGCGTTTCCGGGCAAGTTGAAGGGCAGCGATATCGGCATCCATGCCGCTGGCGTATGCAATAATGGATACGCAACAGGTCGGATTCAGACGTAGTGCTTCAATATTTTCGTCTAGATTCTCACGGGATGAGGTACTTAAGTCTATCGTATTGGATGCGAAATAGACGCTATTTAGCTCAACTAGCGTACATACTCGAGGCGTTCGGGGTAGTGGAGGATCATAGCCAGGAATAGCTAGTGGTGGGGGAATGGGTGCCGGTGGAGGCACTGCTTGCTTGAATGGATTCCGGACACAACCCCTGAGGCCACCCATCACTAATGACGTATTGTGGGGTTCGTAGTTGTTTTCGTTGCGCCAGACGTAATTAAGGTCCCAACGATAACTGGCCTCTACAAAGGCGGACCAGCATCCGTTGAATGCTACATCTACTCCTAAACCTACAGGGAGATGGTAGACTGAGCGTTCTGGACCAGGTACTCCTTGTCCTGGCAAATCCACTGCGTTTTTACTGTCGGCTGAAAATAAATCAGCGGTTGTCGCTCCAAAACCTGTGAATACGTACGGGAGAACACGACTTTTAGAGCCCGGCCGAAGGGTCATCACAATTTCAGGTTCAAACATGAAAATGTGGCTGGTTAGAAAATCATTTGCTCCTGTTCCCACCAGTTTTCGGCCATCTTTCGTGCTTAGATTGGTCAGGAGAACCATTCCTCGAAAGAAAAACCAGTCTTTATGGATGGGAAATGAGCCCAGCAAAACAATGGCTGGATCATGCTCGCGCACAAAGTTGCTCCCTCCACGGGGTTTCAGTAGATCAACCGGACCGTGATAGGTGAATAGACCCACGGCGGCGCCGAGGTGAGCCTTGGTGTCGCGAAATTGGTTACTCTGGCCTTGCACCGTATTCGTGCAAGCTGCTATTAGCAGTACGAAGGCCAGAAAATGTTTCAAGGTCGTCTTCATTCCGGATGCTGTATTTCCTGAACATATTGAGGGCGTCCTACACAATGCGTGCAGGATACTTATTCGAGGTATCGTCCGGGGTATCGAATCCTGAAATACAATTAATTCTCTTTTTTGAGGGAAGTAAGGGTCGCCGAAGGACGTTTTTGAAATAAAAAAAGGGGGGGCGGCCTTCGGCCGCCCCCCCTTTGAAAGACGCTAACATCTTTTCAATCGTTATCGCACGATAATCGTGTCAACGCGACGGTACTGAGCCAGGCCTTCTTTCTTGCTCGTCATGCCTTCTGCGCGACCGTTACCGAGAGTTACAAGACGCGTTGCAGCAACACCGTTGTTAGCATAGAACTGCTCAACTGCACGTGCACGATCCTCACTCAAATCCTGAGCGCGGCGCTCACCTGGAGCCGAGAGTCCTTCCAGACGGACGTTCATGTTCGGGCATTCCGCCAGGATCTGGAGGTTGTCACCCAACGCACTTTCTGCGTCATCACTCAAAACAGAGGAGTTACGATCGAAGAACGCACCACTTAGTTCGGTAACCTCACGGCAAATCTGGGCTTCGTACCAATCTACTGATACTGACATCGTCCGAGAGTCAGAGCCTGCTTTATTGGATAGGTTGAGCTGTACGGTATACGTTCCAGGTTCACCAAAAGTGTGGGTAGGAGCAGAGTCGCTGCTCGTTGCACCATCGCCAAAGCTCCAAGCGTATGAGAGAGGAGAGTCACCACTCGCGGATGCAGAAAAGCGCACCATTGTTTCCGTGTCAGGCGAGTTGTTGCTGGCTTTCAGGCTCACAATGGATGCAGGAACAGGTGGGTTCATAACCACAACGGAACGGGAATACTGGTCCGAAGACTTTCCTTTCCGATTGGAAGCCGTTGCAGTCACGTTGTACGTACCAGCTTCTGAGAATGAATGAGTGGTCGACTCACCATTCGAGCTTGAATTGTCACCGAAGCTCCAGTTAACATCAACTGGAAGCTTAGCTTCCTCATTAACGTCAACCGAAAAATCAGCATTCTGATTGGTCTGAAGGCTATCGGGAGCCGTCATGGACAGAATGTCGACAGGGACGCTCTTGCAGCCGGTCATAAGCATGCCGCTTACAAGAAACGTTAAGACGAAAAAATTGGAGATATACTTTCTTGACATGTCAGTAAGTAGGTGGGGTTATGAGATATTCTATTTCGAACTGCAAATCCAAACCAATATAGGACCTAAAATCAATTTTCGGTCAAGACAAAAAATAAAAGCCCGACCTCAGTTCAGAGGACGGGCTTTAACCTTCATCATATTCTGTATCAACTACAAGGAGTTGACAAATTTGTCAAGCTGGCTTTTTGTGTGGCCTGCTTTGTTTTTGTGGATGATTCCTTTCGAAGCCATGCGATCCACGTAGGACTTCACTTCAACAAGAAGCTCGCGAGCTGATGACTGATCTTCGAGACCATGAAGCTTTTTGATCATCGTGCGCATTTTACTGCGGTGAATACGGTTGCGTGCGCGACGTACTTCTGTTTGGCGAACTCTTTTAGCTGCTGATTTATGCTGAGGCATACTAGTTTGGGGACCGTAGTCTTACGGTATTCATCGTGTTTATTACAGAGCCTGTAAATATAAGTACTTTGAATGGCTCATGTCAATTGTCTGGTGTTAGGTGGAACTCCTGCTCTCAGGCAGGAGTTTGCCCTTTTCGCTGCAATTAAGCCACTTTTTATCTTTCATGATCCGGTTTCTTGCTGAATTCATACGGAATATAGGTCAGTCTATCACCCTCATTGTGATGGACAAGGCTCAAATGGAGCAACCTCGGACCTATAACTTGGAGCCGAAGCGAGTTCTCATTTTTGCCGGTCTGAGCGTATTTATCCTCTTTTTACTCCTTTTTTCTCTGCTTCTGCTAACGCCCATTCGGTATTCGCTTCCCGGATACGGTACGGTAGAGATGAGGAGGGAAGCACGATTAAATCAGATGCGGCTTGAATCAATGTCTGATTCTCTGTCCTTACAAGATGCCTATCTAAATAGACTTCGGGATATGATCTTGGGCAATGTAGATACCAGTGCCGTTGCTTCGAGCGGAGACGAATCTAATTTAAACACGGAAGGATCGAGTCTAGTTGACTTGCCGTTACCTCTTTCCTCGGGCGACTGGGAAGACCATTCCCAGCCTGCGCTTTCGATTTCTAGCTTGAATACGTCTACTTCAGCCGTGTTTAACCCACCTGAAGCAGGTCCTAGCTTTTTATCGGCCCTTTCCTTTCCCGTTTTGCCTCCCGCCTCAGGCTTTCTTACCCGCGATTTTGACGCCCGAACAAGCCATTTTGCTGTGGACGTTGCAGCTGAAGAGGGAAGCGTGGTTCGGAGCATTGGAGACGGATACGTGGTTCTGGCGGACTGGTTGAATGATGGTGGGCAAATTATTGCTGTTGCTCATTCAGGCGGTTTCCTTTCAGTCTACAAGCACAATTCTAGACTGTTGAAACAGATGGGAGATCGGGTAAGAGACCGAGAGGCCATTGCGCTTTCTGGTAATACGGGAGAAATAACGACAGGGCCACATGTGCACTTTGAATTGTGGCATGAGGGACTTGCTCAGGATCCTAGAGCCTATGTTCTGGGTTGGTAGTATCAAATCGACAAACACCTTGCGTCATGGCTAAACACATTGCACCCGGAAATCCAGCACAGATCAACTTGATCGCAGCCGGAACAGAACTTGAAGGCACCCTAAACGCGAAAGATGATACGCGGGTTAGTGGGAAGTTGAAAGGCACCTTGCGCGTGGATGGGAAAGCCATCATTGCGCAAGAAGGATCCGTTGAAGGCGAGGTCCACGCAGCTAATGCTGATGTAGCAGGTCATTTATTGGGGGAAATCTCCATCAAAGGTCTTTTGGTGCTCAAGGGAACAGCTAAGGTCGAGGGTACGATTCGTACTACGCGACTGATCGTTGAGGAAGGAGCTATTATAGATGGCAATTGCCAAATGGGCCAGTTGGACAAGTCGCGAGCCGAAGCGCTGAAGGGAAACCTGTCTAATCAGGGTCCAAAGCAGCCAGGTACCATAACCAATCCGAAAAAAAGTGCTTTTTCGATGACATCAGGTGACTGATGGCCCCAATTGGCAAAGCAGTCTTAAAGATGCCTCACCGTATCTGACCATCGGCATTCAATTGGCCGGGTCGATGCTCTTCTATGTAGGAGTAGGATATTTTATGGATAAATGGCTGGACACAACTCCTTGGCTTCTCGTCACCGGAAGTGTTGTGGGTATGGCGGCCTTTTTTATTCAATTAGTGCGGATTGCAAAAGAAGTAGAAGGCAACGAAGATGATCAAGATGTTGGCTCGGATGGGCCTCCTAACCTCGCTGATTAATCTTATCGCGTTCTTGGTTCGTTCTCGTTCACTTTATTTTCATCTCAGAATGGGATCCATTCATTCATAATTCACCCCTCCACGGCGGTCATCCGTACGATTCTCCCTATTTTTGCGCTTCTGAAATGTTCGCGTGAATTCCGCCAGCCGTAGATCTACATGACCGATAGTTTTTGGTTCAGTGCTCTACTAGGGGCAAGCCTCGCAGCCGTTTACTCGGTGGCAGCTCTCTGGATCGGTAGTATTGCGCAGCGATCTTCGTCGCGAACGTTCATGATGATCGTCATGGGTGGCATGGTCGCCCGGATTTTTGTGGCGGTCATCACCTTAACGCTGGTGCTCTTGTTTGCTCCGGTAGACCAAACGGTTTTGTTGATTGCATTTTTTGCAGTCTTCACCGTGGGTCTGACCACTGAGACGATCATGTTGCATCGGAGACAAAAAGATATTTCGGAGTCGGAATCTTCTTCGGCCACCGATTGAAAGGCCAACCTTGACCTTTTTGACTTTATGCTGATAAAACGAGCATTCATACTTGTCTTCTTCGCCCAACTGGCCATGTTCGCGTGGCCATCCGATGCTATTGCGTCCAGCGAAGGAGAAGAGCTAGACGCCCTTCATCACAGCGCCAACGCATACTATCTGGATTTTGAACCTTGGGGTAAATACCAGTTGCCGAGGCTCTTTGTAGTCCAGCATGAAGATGGAAGCTATGGATTTGAGTTTTTCGGGTCGACAGCATCTGCCATCCTGAATGGTGGCTACCACGCAGAAGTGGACGGAGGGCATGCGACTACTGAGGGCGAGCACGCCGAAGAGTCAGACGACCATGCATCGGCTGAAAATGAGCACGCCGAAGAAAAACTATATGCTGGCATCACGCTCACCCAGCTCGAGGGGCACCTTGTCCCAGGGCACGGTGCTCACGTTGTGTTAGATCTATCTATTTCCCGACATCTGTTCTTTGCTTGGCTTGGAATGGCCATCGTGTTTCTCATCATGGCTCGTATGGCTGGGAAGTACAAAAGAGGCGTGGGTCGCGATACCGCTCCTACCGGTGTTTTCCAGAATATGTTCGAGTCGCTAATCATTTTTGTTCGAGACGACATTGCGCGTCCGAATTTGGGAGCCAAGGCAGATAAGTACGTCCCCTACCTACTGACCGTTTTCTTTTTCATCCTGACGTGTAACCTGCTTGGTCTCGTTCCATTTGGTGCTACGGCCACTTCTAACCTCATGGTTACGGTAGTGCTAGCCTCCTTTACGTTTGTCATAACGCAGCTTGGGGGCACCAAGGATTATTGGATGCACATTTTTTGGCCGCCAGGGATTCCAACCTTTGTCAAGCCCATCTTGATGCCCGTTGAGGTCCTCGGGATCTTGACTAAACCTATCGCGCTGGCCATTCGACTTTTTGCCAACATGACGGCCGGTCACCTTGTGATCTTGAGTCTGATTGGTTTGATCTTTTCCTTTGCCAATATTTTTGGTCCGGGAGCGGGTTACGGTGTAGCTCCAGTGAGTATCGCCTTCGCCCTGTTTATCTATTTTCTCGAACTCCTGGTGTCTTTTATCCAGGCGTACGTGTTCACGATGCTTTCGGCTTTGTTTATTGGCATGGCCATCGAAGAGCATCACCATCATGATGAAGCCCACGGCCATGAGGCCGAAGCTTCCGGAGAGACCGCCCCGGCGCTCTCATAAGTTTTTCCCTAATCCACTTCGTAAACATAAAACGACAAAAGGAACTCTAATGGAACCTACAGCTCTAGCATACCTCGGTGCAGGTCTTGGTGCAGGTCTCGTTGCTCTTGGTGCCGGTCTCGGTATCGGTAAACTTGCTGGCCCAGCCATGGAAGGCTCAGCACGTCAGCCAGAAGCAGCAGGCGATATCCGTACGTCGATGATTATCGCAGCAGCTCTTATTGAGGGTGTTGCGCTCTTCGGCCTGGTTATTTGCATTATTCTCGCTACCAAGTAATGAATCGCGGCCTTTAGGGGTCGCATGTTCATCGCTTCAAGCCTTGAAATAGGCTTGAACAGTCTAGCCGCATCCTTCGGGGGAGGCTGACTTAAACCTTACCCATATACGATGATCGTTTTAGCAGCAAATCTACTTGCTCCCGACGCCGGTCTGATCGTTTGGATCACCATCACGTTCGCAGTGCTTCTTTTTCTTTTGAAAAAGTTTGCCTGGGGACCAATCACGTCGGCTCTGGCCACACGTGAAGACACGATCCGAGAGTCCATGGAACAGGCCGAACGCGCTCTGGCAGAAGCCAAGCAACTTCAGTCCGATAACACCAAGGCTCGACGAGAAGCCGAAGCACAGGCCCAGTCTATCATACGCGAAGCGCGTGATGAATCTGAGCGTCTGCGCACGGAAGAAGTAGACAAAACGCGCGATCAGATTCACCAATTGCAAGAAACGGCTCAGGCCGAAATTGAACGCGAGAAAGAAAATGCGCTCAATAGCTTGCGACAGGAAGTTGCGGACTTGGCCATTCAGGCTGCCGAAGCAATTCTCAGGGAGAATCTGGACGCAGATCGCCAGAAGAAAATCGTCGAAGATTTTCTTGGTGATCTCTCGAAAAACTGATTGGTCTTTAACCGGACCCCCGTTTTCCACAGTACACGATGAGTGAACTATCCATTGCTCGCAGATACGCCCAGGCGTTGAACGAACAGGCCGACCTAAAAGGCGTCACCGATAAGGTGGATGCCGATATTCAGATGATCAGTAATGGTTTGTCTGAATCTCGCGAGTTAGCCGGATTCTTTGCAAGCCCCATTATTTCTAGAGAAAAGAAAGCAGACGTGATCCGTTCTCTTTTTGCGGAAAAAGTGGACGCTACAACTCTTCGCTTTCTCGAACTGCTTGTTGAAAAACGCCGAGAAGGTGTCTTTCCGCAGCTAGTGATAGCGTATCAGGAAATTCGGGACCAGCAGAGAGGAGTAAAGGGCGTCATTGCCCGAACTGCGCATTCTCTATCAGAGTCAGATCTAGATAAGCTAACAGCTTCTTTGGAGAAGATGACAGGTAATCGTATTCGTCTTGAAACGAAGATTGACAAATCCATCATTGGTGGAATTGTCATTCGGGTTGGAGACACGGTATATGATGCCAGTGTAACGAATCAGTTGGCGACGCTGAGAGAACGACTCGAAACCGGGTCTATGGCGTAGCGAATTTTAGCATTGAACGAACGACGGGATTCCCGTCAGAACAGACAACACACGATAAACGATGGCAACGGCAATCAGACCGGATGAAGTCACTGCTGTTTTGAAGCGCGAGCTCGGCGGCTTTGAAGCAAATACTGACGTTTACGAAGTTGGAACCGTCCTTCAGGTTGGTGATGGAATTGCCCGTATTTACGGTCTTTCCAAAGTCCAGGCTGGCGAGCTTCTTGAATTTCCAAGAAGTAGCGTAACAGGAATGGTTCTGAACCTCGAAGAAGACAACGTTGGTGCTGTACTCTTCGGTGAAGCGGACAAAGTCAAGGAAGGCGATGAAGTACGGCGTACTAAACGCATTGCTTCTATAAATGTATCTGAGGACATGTTGGGTCGCGTGATTGACCCGCTTGGCAATCCGATCGATGGTAAAGGAGCTTTCACGGGCGAGACGTATGAAATGCCTCTCGAGCGTAAAGCGCCTTCCGTTATTTTCCGTGAGCCAGTTACCGAGCCTTTACAGACCGGTATTAAAGCCATCGATTCTATGATCCCGATTGGTCGGGGTCAGCGTGAACTCGTGATTGGTGATCGTCAGGTTGGTAAAACGGCAGTTTTGATTGATACGATTATCAATCAAAAGTCAACTCACCAGACGGATAAGCCTGTCTTTTGCATTTATGTTGCAATTGGGCAGAAAAACTCCACCGTTGCACAGGTTATGCGCTCTCTGGAAGAGCACGGTGCCATGGAGTACACCGTAATTGTGAATGCGGGTGCTGCGACTCCAGCACCTCTTCAGTATATCGCACCTTTTGCTGGAGCATGTATCGGAGAGCTTTTCCGAGATACGGGTCGTCACGCCCTGATTATTTACGATGATCTTTCAAAGCAGGCTGTATCGTATCGCGAAGTTTCTTTGCTGCTAAGACGTCCACCGGGACGTGAAGCGTATCCTGGAGATGTCTTCTATTTGCATTCCCGCTTGCTAGAACGCGCAGCTAAGATCAACTCGTCTGATACCGTTGCCAAAAACATGAACGACCTGCCTGACTGTCTGAAAGACAAAGTCAAAGGTGGGGGTTCTCTGACAGCACTTCCTGTAATTGAAACACAGGCTGGTGACGTCTCTGCGTATATCCCGACTAACGTAATTTCGATTACTGATGGTCAGATCTACTTGGAATCTGGACTTTTTAACGCTGGTGTGCGTCCTGCTATTAACGTGGGTATTTCGGTATCTCGTGTTGGTGGTAATGCGCAGATCAAGGGCATGAAGAAGGTCTCGGGTACACTTCGCCTCGACTTAGCTCAGTATCGTGAATTGGAGGCGTTCTCGAAGTTCGGCTCTGACTTGGATGCGGCCACTCAACGTCAGCTTACTCGTGGAGAGAAGCTAGTTGAGATCCTGAAGCAGGGGCAGTACGTACCCGTTCCTGTTGAAGAACAGATTGCTATTATTTTCGCAGCTGGTAATGGTCTTTTGGATTCTGTTCCTTCGGATCGTCTGAAAGAATTCGAGAAAGAGTTCATCGAACGGATGCATCTCAAACATCCCGATGCTCTTGGCACGATCGTTTCTTCCGGTGCTGTTTCTGATGATTTGGCTGAAACGCTGAAATCAGAAGCAAACGAATTGGTAGACGTTTATACCGCAACCGAAGCCTGATCAATCCATGGCAAGCTTACGAGACTTACGGGACCGAATTTCTTCGGTAAAGAATACGCAGCAGCTAACGCGTGCCATGAAAATGGTGGCGGCAGCTAAATTGCGTCGTGCGCAGGAGAATATCTTTGCAACGCGTCCATACTCGTATAAGCTTTCTGAGATAATCACGAGGCTGAAGCAGCGTGTGGATACTTCATTGCATCCACTCTTCCAGCATCGCGAGGAAGTGAACAATGTCCTTCTGATCATTGTGACCGCAGATCGTGGTTTGGCGGGAGCGTTTAATGCCAATGTCATTAAGCTGGCAGAACAAGCAATTCGGGAACGATTCGCCGAGCATCATAAAGCAGGAAAGCTGTTTTTGGCCTGTGTGGGTCGGAAGGGATATGAGCACTTTGCTCGGCGCGGTTACCAGATATCTGGAGACTTCAGGGGGGCATTCGACAAGTTGGACTTTCGGACGGCCGATGAAGTAGCATCACTTGCCGAGCACGGCTTCTTGGACGGCCGATGGGACGAAGTTTTTGTGCTCTACAATGAGTTTAAGAATACGATCTCCCAAAATCGTATCGTGGAACCCTTCATTCCGATTCCATCAGAGCGTTTTCTAACTCCGGTTATGGAATCTGAACTGCAGCATCAGAATGATTCACAATCGACCATGTCGAATGATCCGATCTACGAACCGGGTGTTGGTGAGATTTTGAACATTCTCGTTCCTCAATTCCTGAACTATAAGATTTGGCGGATCTTACTTGAATCGAACGCTTCCGAGCAAGGCGCTCGTATGGTTGCCATGGATAATGCGACGACAAATGCCGAAGATCTCCTCAAAGACTTGAAATTGAGTTATAACCGGGCTCGTCAGGCTGCCATTACGAAGGAGCTCATCGAGATCACTTCGGGTGCCGACGCAATGGAAGCTGGTTGAT
>ERZ1048872.170-NODE-170-length-79298-cov-11.494378_pt1 | contig 79298 bp, 72 predicted proteins | sample MGYA00383100_ERZ1048872 | MGnify/ENA primary metagenome ERZ1048872 (study PRJEB29581, sample SAMEA5548370) | metagenome | biome: marine; feature: coastal; material: water | depth 50 m | study: Short-term variability in the microbial, nano- and picoplankton...
CGCTTGGTTACGATCAGGGTTATCCGGAGTATGCGAAAGATAGGATGTGGTAGTGGCGAGAAAGCAACCGGCGTGATTGCCGGAGGCTCGTTACATCGCCTCCAACATCGTCGTCATCTCAAGCCAGTCTTCTTCAAGCTCTCCAATTTGATCTTTCAAACTCAGCTGGTCTCTCAGCAGAGTTTGTAAGTCGCCTCCGCCGCCGTTTTCATAGAGGCTGGTATCGGTAAGCCTTTCTTCGACTTCACTCAGTTTTCGGTTTAGTCTTTCGAGGCGCGTCTCAAGTGTGCGCAGTTTTGTTTTTAGCTGTCGCGCCTGTTTACCGCCGGAGCTGGTAGTGCGTTTTGATGAAGTGTGTTCGTCTTTCAGTGCGGTGATCTTCGACTGCTTTTTAGGCTCAATGCTGGTGGTATCCCTGTTGCCAGCGCCGGGCGTTTTAATACCATCGGTAAGGACAAATTTTCGATAGTCTTCAAGATCACCGTTAAACTCGCTCAAACTTCCTTTGTCGAGTAGCATAAATGAGTCAACGGCGTTCGCTAAAAGATGGCGGTCATGTGATATCAACAATATCGCACCGTCGAATGTTTGCAGCGCCACTGTTAGGGCCTGTCGCATATCAATATCCAGATGATTAGTGGGTTCATCCATGAGCAATAAGTTAGGCTTCGAATAGGCAACCAGCGCGAGAGCGAGCCGGGCTTTCTCGCCACCAGAGAAAATATTGATAAGCTCATTTACCCGGTCACCTCTGAAATCAAAACCACCGAGATAGTTCCTGATTCCCTGATCACTAAGTTTGGGGTCAACTCTTCGGATGAGTGTCAGCGGGGTGATATTGAGGTCGAGATCATCAACTTGGTGTTGTGAAAAATATCCAATTTGAAGATTCTCGCCCTCAATTCTTCGCCCCTTAGTGCCAGTGTTATCTTTTGACTCCGCATGCTTGGCCAACAGCGGTAACTCTCCACTGAGGGTCTTCATTAATGTTGTTTTACCTGCACCGTTATGGCCTAGCAAGCCAACTCTGTCTCCCGGGTGTAGGCTAATAGAGATATCATTCAAAATGGGACTGGTGTAGCCCAAATCACATTGATTTAGCAGTAACAAGGGGTCCGAACTTTTTTCAGCGGTGGGAATCTGAAACGAAAACGGCGAATCAATATGTGCCGGTGCAATCACTTCCATTCTTTCGAGTGCCTTGATGCGGCTCTGCGCCTGGCGCGCCTTTGTTGCCTTAGCTTTAAACCGTCGAACAAAATCCTGCATGTGCTTAATTTCACGTTGTTGTTTAACGTAACTGCTCTGTTGCTCTGCAAGCCTTGCCGCTTTAACGATTTCAAATTGTGAAAAATTGCCGCTGAAAAGCTCGATTGACTTGTTGTAAAGGTAGGCAATCGTATTGACCGTCTCGTCGAGGAACTCTCTGTCATGTGAGATGAGGATCATTGAACCCTGATATTGTTTGATCCAGTTAGACAACCACATGATTGCATCAAGGTCGAGGTGGTTGGTCGGTTCGTCAAGCAGCAGCAGATCTGCCGGTGACATCAGTGTACGCGCAAGATTGAGTCTAATCCTCCAGCCACCGGAGAAAGAGGAAAGAGGCTCGCCGAATTCGTTGACCTGAAATCCGAGGCCCATCATTAACTGCTCGGCTCTTGCATTCGCCGTGTAGCCATCAATGGAATCCATTTGCTCGTGTAAAGTGGCGAGTTTCTCAAATTCGCCGTCCTGTTCGGCTTTGGTAATTGCCTGATCGATTCTCGCCCAGTGCCTGTCGCCCCCTTTGACGTAGTCCAGTGCTAACTCAGCGGTTGCTGCGACCTCCTGTTCAAGGTAAGAGATCTCCATATTTTGAGGGAAATCGAGAGAACCAGTGTCTGCTTCCAGCTCGCCAGTGATGAGTTTGAACAAGCTGGTTTTACCGGCACCATTCGCACCGATTAGACCAACCTTTCGACCTTTGTGGATGGTAAAGTTGGTATCGCTGAATAACAGCAGGGTGCCCCGGCGAAGCGCCAGATTAGCGAAAGTGAGCATGGAGTATCTGCCAGATTAGATTAAAGTGATTGTAACATTGATAGGGTAGTGCCAAGAAACAGGCTTAGCCCGAGAAACGGCACGATCGGAGTATTGATATGATAAAACTGATGATAGGGATCGTAATACTGGCATGTAGTGGACTTTTTTTCATTAAGGGTCCAGACGGTCAACCGCTTTTGACGATTGATGCGCTTTTTAGTGCATCAAAGCCTACGCAGGCTGAGGCCGGTAGAAGTATAGCGCCTACAAAAATATACAAGTGGCAGGACGAACACGGTGTATGGCAGTTCTCGAACACCCCGGTTCCGTCGGCCGAGGCAGAGCTTGTGATACTTGATGGTCAGATAAACACGATAGACGCGTATGTTGCGCCGGCAAAACCGAACCAGCCCGCCGTCGCTAACTCTCGTTCTGCACTGCCCGCTGGTGTTACAACTGTCTCACCGGACAAGATTGTTGAGATGATGGAAAAGGTGAACAATCTTCAGCAGACGGTTGATGATCGGAAAGCGGAAATCGATCGCAAAACAAGCGCTCAATAGGGTGTAGAGCGCATGCGCGTGCTCTTGGCGATAGAGTTAAAAAAGTCGTGCAAATTAACGTTGGTATTTTGGTTTTAGAAAAACGAAACCACAAATAGCAATCAATCCACAAAACCCGACAAGCGTCCAACCTGGAATACTGATACCCAAAAAGCTCCACACAACTTCAGCGCAGTCACCGTCACCCTCGAGCACCATGCGAACTGCCTCTGTTAAGGGAAATACATCGATTAGGTAATCAAGAGAAGGTCCGCAGGCTGGTACTTGATCGGCGGGTAAACTTTGCAACCATAATTGCCGACCTGAAATGCCTGCGCCAGCAGTTGAAACGAGTGCACCCAAGCCCGCATATGTTTTGATGCCTGCTAGAGATGGACCGTGAATAGCAGCAACTAACGCAACAACAGCTGTTGCGATGACAGCAACTCTCTGCAGAATGCACAAATTACAGGGTTCAAGTCCCATGGCATGTTCCATATAGAGCGCGACGCCCATCAGACCGGTACAGCCCAAAAAGACGATAAGAAAAATGATTCTGGATGAAGGTAAATTCATTTTGCCTGGCGCTCTGTCGCGACGAAAATTCAGTAGCCGATATTATGTATGAATCAGAACACGAAAGCATGGCGAATAGCTTTGACAGGGACGATTTAAATATTGACGCGCGCTGGCTGACTGCCGTGTTTAGTCGAGGTAATAGCTCAAGTCCGTTTTACATCTCGAACAGCTGATCCGTCGGAGGTTTGGTTTTCTCGTTGCCAAGCCTCAGTGAAACTTTCCAGCGCCGGGAAAAAATCCAGAAAGTCTTGCTCCAGTGCTGGCTCAAATTTCAAGAATTGTGCAAATGCTGCATCGAGAGGGTTTTCCCGGGTCAGTCGCTTGTTCAAGTGCACAAAAGATCGCTGAACAAATTCTCTTGTCCCGTAATGTTGGAGGCGTCTGCCGTCTGCGACGTATGAAATGAACCTAAACGCGTCTGGGGGGAGTTCTGTGTCGTAATTTAAAATCGTGTTGGTAACGTGATCACTGAATTGCTCAAGACTTTCCGCTCGGAACCTGTGCCAGTGCCGCGCGAGGAAATAGTCGTAGACGATATCCATCATAATAGGCGCTACTCTTCGAAACTCGTTGTCCGGTCTCAAGCAGCTGCGTCTCACGATTGGATGCTTGTCGGTGAAGGCGTCAATTGCCCGATGTAACTTTATGCCGTTTTCAAGTTCTTTTGGTAAGCGTCCATTTAATCGACCTTTGACAAAATCGCCCAGAAACCCGCCGACGAGTAAAGCAGGATCCGATGCCGATAGCAGAAAATGGGCAAGATGATTCATTTCGATTCATTCATCACTCAGTCCTTACAGCAGATCAGAATAGGCGTCTTGTAAATTGCTGAGGTACTTTTCAAATGAAACTTCATCTCTCGCCTCTGTTGCTCGCTGGTCTTCAAAAGATTTGTGTGACATAGATTCGAACATTTCAGTGTCTTCGCGAGAAAGTGGGGCTTGCTGAAAGTATGCTTGATGCTCAATGGACTTATTCATGGCGAATCTGAAATACGAAATGCCTTCGCTTTCCATATCGGCCAGCACGCGGGCGCTTAGTGTGAGGTTGCTGTCTTCAAGACGCGCTGACTGTTTTTGTAAACTTTGGCAGTGTTCTCCCCCCTCGGTCAGTTGATCGAGAAGCTGCGCAACTGGTAAAAGCGCGTTGGTAAGTTCAAGTCCCCAATCAGCAACCGAGCGTTTTCTCGGTCCATCGTCGAGCAATGTTGTTGGCAGTCTGCCTTGTTCGACAACTTTTTCAACATTGTTGGCAACTGTTTTGCAGAGCTGGTCATTGTGTTCGGGACTGGGTAACAGTAAGCAGTACAGCAACAAAGTGTCTATAAAGTTAGCTTGCTCTTTGGTAAAGCCAATAGGAGAGAAGGGGTTTACGTCAAGCAACCTTACCTCGATATACTCAACGCCATCCCGATGTAGACAATCGAGAAAATTCTCTCCATTTCGGGCAACTCTTTTCGCTCTAATGGTGGTGTAGAATTCTGCTTCGGATTGCAAAATATTTGGATTAACTTGGCTGTGCATGCCGCCGGTCATCGCACTAAGGTGTTTGAACTGCGGATGCGGTGTGCAAACCGCTCGGGTGAGTGTACTGACGTAATTATCCAGATTGTTGTAACAGATATTGAGCAGCTCGGATTGCTGTTTGCTCTGGTAGCCGAGTATGTTGCTGTTTCTCAAAGATGTGCCGTGGGAAAGCCCATAAGTGCCAAGACCCATCGCCTCTAGTTTTTCTTCGGCAGGTGTTCCTTTTACGAATGATTCACAAACAGCGGGAGAGGCACCAAATAAGTAGATCGGTAACCAAGAGAATCGTCTGAAATTTCGGATTAAATCGAAATACCGCTTTGATCGCCATGCCGGAGAATTATCACGTTGTTCGTGTTGGGCAAGATCACGCCAGAATTCATCACTGAATGAGAAATTGTAATGAACAGCAGAGATCGTCTGCATCAAACGTCCATATCGATTGCCTAGGCCATTACGGTATGTGGTTTTCAATCTGCCAAGGTTCGACTTGCCGTAGGTAGCAAGAGGTATGTTGTCATCGCCTTGCAGAGCACATGGTAAGCTTGCGGACCACATCACTTCGTCGTTTAAACCCTGATAAACAAATTGGTGGACTTTTTTTAGCTGGGACAGGGTATTGTCAATCGATTCAGCTGCGGGGGTGATAAGTTCCAACTGCGCTTCGGAAAAATCGGTTGTTATCGAGGGGTGTGTCAACTTCGAGCCGAGGTATTTCGGATGTGGTTTGTCTGAAAGGTGTCCTGCCGCATCGACCCTTAATGCTTCGCGCTCAAGCCCGCGCAGTGTGCTGAGTTTTTTATTTGAATACGCACTTTTCAGAAAACTCAATTTCTCAGTGATCTGTTCTGTCATAGGGTTTTCGCTCTGTTCACGCCAGTATTCATGTCCGAATGGGAAGTATCAATGGTAATCAAGACCCTGTCCCGATATCCATGATTAATTTTGTATTGAATTGCTCAGTATGCGCTAGCTGGCATTTAGATTCTTGTCTTTGAATTGGTGAATCAAGCGACGGTTCCGCTTGCTGGGTCGCTCCTTGGAAACCGCTTGTTGGCCCGCGGATTTTCTTTGGGCGGCTTGCAGAAGTCGCTGCTCGATACTTTCCGGTGTTTCTTCGTACAGTGTTTCGGCAATCGAGGCATTACGTCGCTGATCTGATAACGCTTTTACCATTACCGTCTTTTCGTCCCAGCCCTGCCTCAGGCGAATCTCGGCACCGACTTGCAGATCCTTCGATGCTTTCCCCTTGGTGCCGTCGATATGCACTTTACCGCCGTCAATCGCCTCCTTGGCTTTTGCTCGAGTTTTGTAAAAACGGGCAGCCCAAAGCCACTTATCAAGCCTAACTTTATTCTCAGTATCCATGAGGGGTTTCTTCATCGTTAATCGAGGGAAAGTCTGGCAGGAAATTGCTCGAAGGTACAGGCAGGCTGTTGGGTGAATTTTGCGTAACTTGCCTTCGAAAATTACAGATACGCTGATAATGGTTATACTCAACATTCACTTTAAACAGCGGAACCCTGACGATGCACGACATGATAGATAATTTAACTGAAATCGCTCGCAAGGCTGGAGAAGCCATTCTTGAGGTTTACCACAGCGAAGATTTTGGTGTCGAGCAAAAGTCGGATAATTCTCCGTTGACTCAGGCGGATCTGGCTGCGCATAAAATAATCAGCGAATCACTCGCCGTAATTTACCCCGACCTACCCTGCTTCTCTGAAGAATCCGAGGTATTGCCCTTCGAGCAGCGTCAAGCGTGGCAGCGATATTTTTTAGTTGACCCTTTAGATGGCACCAAGGAGTTTATTAACCGCAATGGTGAGTTCACGGTAAACATTGCATTGATCGAAAACGGGAGGTCGCTATTAGGTATTGTTTATGTGCCGGTGATTGACAGAATGTACGCAGGATATAGCCCAACAGAGTTGAGTGAACGTGTTGCCTGGGTAGAGGAAAACGGGGAACGTCGAGAAATTTCGACGCGCACCATGCAGCGTTTCGTCGAGGGTGAAATCGATGCGGTTGTTGAGCCTGTAACCGTCGTGGCAAGCAGAAGGCATGGCAGTGATGAGATGGAGGTATGTATGGGCAACCTTAACCGTGCCTATCCTGACCTTGAGACCCGTAATATGGGCAGCTCATTGAAGTTATGCCTAGTTGCTGAGGGGCAGGCCGACCTGTATCCGAGACTAGCACCTACCTGTGAGTGGGACACTGCCGCGGCGCATGCTGTTGTTGAAGCGGCCGGAGGTTTGGTTGTCGACGCAAATTTTGAACCACTGCGCTATAACCAGAAAGATGAGCTGCTTAATCCGTATTTCCATGTCATTGGTGACCCGGACTTCAACTGGCAAGCTTTGATTAAGGCTTCCTAGCGTACGAAGCAGAAAACGTACACAGGCAGTGGGATTGACAAGTCAATGAGTGTCAGAGAGAGAGAAGAAGATCGAACTAGAGTTGGTCTCAGCTAGCCAAGCCGTACGCGCATCCATCCTGCCGAGGAGAATACTGTATATTCATACAGCTTGAGCTAGCGAGGGTTGTAAATATACTCACAAAAACTGCCGATTAAAAGGGGAAAAAAATGGAGATTTCTGCGATCCTGATAAGCTTTGTCTCAGGAATCAGCCCTAAGGTTTTGAATTAAAGCAAGAAATCTCCCCTCGCTTGCTGACTTTTCTTTGAGGATTTGGTTCGAGAATAATATTCATGTCCTCGGTGTCTTAAGTAAAAGATATTTCAGCATCTTTATTGAGATAAACGGTGAGATAAAAAAGATCGTTCTCACACTACTATCTGAGTGTACGCGAGTTAATAATTAGAAATAGTGATAGACATGGACGAAAGACCTAATGATAATGCCTTGTGGTATAATCCAATCCGGGTTAGTTTGCGAATAAGCTATTTTTATCGAGTGTTCGTTTCGAGAGAACGGACTGACCGTCAATGTTCTTATTGCAAAAGCTAGGGATGAATTAGTAGTGAAGTTGTTGAACTGCTTGAGTCTGTTTCAATCAACACAACACACGCTGTCCTCGATAGCAAAGTTGCCGACCCCGCGCACTTTAAATTATCTATCCAAGCCCCCATATACAAAAACGCCGTCAACGACACTGAAACAAAGATATTTATCAGCAAGAGCATGCTCACTGCTAGGTGTCGTTATTTCGTTGATCTTCCTAAGCCCCGATGACTCTGATGGAGAGTGAGTCCTATGACCAGTAATGTAAGAGAAGGTGATTTCGAGTCAATCCTTGACGATGATACGCTAGAAGATGCTTCGCAAAATCTTGATGACGTTATTTCGGACTCTGACTCCCTGGCACAAGCTGGCCAGCAAGGCGCTGAAGGCGATGAAGGCGAGGAAACTGCGGAGCAGTCTCGCATAAAAGTATTAATAGACAAGGGTAAAGAGCAGGGGTTTTTGACCTACGACCAGTTACTCGAGGTCTTACCGGATAACATCATTCAGTCCGATGAATTTGAGAGTGTCGTGCACATGTTCAGTGAGATGAACATTAGTGTTTACGAGCAAGCGCCAGAGAATAACAGCTTAACAGAGATGACGAGTGAGGAGCCTAATCCCGACTCCGCCACAATCGGCAGTGCTGAATCAATGGTCGGTCGCACTATCGACCCGGTGCGCATGTACATGCGTGAAATGGGCACTGTGCCGCTGCTGACTCGCGAGGGTGAGATAGTCATTGCCAAGCGTATTGAAGAGGGTATCCGTGAAAGTATGGCAATTATGGCGCGTTATCCGGATATTGTCGCCGGCGTTGTCCGAACATACGATACGATTGTCGAAGAGGAAGGTGATCTGGGCGTCCTGATTACTGGCTTCCTTGATCCAGAAGATAGCATCCCGGATATGTCGAAGGTCGCCGAGGCAAAGTCCAGCGGTAACTACCAAGCTGACGAAAACGAGGAGAAAAAGGGGCTCGACGAAGAACTTGTTCACGCGCGTTTTCGAGCGATTAAGTCGGCACAGGAAAAACTGGCGAAGGTACTCGCTTCGCAACCCCGCGGTGATGCTAAAACGATCAAGGCACTAGACGCATTGGGCGAAGCGTTTTGTTCGCTTAAGCTGGTCCCGACGCGCATGGAGCCGTTACTGGATCGCGTGCGTGATGACATGACAACAATTAGGAAGCAAGAGAAGGCAATCCGGGAACTATGCGTTCGCAAATCGGGTATGCCAAAAGATAAGTTTTTGGAAATTTATCTCAACAACCAAACCAATGTGGATTGGCTTGATGAGCAGATAAATGCCAATGAACCCTGGTCCGAGAATCTCGCCAAGAACCGCGTCGCACTCCGCCATGCGTTAAAAACTGTTAGTCGAATATCCCAACGCACTGGCATGGACGTGGTAGAGATTAAGGAAATCAACCGACGGTTGTTTGTCGCGGTGGGTAAAACTCGCGCTGCCAAGAAGGACATGATCGAGGCAAATCTGCGCTTGGTTATTTCAATCGCGAAAAAATATACCAACCGCGGTCTGCATTTCCTCGACCTGATTCAGGAAGGAAATATCGGTTTGATGAAAGCCGTCGATAAATTTGAGTACCGGCGGGGATTTAAATTCTCAACTTACGCCACTTGGTGGATTCGTCAGGCGATTACGCGTTCGATCTCTGACCTGGCGAGAACCATCCGGGTGCCGGTTCACATGATGGAAACGGTGAACAAGCTGAATAGGCTTACCCGGCAACTTGTTCAGGAATATGGCAGATCGCCAACGATCGAGGAGCTTAGTGAGAAAATGGAGCTCCCAGAAGACAAAGTGTTGAAGGCCTTGGATGTCGCCAAGCAACCTATTTCTCTCGAGACGCCTGTTGGTGACGATGATGATTCAACGATGTGGAACCTTGTAAGCGATACATCGGTCGAGTCTCCAGTGGATCATGCAACTGGCGCTGGTTTGAAAGAGACGACAACAGATGTTTTGACTGCGTTGACTGAGCGTGAAGCAAAAGTTCTAAGGATGCGTTTCGGGATTGACATGAACACCGATCACACATTGGAAGAAGTCGGTCGGCAATTCTCTGTTACTCGTGAGAGAATTCGTCAAATCGAGGCAAAAGCATTGCGAAAGTTACGTCACCCTGCAAGGTCGGAACAACTACGAAGTTTTATGGAAGGATAGCGTTAACAAGCCTTCACTAACAAAAAGCCCGGTCAGTACCGGGTTTTTTCGTTTATAGAATAAGTCTTTTGCTAGGAGAGCTCGATTTTTGAGTGAAGAGTATCTTAGCCATATTGATTGACACTCGAGTTCGTTCTACCAAGCGCGGCTATCGAATATATACGCGCGTGAAACGAATATCTGTGGTAGAAGATTGCACGCATCAGCAAACGTGTGTGTTGATACCGCGTTCAACTGACCGCGATGAGGTAAATACTGATCGCACGGATTGGTAGCTACGGCGTCCGTGTCCGCGTGATTAAATATCTGGCATTTGCCGAGAGGTCTTTCAATGTTGAAATATCGCCGCTGGGCCAGTGAACATTAACCCGATCAATAGTCGCGTGATCCGCCAAACCGAAGGTGACCACCGTCTCATCAAAAGATTGATAACCACCACTGAGCTTTATTTCCCGCATCTGTTGAAGATTGTTGCCATAATAGATGATGATTTTCGCTCCTACTGCATTTTTGTTTCCGTGTTGATCGAGCAAATTAAACTGGATGCTACGATTTTTGCTGACCTGGTTTTCCAGCAAAAATAGCTGTGACATTACGCTGCTAGTGATAATGTCTATATCGCCATCGCGATCGAAATCCGCATAAGTAAAACTTGACGTGTTGGGCATAAAATCGAGATTAAACTTTTGCTCTGCGCGCTTAAAACGTTTCCCCTGCTCATTGTGAAAAAACACATTGGAAAAGAGTTGCACCGGGTTACCGAACTCATAGCCGTTACCAATATAGATATCTTGGTATCCATCGTTATCCAAGTCCGCTGCTTTTGCGCTCCAGCTCCAATAACTTGACTGGACACCCGCCTCTATCGTCGCATCTTTGAACCCTCCATTTGATCGACCTAGTAACAATTTATTACTCATTTCTTGTAATGGATATTGGTCGTAAATTATCGGTGGGTCCGACGCATAGCGTTTTGCCAGACGTTGGCATAGGTCCTTAGCGGCCTGATCGGCTAAGTTATGACAGAGTTTCGGATTCTTTTCGGTCGCCGCAAGCCTCACGGTCATCGCTTCAAGGCAAGAGGCGCGCTCTGAAATTTCGCTTTGGTTTCCGCACCAAGAAATATCGAGGTCAAGGATTGCCCTGCGACCTAGCAGTTTTTCAGCGCATGATTTGGCATCTGTTTCATCGAGTAGATGACAATAGGCAGAAACACCGTCGTCGTCGAATGACATATCTGCGGAAAAAACATCCATGATTAAATCGTTGTTAAAATCCGCGGACTCGTAGCTCATCGTATTCAAAGACGTCACGACATCGCGTCGAGTCGGCGACATCAGTTCAAAGCCATCGGGCTTACCCAAATACCAAAGGTCCGGTACGTGCCGATCGTTTGCTATGAGGATATCGAGCGCGTGATCATTATTCACGTCGGAAAATAGTATCGACAGCGTATCTCCTGTGAGCTCGTCGATAGTCTCCGCCAAATAGTCACCGTTATTGTTCGTCACTTTCTGGTTTGCTGAGAAGATTGTCCGGAAGTTCTCCTCTGAACCAAAGGACCAGTTGCCCAGTAAAAAATCGAGATCGCCATCTTTGTCCCAGTCAGCGAACCCTGCCGACAGCGTGGCATTGGCTTCCCGATTGATGAGTGTTGTGATGTTACTTTGATCGAAACTACCCTTCTGGTTATTGAAAACAATGGACCTACCGCCGTAGGCCGTGGCGAAAACGTCAAGCCAGCCGTCGTTGTCGAGATCAACGAGGGCGACGACGAGGGCATTGAGCCTCTCCGATGAGTTTAATCTTTTATAAAAGCCGAACCGCAAGCCGCCGTAATTTCGGTAAAGGATAATGCCGTCGTTGGTTGAAACCGCGATATCGGCCCAGCCATCATTATCAAAATCGCCAGAGGCAATGCCTCGGCCGAGTACAAAAGGGTCGAAAAAATCCGTGAATTCGAACTGCCAGAGTTTATCTAGTCCGATTGAATTGCCCGGACGTTGAACAAACTTTTCAGTCAAGTCAGTCCTCACTTTCAACGTATCACCCGCAGTGAACTGTGCCATTTGTACGTTGATATCTGCGTTGTGCGGTGTTGCGTCGTAACGAACATACCTTGGAGCGGAGATATAGTCGGGCGAAGAAGCGGCGCGATTGATATCGAGGGTAGATGTTTGAGGAATAGCAAGATCAAGCGTGCTCTGTTGCAGCATACGGCGCTGAAATCTGCGTTCGACAATACCTTGCTGACAAAAACGCTTGCGCCAAGGTGTGATGATCTCGCCGCATTGCGCTTCACTATCTTTTGCTAGTGCTGATCTCACGATCAATTCGTCTAGACAATCCTGTGTGGCTGGCGCCGAGGTTAATGTGCGACAAAATTCAGGCGTTTGTTTTTCTGGTGATTCAGAAAAGATGAGTGAATAGCAAAGTCGCGCCGCTGTTGAGCCTGCAGTTTCGTTCGCGATGTCAAATCGACTGCTCGTTTTATTTTTTACGAGAGATGCACATTGAGATAGGTTTTTTGTTTCTGCTGCTTTATAGCCGCTGAGCAGTCGTAGGCAATAACTGCTTTCTGCACTTGTTAAATCGAGCGCGCAAGCACTCACATTTGCTAGTCCTTCAATTCTTTTCAGATAAATATGCTCAAGGCAATTTTTAATACGCGATGGATCCACTAGCGTCCGACATTTACCAACAATATCCTGACTAAAACTTTGCGTGATTAATACTCGAATAACGCAGCTGTCCCTTCGCGCCTCGTCTGTTATTTCGGCACAACGTTTCACATTGGCGGCCGCCAAGGCGGCGTCAGTGATTAGGTTTGTTGTAATATCTTCTTTGCACGATGAGATAGCGTCGGGTTCAAGTAAATACTTGTTACATAGCGTCGCGATCGGCGGCCCGAGACTGCCTGAGTTGATAAGCGCGACATAACATTCATCGATTTTTTCAAACGCTGAAGTATTGCAAATCTGTTTTGCTAAGGTTTCGGGTTTAAGTAAGTGGCTCTGTGATGGCTTAATAAGCGCAAGTTCCTTGCGCAGTACCTCGTTGTTTTCTCGGTTTCTCTGCTCACTCAACTGTTCTGTTAGTACACCAAGTAAAACGGCGAAAATGATAACTGCACCTATCAAGCCAACGCTCAGGCGAAGCGAAACGATTTTGGCGATAATCATGGCTGGATAGATGCTAAAAATACCAAGCGCAAATAGCACGGTCATCGCTATACCCGGCGAAATGCCAGTCGCAAGGAGCGCGCTTACAGCGATAACATCGAAAGCTATAGGCACTGGCAGCAACACGGCGATGATCGCAACGAAAATTAGCGAAAGCATCGAGTACTCAAGCAACGTGAGTTCATCTAGAGGCACTGTTTCAACGAGTCCAGCGCCCAAAAAACCGGCCAGTAACATCATTGGAACAGCGATTTTAAAAAGATAGATCGTGTTTTCGAACAGCAAAAGCGCAACGCCCTGGAAAACGTCGGTGACAGAGCCGCGAATCACAACCCGCTGCTTTTGATTGAAGCGTTGCATCCCTTGACTGGCGTTTCCTATCTCGGCGACCAGATGTTGTGACGCATCTTTCGCCTCGCCGCCAGATCTGGTCAGGCGAACAATCAGTGGCACGATCACCAGAATGAAGATTAATGATCCGAAAATTTTTGTGAGCACAAAATAAGTCGGAAATAGAGAAACTGAAATAGCTAACACGATGACATTAAGTGTGGGCGAGCTAAGCAATGTTGCCAGTACTGCCTCGAGCCTGAGGCCGCTCAGATACATGCCTTGAGCAATCGGAGTGGCACAGTTGACGCAGACGCCAAGAGGAACGCCGGTTGTCATGCCGATGAAACTATTAATTAGTGGGTTCTTTGATTGATTAGAAGGCGGGTGGAGTTGCAACAGACAGAGTGTGAGAACGCCAAAAAATAATCCAAACGTCATACCCTTCCAATTCGTATAGCTCCAATTAACAGTGGTTTTGGCTATGCGCTCTATTACGGATTGATCAGCGTGGGTAGGATAAACGATGTCGAATGCGATCGCGGAAAGGTTATTTCGCTCCGCCATCTGTGCTTTTTGATCGAGCGCGGGCATCCGACTCTGCGACCAGAAGTAGGCAGTTCCGCACACGAGCAAAATAATGAGCAGCAGACTGGCTGGGTTAGTAAAAACTTGGCCTAGGTAACTGCGCTGATCTTTTTGGTTGGCATTCATGCTCGCGGTATTCGCTTTGCTATCTTTCGATGACGGTGAGAAGAATAGCAAAGCCGTCTTCGGTAAAGAATGCTCTCAGGGTTGAATAAGACCGAACTCGAATATTTCAAGATCAATAGGGTGTGCTTGGTACGCTGGTTTCTGTGTTGTACTAAAGCGATATTTGTTTCTTCAACGCGTAGCTTTACAGATAGTTTTTGACTTTTTTGATAGCGCTGACAGCGCCTCGTGCTCAGCAAATGGCAGCCAAAAAAAAAGGCGCTTACCCAGAGGGGAAGCGCCTTTAGTCAGAGACTTAAGGGAAATTAGAACTGATTCATCGTGTTATCTTTACCGCCTGCCAGAAGCGCGTTGTCTCCTGAGAAGTATTCCTTGTGATCATCACCGATGTTGGATCCTGCTAAATCTTGGTGCTTCACGGATGACATGTCACGTCGAATTTCTTGACGTTGGATGTCGCGTACGTAGGCCAGCATGCCAAGGTCACCAAAGTAACCCTCGGATAGGATATCGGTGCCCAGTGCGGTTTCGTGATACGTCGGAAGCGTAATCAGGTGGTGGAAAATACCAGCGTGAGCCGATGCATCCTTTTGGAACTGCTGTACTAGGGCGTCTGCGGTTGCCGCGAGCTCGGAATCATCAAATTTAACATCCATCAAACCTTTTGGCTCGGTTTCAGGGTTGGGGTAACCAGAGACATCTTTACCCTCCGCAGCCCATTCACCGTAAACCTGTTCTCTGAAAGAAAGTGTCCAGTTGAATGATGGTGAGTTGTTGTAAACGAGCTTGGCGTTTGGAATGTGCTCTCGTACCGCGTCAACCATGCCAGCGATCTGCGCGACGTTAGGCTTCTCTGTTTCGATCCAAAGCAAATCAGCACCGTGGTTAAGGCTGGTAACACAATCAAGAACTACTCGGTCGAAACCGGTGTTTTCTTTAAATGAGTAAAGACCATTATCGAGTCTAACTGGCTTAACCAGTTTGCCTTTTTGGTGAATGGTGATGTCGTTTTCTTTCAGCTCGCTGAGGTCATTAACCTCTTTGGTTTCGAGAAAATCGTTGTATTGGCTGGCAAGATCGCCTATCTCCTTCGAAACGGGCACTTTCTGCGTGAGACTGGCACCAAGTGAGTCAGTTCGGGCGACGATAATGCCGTTCTCGATACCGAGTTCGAGAAATGCGTAACGAATTGCGTTGATCTTTGAGAGGAAGTCTTCGTGAGGGACGGTTACTTTGCCGGCCTGGTGACCACACTGCTTCGCGTCTGAAACCTGATTTTCGACCTGAATGGCACAGGCACCTGCTTCAATCATCTTTTTCGCAAGCAGGTAAGTTGCCTCTTCGTTGCCGAAACCGGCGTCGATGTCTGCAATGATGGGCACAACGTGGGTTTCAAAATTGTCGATTTGATCGAGAATAGGCGCAACGTCCTGACCTGATTCGCGCGCTTCGTCTAGAGCGATAAATATGTGGCGCAGTTCGCGTGCGTCAGCTTGCTTCAAGAAAGTATAAATCTCTTCGATCAGATTAGGCACGGTAGTTTTTTCATGCATGCTTTGGTCGGGTAACGGCCCAAACTGGGAGCGAAGTGCTGCAACCATCCAGCCACTCAAATAGATATAACTCTTGTCCATTGTGCCCTGGTGCTTCTTAACCGACATCGCTAACTGCTGCGCTGTAAAACCGTGCCAGCAACCCAGAGATTGGGTGTAACGAGAAGCATCGAGGTCGTAGTCTTTCATGTCCTTGTGCATGATGTCTGCGGTGTACTGCGCAATTTCCAGACCCGTCTTGAACCGGTTCTGTCTGTCCATGCGAACAGCGTACTCTGCGTTAATGCCTCCCCACGTGGGGTTGCCTTCTTTAAGTTGTGCGAATTCTTTAATGGCATCTAGATATGCGGACATTGGAGCTCCTCTTTGCTCATTTCAAACTAGGTGTTTGAGTTGGTGGAATTTTTGTCGATGGACAACGTGATTGATCGAGACGACGTGACATACTCGGTCATTGGTAGAAAGCGAAACTTATCAATCTGCTAGCCACAAAAATATGGAATATTTGGATACTAATACATTCCGTTTATTCATTACTGTAGGACCTGACGGGTTCGCATATTGATTTTGCTGAGTGATTCAATGACAAAATCGAAAAAAAAATCGTGACTATCGCTTGGCCTTCGGCCCATCGAACGGGTGAAATTAAGGCCGTAACCGTTTGCTTAGATCAATAATGCTGGGTTTTGCAATATGTGAGCGCTCACTATCTTTCTGGTTGGTTGCCTGCTAGCGCTTAGGCATTCTGAAGCGTCGCCCGATGTGCTGAAATTTTGTCGCTCGGCCTTATCCAATTGTTCGAGCTTTTAAAAAGACAGTTCCACTAGTGAGTTAATGCAGCCAACATGACATCGTCTAAGTGGATTTCATGACCCATTTCGAACTTTGTTGAACCTACTTTGATAAAATCGTATCTCGCATAGAACCCAATAGCGCGTAAGTTTTTATTAAACACACTTAGCCATAATGCTGCTTGATGGTGTTTTGTGCAGGTATCAACTGCGGCCCGCATCAACAGGTCTTAAGCGCCAGTGCGAACGTCGATGTCGCGATCGCGCACAGCGCTCTCGTGTCGGAGGCTTTTGCAGGTTCGATTCGCAGTTCAGGATTCACTGTACATCCTCGGCACGGGTCCTGATGCAATCGAAGGCACCCATGTCGAATTCACGACATATCAGCGGCCTTTTTTCGTATATGGTGCAGCGAAAGTTTTCGCGGTTTAGTGCTGAGCACCACCCGTCTTCGAGCCGCAGCATGGTTTCACCACCATACGCATCACGTAGGATGTGTTGCTCAGGTACGCCGGTTTCAGTAATCAATAGGACCTCAAGTTTGCAGCAACTGGCTCTGCAATTTGAGCATGTAACGGCTTTGTCCTGTGAGTTTTTCATACTAATGATCAAATGACTAATTGCGTTCAGTGTAGATCAATATATCGACCACCTGCTTTGGCGATGTAGCCCACGCTTGAGCAGCTGCATCAACTTCTTTAAGCGGGTGAACCAGGTCTTCTCCATGCAAAGTAATGTAGGGCTTGCCAAGGGCGGCACAGTACCCAGCGTCGAATGCTGCATTCCACTGTTTGTATTTTTCGCCAAAACGAATAATCGCAATGTCACTCTTTTCAATGAGTGTTTTTGTCCTGATAGCGTTTACCTTGGCAGATTGATGATCACGCCAAAATGAATTCTGCTCTGCGCCTAGCATGTCCCCCGCTGCATCGCTTGCCTCGTGATCTGTAACCGCTGAATAGAATTCAATTGCCAGGCCATTGTCTTTACAACCTTGTATAATTTGCGCTCTCCAGTCCGTATGAATTTCACCGGACAGATAAACCTTCATCGTCATTACTTGCCTCTCTTTTTGATTGTGCTCTTGTTCAATGTACGTTGTTCGATCACTCAAGGTTATCAGTAATGGCTGAATATGTTTAAAGAACATCGTTCAGAAAATCGGTTGCTCATTCGCTGCGATGCAACGGGAATTTGATACTTCGGGTCACAAAAAAATATCAAGGCAAGCGCCATGGTTAATAAGGTGTAAGTTGATCTCAGCGCGGATCATATTGTGATGAGCCCCTGAGTCAGGCGAGGATAGCGACTTTTTGATCTAATCCAGTGTCATCTCGGACCAGGGTAACCTTCCATCTTCCACACCACCAAAGGTGTCTGGATCAAGTAGTGCATCAAAAATCGGAATCGCTGGGTCCTCGGCAAAGCGCCATTTGGAGAGTCGTTCCTGCATTATTGTCACTCTTTCTGATTCAGTGGCGGCAAGGTTAGTTTGCTCCATTGGATCTTTCAGCACGTTGAATAGTTGCGGCGACTCAGTGTCTATCAGTTTCCAAGGCCAACGATAAATCGCTTGTCCGCTGAAGAGCGCAGATACTGCATAGTCCGGGTGTTTGCTAACACCACCGTTCAGTGCCTCTAACTGGCTGCGTCCATCCAAATCGTCTGGAATTGCATCACTGGCGCCGATAGCGTCAAGCAGGGTAGGAAGTACATCAGTGATCGTCATTGGTTGGGTGTGATGTCTCTCTGTCAGGTTGTTTGGCCACCAAATTGCTGCAGGAACGCGGACGCCGCCCTCTGTAGCCATCCCCTTACCACCGAGTAGCGGGGCGTTATCGCTGCCACCGTCAAGCGCGTTCGAAGCAATAAATTCTAAGCCGGGTAGAGGCGCCGGACGGCCGAACCATTTATTGACAGCGATGCCGATTTTTTGGATTTGGGTACGAGATCCTTCGGGGCCAGGCGGTAACAAGCCCCCGTTGTCACTGATGAATAACACCAGGGTGTTGTCCAGCATGCCCTGTTCCTTGTATATGCCAAGTACGGTTCCAATAGCCTGGTCTAATTCGTCCACCATAGCGGCATGTCTATGTCTCTCAGGATTAGGATGGTTGTTCAACAAATCGGCGTATTTGGCGATGGTGGCTTGAGGTGCCTCATTGGGTAAGTGAGGCGCTTGAAAAGCCGCGTACATAAAGTTGGGGCGTTGTTTATCTCTGCCTTCAATCAGTGTGCGTATCTCATCAACCAGTAGATGTGTGACATAGCCGTCTTCTCTCGCTGTTTTGCCATTTCTCTGCCAGTCGTAGCCGCCGCCATGAACCTTGTTCCAGTAGCCAATGCCGCCAGTCAAGGAACCGTAGAAGTGTTCGAATCCACGTTGATTGGGAAGCATGGCTCGTTTGTGATGACCCAGATGCCATTTTCCGACCATAAATGATTGATAACCCTGATCAGCGAGATATTCGGGTAGAAGTTGTTCTTCTAGGGGTAGGCTTCGTTCAGTGGCCTTATTCAGCGGGCGATAAATACCGAACCGCTGTGGTAGTTTGCCGGTCATTAGCCCTGCCCGGGTGGGACTGCAAGTGGGCTGTACATAGAACCGATCCAGCTCAACACCTTCTGAGGCGATGCGGTCAATATTGGGAGTCTGAACGGGACTGCCGTGATAGCCCACATCATTCCAGCCAAGATCATCTGCCAGAATAATGAGGATATGAGGCTTTTCAGCAGCATGCGCGGCGATCGAAATACTACCGATGCAAGCAATCACAATAACAAATAACTTTGTCACGTCACCAACTCCTATATCTGCTTATTTGTTTCTATCAATGGTAGCGCCTAGTCGAATTTCGATGGGCAAAGACTATTTGGCCCGTGCGTTGGCCATCGCAGACTTCAAGCCATCCGGGATTTCGGTTGCTCTTGAGTGATCAGTGACCCGAACACAGCGATTCTCAATCATTCCAAGCCCTTCAATAGAGGTCCTAATGATGTCACCGTCTTTTAAGAAGCGGCCCTCGACAACGCCCACACCGCCAGGTGTGCCGGTAAAGATGAGATCGCCCGGGTGAAGGGTCAAAATTTGAGACAAGTACGCAACCAGATAGGGGATATCGAATATCAGGTCCCTAGTGCTTTCGTGCTGGCGAATTTCGCCGTTGACCTCGGTCGTCAACATCATTGGGTCGTTAGGGTTTATTTCATCGATGGAAATCAACGCTGGACCGATAGGACCGTAGGTGTCGAAAGATTTTCCGAGGTTGAATTGAGGTGGCGCAGAGGTGAACTGCGCTGGTCGATCGGAAATGTCTTGTCCGATGCATAAACCTGCAATGTAATCTAACGCATCTTCTAAGGCGACGTTTTTGGCAGTTTTGCCGATGACAGCAACCAGCTCCCCCTCAAAGTCGACATAATCACTGCGCATTTCAATATTGGCATTGGGTCCAGTGATACAAGATGGATATTTGGTAAAGACCATGGGTGCAGGTGGGATCGGCAGTCCGGCTTCCACCGCATGATTTCGGTAGTTTAGGCCGATGGCGAAGGAATTACGGGGCTTTGGTATGGGAGCGTCGAGTGTAACCTTTCCAAGCTGACCGGTGGGTTCAATGCCGCCGAGTTGAGCGTAAAGTGCGGTTAGTGCATGTATGTCGTTAAGCAACATCATGGGATCAGCCGGTAACTTCCCAGCCGATGCTGTGTGCACATCAAAATAATGATCTCCGACAACAAGAACACCTTTGCCTTCGATATTTGCTAGTTTGAATCCCATGTTTGCTCCCGGGGTTTATAGATTAAGAATGCCTTCCAACTTGTCGATACAAGGTATCGATCAGTTGCGTTAGCTGAGAGGTCAGATCGGCCTCTTTGCTGCAGATGCCAAAAACTTGGCGATCGGGTCTCACCAAGGCCAAATCAACGGCATGTTCGCTTGCCCAGTTCATTAGCTCACCTTCAATTTCTTGTAGATTTGCCTCCGGCCCGATGTGGAGTGTGCTAAGCCCATCGTAATCCCTGTTCTTGGCAAGGAGGCTTGCCGGGTCGACGTTAAAGCCGATCAGCGTATATCCAGAACCTAATAACTCGTCTGACCAAAGAGTGGCAGTAGGCTGCCCATCGCGACGTTGCTGAACACGCCCTTGCGGCAAAGGCTCACCCAAGGGACCACCCGGAGATGGCGCACCGTCGATACCAAATAGGCCGGGCCCGAGGGTCCAACCCTCGCCAAATTTTAAAAAACTTACTAGGAGGGGGAATGCTCGTCCGAGCATTAGGTAGCAGTCGCGCACAGCTGCTTTAAACGGGTTTCTCGCTTGAATGATTGCGCCATGGGCCACAGCTGTAGTGATGACCTGGTTTACATGGGGGCGGCGCTCTGATGTGTACGTTTCCAGAATGCTGGCAGGATGATTTCCCTGTATCACGCCGGCGAGTTTCCAGCATAGGTTGTATGCGTCACGAACCCCTGCACAAAGGCCTTGGCCGAGAAATGGCGGTGTTTGATGGGCCGCGTCACCCAGCAGAAATACCCGGCCCCGCTGGAAGGTGTCAGCTATCAGGGCATGAAATTTGTAGACTTTTGCTCGCACCAATTCACCATCTTCAGAGGTTAGATTTGGCGATAGACGCCACAAGTGCGGTGCCATCATTGCCCGCACGGCAGCCTCCTCCTCTATTCCCTCAATCTCGTTATCAGCATTAAGCATAAATTCCCAGCGAATATGGTTCCCCTCGCAAGGTATCAGGGTGGTTGGACGAGCAGGGTCGCAAATTTGAAAGCCAGAGCGATCAAATGCTTCCTTTCCGTCAAGCATGAGGTCACATACCAGCCACGGCTCGTCGCAGTCTAGGTCCTCTTGTGGAATCTCCAGTAATGTGCGAACCAAGCTGTTCGCTCCATCACATGCCAATAGATAGCGAGCGCTAATAAGTTCGGTTTGTTGGGTCTCGACAGCTTTTTCGTCTGTGCCGGTACAAGTGATCTGAGCGCTGACTTCATCGGCACTCTGATCTAACGAGGTGATTGCCCAGCCAGGACGAAATGTGACATTGGGGTAGCGAGCAACGCCCTCACGTAGGCATGTTTCAAGGCGTGGCTGATTGAAAAACTGGTTGTTAAACCAACCATTGTGCCGCGGCACGACCCTCAGGTCCTGTTCAAAAAGTTTCCAATTTTTACCGTTGGTGAAACTAATTTTTTTGCCCGGTGCAGATATTTCGCTGACGCCATCCGCCAGCCCCATGGCTTGAAAAATGCGCATCACCTCGCCATCGAAATGAACGGCGCGAGGGATGTCATAGATTTCTGAGCGGGGATCAACGATTAACACCTTGAGGCCAGCTGCGCCAAGCAGATTCGCAGCAACAGCACCTGTGGGGCCGTATCCAGCAATGATTACATCGTAAATGGCAGGTTCTCCGAGTCCGCCGAATGAGAAGATGATTCTGGTAAATATCTAGACGAATGTCTAGATATATTTTAGTCAACTGTCTATTATGTGAATAATCGTTGGCCCGAAAGGTGATGTCCTATGTTGTTTTGAACCATGAAGTTCTTCGGGCTTGATGTCTTCAACAAACTAGGACCACTTAAGAATGCATTGCGAGCATCATCTAGGAACACGCATCACTATCTGGATGAATTCGAGAGGCTGGGTCAGGCTGAGCGCCTAGCACTGCCCGTAATACCTGATCGTAGACGTGCAAATGAAAGGTGACGCCCGTGTCGAAGTCAGGTGCGACAGTGACAGAGCGTTAGCGTCAGCGTCAGGAAGAAAAGATATCCAACAAGATAATGAAAATATTAATTCAAAGTGGAGAGAATTATGAGCTCAGTGATTAAAGTAGATGATATGGCGTTTCCTATCCTGCAAGTCCCCGACCTTGATCTGCAGGAAAAATTTCTGATCGATTTTGGATTGACCCGAGTAGCTCGCACAGACGATATGTTGTATATGCGCGGCGATGGTCCTCAGGCTTTTGTTCATGTATCTAAACTGGGTGACCAGAAATTTCTCGGAAATGCCTTTTACGCTTGCTCGATGGAAGATATGGAGAAACTCGCCAAAACGGCGTCTTTTAGCGGTATCGAAGAGATGACATCACCCGGTGGCGGATACGTGACGTCTGCTACCGATCCAGATGGTATCGAAGTTCAGGTTGTGTTTGGTATCGAAAACCGAGAACTGGAATCTGACCTGAACGCAGTTGAGCTCAATGTCGGTGGAATTGAACGCGAAAACTTTCGTCGGATAAATCAGCCCAAACGATTTTCAAAGGGGGCTTACCCAAGGGTCAAGCGATTTGCTCATTGCGGCTTGAACGTCACTGATCTTGAAGCAAGTCTCGATTGGTATAACCAGCACCTCGGCATTATTGCTAGTGATTTGTTAAAGCCAGGCGGTGACGGCGGACCACTACTAGGTATTTTCTCTCGTTGTGATCGCGGTGCGAAGCTGGCTGACCATCACAGTCTCTTTTTCCTACCCGCAGCGATTCAGTCAAATGGCAAACCTGGTCTGAACCATGTTTCCTATGAGATGGTGGATATAGACGACGTCTTTATGGGGCATGAAATTCTGGATAAAAAAGGTTACGAGCCAGAATGGGGCATCGGTCGACATTATCAGGGCAGCCAAATATTTGACTACTGGCGTTCGCCGTTTGGGCAGATTCATGAACATCAGACTGATGGAGATGTGTTCGATAACACATTTCCCCCGCAGGTCGTAGACGTTATGCTGGACGGTGACCCGAATAATCCCGAAATGGGTCCTTCACAATGGGGCCCGGCAATTAACATGGAAACTTTTGGTGATGAACGCGGACTCTAAAGTAAAACCACTCGAGCGCGGTCGAGACAAGGTTAAAACGGCATTGATAACGGCTGCTTGCGAGATGCTGGCAGAGTCTGGTCCCAACGCGATGAGTGTGAGAAACGTAGCGACTCGTGCGGGGGTCAATCACGGGCAGGTGCACCATTACTTTGGCGGCAAGGAAGGGTTGATCGAGGCCGCTGCGGCTCAACTAGCAGCTGAGCACTATGCTAACGCACAGTTACGTGCTTCCGGCAGCCCGGTGCCAAAACCGCTGACATTGTCGGAGGACAGTGAGTATTTGCAAACAGTCGTTCGCCTAGTGCTGGACGGCAGACTCGATGTAGCCGTACAGGAAATCGAATCTGGACAATCCGTCCCGGTGAACGCGCGGCGAGCATTGATGGGCAATTATCCCGATGGTGAGGTCCCCCTTGAATTGAAAGCCCGCTTTGCCGTTGTTCTCGCAACAGAGCTAGGATGGGCCGCGCTCGAGTCTTTCATCATGCGATTGGCCGATGTCGACGAAAAGGAACAGGCGTCGGTGCGGGAGTATGCGCGAGTGATTACCAGCGCGTTGGTGAACGATGTACCGCAGTTCAGAGAGGAGTAAGGGAGAAAGTGCATGGATTTAGGAATTCAGGGTAAGAAAGCAATAGTGTGTGCCTCTAGCCGCGGCCTAGGACTTGCTTGTGCTATTTCATTGGCGCGTGAAGGCGCTAACGTCACTCTTAACGGTCGAGATCAGGAAGCTTTGTCGGAAGCAAGCAATGCCTGCGCTGCGTATGGTGTCAGCGTGCAGACAGTGAACGGAGATATAACATCGCAGAGTACGCGTGATGCGCTGCTTGAAGTCTGCCCTGAACCCGACATTCTCGTGACGAACAATGGCGGACCGCGACCTGGAAACATCAAAGACTGGGATCACGGCGCCTGGATCGATGCACTGGAAGCAAACATGATCACGCACATGCTGATGATCCGAGCGGTTCTAGACGGAATGGTAGATCGAAGCTTTGGCCGCATCGTCAACATTACGTCAGCGATGGTGAAAACACCCAAAGCGCCCATGGGGCTTTCGACCGGAGCCAGAGCTGGCCTGACTTCGGTCAGCAAAGCGCTTTCCGTGGAAGTCGCGCATGCCAACGTTACGATTAACAATCTGCTGCCGGAGCGAATTAATACTGGGCGTCAGAAATTTATGGCGGAGATGCAGGCAAAGCATCAGGGTATTACTGTGGCAGAAGCCTATGAACAGATCGCGGGAACCATCGCTGCAGGAAGACTCGGATTACCTGAGGAGTTTGGCGATGCTTGCGCTTTTCTCTGTAGTGCTCAGGCGGGTTTTATTTCGGGACAAAATCTGCAACTTGATGGCGGCAGCTATGAGGGGCTCATTTAACATACAAGAAGCGAGCTTCTATTTACGGGCGTTGTTCTAGAGAACGATCATATCGATAGGCAAGGTTTCAACAGACTGTCGACCAATAATTTATTTCAAACGCTAGCTGAAAAAGGAAATATCATGTCTGACCTACCTGTTTTTATGATCGTAAATCTCGAGGTCACTGACCCCGATACTTATCGGACTTACGAGAAAGGCTTTTTCCCTATGCTGAAGAAATATGGCGGTGAGTTCGTCACCTTTGATGACAACCCGACAACGTTCGAGGGCGATAACCCGCGTAAAGGCAGAATGATTATCTTCAAATTTCCTTCGGAGCAAACGGCAAAAGCGTGGTATGCGGATGATGAATACCAGTCGCTTTCGGCGCACCGCAGGGCGGGCACTAAGCTTGAGTTCCTAACGCTGGTCAGAAGCTTGCCGCCGCGAAATTAGGGAGGTATTGAAAAGCTTAGGGTTCGTCAATAGTTGCACCGATTAATTTGCCAAACCTTCGTTGGCACCCCTGCGTCGTTCATACTCAGGTATCTGCTAACGCTAAAGCAATCGCCTGCTCGGCATGGATTTTTGTTGTATCGTAAAGCGGTACCTGAGAGTCGTCCTGTGAAACAAGAAGTGCTATTTCAGTGCATCCAAGGATAACCGCCTGTGCGCCTCGCTCATGGAGCGCGCTAATTGCTTTGAGATAGGCTGTTTTTGAAGTTTCGTTGATGACGCCAAGACAGAGTTCGTCGTAGATCACATTATGTATCAGCGCTCTCTCAGCGACTTCCGGCACGAGCACCTCAATACCATACTTCGAGGATATTCTGCTTTTGTAAAAATCTTGCTCCATCGTAAAGTTTGTTCCCAACAACCCTACCCTTTTGATGCCGTCTTGCATAAGCGCGTTAGCAGTTGCGTCAGCAATGTGAAGAATAGGTATGCCAATCGAGGTTTGAATCTCATCAGCCACTTTGTGCATTGTATTGGTACAAATAAGTAAAAAGTCCGCACCGCCTTTTTCTATTTTCCGCGCGGCGTCGGACAGAATAATGGCGGTATCGTCCCACCTGTCCAGATGCTGCAATTTCTCGATTTCATCAAAGTCGACGCTGAACAAGCAAATTTTAGCCGAATGCAAACCGCCAAGTTTTTGGCTGATACCTTGATTAATCGCGCGGTAATAACTCGTGGTAGATTCCCAGCTCATACCGCCGAGCAGGCCAATGGTTTTCATCTCGTTTTCCTCTGCCGGGCATTGATGGATAAAGATCGTCTTGGCTTTTCTCTCGCCAGTTCAGCAGTATTACGATACCACCGAGTACGTTGAGGATCATGTTAAACAATTCTACTGGATAGACTCAGTAAAGCCGTGACAAACTGCGTAAAACGTACAGCATTGCCGAGAAGGAATACGCTGGTCTTAACGCACAATAGGGGACGCACCATGACCGACACAGACTCAGTTCTTTTTACGACTCAGGATAAGATTGCAACAATCACGCTAAATCGACCCAATTCGTTGAACGCCATGACGAATAGTCTGATGAAAAACTTGGTTGACACCATGGCGCTGATTGAACAAGACAAAGCCATCAGAGTCGTCGTTATTACAGGCAGTGGTCGTGGGTTTTGCGCCGGCGCCGATTTAGCAGGGCAGGCAAATTCCGGCTCATCAACGCCGGCTCCTGATGGCCAAGTTGATGATAATTTTAATGGCGCGATGCGTGCTATCTACGAGTGCCCGGTGCCGACTGTTGCGCGGGTAAACGGTGCTGCTGCGGGAGGGGGCTTTGGACTGGCATTGGCATGCGATATTACCGTTGCAGCAAAAAGCGCATTCTTCGTGGCAACTTTTGGGCCAAGACTGGGCATTGTCCCGGATCTCGGTACGACGTGGAATTTACCGCGTAAAGCCGGTCGAGCTAGGGCCCTTGGTTTGTCGCTCCTCGGTGATCGGATTACAGCAGAGCAGGCAGAATCCTGGGGCTTGATCTGGAAAGCGGTTGCAGATGAACAGCTCGATGCTGAAATTGAACGCATCACGCACTCTCTGGCAAAGACCTCGGCAGAGGCTGCGATAAGAATAAGATCAGTAACTGATGCTGCGCTCGACAATAGTTTCAGTGATCAGCTCGACCTTGAAATGTTGCATCAGTCGGTACTGATTCCGCGCAATATGCAAGAGGGTGCGATGGCATTCATGTCAAAGCGCGAGCCCGATTTTCCGGGCAGAGAGTAACTTTTCAATAGGAGGTACTCATGTTGAGGCTTCGGAGATGTTTGCGCACATTCCCTGAACCCATTCATTCTTGTTAAGATTTACCACCAGTTATTTTCTGCCCGATTCACTAAATCACGGAAGCTTGGCATGCCACTTGAAAAATTTGAAATTCAACCATTGTTTGCAACGCCCTACGCTAAGGCCGATCTCGGTTATGGAATAACACCGGATCAAATTAAGTATGTTCAGAATCTAAAAATGGTAAAAAATCAGGCAAACCTGATTTCGGAAAATCTATACATCTTCGAAGAACCCGAACTTAAAGTTATGGCAGAGGCTGTTCAGGAAGCGCTCAATCGATATTCACGCGAGGTGATGGGTATTTCTCAAAAAATCGTGATCACCCAGTCTTGGGGTTTGATGAACCCACCTAACGTTGGTATGCATGCTCATGCACATTCGAATTCTATCGTCTCCGGATCGCTGTATTACTGCGAACTCCCCGATCCGGTATCAAGGGTCTTTTTCGATCGGCACACTATGTACCGGCAGATAGAGCTAAACCCAGAGGATAGTAGAAGAAATCTATATAACTCCCCAGTCAATATGATCACGCCGAAAGTGAATGAGCTGTTTATGTTCCCCTCAGACATCAATCACATGATCGAAGCGAACGGCTCTTCCGAGCCAAGGCGGGCAATCGCATTTAACAGTTTTGTTAAGGGGCGATTTGGTAACTATAGAGATGTGTCAGAATTGAAGATCTAAACAAGATTAGGTTGCTGTTTTGGGACACTAAATATAGCGCTTGCTCAGAACCGAACCTAAAGATCGGATACACGTTGTTGAATGACTCATGTCTGTGACTTGAAACCAGTGTCTCGGTTACTAATCTAACAGTAATACGATACCGCCTAGCACTACGAGGATCATGCCAACTAGTTCGAGCCTTGAAGGCGACTCTTTAAAGTAAAACACCGCGAGAGCAAGTGTGAATGCAAATTCCAGTTGGCCGAGGGTTTTGACATAAGAGGCAATTTCGAGCGTCATCGCGGTAAACCAGCCAATGGAGCCGAGGACTCCGGTAAAACCAACAAACAGGGCGGGTTTCCAGTTGACGATGACTTTAGTGATTTCTCCGGGTTGTTGAGTGCGAACCAGAAACAGCGTGATGAGGGTTTGTAGGCAAACCATGTAGGCGAGTGTCATCCCTGCCGTTAGCATCGGCTCGTCTATGGCGAGGGATAAGCTTGCTTGTCTTAAGAACAATGAGGTTAGTGCAAAGCTCAGTCCAGCGCCAAGACCATAAAGTGCAGATTGATTCCAGAAACTGGCGAGTCGTCCGGTCTTTGAGTAACTGATGACAAATAGTCCCGCAACGCAAATGACGATGGCAGCCCAACCGAGCGCAGAAACGGTCTCCGTGAAAAAGAAATAGCCGATGACTGCGGTAAGCAATATCTCCGATTTTACAAAGGTCGTGCCCACAGCGAAGTTTCTTAAGGTGAGTAAGCGTACTAACAGTAGTGTCGCGATAATTTGCAGAATGCCTGCGATCAATCCCGACAACAGAAATGTTGGATTTAATTTTGGGAAATTAAAATGTAGAGTAGCACCGGCGTAGATAAGCCAGATTAAAGCGAAGGGGAGTCCGTATAGATATCGAACCAAGGTTGCTGCCAATGGCGTGACAGCGGTTGTAAGTTGCTTTTGGCCAGCGGTTCTCACGGCCTGCATCATCGCGGCGAGAAGCGTCCACCAAACCCAGGGCTCTAGTTCCACGATGTTGAGCCCAGATCGCTGGTTTGATAAGGATTGATGATCCGTAAGCTAATCATGCATAAATATCCCTGCTATGAGACGGGGCTGTTTGGAAATGTTTTGGTGAAGTAGGTTGTTGTCAGCGACGTTATCTCAAGCGCTCAAGTGCCTCAGCCCCAGTCATACCGATGGTAACGCCCAAAGCACTGGCGCGGGGAGAAACGGCATTTACTGTCGCGACGAGCATATCATTGTGGTTCATAACGCCGCTGACGATCGCGCAGGCTTCTTCTGTTTTATCGCAGGTTTCAACGTTTACGTAGCCACAAGCCAATAACCCTTTAGTGCCTTTTATGACGAGCAACGGCAAGGCCAGATCGATTCGCGCTCGATCGAGACCTTGCCAATCGATCTCTGCCGAGTGCGATTTGTGGGATGTCAGGGTAATGAAGATGAGACACACGAGCAGGAACGGTTTCATGGTTACTGGCTTCCCCCTTTGAGGCGGCTGTAGTAGATGTAATTGACACCACTATACCGATAAATCGAATTTGCAGGAATGCAGATGAGAAACTGGCAAGCAAAAAAAAAGGTCAGACGATGCTGACCTTTTTCTTTCGTGCCTTTGGAGCAGGAACTACGCTTTGGCTGCAGCCTTACGCTCTTGAGCTTCCTTCACAATTTCATCAGCGACGTTACGTGGTGCTGGATTGTAGTGACTGAATTCCATGGAGAACTGACCACGACCTGAGGTCATTGTTCGCAGGTCTCCAATGTAACCAAACATCTCGGACAAAGGTGCTTCTGCCTTGATTCGAGTGCCGGTAGCGCCGCCTTCCTGACCCTGAATCATGCCACGTCGACGATTGAGGTCACCAATAACGTCACCAACGTGGTCGTCCGGGGTGAAAACATCGACCTTCATGACGGGTTCCATAATTTGTGGGCCCGCTTTTGGCATGGTTTGTCGATACGCTGCTCTAGAAGCCAGTTCGTATGCGATAGCTGACGAGTCAACCGCGTGGAAGGCCCCGTCTAGTAGCGTTAGCTTAACGTCAAGGCATGGGTAGCCAGCAAGTGGCCCCTCTTCTAGGCTGACCTTAAAGCCCTTTTCTACCGCTGGCCAGAATTCTCGTGGAACGTTACCGCCGGTAACCTTCGACTCGAAGATGTAGCCTTCGCCAGTGCCGGCAGGCTCAACGATATAATCGATTTTTGCGAATTGACCAGAACCACCGGTTTGCTTCTTGTGCGTGTATGAATCTTCGATGGTCTGCGTAATCGACTCGCGGTAGGCAACCAGAGGCTTGCCCACTTCAACTTCAACACCGTGTGTGCGGCGCAGGATGTCGACTTTAATATCAAGGTGAAGTTCACCCATGCCGCGCATGATGGTCTCGCCAGACTCCTGATCAGTTTCAACCCTGAACGAGGGGTCTTCCTGAATCATTTTAGACAGCGCAATACCCATCTTTTCTGAACCACCTTTATCTTTTGGCGATATTGCGATGTAGATGACGGGATCAGGGAATACCATTGGTTCCAGTGTCGCAACGTCTTTCGGATCACTTAAGGTATGGCCAGTTTGCGTGTTTTTCATGCCGATCAGGGCAATGATGTCGCCCGCCTGAGCAGAGTCCCTTTCGATACGCTCATCGGCGTGCATTTCAACGATACGGCCAATACGTTCAGTTTTACCAGTATAGGTGTTGAGTACGCTGTCACCTTTTTTCAAGCTACCTGAGTAAATGCGGGTGAAAGTCAGCGCGCCGAAACGGTCATCCATGATTTTGAATGCAAGTGCGCGAAGTGGTCCATTTTCGTCAACGTCAGCAAAATTACCTGTCTCGTTACCTTCAAGGTCAACTTCTGGCTGAGGGTCAACTTCGGTTGGGTTTGGCAGATAGTCTACGACAGCGTCGAGTACCAGCTGAATGCCCTTGTTTTTGAAAGCCGAGCCACAGAAGGTGGGGAAGAAATCGAGTGCGATAGTACCGGTACGAATGCATTTCTTCAGCTCATCGACGGTGGGCTCAGTGCCCTCTTCAAGATAAGCCATCATCAGGTCTTCATCTTGCTCGACAACCATTTCGATCAAGTTTTCGCGATATTCAGCTGCTTTATCGACGAGGTCGGCGGGAATATCGGTAACTTCATACTTGGTGGGGTCACCTGAGTCGTCCCAGATGTAAGCCTTTTGGGTCAGTACATCAACGACGCCCTTGAAATCATCCTCTTCGCCAATCGGCAATGTCATCACGAGCGGGTTTGCCGCTAATACGTTTTTGACTTGATCTACAACCCGATAAAAGTCGGCGCCTAAGCGGTCGAGTTTGTTGACAAAGATAATGCGCGCAACTTCTGATTCATTGGCATAACGCCAGTTTGTTTCAGACTGAGGCTCAACACCGCCAGAGCCGCAAAATACGCCAACGCCACCGTCGAGAACCTTGAGGGAGCGATAGACTTCGATTGTGAAGTCAACGTGTCCAGGTGTGTCAATGATATTGAGTCTGTGATCTCTCCAGAAAGCGGTAGTTGCAGCTGACTGAATAGTAATACCCCGTTCCTGCTCTTGCTCCATGAAATCTGTTGTTGCTGCACCGTCGTGCACTTCACCAATTTTGTGAATCTTGCCGGTCAGCTTGAGGATTCTTTCTGTGGTTGTGGTTTTACCAGCGTCAACGTGGGCAAAAATACCGATATTTCTGTAGTTCGTGAGGTCTGTCATAGCTCTGGGGCCTGAAAATTCTGTAAAAAATGGGGGTGAAAAAGCGCGCCATCATATAGTGTGACGGGGTCAGAATCCAGCGAAGTTTTTTCAAGCGACCTCGCAGCACGCCAGTGGCGTGAAGAAAAATAATATTATTAATAAAATCAACAAGATAGCGCGCAGCGGCAAAACGCTTGGTCAACTGTTACGTAGCGATCATATTCTTCTTTTGCATGCTGGCAGCGCGCAGAGCATCTCAAAAAGCAGATTAGCCGCCAGCAGCGCAGTATTTCCGGTTGTATCGTAAGGCGGTGAGACCTCGACCAGATCGCAACCAACAAGATTCAGCCCGTAACACCCTCGGATTATTTCAAGCCCCTGAGATCCCATTAAACCCCCCGGTTCAGGTGTACCTGTGCCCGGTGCGACGGAGGGATCTAGACCATCAATATCGAAACTTAAATAGGCGGGCTGGTCAGGACCAATCCGTTCTCGGACGTCTTTCATCAACGGCGCCAGAGATCTATACCAGCAAGCTTCTGCTTGAACAACGGTCACGCCCTGATTTTTTGCCCAGTCAAAATCCTCGGCTGCGTAGCCTGTCGCCCTGAGTCCAATTTGAAACATGGATTTGGGATCGACAAGTTTTTCCTCGATCGCTCGGCGAAAAATGGTGCCGTGAGCGATAGGTTCACCGAACATAGTGTCGTTGACATCGGCATGCGCGTCGACGTGGACTAACGCAACAGGGCCATGCTTTTTTGCAATGGCACGAAGGATGGGCAGTGTGATCGTGTGATCTCCGCCAATTGAGACAGGGGTTATGGTATTTTTCAGCACCTGGCTATAGTGCCGCTCAATGATCTCAATGCAGGCGGCGAGGTTGTAGGGGTTGAGTGCAACATCACCGAGATCTGCAACTTGAAACGAATCGAACGGTGCGGCGCGGGTTGCCATGTTGTAGGGGCGCACCAGTACTGATTCTGCCCTTACCTGTCGCGGCCCGTATCGTGTGCCGTTGCGATTGCTCGTGCCGATGTCTAACGGGACGCCAATGATGCCGACATCGACACCGTCTGTGTCTTCAGTAACAGGCAACCTAAACATTGAGGCGTTACCTGCAAAACGAGGCATGTCATTCCCCGATAGGGGTTGGTTAAACTTTTGGTCTGGCATTGTATGACGTTCGACGATTGATTGCGGTGAGCTATTGTTGACCTCTGTACCCGAGTAATCAAGTATCCTATGTCATTCGGGTTTGCTCAAAAAGGCGTTGATGCTGCAACAGACCTTGTGGGCAATCAACATGGCTGGCATGCTCGCCAGCTGGTAACCTTAGTAACTTCAAACGAAGGCACGGATAAATAAGTGCTTTGTGTCAATGGTAATAGAGAAACTCCGATGAAGAAAAATTTTGTATTAGTGCATGGTGCATGGCACGGCGGATGGTGTTGGAACGAAACCAAGGCGTTGTTAGAGTCGCAGGGCCACGTTGTTGAAGCGCCTGATTTACCGAGTCATGGTAATGATGCCACGCATGTGAATGATGTCACGTTAGCAGATTGTATCGACAGGATTGTTGCCAGCGTCGAAAACCTCGAAGGCAAGGTTGTTCTTGTCGGGCATAGTCTCGGAGGTGTCATCATTTCGGGGGTTGCTGAAAAAATACCGGAAAGAATCGAAGAGCTGGTATTTGTCTGTGCGATGGTGCCGAAGTCGGGCGAATCGGCGAATGATTGCGGCCGCAGCAATGTCGCCTCAGTCTTGAGAGGCAATCTCGTGCCAGCCGAAGACGGTAAGTCGGTGACGCTCAAACCAGCGTTTATTCCAATAGCTTTTTATCACGATTGTGCTGAACAAGATCAACTCGAGGCAACGTCAAAGCTGTGCCCCCAGAGTACAGCGGTATTTGCGGAACCAGTGACATTGACGGATGAAAATTTTGGTGCGATCTCCAAACACTATATCGAGTGTCTGGAAGATCAGGCTGTTCATATCGTGTCTCAGCGTGAAATGGCCGCTGGAGCAAGCTGTGAATTAGTGACGAGTTTGAACACCGGTCACTCACCTTTTATGGCAAGTCCAGAGGCGCTTGTTCTAGCGCTTATTTCTGATGTCTCGGAAGATTAGTGAAGTGAGCTATTGAATTAGCAGTTATCACTAATCGGTTGTCATTACGGTTTGTCTCTTTATATCCCACAACTTAGAAGTGGTTGCTAAAAACGCGATAACTGTCAGCATGCCAACCGCCGGAATAAGCACCGCATTTTGTGCGCCCCATTGACCGACACTCCAGCCAAGCACCAGTGAACCAATGGGAATGCCTCCAATCATGCCCAAAGAGTAGACGGACATGACTCTCGCTCGGTGGGAAGCGGGCGCTGCCTCTTGAACAATGGCACGGGACATTGTCATGCTGACGCCACCACACATTCCCCATAAGTAAATGACGCCATAAAACCCCCAGATTGGCTGATCAAAATGAAGTAGGCCTAGAATAACCGAGCCTAAGGTACAAACAACCAGCAGCGCCCGGCCAGGGTAGTCGAGACCGCCTCGTTTCATGATGTAGCCAATGGTGGTCACTGTGCCCAGCATATTGGCGCCAAAAGCCATGGCGATGCCCGTTGCGCCACCTTGGTAAATGTCTCGCACCATGAGGGGTAGAATTACCATGTAGGCGCCGGCGAAAAAGATGCCAACCGCAGCGGTGAGTATGGTCGCCGGACGAATAATGTCCGAGTGATAAACATGCGCTAGACCATCTGCAATTTCTTTCAGAGGATGACGCCGAGGTGCCTGCTCAATAGGCGGGAGCGGGGGAATTCTTGCGGTTGCGACGCAGGCACATAGCATGCAAAAGGCCTGTGCCAGTAACAGTGGCACAGGACCGAAGACCTCTGCGCCTGAGCCGATGATGAATCCCAGTATCTGAATGCCAAACTGAATGCCAACCGCCAGGGTAACGACTCTTTGTATGTCTGTACCAGCGACGCGATTAAGTAATGCGTCCCGCGCCGGTTGTACAAAAGCGCCCAGTGTTGCGCCTGTGATTGCCCAGCCGATTAGCATTTCGTAGTAAACATCTCCGGCGTGGAATAGGCTTGCCATCCCTAGCATGGGAACGACCATTAGCAGTTGCAGACCGATGAGTAATTTCCGCTGGTCTACTCTATCGCCTATTAATCCGCCCCACAGGATAAGGAGAACCATTGGTATCTGGCTTGCCATTTGAGCAAAGCCGAGTCGCTCAGGTGTTTCAGCAAGAAATACTGCGATAAGCCAAGGGAATAACACCTGTTGGATGCCGCCGGGTATCAAATAAAACCCGGTGCCTGTGAGGTACCACCCGAGAGATCTTGTCATGATGCGAAATCCAAGTAACGCAACTCTCCATTACTTTAGGGAGAACCGCCGATGTGTTGCTCTAAAGTTCACCAGAACATTTTTGACTATTGATAAATCTCTGGTCGGAAGCTGAGTGTACCAATCAAGATAGGATAATGTTTTGCTATTTGGACACAAAATATGAAACCTGCGATGCATGAACTGCCTGCGTTAGCAGACTTAGTAGAGATCGTAGTCTTGCATGCGCATGTCACCGTGTATCGCTGCGCGTCACGCAGAAAAATCTGAGCCGAACCAAACTAGAGCACAGTAAACGAGTTATATCGTTATAAAATTGAGTATTACGGCTCTGTGCTTGTTCCAAATTTCCCCGGTTCATAGTATTTTGCCTGCACAATTTGAAGCGGCCCGTGTTGGGCTACTTTGAACAGCCCTCCAATCAAAGGAATAGATATGAGCACAGAATCATCACAGGACATACCGACAAGTGGATTACAACTCCACTCCCTCATCACAGAAGCAGGTGAACTTAAGCTATCGCTCGAGTCTGTGCCGGTTGAACAACCTGGAGACGATCAGGTAATTGTGCAGGTGGCTGCTGCCCCTATTAACCCCTCCGATCTCGGCTTATTGGTTGGACCTGCAGATATGAGCACGGCGACTGCCTCTGGAACAGCAGAGAATCCTGTGATTACGGCCAAGGTGCCTGAACAGTTTATGCCGGCCATGGCTGCCCGAATAGGTGAGTCGATGCCTGTTGGCAATGAAGGCGGTGGTGTGGTCGTGGCAGCTGGCAGTTCAGAAGCCGCCCAGGCAATGCTTGGCAAGACGGTCGGTATTTTAGGTGGTGCTAGTTACTCGCAGTACCGAACGCTGCATGTTGCTCAGTGCCTTGTTTTGTCCGATGGCACGACACCCCGTGAAGGTGCAGCCTGTTTTGTTAATCCGCTGACTGCGTTAGCGATGGTCGAAACCATGCGTATGGAAAACCATACGGCGTTGGTACACACGGCGGCGGCATCGAATCTTGGTCAGATGTTGCAGAAGATATGTCTAAAGGATGGCGTTGATCTTGTAAACATTGTGCGCAAGCAGGAACAAGTCGACCTGCTTAAGGGTCTTGGTGCCAAATACGTGTGTAATTCAAGCGACGAATCTTTTATGGATGACTTGACTGATGCGTTGGTAGCAACCGGCGCCACCATTGCCTTTGACGCAACTGGCGGCGGTAAACTGGCAGGACAGATCCTGACTTGTATGGAAATTGCTGCTAATAAAACCGCTAAGGAATATAGCCGATATGGTTCAGATGTATTCAAGCAGGTTTACATCTACGGTGGGCTTGAACGCTCAGCGACAACGTTTAACAGGAATTTCGGGCTGTCATGGAGCATTGGTGGGTTCCTTTTAACGCCGTTTTTGGCGAAGCTCGGCGGCGAAGGAACGCAGCGTTTGCGCCAGCGAGTTGTCGACGAAATAACAACGACCTTTGCAAGTCACTACACGAAAGAAGTTTCACTTGCTGAAGCCCTAACCCTTGAGGCACTGGGTGTGTACGGTAAGCAGGCGACCGGTGAAAAGTACCTGATAAACCCAACCCTTTGATTGATGGGTAGTAAGTGAGTTGATTTAAAACCCGGTTGCACGCAATGTGCACCGGGTTTTTTATTGCAGGTCGTTTAAGCGTTTAGCGGGAAAATTGAGGCACAAGAGTATGAAACTAGATGTGAATTTTGTTCGACGTCATTTCCCAGCATTTAACGGAGACACAAAAATAGATGGTCATTTTCTCGACGCCGCAGCCGGATCATATCCGTGTCAGCAGACGATCGATGCGCTGACAAATTTCTATCTCCACAACAAGGTTCAGCCGGGCAACCCCTATCCGGAAAGTCAGCAAGCAATGACTCAAATGGTTGCTTCACGGGAAAGATGGGCACAGGCGCTCAATGTTCTGCCCCACGAATTGGATTTTGGCCCCTCAACCACGCAAAACCTGTATGTTATTGCCAGCGCCTTTCGTGAATTGCTGGTGCCGGGTGATGAAGTTGTCGTGACTAATCAAGATCATGAAGCCAATAATGGGGCCATTCGCAGAGCAGTTAAAGATGCGGGGGCAACACTCGTGGAATGGCAGGTCGATACTGAGAGTGGTTTGCTTGATCCTGAAGCGTTGGCATTGATTGTCAGTCGCAAAACCAAACTAATTTGTTTTCCTCACAGTTCTAACCTTGCCGGCACCCGCAATGATGTAGAACGAGTAGTAGAAATTGCTCAAACGATTGATGCTTTCACGCTTTGTGATGGTGTGTCTTACGCGCCCCATGAGATTCCGGACGTTGACCTTATGGGTGTCGATATTTACCTGTTTAGCCTGTACAAGGTTTATTCCGTTCACCAAGGACTGTTAGTCATCAGAGAGCGTTTACTTGCACAATTGCCGGGGCAGTGTCACTTTTTTAAGTCTGCACTGACCGTAGGCGAGAAAATGATACCGGCAGGACCTGACCATGCCCAAGTCGCTGCAGCGGGAGGTGTGCTAGATTATATCAATAGTCTGGCGTCACACCATGGGTTTAAATCAAAAGCTAGCGTCGCAGAAGATTTAGCTGGGGCGTGCCGGTTCGTGAGTGAGTTGTGGCATGAGCACGAGCGGGCGATGTTTGCACCGCTGCTTGATTATTTGAACACTAGACAAAATGTTAGATATTTAGGCGGTAGAGCTGCGACGAAGGATCGCTGTCCGCTTGTTACATTTAGCGTGGTTGACAAAGATCCAGCGGTGCTAACAGAAGCGTTATGTGAACGAAAAATATTATGCTGCACGAGTCATTGCTATGCGCCGAGATTGTTGGAAGCGGTTGGGATGGACGCCCAGAGAGGGGGTGTTCGATTTTCAATGGCTCACTTCAATAATGACGATGACGTCAGCGCAACGATCGCAGCGCTTGATGAGCTGCTCTGATGTGTTGAAGCTAGATCAGCGTTGCGCAGTTCTTCTGTGCAGCGCTCCCCGCAATCTGCGTCTCACATCGACGTTCAATTAATTTATTGTAGCTGCCGATAAGCCCGTCGCCGGTGTCTTCTTCATGATCAATGTCGCTGTCTTCCAGTAAGTTATCCTCCGACCATTGGCGTAGACTCTTGGTCATTGAACGTAAAACGCGGAAATTTCGACCGGAAAAAGTGTCTTCCCCTGAATCAATATCTGACAACAATGCTGTGGCGGTTGTCACGATAAGTGCCTCGTTTTCCGGTGTTAGTCTGATGAGCGTCCGAACATAGCTAGCCCCCCACTGGAAACGTGTGGCAGCACCTTGAGAGGATTCGTAGGCTTTTCTTTGCCAGTCAATTGCGCTTTTATCGTCGCCATCTTTCTCTGCAATAGCGGACAGGCTGCTCATAAAGTAATAGGGTGCGTTTGATTTTTCTAACTCGGCCAACAATATTGTTTTGGCTTCACTAACTAAATGGGCTGATTGAAGAACATAGTTTATCTGACTGACGACACTCTGGCGCGCAAATGAATTTCTCGTCGCGCGGTCAGCTTTTTGAACAGCGTTTAAAATCTGCTGTTTGAATGCTGGCGTTATCTCTCTGGTTTTATCTTTTAAGAAATAGAAATGAATAGCTGGTAGCCAACCGGCGAGTCGCTCTGCAGTTGAAAGAGACTGGCTATTCGACATTTCTATCATCTTTTTTTGCCATCTGTCGGCAAACATGTCAGCAGCTTTGGGATCCGCTTCAGCATCGACAATCACCGGCATGATCTCTTCCATGTAATAAGCAAAATACTCCCAACTTGCGAGGACAAGGGCATCATTTTGCAAGATCTCTGTGGTTCGCGCACGGGCCTCTGGTACGATCGCAGGCCCGAATTCCGCTTCTGTTGATGAAGCAACGGCCTTTAAATACTGCATGTACAACCGGGCACTGACCGAGGGGTCCTTGCTTGCATCGGACATTTTAAGAAAAATATTCGGTGAATATTCTGCTGGCAGCGCTCGCTGGTCTTGGCCCCATGAATAATAGGCCAATTGTTGAAGGTCGGCTTCGCTGAGTGTTGTGCTGCCGGCTTGCACCATCTCAACCAGCTTTGACGTTGGTCTAATGCTATTGAGACTCACTGCGAGAATGTCATTGTATTTTGAAATGTCGATGCCGCCGGGTATTCGTGTAATTTCCTCTCCTGAAGCATTAAAAACAATCATTGTCGGATAACCCTTAACGCCGAACTGCTCACCGGCTGTCTGGGCGCGAACTGTATCGCCGTCTAAATAGATGGGTATAAAAGATTCGCTCAGTGAGATGAATCTCCGACTTTTAAACACCGTTTGTTTGATTTCCTGACAAGGTGGGCACCAAACGGCTCCCCAGTAGAGAAATATCGGCTTGTTTTCCTCCTTTGCCTGAAGAAACGCCTGATCCACATCTCCGCTAAACCACTGAATGTTAGCCGATCTCGGGGTCTGTGTAGACTTTGAGTCCGTTCGTGTCGCAATAGCGTTTTTTGTGATGCCATCACTACAAGCTGTGAGCAAGAATAAGATCGAGATAATTAAGTATTTCATTCCGGGTCCTGTGTTCTCCGCGACCAGCGAAGCCGATGCAGCACTTTATCAGTGCTTACATTGGCTGCACATTACGCGAGGGCACTTTCAATTGTTTCAAACTCGACACAAGGGTCTTGCCCGCTGTTCGAGGGCTCACGGCTTTGTCTATTCGTTGGATAATTCCCTGCGCATCAATATAAAAGGTCCATCGCCGTGCGTATCCACCCCCAGATAAGACGCCATAGTCGGCTGTCATGCGTTTTTCTGGGTCAGAGAGAATTGGAAACGTCGCGCTGTTTTTCTCTGCAAATCCCTTATTATCCTGAAAACTATCAGTACTCGCCATGAAGTAGGCGACCTTGTAATTTTGAATTTCCTTGTCACTGTCACGCAGCGCTTTGCATTCGATGGTTCAGCCTCCTGTGAATGCTTTGGGGAAAAATGCGATAACGACATACGCTTTGTCTTTAAAGTCTGACAGGGAGTATGTGAGGCCATCGGACCCCCGAAGTGTGAAATCCGGTGCCATATCGCCAACTTCCGGCGCAGCATGACTTAGGGTCGCACTGGTCAGTAACACGAATACAATGGCTAGCCTCGCCCTGATGGCGCACTTCAGTAAGCCGAGTCTTATACGCTGGTGCTTCATAGGTTCACTCTTAATAAATTGACTGTTTGGTGACTGTCGCGATACATGCCACATGCTTTTAAAAAAGGGGTTAAAATAACCCTGGCCACCCGATGCTTGTTCGGGACATTCTTGCATAGAACCCCGGGGATCAAAAGTTGTCATTGTCTACTCAACAGGCTGTGTTTCAGCCACTACTTCAAGCGTTGGCGGTTTTTTTAGCGACAGCGCAACCAGATGCTCGAAGAGTTTTTCACGGGCGGGGTCACCTGCATGAGGGACTAGAGCATATCAACGTCGATTGGTATGCGCCGGTGTTACTAGTCTCCGGCTACAAAGCAATTGAAAACATTGACGAGTTGACAGCGGCGATCCTTGAATTTGATACGGAGAGTCAAATCAAATCGGTCGTTTATCAACTACGATCTAGCAAGGGCGCTGTTGCCGAAGTCAAATGGGGTGAAGAGCACCCGGTTTGTACAGTGACTGAAAGTGAGTTGAAATTTGAAGTACAACCCGGAGTGCGGCAAAACGCAGGTTTCTTTCTGGACATGAGACCTTTAAGGCACTGGTTGCGTCAATACAGCGAGGGTAAAAACGTGCTGAATTTATTTGCCTATACCTGTTCCCTTTCTGTAGCGGCACTAGCGGGGGGCGCGCGCCAAGTGGTCAATGTCGATATGAGCAAACCAAGCATCAATTGGGGAAAACGCAACCACGCCTTGAACGACCAAGATCCACGAAGCGTAAAATCTATTCCGCATAATTTGTTTAAGTCCTGGGGTCGTATTCAACAATTTGGGCGATACGAGTTGTTGTTGATCGATCCTCCCACTCGGCAAAAAGGTAGCTTTAGCGTGGAAAAAGATTACGCGGCAGTGTTAAAAAAACTACACAAGCTTTGTGAACCGGGTGCCGACATCATTGCGACAGTTAACAGCCCCTACTTGAGTGGAGACTACTTACCTTCGTTGATGCAACGATACCAGAGTAATATCCGACTAATTGGTGAGATGGAAGCGAGTCCCGAATTTGTCGACAAATACCCGGAGCGAGGATTAAAGATCTTTCATTTTCGGGCACCGGGTTAGTTCCTGACGATGTCTGGCTTTGTTTCGGAAATCTGTCTATCAAGCTTGTGGAATGACTCGGTGAAGTCGTCGCTGATAGGTGGCGTAAGTGCCAATCGAGTGAGGTGTTAACTTCTTCAGTGTAAGAAGTAGCCGAACTGAATTACTATTAGATATTGTTTATGGTTAATCAGGAAATAGTTATGGGTGAGGAATCAGTATTGGTAACGGGTGGCGGGAGCGGCATGGGTCAGCTTGCCTCTCGTCAGTTAGCAAGCGCGGGCTACAATGTTGCGGCAGTAGACGTTAATGAAAAAGGGCTGTTAGAAACCGCCGAGGGTTTCCAAAATATCAGAACGTTTCAGACAGATGTGACGAATTATGAAGATGTGCTCAAAGTCGTGGCGGAGACTGAAGAAAAGCTGGGACCAATCAGGAAAGTCTACAATGCTGCAGCGATCATGCCGCTGGGAAAAATTGAAGACCAGGAAGCAGATGTCTTCAAGCGAGTGATGGACATTAATTACACGGGTGTTGTCAACGTAACGAAGGCGACATTGCCCGGGTTGATTGAAAGAAACGAAGGCGAAATTATCAATTTTGCGTCTATCGCAGGCTGGTTGCCTACGATTTATATGGCGGCTTATGACGCTTCAAAGTTTGCTGTAGTTGCTTTCACCGAAGTGCTTTATCACGAAAATTTGGATAACAACGTTAAAGTCGTTTGCGTATGTCCTCCGCCAGTTAAGACACCGTTATTGCAGCAGGCTCGGGACACGGTTTGGCCGAAGGTCTTCGATCAGGGTGATCACATTGAAGCAGAAGATGTGCTTCGTTGTATTAATGACACGTTAGCAAGTGGTGAGTTATTCGCATTTCCGGGGAAGCAAACCAAAATGATCTGGCGCATGCGGCGTTGGTTGCCCGGCATGTTGTGGAAAAACGTGCACAAGTCCGAAGGCTTATAGGAGTCTTTTTAATCGAGGTGTGGGGCGCTCCAAATGTGAATGCGTCCCCATCACCTGTCGGTCATCTGCCGGTTTGACGCGTCGCTAGTTTCTAGCACCCGGGAACAGTCTCAGGAAGTTCTCGGTGTAGAACAAGTTCTTGACCTCGTCACTTTCAGCTTCCAGCCAGCCATCGAATTTGCCGAGCGGATTTCGTCCGCCTTCAACGTGAGGATAGTCGCTGGAGAAAAGATACAAGTCGGGATTTGATTGTTCGATCAACATCGCCACATCCTCATGAGGAAATGGCGTGAATCCCATCTGCTCTGTGAGTTGTTGTGAAGGTGTCCTCTCGAATCTGACGGACTCGTCTACTCTGCCATAGATTTTACTTACCCAGTCAAGGCGTCTCAGCATTTCTGGCACCCAGCCAGCGCCAAGTTCAACCGCTGCGCCGCGTAATTTTGGATTTCTGTCAAACACTCCATCCATTACCATCATGCTGATAAACGTTTCAGGTGGTTGATGCATAACAGCAGCATCTTTTGTTCTGACATTTTCACCGCCGCCCATCCAGTCTTTAACGGCCGCACGGCCGTTGTTGCTCCATTCTTTTAGTGCCTGCAAGGGGGCACCGCCAACATGAATGAGAAAGGGTGTGCCGGATTCCGCTAACAAAGCCCAGAATTTCTCCAGATCAACATGTCCCGGTGATTTTCCGTGAGGTGCCCGGTGCGGTACCCAGATAGCCTCAAGGCCAGACTCGATGGCGAATTCCAACTCTGAATACGCGCGTTCGGCATCATCGAGAGGCACAATGCCAACACCCATCAATCGGTCATCAGATTGACAAAAGTCAATCATGTGACGGTTATGCGCTCGGGTGGCACCATAGCGAAGATTAAGCGGTTTTTTTGTGCTTGGGTGAAACGGGAAAGCGACGCTGTGGGTTGCAAAGACTAGCTGCTTGCGAAAGCCCAGCATATCCATTGCGGTGGTCCTGTCTTTTTTATTGAAGGCGCCAAGGGCCTGAATTTCCTTGGAACTCTCAATTAACTTGTCTCCTAGATCGATCATTGACTGAACGTGCTCGGCGCTATGAGCGCCGCCCTGGGACATAATGACGTCTACTTCCTCATTACTTACGAGTGAAGCGCTGTAGCTAACTTCGGGAATGTCGTCGCGAATGTCTGGGTCAGCATAGGCTTTGAGGAAGTCTGGCAATTCCATAATGTGACTGTCTGCATCATAGATTGCTCGTTCAGGGGGTGCGTATGTCATAAAGATCCTTGGTGACCTTGGTAAGTTGTTTAGTGAAGGTTACCGTCTATTCTTTCGTTGTGTCCATGAAAATAATGATGCAGTTTGTGTAAACTAACCGCTTCCTAAATCGATCTGAAGAAACAAAGCCATGGAACAACCAATTAGCCGTTTCCCCGTACCCGATGTGAACGATTTGCCCGATGATATAAAAGAGAAAGTGCTGGCTATACAGGAGAGGTCAGGGTTTATTCCGAATGTTTTTTTAGCGCTGGCGCATCGTCCGGATGAATTTCGTGCCTTTTTCGCCTACCACGATGCGTTGATGGATAAGGAAAGCGGTCTAACGAAAGCAGAGCGTGAAATGATTGTTGTCGCCACATCAGCTAAGAACGAGTGTCAGTATTGCGTCGTATCTCATGGCGCTATATTGAGAATCCGGGCGAAAGATCCGTTAATCGCAGATCAGATCGCGACTAATTACCGAAAAGCGGATATCAGCACGCGGCAACGCGCAATGCTGGATTTTGCTATCAAGATTTCACGGAATGCCGAAGCGACCTGTGATGAAGATTTCGAAACGCTTCGATCTCAAGGATTTAATGATGAGGATATCTGGGACATCGCCGGTATTGCCTCTTTCTTTAGCCTGAGCAATCGTATGGCAAATTTCACTTCTATGCGGCCTAACGCAGAATTTTACGCGATGGGTCGCTAGCGCGGGTTTCTCTGTGCGAATCAGGTAACAAGCCCTGATAGGGGTCCTTTGCCTCTGACGAAGTGTTCCACGCTGCGGGATTCATCTTCCAGCGTGACACGGTAGATAACATCATTTCCCTGATGAAATGCGAGCGTTTCGTGCTCATTGAAAGCTAACAGCGTTGAGATCATGACTCGTCCAATCAAACCGTGTGAAACGATGCCAATGTTACTCGCCGAATCGTCGATCAGCTCATTGAGAAATGGGGTCGATCTGGCAATCATGTCTGGATAGTTCTCACAATTGGGTCCGCGATAATTGAAGCGGTCAGCCTCGAATGCCTGCCACTCTTTCGCCCATTTCAGTTTCACGTCAGCGTAAAGATGTCCGCTCCAGTCACCAGTATCCCACTCCATTATCCTGTCGTCGTAGCGCACAGGAACGTTTAAGTGACGATTAATAATTTCGGCTGTCTGTTTTGTTCTATCAAGCGGCGATACATAAAGCTTCTCAATGTTTTGAGACTTCAGAAATAGCCCGTTTACGTCGGCCTGCTCACGACCAAGGTCATTCAGGTCTGAGTTCCATTGGCCCTGCATACGCATAATGGCGTTCCATTCGGTTTGACCATGGCGGATAAAATAGAGATGTCTCAAAATCTTACTCCTGTTTCGTCACCTTGCGATTGTTGCTCTAACCAGTTGTGCACATTGGTTTGAAGCACGTCCAGTGGAATGGCACCGCTGCCGAGAACAACATCGTGGAAAGCTCTAATATCGAATTTTTCACCTAATCTTTGTTCTGCTTCTGCTCGCAGCTCAAGAATTTTGAGTTGGCCGATCTTGTAAGCGAGCGCCTGGCCGGGCATGGAGATGTATCGATCAATCTCATTGATGATATCAAGCTCACTCTTGGGTGCGTTTGACTTGAAATAGTCGATGGCGCGTTGTCTTGACCAGCCTTTATAGTGCATCCCTGTATCTACAACTAATCTCACAGCGCGCCACATGTCATAAGTGAGCTGTCCGAAGCGATCGTAAGGATCCTCGTACAGTCCCATATCATAGCCCAGTCGCTCACTGTACAAGCCCCAGCCCTCAACGAAGACGGTGAAGCCTGAATAGCGTCGAAAGTTAGGAAGTTGTTCAAGCTCTTGCTGTAATGCGATCTGCAGATGATGTCCCGGTACTGACTCGTGGACGCTCAACACAGCCATCTCCCACTTTGGACGTGTCTCGGGTTTGTATAAATTTACATAGTAGTAACCGGCGCGGCTCCCGTCAGCAGCTGGTCTTGAATAGTAAGCCGTCGTCGTATCTGGCGCTGATACATCAGGTATCTTTTTTAATCCGTAGGGGATTCGGGGCAGCTTGCCAAAGAGATCCACCAGCATTGGGTCTAGCCGCTTGCTCATCGCCAGATAGCCCTCAAACAGTGCTTCAGGCGTATCGTAGTAAAACTGGGGGTCCGTTCTCAGGAAATGTACAAAAGCATCAAAATCTCCCTTGAAGCCAGATTCAGAAATGGCTGCTTCCATATCACTGCGGATTCGTTTTACCTCGTTGAGGCCGATTTGATGCACCTCATCCGGCGTCATATCGGTCGTTGTGAAGCGCTTGACCAGATATTCGTAATAACGCTTGCCGTTGGGTAAGTCAGAGACGCCAAAGCTTGTCCGGCAAGCGGGATAGTAAACATTGTTAAAGTAAGTGTTCAGTCGCGTGTAAGCAGGGATCACTGTCGACGCGATGACTTCTCGGGCTCGGGACTGGATTCTTGTTGCGTCGGAGGCGGGGATGCCCTGCGGCATATTCCTAAACACGTCATAGAACAAACTGTCCTCTGGTTTATCGACCAGTTGTTGTGCTATCTGTGCGGGCACACGTTGCATGGTCGCTTTTGGTGGTAGCATGCCGGTTGCGACACCCTCGTCCATTAATGCAATCGTTTGATCCATTAACTCGTCGAGCTTTTCCAGACGCGATAACCAATCGTCGAAGTCCTGGGCATCTTTTAATCTCAGCCTAGAAGCGCTTTCGTTGAGGGTTTGAATACCACCTCTTTGGCTGATGGGAATTAGATGCGGCGAAAATGCTGACCGTTTAATACGGTCCTCGTAACGAAGTTTAAACAAGTCGTAGTTGACCTGTTCTTCCCTCGGTAATTGGCCTCTGTCTATTTCACTCAGTTCTGAGAGCGCCAGTTTGTCTCCAGCGGTATAGGCGGCAAATGCTGCAGCAGATAGGTCGGACCAGTTCCGATTAAATCGGCGGTCGCCAAGCGTTGACGCCCACACAGGGCTATTTTGCATATCCCGTTCCCACTGCTTATCGAAGAGCGCGTGGAGTTTACTTGATTCGCTGTTGCCGGAACTCACCTCGGCCGAGAACCCGATTGGGATAGACCCGAGCAACCAAATTGAAACTGATATAGCGCCAATGGGCTTGAGAAAACGCACAAATTATTCCTGCAGCAGATATTTGCTGCATACAATAGATGGAAGAGACGATTGGGTCCAGCCTGAGATAGATACGACGTATAGGAGAAATGGTAGAGCGGAAACGTGAGTTTTATTCAATAGATATAAAATCGTTTCCGAGGATCTGGTGCTGAGTATTCTCACTATTACTATTCGTGGCGCGGCGTGATTAACGCGGTGATGCCGCAACCTCAATTGTTGCTACGGTAGGTTTGAGAACGACCCCCGCCTTTCTCTCGGCCATTGTGCCGTTTTCCCTGGCTACCTTGCCGTTTACGACAACAAGGTCAAACCCTTCTGCAAATTGAAACGGATCTGGATAAGTTGCTTTCTCGCTGACTTTTGATGGGTCAAATATGATGAGGTCTGCTTTCATGCCAGCGCGCAGGACGCCGCGGTCAGCAATTTGAAGCGTCCTCGCAGGCAGCGAAGTCATTTTTCGGACAGCCTCGGGTAACGACATGATTTTCCGCTCATTCACGTAGTGTTCAATAATCTTTGCGAAAGTACCGTGGCCACGAGGGTGGAAACCTGTGGGGCTGCCATCTGAACAGATAGAAATATTGGGATCCGCAATGATGGTCGATTGAAGCTGATCATTCATCACGAAGTAGGCACCCGAAGCGCCCTGAGGCCCAATCTTGTCAATCAACACATTTTCAAATGGCATCTCAAGCTCATGTGCGATATCGGCCAGGGTTTTGCCGGTGAAAGGCGCTGTACCCAGAAGGGTTGCGTCAGGGCCATTTCTGCGGGTGACCTTGTTAACTAAAAAAGTTTCGAGCTCAGCGCGCCTGGTTTTTTTTGCGATTTGAAATTGTTCCTCCGCCTTAGCCCAGATCGGAAAAACGATACCGATGCCGGTATAACTTGCGTTATAGGGATATGTATCTGCAGAAATGCGAACCCCTTGAGTACGTGCATCCTCAATAATTTGCAGTATCTCGCGACCCCGCTCAGACCCTTTACCATAAACTGATTTTAGATGTGCAATGTGCACCCTTGCATGCTCACCTTGGGCAATGATTTCGGCAATTGAAGCGTCAAGCTTGTCATCATCTTCACTGCGCACATGACTCATAATTAACCGATCTTTGTTGCCAACGACCTGTGCAATAGCGTCAAGTTCACGCGCTGGTGCATGCAAACCTGGATTGTATTCAAGACCCGAACTGAGACCAAACGTATACTCGAGAGTATCGTTAAGCGTGGCGAGCATTTTGTCCAAGGCTTGTTTATCAGGGTTTGCGTCTCTGCCGATACCCGAGATATTCCTTAGCGTGCCGTGTCCGACAAACATTGCCAAATTGGGTGCAAGTCCCTGTTCAGCAACTGCCTGCAGCCAATCATTTAGGTCGTTAACTTCTGGGCTATCGCCATCCTGCCCTAGCGTGATCGTCGTGACGCCCATGGCTAAAAAGTTTTCGAAGTCCGGTGTTTCAAGAGGGTTTCCGTGTGAGTGCAAGTCGATAAAACCAGGAGAGATAACGCGTCCCCCGGCGTCAATCGTTCGCGTGATTCTTGTACGCATCTCGCGCGCCGAAAATCCCGACTCGCCAATGAAAACAATCGAGTCATCCACAATCACCACGTCTGCACGGATGGCCTCACTGCCGAGACCATCAAGCACCTGTCCGTTTAGGATAACAAGGTCAATTTTGGTGTATTCGGGTAGGAAAAGTGGCTTTTCAGTGTCGCATGAAAAAAGTAAAAATAAGATCGCGGCAAATAAAACGTGAAATTTTTTTTTATGTTTCATTGCTCTCTATCGTTGTCGTTTGATCGCGAAGTTGCGCTAGGATCTCAATCGAACGCTCATAACCCTGTACGCCGAGTCCTGCGATCACTGCGTTTGCGGCGGAGGAAACATAGGAAAGATGACGAAAAGATTCCCGGAGGTGCGGATTGGAAATATGAAGCTCTATTACAAACCCCGTGTAGGCGCGCAGTGCATCGTGAATAGCAATCGACGTATGCGTGTATGCACCGGCGTTTAGCACGATGGCGTCAACCTTGTTGATGGCTTCCTGTATCCAGGTCACGATTTGTCCTTCATGATTCGATTGCAAAAACGAGACATCTAGGCCAAAACCCTCACCCGTCTGACGGCACCTGCTCGCAACATCCTCAAGCGTGTCATTGCCATATATTTCAGGTTCTCGCGTGCCCAAAAGGTTGAGGTTTGGGCCGTTAATAACATGCACTTTCATTCGGGCTCCTTAATGGCTAAGCATTGAGTTTTGTTGCCAGTGATTTAATCGCTAGCAAATATCCGTGAATACCTAGGCCTGCGATAAATCCTGTCTCGCTGCCGGGAACCTGTAATGGCCCTGTAATCTTTGAGCCGGTTAGAAAAATGTTTTCCAGATGAACCTCGATTATCGGTATGTCCAAGTGAACGATTGACTTGATCGCAGCGCTGAGGCGCTCGAAATCGAAAGTTGCAGCCTCAGAGTTTGCAACCGGGCAGAGAACAAGTCCGCTAAACGCCTGACTGTTGACTTCAATCCACCTAAGGATTTCTTTTTCATCCTCGGATTGACGGAAATCCAACCCGAAACCCAATTGCTGGCACGCATGCTGACACGCGTCCTCGATGCCTTCGACGATAGGGCCTGTTAGGCCGGGCCCGTTTAGAATCAATATGTTATTAGTCTTCATCAGTATCGTTGTGATCAAAGGTAGAAAGAACTGAATAATCCTCCCATTGTTGAAAGTGGTCAAGTAAGCGACCACCCTAAGCTAAAGTGTGTGAGGTCTTAGGTTGGCTTTACCTTGGTGTAACCCCAGACTTTATACTACTCAATTTAAGCTCTTGAAATGCATGTCTGCGATATTGACAAGCATTAGGTGGCGGAAGACTGAGACATAATCTATGAATGCTAAGCAAGTAAGAGAGCGAGTCGAGACAGAAGCTGCTATTTCTGTTTACCACCTCGCGATAGATGGTATGAGCTGCGCCGGCTGTGTCAATGCTGTGGAGACCGCACTCGCGAGTGTTGAAGGGACTCGCAGCGTTGCGGTCAATTTTGCAGATCAATCCGCGAGTATTGTTAGCCAAGCAGATATGCAGAGCCTAATTTTAGCTGTCAGTAAAGCTGGCTATGATGCAAAGGCGCAGGGCTATGCCGACAACGAGGCACGCGCTGTGCAGCTTGAAGAAGAGCTCCGAAGCGCTTTTCGAGAGTCAAGCGTCGCACTGATCGCTGGCGCAGGGTTGATGCTAGGCATGTGGTTTGATCTCTACCCTCCGCAATCGGATCAACTTTTCTGGGTAGGGGTTAGTCTCGCTGTGGCTGTTGTTTTGTTCTACTCGGGTAGGCATTTTTTCAGTGCAGCATTTAATGCGCTGACACATGGCGTGATGACGATGGATACGCTCATTGTCTTGGGTACATCAACAGCATGGTTATATTCAACGATTATTATTTTGTGGCCAGAGCTTGTGCCATTGCAATCAAGGCATTTGTTTTTTGAAGCGGCTGTTCTGATCATTGGTTTTGTCGGCCTTGGCAAGGCTTTGGAAAGTAATGCCAAAGGCAAAACTTCACTTGCGATCAGTCAACTGATTAATCTACAACCATCAACGGCGATAAAAGTGGAAACCAGTCCAACCGGTGTGCTTACCGAGAGTGAGGTGCCTGTTAGTTCGCTGGTAGTCGGCGATACAGTCCGCCTGCTGCCTGGGCAGGCAATTCCAGTAGATGGTGTTGTGCTGCAAGGAGCGTCCAGTATCGATGAGTCAATGTTGACCGGTGAAAGCCTGCCTGTAGAAATAACCGAAGGTGCCCGAGTCGTCGCTGGCACAATCAATCAACAAGGTATGTTGTTGATCTCGGCCACTGAAATTGGTGACAAAACGGTGCTGGCTGGCATTGTGAATCTTATCCGCGATGCCCAGAATTCAAAGCCGGAGATTGGCCGTATCACTGACAGAGTTGCGAGTGTGTTTGTGCCCGTTGTCATCATCATCTCGATCGTAACAGCCCTCGTTTGGTTAACATACGGGCCTGAGCCCCGTGTTGCATACGCGGTTAGTACAGCAATGGCGGTGCTCATTATCGCCTGTCCCTGTGCGCTCGGTTTGGCTATCCCGATGTCGATTATGGTGGGGATAGGTCGTGCTGCCGGCGAAGGACTGCTGATCAAGAACAGCGACGCGCTGCAAGCGGCATCTAAGTTGACGACCGTTGTCATGGATAAGACCGGTACGCTAACCGAGGGTAAGCCAGGAATCGTTGGCTTTGAAGTCAGTGAAAAATATCAGGCGGATGAACATGATGTGCTGCGCATTGCTTACAGCCTAGAAAAACTATCTGAACACCCCTTGGCGAGGGGAGTTGTGGCTTATTGTGATGCCATGGGTGCTGAGTTCCCAACGGCAAAAGTTTCGAACTTCATCGTGGATCCGGGCGCTGGTGTTAAGGGTGAAATCGATGGTGACATGGTGGCGGTAGGCCATGCTGGGTACATGGCCTCTCATCACATGGCCATGCCCGAAGGAACTTTCGGTGCTGAAATGCGCCCGGCAACAAACATCTATGTCGGACTAGGTAAGCGCGTGATCGGCGTGTTTCATTTGCGTGATCAAATCAAAGCCGATTCAGAAGCGTCGATTAGAATGCTGAGAGATCTCGGATTAAAGGTTGTGATGTTGACCGGAGACAATCAGGAAGTCGCGCGAGATATCAGCGAGCAACTTGGTGCAGTGCAATTTGTCGCTGAAATGTCGCCCGAGGAAAAGTTAGATTATATACGCGGTTTGCAAAACGCAGGTGAAACCGTCGGCATGGTCGGTGATGGCATAAACGATGCGCTGGCGCTTAGCACGGCAGACGTTGGATTTGCCATGGGTGGCGGTACTGATATTGCGATTGAAAGTGCAGATGTGGCCTTGCTAAGTAATAGTGTCGGGGGTGTTGCTAAAGCGATTTTGCTCTCGAGATATTGTCTTCGAAACATTTATCAGAATTTGGTTGGCGCTTTTGGGTACAACCTACTACTAATTCCGTTAGCGGCCGGCGCGTTCTTTCCTTGGTTTGGATGGCTGATTAATCCAGCGTTTGCGGGTATCGCGATGGCCGCATCTTCAATCACTGTGGTCACCAATGCGAACAGGTTAAGATTCCAAAGGCTCGTTTAAAACGACGTCGAATAACTCAAGCTGCGGCGGTTCCCGGTAGGTGCCTTTGGCAGCGCCTGCATTGGCATGGGCTTGACGAAAGTTTTCAGACTTTGTCCAGTCGCGAAAGCGCTGCTCGCTCTCCCAGATGGTCAGCGTTGAGTACAAAGTAAAAGCGCTTTCTGCTTCTTTTTGACCAGTTTCTTTTAGCAATTTGAAGGAGTGATAGCCAGGAACGTTATCTAACGACGAGTTTCTTGACGCCCAGATCTCCTCGAAGCCTTGTTCGAAACCTGGATTTATTTTGAACCTGTTCATAGCAATATACATAAAAGCGCGACCTGATTGAGAATGTAACGAGATCATATAACGACGTCACTGTTGATGTCTCTGGTGACGAGAATCTTAAAACCATGTTAACCTCAAGCGAAAAGACCCCCTAAAACCCTGGAGATACTATGTCAAAAATACTCATTACCGGAACCAGTAAAGGTATTGGTTACGATGCAGCGCTATGTCTTGCTCGAAGTGGACATGAGGTGGTGGCGACAATGCGTAATCCTAACAATTCAGATCTCTCTGAGATCGCCTCCAAAGAGTCGCTCAATATTGATATTCAGGCCTTGGATGTCGACAATATTGATTCGGTCGAAGAAGTCTTTGGTAAGGCTGGTGCGATAGATGTGTTGATAAACAATGCAGGCATACTGAGCTACAACGCGCTTGAAGAAGAGTCGATGGAACGATTTATGGACATTGTGAACACCAATCTATTTGGTGTTGTTAGGTGCTGTAAAGCAGTTATTCCTCATATGAGAGCCGCACAAAGCGGATGCATTATTAATGTCGGTTCGGTTGCTGGAAAAGTCACGATTCCTTGCAGCTCTGCATATTCCTCATCAAAGCATGCTATTGAGGGATTTAGCGAAGTGCTTGCACAAGAAATGTTGCCGTTCGGCGTTAGAGTGCATTTGATCCAGCCAGGTATCATTGACACTCCAATGGCGACGACTGAGTTTCCCGCACCGAAAAAGGACAGTCTTTATCCTCAGGGAAAGCGGGTTACTGCGTTGTTTACAGCGGCTTCTCAAGTTGAAGCGCCGGCCTCACTGGTCTCTGATAAATTGAAATATCTCATTGAAGTTGGTGATGAGCGGCTTCGTCATCCGGTTGGTCCAGACTCTCTGGTCTTCCTAGGTTATCGTGCGAGTGTCGACGATGAGCGACTGATATCGACTTGGGGCTCGGCCAGCGATGAGGAATTTCTCAGAAAATCTGCTCAGGATATGATGATGGACCTGACACCCTTTATGGAATAGCGGCTTTTCTCAATCGAAACATCAGGAAACTGATTGCTCGTAGATGTTGATTGAAATCACCAACGTCGGTGAGAATCTGTGCCATGCTGTCACGATTAGTGCCAAGTCGAAGGGTGTCTATGGAAAACCCAACCTTAAGGAACATGTTGCATGTTGTCGGTTTTTGTCTTGCCCTGACGACACTGGGCTGTGATCAACAGGATCGAGGGTTCAATTTGCCAAAAGGCAACGTTGAGCAAGGCCGCATGACTTTTATTTTGATGCAATGTAACCACTGCCATAGTGTGACTGGCGGCAAGCAAGCGGGCACAAAAGGTGTAGATTGGGACGGCGCCGAGCTTGAGGGAAGTGTTCATGTGACGCTGGGAGGTAAGGTCACGCGCATAAAGACCTATGCAGACCTAGTGACATCGATCATCAACCCCAATCATAAATTATCGCGAGGACCTGACCCCGGGACCATGACGGAAGCCGGTGAGTCAAGAATGAGGGACTATAATTCAGTTATGTCTGTCCAAGAACTCATAGACTTAGTTGCATATCTTGAATCCAAGTACGAGATATGGGTGCCCGACTACGAGCAATACTGATGTGTCAACGAGCGGACGCCGATATGCAAATCATTGAAGAGGGTGCCGTGATTATCACAGATGTGGTTATTAGTTTCGGTGCCAAACAAGAGTGCTAGTGGCGCCCAGCACTAGCTGACTGATAAAAGGCTTATATTTCACAAGAAGCGCCAGTGAAATGGTTAAGGAGCCTATCGAGAATTAGTTACGTAAGGTGCGCTGGCTTTTCTCGATAAACAAGCACTAACAGCGCAGGCAATAGAGTCAAATTGGCCAATAACGCCAGAATCATTGCTAAAGCAGTGAGTAAACCAAAGTTAACGGTTGGTAAAAAATTGGACAGCATTAGTATAGAAAAGCCTCCGATGATAATCATCGACGTAAAATACATGGCGCGCCCAATTGTAAGATGAGTGTTCCTAACGGCGGTAATGATGTCTGAGCTTAATGAGAATTCCTTCCTGAATCTGTGCAAATAATGGATGGCGTCATCAACGCCAATGCCAATGCTTATTGCAGCAATTGTAATTGTCATCATGTCCATGGGAATCGACGCGAAACCCATAAAGGCGATAACCGTTGCGGCCGCAAGCATATTGGGAATGAGCGCGAGTATTGCAAGGGGTATCGATCTAAGCAGTAGTGAAAACATCAAAAACGTCGTGATCAAGAGATAGAAAAGCGTTCGAATTTGCGAGTCTGCTAGCTGTTTCAGCATATCATTGAAAAGCACCATCATGCCCGTTACCACGACATGCTCTGGCTGAAAGCCAAGTTCCTCAACGGCAAATCGCTCAATTTCGTGCACCGTCTCGTCACGTGAAAAACGCTTGCCACTCTCTTTAATGCGAACATTTATTCTTGCTAGACCATGCGCAGGATCGGCATAAGGTGTGATCAGTTGATGACGAATACGCGCTGGTAACTCGCCAATTATATAGGTCAGAAGAAAAGCGTCGAGTGGTTCGTTTTGATTGAACTTCCGCGCTATTTCCTCGAGCGTTGATAATGAAATAACTTTGCCCGTATTCGGCTGGTCGACGATGAGTTTGTGCAGCCTTGCAATCGTCGCAATGCGGTCAACAGTGAACCAGTAACGTTCGGGATACTGTTCCTCCGTTGCGGCAAAATCGTCATCAAATGCATCGTCCCATTCCTCGCCACTATCAAACTTCTCAAACTGTAGATAGACGTCGAAGGGTATGGTGCCACCAAGATGGTCGTCAATATATCTCATGCCCTGATGTATATCTGTGTCGTCATCAAAGTAGTCGATAAAGCGATTGTCAAAATTAACCATGCTCAAGCCTAACGCTGAAACTAGACCCAGAGTTATAGAGAAAGCTACGACTGTGCTGGGGCTGCGTGTCGCAAGTCCGCAGAGCCAGGTCGTGAGTTTAATTTGGCTATTAAGCGTACTGCTCGGTGCCGCTTTTCCGAGAATGAGTAACACTGAGGGAAACAACAAGTAGGTGACAAAAAAAGAAATGATAATGCCTAGGCACATCATCCAGCCAAAGTCCTCTATGGGAAGGATGTTGCTCACTAACATCGAACCGAATGCTAGCAGGGTCGTCAGTGCAGTATAAAAACAGGGGAGAAACTTGCTGATGAGCGTGTTTTCGATAAGCAGCTGGTGCTCTATCGTGTTGTCATTCGCTAGTAGCTCTCTATACCTGACAATAAGATGAATCGAAAAAGAGATGCATATGATAGCCAGCAAAGAAATGAAATTTGATGAAACCACGGTCACAGGCTTTTGCATGGACGCGAGAATGCCTGTCGTCAGCAAAAGCGACACGCCTGCGATGAGTAACGGTAGTACCACCCAGCGCCATCGTCTGAAAAACAGGTATAACATGGCGATAATGAGTCCGAGCACTAGAGCACCGAACCGGCTGAGGTCGTTCTTCACGAAGGTAATCATATCTGCGGCGATCATTGGCACGCCGCTGATAAAAATGTTGGCCTCTGGCGCATGTTTATCACGAATTTGCCGAATTTGTGCAATGAGTAATTCTCTACGCGCGACATAATTCGCTCGAGCGATAACATACTCATTTTCTAATAAAAGAAGTTCAGGGTGGGAAGAGCCAACGGTGAGTCGTAGCGTATCCCGTCGACTACGGATAGTGTCTAGTGCTACCTCTCTTTCCAGACCTACGCGTATAACCGAGGCATCTCCATCGGCCGAGATTAGGAAGTCTTTGAAAAGCTCGCTGCTTGTAAGTTCCACCATGGCGAGTGTTTTGTCGACGTTTGAACTACGGAGCGTGAGGTATCCGCTAGACATGTCCTCTGGATCAATGGGAGGGCTGTTGATCAGCGGCGCATCAAGTATTGAAAAGGTCTGAGCAACGCCAGTCAGTTGAGTCAGCTCAGCTTGAATTTTTTCTAACAGCATTAAGGAGCGGTCTGCCAATAGGGTGCCAGGCTCGTTGGTCGCGTAGGTGACAACAATAAATTCATCGCCGCCGAATAACTCGGACATTTGATTGTAAACAGCCAATTTAGGATCGCCCTTTACAACTAAGTTGTCTGAAGATGCATCAAAGGTAAAGTGTTGAAGTTGAAACGCAGCGATGAGTGTCAATATCGTAATGAATGTGAGTATGGTTCGGGGGTAACTAATGGTCTTGCAATAAAGCGCGGAAGCCTTCATGACGGACTAGCGCCGTGTGAATCTTGCAAATCGTAATGATGCTTGAGATACAGAATGCCCGGTGACATTACAATTTCCCAGGCCAGTTTCAATTCGGGTGTATATTCTGGATCTGTCTCGCAAACAGTTTGGATGAGCGATTTTAACCATAGATCGTAAAACTCGGGGTCGATATCGTGTCGCACCTTACTGTGAGATGTGGCGATTTCATGCAAGTAGTCGCCGCTGGATCTCAGTAAATAAAAACTGATGAGTTGGAACATGGCCTTTTGCAACATTTTGATCTGTCCAGCCATATCTGTATTCGCAAATTTTTCTGCAACTTTAACCGAGGAATTTAGAAATATTTCGTAAAAGCGGGTGAAGAATGCATCGCCTTTCTCTGTCATACCAACGCCGGACCCGATGACTCTCTCGTAGCTTTCTTCAAACAGTTTTTCCGGGTTCATGCGTTGCCTCGCTGGGGCCGATTGATGGATTGATGGATGTAAGACACTAGACTAACGCCAGCCCATTATCGCATTCAAGGCGCAATGGTCTGATAATCGTCCCCACGGGTTGCCAGAAAGAATCTCGACAGCCAAAACCTCGAGGTTTTTGTAGTAAATTCGGTCCATCGGCAATATCGGAACGATCGCTGGGAAAGTACGTGCTAGGCTGCCATTGGATTCAAAAAAGACCTCACTGAGGTCAGATTCTTTTAGGATGATTTTATGTAGTCGTTTATTCCAGTCGTTGAAATCGCCTGCCACAATCAGTGGTGCGTCGTGGGGTATTTCGGTGTTGATCGTTTTCAGCAACGCCGACAGCTGTCTTTCTCGTTCCAACTGGAGTAAGCCAAAATGCAGGCAAAGGAGATATATGCCGTTTTCGAGGCGTGCTAACAAAATGCCACGCTGAGAAAAGCTCCAGTGCGTAATATCAACATTGCAGGAAGCGCGGATCGGGTATTTACTTAAAATGGCATTGCCATGGTGTCCTCTCTGGTAAACAGCGTTCCTGCCATAACTGAAATGTGGCCAAATATTGTTGGTCAAATACGCGAGATGATTATCGTCTTCTCCGATGAGATCCAAACGCAAATTTTTCCCCACAACCTCTTGAAGGAAAACGATGTCAGCATCAACTAATTGAATAGCATGGCGGATTTCGTTCATCAGATAACGTGTCTTCATCGCGCTAAAGCCCTTGTGAATGTTGTAAGAGCAAACACGAATTTGATTGCGTCGCGATTCGGTCATGACCAGTACCTAAAGATGCGTGGTAGCCAGCCAAATAGCTTTACTTTGTTCAAGCCTCTCAGACTCGGTGGTGTTATTTCATGGGAGTTTGCTCGATCTCTGGCAAGTTTTGATTTGAGCGAAGTGATTGCCGCGGAGGTCGTCAGTACAACATCTAGCTCGAGGTCATGATAATAGCTGCGATGGTTCAAATTGCTACTGCCAATGATGCACTCATCGTCGATTAACATCAGTTTTGCATGAAGTATTCCTCGCTGATACTCAAATACTCGAACCCCCATGCCGAGCAGGTCTGAGTAATATGTGGAGGTGAGTAGAGGTGACAAAAATATATCCGATTTTGCGCTCACGATGAGATTTACCGCCACACCTCTTGTGCAAGCAGCGCTAAGTGCTTTTAGAATCGCCCCCGAGGGGGAGAAGTATGCTGTGCAGATCGAAATGGTTTTCCGGGCGTTAGCAATCTTACGGGAGACGAAAGAGTTACGTGCGCTTCGTTTGGCAGGCGAGGCATTGGAGAGAAAATTAGTGATATTATGTTTGCTTGGGTTGTGCGCCTGCTGCGACCAAAAGGCAGAAAAATCCTCATCGAGAAGCCCCACGTTTTTCCCCTCAAGCTTGACGCCGTAGTCGTGCCAGGGGCTTCGCTGCGTGCCAGTATCAATATGATATTGAGCGATGTTTAAGCTGCCGCAGAAAGCAAATTTAGAATCAATTGTGCAAAGTTTGCGATGATCTCTACGGTTTAGCGAAGCGAAATAGTAGAGCATTTTTTTCACCTTACTTCCGTCTTTGAAAGACCACTGATAATGGGTCAGGTACCAGGGGAGAGGTCTGAAAATCCGCACGCTGATATTCGCGTGATCGAGAATTGAGGCGACGATATTGGCTGAGTCACCACTTCCGACACCATCGATCACTACCCGAATTTCAACCCCGCGTTTTGCTGCTCGCGTTAAGGCGCCAATGACCCGTTTGCCTAATTCATCGTACTTGAATATGTAGAAGTCCACGTTAACGCGAGCAACAGCATGTTCTAGGCTATGAATCAGCTCTTCGAAATAAATCGCAGCATCGTCGAACACTTGTTCTGTATGCCAAAAATGTTTGTCGTCGCTAAAGCTGCTCATCGTTCTATAAATCCGAATATTTCACAGAGGTATTGTGGTCTGTTCAGCTTCGGCAGTGCTTGATTTGCATCAATGGAAAGACCTCGCAACTAAGTAAGCTGTTATTGCAGTTTAGGAAGGTGGTAATGAACAACAACGACGTTGTAGCGGTAGGGAAAGAAAATGCTCGAGTTCAAGCTCGAAGATATCGATACTCAGAAAGAGATAAAACTTTGGCGAGTTTGATTAGGGTAGTTTAGCTTTGCCAGGGGGATGTAATATCTGTTCGAGGTCGACTGTCTCCAACTTTTGAAGAATTCGCTCAATCCATGTGATTGCCAGTTGGTGTCCTCGTTCACCTGTTAATTCCAACATATTCTGATATTCCGCGGGTATCACCTTGTGCAGAATAATGAGCATGCCGGCATGGTAAGACCACTCGAGTGTTTCTTGGTCAACCTCAATCCCATGTGTCGCAAGTTTTGCTTTATAAAACTGGATCAGCTCTGCAGCGTCGTTTTCGTCAGAGTCTTTCCCTAGCGACGCACTCAAAAAATAGGCGAGATCAAGCCCAGCGGGGCCGTACATTAATGTTTGCCAGTCACAGATGACGATCTCGTGCCGCGCGTCATCAAAGAAAAGGTTATCGAGCCGAAAGTCGCCGTGTAATAGTGTTGAAGGCAGGCTGGTATAGATGTCGAATAGTGCTAGCGCGTGTTCCTTGAGCCAGTAAAGAAGTTTAAGGTGGCGCGGTGTTAATGTGTCTTGGTTTGATTTGATATACCTTGGTAGGCAATCCAGAAAGACAGCTTGTCCCGCTTTTGCGCCTAGCTTGAGAGGAATAACCCATGAAAACTTCTCCGTGATGGGCTGGTTCCAATACTGCGCGTGTAGTTGCGCCATACCCGCAAGTGCAGTTTTTGCATCTTGTAAATTACAACCCTCAAGCTGATTACCAAGCCGGAATTTTGAGAGGTCCTCCAGCAATAACGCGTAGTTTCTTTTTTTCACTGGAATCTTTTGCGCAAGCCGGACCAGCCACCATATAACGCTGACGGGAAATCGATTGATAAAATTCAGCAGTCCAAGTGTTTTGTCAGGGTCATCTCCCAGGTCCATCTCAGTGAGATATGGCTTAGGTGTTCGTGCGATAAGTTCCGGTTGTAGTTCTGAATAGAATCTAATCTCCCGCTCATAGACACCAAGCGTTTCGCCTATGCCTCGGTTTCCGGTCTGGGTGGGTAGTTTGAGAACAACGCTGTGTCTGTCTGCAGCGTGTTGCGTGGATCCTGATTGGTAGGTCAGTGTCAGAATGATCACTTCGCCCATAAATCCGGTATCGCGACCGACAACACGGTAGCTGAAGTTGCTGATTTTCTTGTCTGGAAAAGTAGGCTGATCTCGCAATGCGGTGTTGATCCACAGCGGATCAATATCCGCAATGCTTCGGGGAATGCGCATACGGTTTGCATCCTTTATGAACGATGGTTGTTACCTGACAGTAGCGGTATTCACCGGTTGTTTCTATATCTTGATTACCGGTGAAGCCGCGCCTGTTATTAATGAACCAAGGCCATATTGAATGACGACTACATTAGGGTCAAATTACGCAACCCCAGATATTGCATTAAAAATTGATTCTGAGACCTGCCAGAAGCGTGCGTCCGGGTGCCGGTGCGACATCCTTAATGAATGAAACATGATGTCGCTGCTCTTCATCACCCAGATTTTTGCCATGGAGGAATATCTCCATATTGGTGCGCCCTGACAAGCGAATTTGATATCCGAGGTAGACGCTTAAGTCATAATATTCGTCCGTCACGAGTTCCTCAGCGGCTACATCCGTCTGGTTATCGACATTCAGAAAATCGAGTGAGGCAGTGAATGCCCCCCATTCTCCCAGCACGCCAAGGCCGTAACGCAACGGCGGTGTGCGCGGAATATGATCATTGCCGCTAATATCGAGTGATGCGCTCACCCAATCAAATTTAAGCGAGACTTCTACTCGGCCCTCGTTCCACTTACTGATCTGAGACGTGAGCTCAGCGTCGATGCCGTAAAAGTTTGCATCCTCTTGTAAGTAGACGACTTCGGGCAAACCATCTTCCTCAGCGCCTGTTGCCTGTTGATAGATGAAGTCAGAGAATTGCGTGGCGTAAACAGTGACTCGACTGCTTAGCTGGTCTGCGTCGTACTCAAATGTTGCAGCAATGTTAGCCGCTTTTTCATTATCCAATTGGATATTACCAACCTCAAAGCTGTTGGTGGTTAGGTGCGGTCCATTCGAGTAGAGCTCCTCAGCGACCGGCGCACGTGACGAATAGTCGATCACCGTGCCAAATAGCAGGTCTGATGATAGCGGGATGACGACGCCGGCGGACAAAGCGTAAGTGTTAAAGTCTGTATCAACATTCGCGGCAGGTTGATGGCTCAACTGACCAACTCGTGCACCTAATTCGAGATCAAATTGCTCAAAGCTGCGCTCAGCAACCCAAAATACGGCTTGTTCGTCAGTATCTACAGGCGGAATAAATGCCTCTTCACCCAGTGCTGAAAACTCCCGGTCTGACAGCTGCGTGCCAATCAAACCGCGCCATTGCCCAATGTCGTAAATCAGTTCGGCACGGGCTTCCCAAGCCTCGTTGCTGAACTCTGTTGCGATTTCACCATTCGGTTCAATTTCTCGATGCTCATAGTCATTGATACCGAATCGAACGTTAAGGCTGGAAAAAATTGAGAAAGGATTATTGACTCCAAGCTCGAAATCGACCCGGTTTTGCTTGAGATCGAGCAGTGGGTTGCCTTCCTCTTCTTCCTCTTCTTCCTCCTCCTCTTCATGTTCATGCCCGTGTCCTCCGGGTAGACCGTAATTAGCTTCAAGTTGGCTGACGACCAACCCAACAAAGCCCCAGTCTTGGATATAAGAAGCACCTAAGGCAAGGCTTTCGCTATCGAACTGGCTACCGGGCAATATGTCTCGAGCTTCTTCTTCCTCGTGATGTTCTTCATCATCCCCATGATCCTCTCCTTCCTCTTCCGCTTCCTCTAGCGCACGTAGCTGCGCTGATTCTGCAAAACCAGGAATTTCATAGGCATCACCATCTTGAAAGCTGGCGTCTGCGTGCCAGGCGAAAGAGCCAGTGCCACCGTTCAACTTAAACGCGGTCGCATTACCATCCGTATTGGAATCAAAGGTTGTTGATATGCCGCCTGTGACGAGATGGCTTGGCACATTGTGAGGAATCCGCCCTGTATGTACGTCGACGACTCCACCAATAGCGCCAGAACCGTATAACAGAGTGCTTGGTCCTTTGAGAACTTCGATACGTTCAGCGATAAAAGGATCGATGCCAACGGCATGATCTGCGCTGGTTACAGAAACATCCAGCGTATCGATTCTGTCTTCCATGACTTTCACGCGGGGGCCACCCAAACCGTGAATCACTGGGCGACCAACTGCCTTACCGAAGCTGGCTGTTTGTATACCAGGTAGTTTGCCTAGTGTGCTGCCAATATTGGAATCCAAGACGCGCTTGAGTTCATCGCCGTCAATCAGCTCCACGGCCTGTGAAAGTCCCTCGCCCGACAAAGGGTGCGAGAAAACAATTACTTCTTCGATTTGCTTAGAAGATTCCTGCTGGGCGTGGCTAACACCCGCTTGAATAGCCAAAAAAAGCCCGCCAATAACGGACAGAGGGGAATTATTCATTACCTGTTTCTCTCTTAATATGAGATAAAAGACAGCAAAGATATCGCTGTTACTCGTAGTTTCTCTTGATGCCTTTAGGAGAGAGGGGGTGCCCGGCTAAGCTTGTCAAAGGTCAGTGCAGAGACGAGGTGCCGTGTTGGCAAAACAGCGCGGTAGGTACCGATGAAATCTATATCAGAGAGCGGTAAACCCGTGCTCGTTAGTGCCGGAGAGTGGCTACCAAGCGAACATACGGTACAGCTTTCATCTTGAACAACATCAGAATGAAAATGCTGAGCAGTGGTGACCTGAGCAATAAGGAACGCAAGAAGAACACCGAGCGTGAGTCGGTGTGAAAGTGATGATCTTAGTTTATCGATCGTTTTCATAATTGCGCGTAATTATTAGGCGCAAACAGTGTATCTAAAAAATTAATTTTTGCAATGTCATACATCTTGACGCTTTTCAAGGCGTGATTGAATGTTTTGAAATGGTCATCCGCTGCCTTTGGCCAGCGATTGTTATACCTAATGCACAACGCGGAGTGCATATGTATAAATCTAGCTCGAGACAAAGTTATTTGGACCGGCATGCTAGGTCCTTGGCGAGCAGGTTAGCGTCGCTGTAAGTGGCAGACAGGTGTTGCAAAAATCTCGTACAAAACTGGTAAAGCAGGACCGCATCAGCAGATAATACGGTCTGTTATTTCCTGTCTATCAGTGGCAAAAATCTATGGATGAAAGATTAAACGCAGCTGTCATTGGTGCTGGTGCAGCAGGGCTGGTTTGTGCGCGCGAACTTGCGAGGCAAAATGTCAATGTGACGGTATTCGAAAAGTCGCGCCAGGTTGGTGGTGTTTGGGTATACGAGCCCGAGGTAGATGATGACATAACGGGGGTTGATCCAGATCGCACAGTTCATTCTTCGCTCTATGATTCGCTGAGAACGAACCTTCCTCGCGATCTGATGGCTTTTTCGGACTACAATTTTGACGCGTCCGGAGGCGGTGAAGATACATGGCCCCGTTACCCTGACCATTCAAAAGTGCGGGCGTACCTTGAAAGGTTTGCGCTGGATTATGATCTGACGGAAAAAATTAGGTTCGGAGCCAGAGTGACTGGTTTAATTCCGTTGTCAGGCAACAGCAAGAATGAAGTTAACGTTCGCCCGAAGTGGATTATAGAAACCGAAGACGCAGAAGGTAATTTTTCCAGAGAGACCTTTGATGCGGTAGCTGTTTGTAATGGCCATTACTCAAAACCCAGAGTGCCGCTACTAACGGGTATGGAAACTTTTCCAGGGTACGTTATTCATAGCCACAATTACCGTCGTCCAGATGAATTTAAGAAAATGAAAGTCGTTGTCTGGGGTGCGGCAGCATCGGGTGCTGATCTCGCAAGGGAAATAGCGACAGTGGCAGCTGAAGTCTACTGGTGCGGCAATGCTTTTGAGTTACCTGCAAGGCCAGGGGGCAAAGGTATTCAGCTATATCCGTCGCCGGTGCGTTGCGCCGGCAATAGCATCAAATTTAATGATGCAGTGAGCGTAGAGGATGTTGACGCTTTTGTATATTGCACCGGTTACGAGTACAGCTTTCCTTTTCTGGAAAAAAACATCGTGTCTGTAGAAGATAATTGGGTGCATCCACTTTACCTAGACCTGATTTCTACCAGGTTTCAAAACCTTGCATTCATCGGTTTACCCTACCTGGTGATTCCTTTTCGATTGTTTGAAATGCAATCCCGTTGGTTCGCTAAAGGTATCGCGGGGAAGATGCAGCTGCCTGATCAGAGAGAAATGAATGTTGCCTTTGAAGCAGCGCAACATGAACTGACCAAAGCTGGTACGCCGAAACATCATTTTCATCGCCTGGGCGATGCGCAGACGGATTATATTAATTTGTTGGCGAGCCAATGTGGTGAGGACTCCGTACCGGAGTGGTACGTAGGTTTGGCGCTTGAAGCACAAAAAGCTAGGCTCGCAGACCCCGAGGGCTTCAGGGCCAGACCGCTGAAGTTTCGGGGGCCAACGGTAGTGCCCGCAGTATAGCGGCGCAAACCGAAAAGTTCAGCGCGGCAGCAACCCTGTTTTCTCATAGACGTCTGCCAGTGTGACTGATGCTCTCGCCGTGGCTTTTTTCGCGCCGGCTTGCATTAGCTGTTGCAGGTAGTCTTGGTTTTTCATGAGGTCTTCATATTTTTCGCGATAAGGTGTCAGTGTAGATACCACGAGGTCGGCCAGATCACCTTTTAGGTGACCGTACATACGTCCCTCATATTCCTCGACTAAAGCTGACACGCTTTTTCCGCTTAGGACGCTGTAGATGGTCAGCAGGTTTGCTAGGCCTGGTTTGTTTTCCGGATCATAATTAACAACGGTATCCGAATCTGTCACTGCAGACTTGATTTTTTTAGTAATCTTTTTAGGTTGGTCGATGATCGAAATATAGCTTTTTTCATTTTCCGAGGATTTTGACATTTTCGATTCTGGATCAGTCAACGACATTATTTTTGCGCCAACCTCTGGAATATATGGCTCGGGCACTTTCAGCGCACCCGTGCCATATCGGTTGTCAAAATAGCCCACGAGATCGCGACAGAGTTCGAGATGTTGTTTCTGATCCTGGCCGACGGGCACCAAGTCTGCTTGATATAGTAAAATGTCGGCAGCCATTAAGACAGGGTATGAAAACAGACCCGCGTGCACATTCTTAACATTGGCCGACTTATCCTTAAATTGCGTCATTCTGTTGAGATAACCCATCGGCGTCATGCAAGTCAGAATCCACGTTAGCTCTGCGTGTTCGTGCACGTGTGATTGAACGAAAATTGTGTTTTCCTCGGGATCCAAACCAAGTGCAATGTACTGGGCGTAGAAACTCATGCACCTTTCGCGCAAGGCAACTGGATCTTGGGGTACTGTCAACGCATGGAGATCTGCGATGAAATAGAAGCAGTCATAATCCTGCTGCATGGCTTTCCAGTTAGACACTGCGCCAATGTAGTTACCAAGGGTGAGGTTACCGGTTGTGGTAGAGCCTGAAAGTATCGTCTTGCGTGTTGCGGTATCATTGGGGCTTGTCATAAAGGATTCTTAAAGCATGTTAGTGAACAGATGGATGCGCAAGCCATCATACCAGAGCTGTAGCGGATTTCCTTCGTACAAATATAGGTTACTCGATGCGACGGGCTAGCGTTAACGGCAAACAATCGCGAGAAGCTATTCGCGTACGAGTTTATCTTGCATGTCTATTTGCTTGGTTCTGTCTTGTGGTCCCGTTGCAAGCCGCGGAGCAGGTAAGCTTTTCTGATATTCAGGCGCTGGAATATCGTGCGCCTAACGAAGTGATTTCGTATGGTGCCAGCCCATATCAATTTGCTGAGTATTGGCATCCTGGTACTGCAGAGCCAGCATTGGTTGTATTGATACACGGCGGGTGCTGGCTAAATGAATATGGGTTGGACCACATAAGAGCGCTGGCAAGTAAGCTGATGGATTCAGGATATGCCGTATGGTCAACAGAATATCGTCGTGTCGGCGATGTAGGTGGCGGTTGGCCGGGCACGTTTGAAGATATCGCTGATTCATTGAATTACACCGACAAGTTGTTGAATATCAATCAGCGAGCGAAGTTTGTCATGGGACACTCCGCAGGTGGACATCTAGCGCTGTGGACAGCAGCAGCTGGTCACCTGCCGCCTCAGTCACGATTGAGTCAGCGGATAAAAACTAAAATCCAAGGAGTGATTGGACTGGCCGCGATTGCTGATCTTGCGACGTACTCGCTTGGTACCAATAGTTGTGAAGTTGTCACCGAAAAACTGATGGGTGGTCCTGCTTCCGTTTTGGCTGAACGTTATGCGCTCAGTTCACCATCATCATTGTTACCATCAATCGATTCGATTTTGATACACGGAGAAAGTGACAACATCGTGAATATCAGTCAGTCGCAGCAATATGCTGCATCCTCTGTACGTGCGAGTATCGTGTCCCTCAAAGGTTTGGGACACTTCGACATGATCAACCCTGCGGGTCCGGTTTTTGATAAGATTATTGGCGCCCTTGAAACACTTAAATTGGAGGCCGTGAAATGAAACAGGGCAATTCACTACCACCAAATAAACAGGACACATTGGCAGCGTTAAGGGATCAGTTTTACCTGCCGCCGAATAAAGTTTATCTGGATGGGAATTCTCTTGGCCCATTATTGAAATGTGTCGAATCGAGATTGCAGAAAACGGTTCGGCAGGAGTGGGGTCAAGATCTGATCGCTAGCTGGAATAGTCACAGCTGGATCGATTTGCCGGTTAAAGTGGCTGAAAAAATCGCGCCGTTAGTCGGGGCTGCGAAAGATCAGGTCATTTGCGCAGATTCAGTATCGGTCAATCTATTCAAGTTACTTGTGACTGCGCTCCAACTGAACCCTGAGCGAACCCGCGTGTTGAGTGTTGAGGAAACATTCCCAACCGACTTGTATATGGCGCACGGATTGCAAACATTACTGGGAGCATCAAGATGTACACTGAGTCGTGTTGGTGAAGCCAGTCTTGCTGAAGAAATAAACGATCGAACGAATCTGATTATGTTTAGCCACGTTAACTTTAGAAGTGGTTATGTCAACGATTTAAAAATGCTCACTGAAACGGCACATCGGCATGGTGCGATGGTTTTGGTTGATTTGTCTCATAGTGCGGGTGTAATGCCTATTGAACTGGACGCACTTGGGGTCGATTTCGCCGTAGGTTGCGGGTACAAATTTTTAAATGGCGGGCCCGGTGCACCCGCATTTTTGTACGTGAATAAGAGACACCAGAATAAAGTTGAACAACCGCTCAGTGGCTGGATGGGACATCAATCACCCTTTGAGTTTTCTCCCGACTACACTCCCCGCGCAGGGATTGCCCAATATCAATCGGGCACGCCCGGGATCATAGGGCTGTCGGCGCTGGATGAAGCCATGACGTTGTGGGCCGATATTAGTATTCAAGACGTTCGACAGAAGTCCTCGGCGCTAACGAGTTTATTTATTGATAAGGTTCAAAACGCGGCAGAGTTGAGTGATCTTGATATTGTGAGTCCGCTGGACGCTGAGGTCCGGGCCAGTCAAGTATCGCTGTCACATCCCGCTGGCTATGAAATTGTGCAGGCATTAATCGCCTCAGGTGTGATCTGTGACTACCGCGAGCCGGAAGTGCTTAGGTTCGGTTTTGCGCCGCTGTATAACAGTTTTGAAGACGTCACCAAAGCGGTGGACGCACTAATAGATATCGTCAAAAATAAACGCTACAGAAATCCGGCATATGGAGATCGAAATGACGTTACATAGCGAATCAAGGGGAGATACCGGGGGTAAGGGCGGCGCTTATGTGGCGTTGCCGCCCGATACTCAGCCAGCGCCAATGGCTTATATCGAGCAGACGAGACGTCAATACGAGGGTCTTGGTTACCCGCCTTATCAGTGGTTTGAGGCTGAAGATGCTCCGGCACTCGCGAAAATTTCTAAAACATTAAGTCAATCGAAACTCGGACTTATTTCAACCGCAGGAACCTATGTGGCTGGTCAAGAGGCTTTTTATTACAAGGATGATGCAAGCATTCGGGCGATCTCCTCGGCAACCGATATGAGTGAACTGAGGTTTTCCCACATTATGGAAAACTATCTTGTTGAGGCGTGGCAAGACCCTGGCGTGGTGTTTCCAATTGAGGTGCTGCGGAAGCTAAATCAGAATGGATCGATTGGCGAACTGGCTGAGGAATTCTTTTCTTGCATGGGTGGTATTTACTCTCAACGAAAGGTGAAAGAAGAACTGATTCCGCAACTAGAAGCCGCGGTAAATCGTCAGCAACTTGATCTACTTTTGTTGGTGCCCTTGTGACCTGTTTGTCATCAGACCGTGAGTCTGATCGCCCGGCATTTTGAAAGCAAAGGTTTGCCAACACTGATACTGGGGAGTGCTTTTGATATCTTGTTGGCGGGTATGCCGCCGAGAGCGATGTTTTTGAACTATCCGCTCGGATTTGAAACAGGCAAGCCATTCGATAAAAACCATCAATTTGAAGTGGTTCAAGCGGCACTTGCGGCATTCGAAGCTTTTGAGCGGCCCGGTATAAAATCGATGCCATACGAGTGGCAAGCAGGATGGGAAATGACCCGCGAGAGGGCGAGGCTAGGCAGTGAAGATAGCCGTTCTCCCCGCGATATGACACCAAGATACCAGAAAGAGGAAGATCGACGTTTATTCGAAGAAAATCTTAAAGGACAGAATGATGGAACTTGAAACAATTGTTTATGAGAAGAAAGGTGGTGTTGCCTACGTTACGCTGAACAGACCCGAAAAACTTAACGCAATGAACGATACGCTCCACAGAGAACTGGGTGAGGTATGGGTCGACTTTAACGAAGACGACGCGCTGAAGGTCGCCATACTATCCGGTAACGGAAGGTGTTTTAGCGCCGGCGCTGATCTCTCCGGTGGCGCGCCGGAAAAATATGTATATCCGAATAACTACGCGGATATCACTCAGACGCAGAAGATTTACAAACCTATTATTGCCGCGTTGCACAGCCATGTTGTCGGCTTCGGTATGTGGATCGCGCTTGATGCAGATATCAGAATTGCGACCGATGATGTTGCCTTCTGGCTGCCCGAACCACAGTGGGGTATTGCTACGATTCCCGCTGGTTGGTTTCCTAAGATAATGCCGTGGGCGATCGCATCGGAATTATTGCTACTCGCCGAACCACTGAGTGCAAGGCGTGCTTATGAGTTGGGTATGATCAATAAAATCGTGCCTGAAAATCAGCTTATGGTAGAAGCTGAAAGAATGGCAGCCAGATTCTGTGAGCTGAGTCCAACGGCTGTCCAGGGAATGAAAGAGTCAATGATCAAGGCTTCCAGCCTCGATTATGCAGCGATCAATCATATTACCGAAGACGTTCAAACAAGGGTGATGAATTCAGATGATCGAAAGGAAGGCGGCAAGGCTTTTCTAGAAAAGAGAAAGGCCGACTGGCGCTAGTCTTTCGATGCCTTTTTGGCGGGCAGCCGCTCTTGTGCATGCGGCTGCGGGCGGCTGAGGTGGGCGTCACGGGACCTTAAGAACATTGTAAACGGGTTAGCGAGTCACTCAGTTGATAGCCATTCGAGTGCAAAAAGGGGTATGTAATCCGATACGATTGTCAGCTCGCTCTGTTTTTAGGCAGACAAAAATGCAGAAGCACAAAGGCAATAACTGCCGAAAGCACTGAACCTAGCAAAACGCCGAGTCGATCGCCTGCGAAGTAGTCTCCGCTGCCATGTTCGAATGCCAAGCCGGCAATAAATAGGCTCATGGTAAAACCGATACCACACGCAAATGCCACTCCCAACAGTTGTCCAAAGGAAATATCATTGGGCAGCCTGCCAATACGGAGCGCTAGTACTAGGCCGACAAAAAGTAGTATTCCTAACGGTTTACCCAGTACGAGCCCTAAGATAACGCCGAGCGTTACGGGGTGAGTAACATCTTCGACGGACATCCCAGACATGGAAAGGCCTGCATTGGCAAAGGCAAAGATTGGTAATATCGCGAACGCCACGGGGCTATGAAGGTCATGCTCTAATTCTCGTAGCGGTGACCTGCCCTCGCTATCTCGCATCGGAATGAAGAGCGCAATGACAACGCCAGCCAAGGTAGCGTGAACGCCTGACTTCAACACAGCGACCCATAGAATGACGCCCAACATGATGTAAGCGGAAACCCTGGTGACGTTAAGCCGGTTCATTACCGCAGCAATTATGATGGCGCCGATACCGATATAAAGTGCGGTCAGAGACAGATCCCCTGAGTAGAATATTGCGATGATGACAATAGCAGCCAGGTCATCAAAGATAGCTAGAGTTAGTAGAAAAACCTTCAGGCTGGTGGGAACGCGTGACCCAAATACACTGAGCAGCGCGAGCGCAAATGCAATATCTGTTGCCACGGGAATTGCCCAGCCATCCATTGCAACCGCGTTACCCCAGTTGAACCAGGCATATATGGCCGCTGGCACGATCATGCCACCCAGTGCGCCTGCACCGGGTAGTATCACTTGAGAAAAAGAAGATAATTCACCCTCAAGCACCTCTCGCTTGATCTCGAGCCCAATAAGGAAAAAGAAGATGGCCATGAGGCCGTCATTAATCCAAAGCATGAGTGGCTTGTTTATCGCAAGGGTTCCGATCTGGATCGCAACCGTTGTATCCAGCAGACCGCCATAGACTGATGCGAAGGGAGAGTTGGCCATCAGGATTGCCAGAATTGCTGCCCCTAAAAGCAGTATGCCGCCGGCTGATTCAAGCCGCATGAAATCTCGAACGGCTTGCAGTAACGCCGTTTCTTCTGTGTCAGGGTTATTTTGATGTGTATTTGTATTCATGCACCAACTTTAACAAATTTCGATCGCTCAGAAAAAAATAATGACGTAACAGTCTTGCGCTATTGCTATCATCTGTCACGTGGATCGGTATTATTATCTGCGAAGATTACAAAAATAGATTGAGGTTTCAGTGACCCATCAACATGATCTGTCTGAACAAGAGCTAGAAAGTTATCGTGAGTCGGGGTACCTGATTCGGAGTCACGTATTCAGTCATACAGAGATTGCCACGTTGCGCAGCGCCGCAGAGCGAGCGGTAAACCATGCGGTTGATATGTGTGAATCTGGAAAAACCTACATCTTGGATGGCAAACGTTTTGTTGATATCAATCACGTTACGGTGCAGTTTGAACCCGGACCAGATAATCAACAGGTACGAGTTATCGAGCCGGTTAATGAATTGGATGCAGAACTGGATCAGTTAGTCGTTGACTCAAGACTTACAGACCCGATGCGTTCATTGGTTGGAACCAAAGATCTCGCGTTATGGACCGCCAAACTTAATTTAAAAAGACCCCGTGAAGGCTCTGGCTTTGGCTGGCATCAGGACTCCCCCTACTGGATTCATGACTGCGAACACGTTGACAGATTACCCAATGTGATGGTCGCTTTCGATGATGCCGATGTGAATAATGGATGTTTTAAAGTCATCAAAGGGAGTCACAAACAGGGCTGCTTGCCGGGTAAGGATGATGGCTCACAGCTTGGTGGGTTTTATACGAATACGAATTGTTTTGATGAGTCGGATCAGGTTGCAATGGAGGTTTCTGCCGGATCAGTCATCTTCTTTGACCCACACACAGTGCACGGTTCTGCTGCTAACGAGTCTGACCATCCGCGGCGAGCGATAGTTATTACCTACCAACCTGCAGGTTTTCCCCAACTGAAATCAGGGCAAATTAGGAATGTATAATTTTGGCGTAGAGGGACGGTTGTGAAGAACTCAACAGAATTTTGGCCAGCTGCACCAGACCTCCGTCATTCGGATATCGCTTTCAGCTTTCGTGGGCACGACTATCTCGGCCACATGGTGGCACCGGCAGAAATAGCAGGGCCGAAGCCGATGGTAATGGTCATCCACAATTATCAGGGACTAAAGTTCTTCGATATAGATGTTGCAGAATATATTGCAAGGCTTGGTTATGTCGGTTTTGCGATTGATCTTTACGGCGACAGGGTGCCAGCGAACGAACGACTGTGGCCCGAGGATGAGACTCAGATACCCGCTTTCCAGCAGAAATGTTTTGAGGCGATGGTGGCGCTAGATCATGATCATGAACATTTTCGCGCGCTGTTGAAAGCATGGCTTGACCAGGGAATGCACCACGATTTTGTTGATGCATCGATAGCGCCTGCGGCAATCGGTTATTGTTTTGGTGGTGTTGCTGTACTTGAGGCCGTTCGCGGCGGACTTGGGCTCGGTGGGGTAGTCTCTTTGCATGGGCTTTTGCAAACCGGCGAAGATCCTAACCCGGCCAGATTTAATGCGGAACGACCACCATTGAAGCAGTGTGAGAACAATTACAATATGCAAACAGTTGTCGTAGTAGAAAACGGCGCCGAGGATGAATTGGTCCCGGATGACAGCAAGCAAAGGTTTTTTGACGAGATGAACGAAGCGGGCACCGATTGGATATTTCACCACTATGCAGCAACACCCCATGGGTTTGCGCTACCTCCTACGCTGGGACCACCGGGACGACTTCATGAATCAACAGATCGCCGCTCCACAATGAATATGCTGAATTTATTCAAAGAGATATTTCCAGGTGTGCGACAAAATTCGGTTGGTCATAATGCATCGGGTACTTCGATACCAGATTGACATGTTTGGATGTGTGGTTTGCGCCAGCGTTCTCGCGCTAACAAAAGCGCAATGCGCAAATTGCCACGAATGTTTTACAACAAGGCATCCAGGATCATATTTGTGGATTCAATGATGCGCTGGTCACGCGAACGTAAATCGGGTTCGAATGTCACACCTGTCAAATGTTGCAAACCTTGAATGTAACGAACGGCGATCTCATTGGCCTGGTCATCAGTAAACTGTTGCCCTTTTTCCTTGACCATGCCACGAGCAAATTCTTTTGAGAACGATACGGGTTTGCCGTCTTTGGTTTTCAGCGACCCGTCCTCATTCATTGCCCAGAACCGGGACGAATCCATTGTATAGAGTTCATCAGCTGACACTATTTGACCGTCTGCGTTGATTCCATGCTCTGTCTTTGTGTCGACTAACACCATGCCTCGACGAGAAAGATACTGGGTCACGATGCCGAACGCCATCAGCGACGCGTTGCGAATTTCAGTATATTGGTCTGCCGTACAAACACCCTCTTCGATCAGGTAACCTGCGTCGGTTGTCCTGTCGACAGCTTCTTTTGTGCTTGGCGTATCCATCAGATATGGCAGTAGTCCGTTGGGTTCTAATGCCGTCACGTCGAGGTGGTGTCCCGCGTAATTCATCGTGGCTTGACCGGCCTCTTTTGCGGCCAACCAGTGTTGGTAAAGTGAGGTAGAGGTTGAACTTTCTGCCATGTAAAGACGTAGCACATTTTCAACCTTCAGTAGGTTGAGATTCTCAGCGGGTATTACCGTTGACGCGGGCGATAGCCCTTTAACTTCGAATTGCGAGGACCCCAGGACAGGTTTCACCAGCCGGTGCATGTGGTCATGATTGAATGCCAGGACCTGATCTTTGAAGGGGATTGCACCGCGGTTGACGTCATGGGTAGAAATTCGGTTATTGCGAAACATTAAACGAATGGCCTTCCCTGAGGAGGTTTTCAACGGGTCTCCGAACACAGAATCGGACACTTTGCCCTCGAGTACGGTGCAACCATTGAGGCGGGGAAGTTCCCCATCGCTGATCAGTTGTCTGATAGGACGGCCTTGATTGACGTCGGCGCCGTGGCTCGTGACCAGTTTGCGGATTTGCTCTTCGTTTAACATCGATAACCTGCGTTTGTGACCCTAACTGTGTTGCTAGAAAAAAGGCAAGGATACTCTCCTTCAGTATTTTTTTGAAGAAGATGGTTAAGAAGAGTCTTCGACGATCTCGGAACGAAGCTCAACCGTGTTACCGTCGGGATCCTGAATATAGACAGATAGCCCAAATCCCTGAGCACCATACCTTTGTGCAAACGCGCCGACTTTGACTTTGTGCGCCGTTAGATGTGTTCTTATCTCCTGCTCGCTTGTTTGTCTGAGTTGCAGGCAGAAGTGATCGAGATTGTTCTCTGATTTCTTTGGTGGACCACCGCCCATCGCCCCCAATTTGCTATCAACGTTAACCAAGTCGATCAGAGCACTACCAGCGCGCAATTGAACAAGCCCAACATCCGGTGTTGTTTCTCTCTCTATGGTGCAACCTAGCACGCCGCAATAGAACAGACACATTTGCTCGACCTGATCAGTCCTCAGTACCAGATGATCAAGTCCTTTAATAGTGAGCATATTGTTCTCCGATTGGCGAGTGAGAAATAAGTATCAACCGTGAGTGCGGCGGTCGATCAGGTTCAGTGCTGCCGCTGCTGAAACGCTGCAGGCTCCATTGGCCGCTGACCCATTGAAGAAGATAGCAGTTTGCCAAGTCGTGATTGCTTGTGTTGTCTTCTGTCAGATACACAAAACCCTTCATTCGAATGATCTCGGGTCCAATGGTTGAGAGCCAGCGCTCTAGAACCCCTCTGTTTAACAAGCCGGTCTTTTCAATCGTCCGTGTGAAAAACGATGGCAGTCCGTCGTTCATCGTCGCAGCATCACAAGATGTTTTACTGTTCAGATTGAAATCAGCTAACCACGCCCGTATTTCGGTGATTGCTGCTGTTGAAAGCAGATCGGTTTTGCTTAGACGCATACCATAACTAATTTCATGCGCTCTGCTGGCCTCTCTTGCTGATGGGTTGGTGAGTTGTAACTGGCGCTTAATGTGTTGACCAATGTACTTGTCTTTCACCAGTGATTTGATGCGGGTGACATCGATGAGCGTCAGAAACTCTTTTAGCGCAAAACCGGGTCGAGCTTCGATTTTTGTTTTTATTCTCTCAGGATCCGCAACACCGCTCGCTTCAAACAAAACCCAATCTAGATCCTGAGCCAGTTGTTGAACCTGTTCCATCGCGGTGTCCATGTCGTCTGCCAGCGAACAACAAACACAGCCGTTCGTCAGGCTAATTGTTTTTTCAGTGCTAGCTTTAATAAGTTCTGCGTCAATGTTGAGCTCACCAAAGTCATTGACCATGACGGCATATCTCACGCCGTCGGCGTTCTCTAATCTTTCGTTAATGTAAGTGGTTTTTCCGCTACCTAGGTACCCGGTGACAAGCGTTACGGGTAGATCTGACAGAAAAGCGACTGAATCAGACATGACTTAAGATCGCTCGATGGGAAAAGCTTCCCCTTCGAATATTGTCGCCAGTATCTCAAGGTCTTTTAATCCTGCTCCACCGACATCATAGGGGCTCTGGTCGAGTACGACGAAGTCCGCTTTTTTGCCGGCCCGAATGCTGCCGGTCTCATCTTCAAGGCCAAGAATCCGCGCTGCATCTATCGTGACTGCTCGTAACGCCTTATCGAGTGTAACTCGCTCGTTGGGGCAGACAACATACCCCTCACAATTTTCCCGAGTGCATGCCACCCAGGCGCTGTTTAGCGGTAACGCGGGCGCCATTGGAAAATCTGAATGCAGCGATAGCAACACATCTTCCCTCTCACATTGGCCGATTCTGGCCATCTCCGATGCCCGTTCAAAGCCTACGCCGTGATGACCGTAGCTATCACTTAGTTCGTGCAGGTAGTAAACATTTGCCGAAACATTCGCACCCAGTTTTTTGATGCGGTGAACCTGCTCCGGGGTACTAAAGCCAAAGTGTTCGATTGTATAGTTGTGATTGAATCTTGGCAGTTCAGATTGTAATTTCTCTAAGGTATCAATCGCGAGTTCTAAGCCTAGATCACCTGTACAGTGGACATGAATTTCAAAGCCCGCTTGCCAGTATTCTCTTGCAATCACCTCATACTCTTCTGGCACGGTTAGCCACTCGCCGATATGTCCATCGATATACCCCGGTGCTTTCAGCATCGCTAGTTGGGAGAAAAAAGCGCCATCCGTGAATAGTTTGATTTTGTTGCTAAAGCGGAATTTATTTGTATTTCGCTCGGGCAGCGTTTCGGCAAACTCGACCCCTTGCTTGTGGCCGCCGCTAATATGAGACATGACACGTGCGTGAGGTACGCCGAGCACACGGAAAGGAGAGTCTGGCTTGTCTATGATGTTCTCAACGGCATGCCATTCGAGATTAAAATCAAAGAGTCCTACTGCCATGTCTCCGACAGTGGTCTGGCCCCCGTAGTGAACGACTTTTTTGAGGCGCTCTAGCCCTTTACCAAGCCACTGTTCGGACATAATGATTTGGTTCAGGCGACCGATAGCAAAACTCAAGCCGTTCTCATAAAAGTGACCTTTCGCGTAATCTATTTGCGGCCTACCCTCGACTTGTTCCTGCTCTATACCGAGGTGATCCATCATCGCGGTATTCAGGTAAAGCTCATGGAATGACCTTTGCCAGACGACAGCGGGGCGCTGCCCGAATATCTCATCCATGACGATTCGATCGATTTCTCCATGCCAGTTGCGGTGATAACCCCATGTGAAAAAAGGCTCATTTGTCGGCGTTTGTTCGTGGCCTTTTTTTAGTTTACTGAGATAGGCTTCTCTTGTGGTCGTCGCGGGAACGATTTCCCAAGGAAACTTCCACTCCAGCGCAGTAATGAATTGCATCGGTAACAAAACCGCAGCCATAATGGGGTGGAGATGTGGGTCGATCAAACCCGGCATGAGTACCTGTTCAGCATAGTCTTCGACGATTTCATATTCGTTATGCTCAAACCAAGGCTTAAGACTATTGAGGCTTCCTACTTCAAGAATGATGCCGTCACGAACGGCCACTGCCGTCGCTTCTGGTTGGGCTTCTGTCATTGTGATGATTTTTTTAGCAACAAATACTGTGATCATTTTTCAGTTCCTTTGCTTTCGTCAGTACCAACAAGAGTATTAATCATAACTCAGCTGTGCCAGCTTGCGAGCGGTATTGAAAAGGGACTCGCTGATCGCTCAGGAAACAGCGACACCCCGATAACTTGATAACCCGTCATCAAACTCCTGATTGATTGCTGACAGACCAACACCTTGTTTAGTAGGATTTTTCGCTCGAGTGACGCGCGTTGAAACGATAAAAATACCGGGAGAGTAGTGTGAAGAGAGCAGAAGATGTGGGGATGTCGACCGAGCGCTTAGAGAGAATAACGTCCTGGCTAAAAGAGCAGGTGAGCTCAAATCGATTGGCGGGTTGTAGTGCACTCGTCGCTCGCCACGGCGAGGTTGTCTACCAACAAAGTACAGGGCAGTCCGATGTCGAAGCAGACAAGGCATTTACCGACGACACAATTGTCCGCGCTTTTTCCATGACTAAGCCCATCACGACTGTTGCGGCGATGATGCTGTATGAAGAAGGTGCATTTCACTTAGACGACCCAATCGCATTGTATCTGCCCGAGTTTTTAGACACGCCAGTATGGGCGGGCGGTAGCGCCCCGCTTGAAGATACATCGCCTCAGGAAACGCCGATTACAGTCAGGCACGTGATGACTCATACCTCCGGATTAACTTATGGCTTCATGCAAAGCAATGTTGTCGATGCCGCCTATCGTAAGGCGGGGATTGGCGGTCCGAGTGATATCAAGAATCTGGAAGCATGGGTAAAAAGAGCGGCCGAAATCCCGCTGATATCGCAGCCAGGCTCACAGTGGAATTATAGTATTTCAACCGATGTACTAGGTAGGTTGGTTGAGGTTTGGTCCGGTTTGTCTCTCGAGCAGTTTTTTTACGAGAGAATTTTTACGCCATTGAAAATGGTGGATACCGGTTTCCATGTTAGTGAGGAAAGCAGGTCACGGTTTGCAGCACTTTATTCGCCCCTCGGGGGAGCAGGGATGAGCAGTGTTGCGAAGTCTGGTGACGTCTTCGCGGACAAAAAAACAGGTATCCAGCTGCAGGAGAGCTCTGCAGAAAGCAGTTACTTTAAACCGGCAACGATCTTTTCTGGTGGAGGTGGGCTGGTGTCAACATTGGCTGATTACGGTAGGTTTTGTCAGATGCTGTTAAATGGTGGCGTGCTTGACGAGCAGCGAATACTTGGCAGGAAAACAGTAGAGTACATGCGCACGAATCAGCTGCCCAATAACGGTGATATGGCTGACATGGGTCAGCCCGTGTGGAGCGAAACCAGCTATGATGGCATCGGTTTTGGTCTTGGATTTGCTGTCGTACTTGACCCGGTAAAGGCGCATATCATCACATCGGTCGGTGAGCATCACTGGGGTGGCGCAGCCAGCACTTTCTTTTGGATTGATCCAGAAGAAGATTTGTATGTGGTTTTTTTAACGCAATTAATCCCCTCGTCGACCTATCCCATTCGTCGGGAGCTACGCACCAGAGTCTATCAGGCGATTACGGGGAACTGAGTCTCGTGGTGCTTACGAGGCGGGCTTTTTGAGTGTCAGTAAATGAAACAGATAGCCGCCAAATGCGCCCGCAAGCCCCTGGGCTAATAATCCAACCATCGTCCGCGTTGGTGCAACGCCGGTGAGCCCTAGGACCATTTTTAAGATAACGTGCATGGCGATTAATGCGACAAAACCTGCTGAGACATAGCCGATAAGGCGAAGGTTTGGGGTCAGACGGATAATGGCGGCCGCGACTGAGAAGGCGATAATCGAGCTAACCGCTACAAGCGGTAAGTAAATGGACACCATGTGAGTCAGGTCGTGCATTAAGGTTTCAAGACGGTCGCTAATTCCAACGTTCAGACCCAATTCCGCGACAGCAGCGAGGTTTCCTTGGCCAATGAACATGACGCCCACAAGGTAGGTGCCCATCACGGAAGCAAGAAAAGCGATTAGTTTACGTATCATTTCTGTGGCCTGAATGCGTTTAAGTTGCGTATATATTACGAATTCACGTGGCTGATAGATTAAATGATATTTCGAAATAGACTCATCTCCCTGATTTTTATCCTGCTGGCAGGCATATCCTCACTTTCGGCGAGGGCAGAATATCAACTCGAAACCGTCGCCGAAGGTCTTGATTTTCCATGGTCAATTGCCTTTCTACCCGGCGGAGGTTATTTAGTTGCAACTCGTCCCGGCGAGCTGCTTCGAATTTCTGAACAAGGTGATGTCAGTGCACCCTTGACGGGTACACCTGAGACCTTTGTTGAGAGTCAGGGCGGTTACTTCGACATTATGCTAGACAGCCAATTCTCGACCAACAATCTGGTGTATCTGTCCTTTGCGTGGGGTTCGAACGAGGAAAATGCAACGCGCATTATAAAATCAACGCTGGGAGAAGCTGGGCTCGAAAATGTTGAAACCCTTTTTACCGTGTCTCCAACCAAAGCTGGCGGCGCACACTATGGTGGAAAGATGATTCAAATGGCGGATGGTTCCATTGTATTGTCGACCGGCGATGGATTTGAGTATCGCGAGGCTGCGCAGGACAAATTCAGCCAGCTTGGTAAAATCCTTAGGTTGAACACCGACGGCTCAGCACATACCGATAATCCTTTCGCCGACGGCAAAGAGGGTAATCCTTTTGTCCTGTCCTATGGGCACCGTAACACTCAGGGCTTGGTGGTAGACAAGGCAAGCAATAAAATTTACAACCACGAGCATGGCCCGCAAGGCGGCGATGAAATTAATTACGTTGAAGCAGGCAATAATTATGGCTGGCCTGCCATTACTTATGGGATCAACTATTCAGGGGCGTTCGTTTCACCCTTTAAAGAAGCGCCGGGCATGGAGCAGCCGCTAAAATACTGGACGCCGAGTATTGCGC